>Ga0207873_1001825_pt1 | contig 19290 bp, 21 predicted proteins | sample BGWIniCompost_FD_187373 | JGI IMG/M metagenome (GOLD analysis project Ga0207873, IMG submission 187373) | Cellulose adapted compost microbial communities from Newby Island Compost Facility, Milpitas, CA, USA - BGW Initial Compost (SPAdes)... ...
CCGCACCGACCAGGACGTCGGCGGGGACGTCATCCACCTCGATCACCTCACCATCCGAGGCGATCAGCATTCGCTCGACCGCGTTCCGCAACTCGCGCACGTTGTTCTTCTCCCACCTGTAGCGGCACAGCGCCGCGAGCGCGTCCGGAGAGACGCGCTTCTTTCGCATGCCGAAGCGCGCGCAGAGCTGCGTGAGGAAGTGCTCGACCAGCTCCGGCACGTCCGAGAGCCGTTCCCTGAGCGGCGGCACGCGGATGACGTGCACGTTCAGCCGGTAGAGGAGATCCCTGCGGAACGTGCCTTCCTCGACCGCGCGCTCCAGGTCGCGGTGCGTCGCGGCGACGACGCGCGCCTCCACGGTCACGGTGCGGTCCCCGCCCACGCGGGTGATCTCGCGGTTCTCCAACGCGCGCAGGAGCTTCGCTTGCGCAGCGAGCGGCAGCTCGCCGATCTCGTCCAGGAACAGCGTGCCACGCCCCGCACGCTCGAACGCGCCCTTCCTCTGCCGGTCCGCTCCCGTGAACGCGCCGCGCTCGTGACCGAACAGCTCGCTCTCCACCAGGTTCTCCGGCAGCGCCGCGCAGTTCAGCGCGACGAACGGCTGCTTGGGGTCCGCGCCGAGCGCGTGCAGGTCCCGCGCGACCAGTTCCTTCCCTGAGCCGCTCTCGCCCAGGATCAGCACCGGGCTGGGGATCGGCGCGAGACGGCGGATCTCCTCGCGCAGGCGCTGCATGGCCGGGCTCGAGCCGATGAGCGACGTCTCCGCGTCCAGCCGCGCGCGCAGCGTCTTCACCTCATCCACGAGCCGGCCGCGCTCCAGCGCGTTCCGCACCTCCTGCACCACGCGCTGCACCGGCTCCGCCTTGTCGATGAACGCGAACGCACCGAGCCGCACCGCGCGCACGCAGCGGTCGAAGTCGCCCGTGCCCGTGTAGACGATGACCGGCGTGTCCAGCCCCATCTCCCGCATGCGGCGCAGCACCTCGAAGCCGTCCATGCCCGGCATCTCGAGGTCCAGGATCACGCAGTCCAGCTCCTCGTCGCGCAACGCCTCCAGCGCCTCCGGGCCGGAGGTGGCGATGCGTACGCGCCAGCCGCCCAGCCGCTGGAGGTCGTAGGCGTACTGCTCGGCCATGGCCAGGACATCGTCGACGACGAGGATCCGTGTCACGCGTGGCTCCGGTACGGTTGCAGGTGAAGTGGGAGCATGGCCGCTCGGCCCGGCGCCGCCCGCGGCGGCGGGCCCTGTGCATGCGGTGTGGCGCCGACTTCACGCCGCGGCGACGCCCCACACGCGGGCTCGGGCCTTTCGGCCGCGGGGTCGTGGATGGACGTACTCGCCCGCCGCGCCGCGCGTTCCGTGCACGGCCGGGGGCGTGCGCTCCGAGGGCGTGCCGGCCGCCCGCGCGAGACGCCGGTTGCGGGCGCGCACGGCCCCGTTGTACGGTTGGGGCGGTCCTGCCCGAACCCTACCGTATTGCCGGGAGACTGCCCATGCGTACCTGGCGTGAATGGTTTCCCCGCGTGCTGATCGAGTCGGCCCTGGTGGTGTTCGGCATCCTGCTGGCGCTGGCGGCGGACGGCTGGTGGGAGTCGAGGAAGGAGCGCCGAATGGCCCAACAGGCGCTGGACAGCTTCATCCGGGAGATCCGCATGAACCGCGAGAGCCTCCGGCGCATCATGCCGTACCACGCAGAACTGTACTCCCAGTTCCAGGCGCTGAGCGACGCGGGCTCGGTCCGGACGTTCGACGACCTGCGCAAGATCGAAGGCTTCCACGGCTTCCGGCCCGCGTTCCTGACGGACACGGCCTGGCGCACCGCGCTCGCCACAGGAGCGCTCACCCACATGGAGTACGAGACCGTCGCCCGCCTGTCCGCGCTCTATACGGCCCAGCAGCGGTTCGTCGAGATGAGCCAGCCCGACTTCATCAAAGGCCCGGGGGCGTGGACGGAGGCCAACATCGGCTCGATCGTGCGCAGCGCGGCGATCTATCTCGCCGACGTGACGGCCGGCGAGGAAGAAATGCTCGTATTCTACAACACGACGCTGAACACACTCGGGGCCGGCGATGACCCGTAGGCGAATGGGCCTCGCCGTCCACACTCGGCGGTCTCACCCCTGAACGAGCAACGAACGCGGCGGTTGGCCTTCACGACGCCGCCCTCGACCGGGATCCCGTTCAGCGCTGACGCGCGGGCGCGCGTCAGCGTCGGCATGCGGCGCTGTTCTCCTCCTGGTGCTTTCTGCGCGCGTGCACGCGCAGGGCACGGCCGCGGACTGCCAGCGCGCCGAGGAGCTGCGCGGGCAACGGTCGGCGGCCGCGGTCGCGCACTTCCTGTGCGGTGGAGCAGGTCGTGGCCGATGGCGACTACGCGGCCGCGCGGATCCCCTTCGTCGGGACTCACGCGGGAGAGTGGGGTGGCATCGCACCCACGGGCCGGCGCGTCAGCGTCACCGAGATGTTCTTCTGCCGCATCGAGGCAGGAAGGCTCGCCGAGTGCTGGCAGGAATGGGACGAGCACGGGCTGCGGCAGCAGCTCACGGCGCCTGACCCGGCAGGCGGTTGACGCTGGCGGCACAAACGGCGAGCGCCCCCGTGCGCGAGCGGCCGCCGCTTCCGTACACGGACGCGCTGTACGAGGAGGGCATGCCGCCGTACCGCGAATCGCGCGCGACCTTCCCGGAGGCGCGCTGCGAGCCCGGCGAGCCCGAACGGCCGTCGCAGCGTGCGGCGCGCCGCCACATCCTGTTCGATGAGGCCCGCCGCATGTGGGTCGAGGCCGCGGCCGAGGACGGGTTCGTCTGGGAGGTGTTCGATGCCGACGGCCGCCTGCTCGGCGCGTTCCCCGCGCCCCTCGTGCCTGAGCGACGAGTGCACCGTGTTCGTCACGGTCGCCGGCCCGCACGACGGCGTGCTCGCGGACGAGACGCCCCGAGCCGCGCTAGGGCGCGCGCGTCAGCGGCACGGTGACCGGGAACGGCCTCAGCTCCTTCCCGAGCGTGGCGAGCATGGACGCGTAGTCGTGGCTCGTCAGCCACGGCGCGAGCAGGATCAGCGCGACGCACGCGACGCCCAGGCCCACCGCGAACCAGTCGCCCATCGACCAGTGACCGGTCCAGCTCCCCCATCGCCCCGCGCCCGCCTCGACCACTGTCGGCTCCTTGACCGGCGTATCGGCGCACGTCGCGGCCGGCCCCTGCCGGTGAGCATCCACCTCCGCCTGCCCGCCGTCCGACGCCCGCACCACTGCCGCAGCCGCTGCTTCACCGGCGGCGTTGCCTCTCGACGGGCGGCGCATCACGAGAGCGCGCACGATCTGCGCTGCATCGTCCGCAGACAGCAGCAGCCCGCGCAGCGTGCGCTCCCATGCGGCGAAGCGGCTTCCACCGCGCGCGCCGACCCGCGCAATGGTGCCCACACGGCCCGCGGCCTGGAGCCCCACGATGCCGAACACGACCTCCATGTGCAGCGTCAGGACGAGCGCGAAGAGGACCAGCGCGATGTCCAGCTTGAGCTCCCAGAAGACCTCCGGCAGCACGCCCGCGTCACGCACGTGCCGCTGGCGGATCCACTCCAGCACGAAGTGGCCGGCGACCACGACCAGCAGCCAGAACAGGCCGATCCAGATGCTCAGCACGACAGCCAGACCGACGTACAGGATGACGAAGATCCAGCTGTCGTCGTGATTGACGATCCAGTCTCGCAGTCGTTCGGGCATCTCTCGCAGCCCTCCACGCTCACTGATACGGCCTGCCCGGGTGCAAGGCAACGGGTCGGCCGGCGCGCACGGCCGGCCGACCGCGCGTCGCGTCCTGGCACACGCCTCGCAGGCGGATCCGTCCAGCGCGCCGCCAGGACGCGACGTGGCGGGGCGGCGACCGGGAGGCCCGCGACGACGGCGGACGGCTGCGCAGCCGTGCACCGGAACGGGTCCACAAGAACCATGTTGCGCACGCGGAAGGTCCCATGTCCGAGCACGTCTACAAGTCGATCGAGCTGACCGGTTCCTCGACCGATAGCATCGAGGACGCGGTGCGTGGCGCCATCGAGAGGGCCAGCAAGACCCTGCACAACCTCCGCTGGTTCTCGGTGCAGGAGATCCGCGGCCACCTCGAGAACGGAAAGGTCGCGCACTGGCAGGTGACGCTGAAGGTCGGGTTCACGCTGGACCAGTGAGGGCGAGGAACGCCCGCCGGATGCTGGACGGGTGAAAGGAAGGACCGTCCTCGATCCTGTCCCAGTGGGCGACCGCCGTCACGTCGCCGCCCTACGCGCGCAGCGGATTGCGACCGCAACGCGACGGGCGGCAGACAGAACCACGCCGTCAGCCCCGAAGCGACCACGAATCGGCTCCGGCCTTGATCGGGTCGCCGCACCGCTCCAGTTTCCACCATCGACACGGCACGGGCCGCACGACCTTCACCGGCGCACGCGATGAACGGTAACGACGCCGTGGACTCTGCTCGGGACGACGTCGCCCCCGAGACCTCCTACTCCACGGCCGACGCGAGCGTGGCGACCCACGCGGCGCCCCGCGCACCGCGGTGCGTGAACTGCGGCGCGCTGCGCACCGGCCCCTATTGCGCGCAGTGCGGCCAACGCGAGCAGCTCGGCCGGCACACGCTGCGCGGCATGGCCGCCGCGTTCCTGGGCAGAGTGCTGGACCTGGACCGCGGCTTCCTGCACACCGTGCACGGGCTCACCGTCAGGCCCGGCACGGCGGTGCGCGATTATCTCGCCGGCCGAACCGTGCCGTACACCAACCCGGTTGCATACCTGCTGATCGGTTTGACGGCCTTCGCCGTCTCGGTCAGCGTGCTCGGCGGCACGACCGGCGGCGACGCCGACCGGGCGCTGAACGCCCTCTCCGTGCCCCTCATCGCCGCCGTTTCTCGCCTCCTGTTCTGGCGCACGCGCCTCAACTACGCCGAGCACCTCGTGCTCTGGCTCTACCTCATCGGCCATGTCGCGCTGATCGTCGCCGTCCTGCAAGCCGTCCTCTCGTTGGCGGTCCCCGCAACGCCCGGCACCATCGCCGCCGGCATCGTCATGCTCGTCCTGGGCGGCATCCCCTTCACGTACTGCGGCTGGGCGTGCAGCCGCGTCTTCCCTTCTCGCCCCTGGCGCGCCGCTGCTGGCGGCCTCGTCGCGCTGGCCGTCGGCGTGGCGCTGTGGCTCGTCGCGCTGGTCGTGATCGTCCGGGTGGTGCGGAGCTAGCCTCGAGCGCGTTTCGGATCACGCCCACGTGCACACACCGCATGGCGAGGGATCGGGCGTCGCTCGGCGGACGCATCCCCGTGAGGTCCCTATGGGCCCGGACCTCGTCCTCCTGGGTGCGAATCTTGCATCCCACCGCGCGCCGCGGAAGAGGACCAGAGATCCCCGTGACCCGAGCCGGAGTATGCGCCCAGGCGTCAAACCCGGCACCGGTAGACTCGCGGTAGGTCTCGCCGTCTACCTCGTGCTCGCCGTTCCGCTGTTCGCCTACCTGTGGTCGACGCTGAACGAGCTCCTCGCGGGTGACATCCGACCCGTGCGCCTGGGGATCGCCGTCGTCGTACTCCCCCTCTTCATCGCAGTCCTCTACCTCATGGTCCGCTCGATCCACCGCTGGGAAGCGCGGCGTCAGGCCGCCGTCTCGGGCGGATCCGGCGAAGGAGGGTGACATGGCCGAGGACACGCATGACCCGCTGTCCACCGGGTCCACACGACCCGAGGACACCGAACTGGCCCCCGAGGAAGAGCCGGTGGTGATCGGCACGCTGTTCCTGTCCATGCTGCTGCTCATCGGGATCATGGGCGCGTGGATCGTGATCTACCTGATCATGCTCAACCGGTAGGGGCGATGAGGATCGAGACCTACGAGAAGGCGTACCTCGCGCTGGGTGGGGCCTCGCTCGTCGCGGCGCTGCTCGTTTTGCTGTACACGAGCGTCGTGATGGACATCCACCTGCCCTCGCGATCCACGCAGGTGGACCCCCAGACGGTCCGGACCACGCCGCCGTTCGACCAGCTCGGCGTCAGGCAGACGGGTCCCGGGCAGTACGAGGCGGTGATGCTGGGCCAGGCGTGGGCGTTCCTGCCACAGGAGATCCGCGTGCCGGTGGGCGCGGAGGTCACGTTCACCGTCACCACGCCGGACGTGATCCACGGCTTCATGATCGCCGGCACGCGCGTGAACCTGATGTTGATCCCGGGGCAGGTCTCGCGCATGACGTACACGTTCCGTCGCCCAGGCGAGTACGCGCTCATCTGCCATGAGTACTGTGGCCTGGGCCATCAGGGCATGGTCGGCCGGGTGATCGTCGAATGAGTGCGGCGACCGTATACGATCCGGCGGGGTTCGCGCTGCCGGACACGCAGAAGCGCTTCCTGCGCTGGACGATCTACATCGGCTACGGCGCGCTGATCGCGGGGATCTTCCACGGCCTGGCGAACGCGCTGTCGTTCGCGGGGATCGACATCCTGCCGTACTTCCCGCGGCTGCGCGGCTATTACCAGGGGCTGACCGCCCACGGCGTGGCGAACGTGCTGGTGTTCACGTTCGCGTTCGCGAACGGGTTCCTGTCGCTCATGACGGCGCGGGCGCTGAGCCGGCCGCTCGTCCCGTGGCTGGTCTACGCCACGTTCGGCACGCTGCTGCTGGGCAACATCCTGGTGGTGTACGCGATCGTCACGAACCAGGCGTCGGTGCTGTTCACGGCGTACGCGCCGCTCCAGGCGCACTGGACGTTCTACGTGGGCCTGGTGTTCGTGGTGGTGAGCACGTGGCTCGCGCTCCTGAACATGCTGGTGGTGCTGGGGCGATGGAAGCGGGACAACCGTGGCGCGCGGATCCCGTTGCTGGCGTTCATCTCCGTGATCTCCTACGTGATGTGGTTCCTGGCGTCGCTGCCGATCGCGGTGGAGTTCCTGGGCTTCCTGATCCCGTGGTCGCTGGGCGCCTACGGCGGCCGCGTGGATCCGCTGCTCACGCGGACGCTGTTCTGGTTCACCGGCCACGCCATCGTGTACGCCTGGCTGCTGCCGGCTTACGTCTCGTGGTACGCGCTCGTGCCGCGGCAGGCGGGTGGCGTGCTGGTGAGCGACCCGCTGACCCGCGTCGTCTTCATCCTGTTCCTGCTGCTCTCGATCCCCACGGGCTTCCACCACCAGTACACGGACCCCGGGATCTCGGAGCAGATGAAAGCCTTCCACGCCGTGCTCACCTTCGGCGTCTTCTTCCCGAGCCTGGCCACGGCGTTCTCGGTGGTGGCGGCGCTGGAGATCGGCGGCCGGCGGCGGGGCGGGCAGGGGCTGCTCGGCTGGGTGCTGAAGCTGCCGTGGAACGATCCGTCCGTGGTCGCCCAAATGCTGGCGATGGTCGTGTTCGTCTTCGGCGGCATCACGGGCCTGATCAACGCCAGCTTCAGCATGAACCAGATCGTCCACAACACGACGTGGGTGCCCGGCCACTTCCACATGACCGTCGGCACGGCCGTCGCCCTGACGTTCGTCGGCGTGGCGTACTGGATGATCCCGTACCTGACGGGCCGGGCGCTCTGGGGCCGGAAGCTGGCGCTCGCCTCGTCGTGGATCTACACCATTGGCGTGCTCATCTTCGCGCGCGGCATGATCTCCGCCGGGCTCCAGGGCATGCCGCGGCGCACGTTCCACGTGATGGCCGGCTATCGCAGCCCGGAGTGGGAGCTGGGCGGGATCCTGACGGGCATCGGCGGCACGATGATGTTCATCGGCCTGTTCCTCTTCTTCGTGATCATGGGTATGACGATCATCGCGGGGAAGAAGGGTGAACAGCCGAAGGACATCCCGGTGGCGCGCACGCTCATCGCGCCGTCGTTGACCGGCTGGCAGCCGTACCTGGACCGGATCGGCCTCTGGGTCATCGCCGCGATCGCGCTGGTGCTGATCGCCTACATGCCGTTCTTCCTGACCTACACGCCACGCTTCCTCTCGCCGGGGTTCAGGCTGTACTGAGCGCCGCCGGTTGGTCGGCACGGCGGGCCACGGCATTCGGTCGCCTTCGACCGTATCCCGGCCGGCGTCGCGCCCCGGCGCAGGCCGGCAGCCCCGGCGGAGCGCGTCGGCCGGCCACCTTCGTGGCGCCGGCCGGCAGTCGTCCGTCGCGTCGGCCGCTGCCAGTTCGCTGCCCGGCCGTGCTCTGGCACGTGCCTCGCAACGCTTGCCTGCTGGCGCATCGACACGGAGGAGGTGGGGATGGCGCATGCGAAGGCCGCGCTCGAGCGCCTGTTCGGCGCGATCGAAGCCAGGGATGTCGAGGCGATCGCCGACCTGCTGGCCGACGACGTCACGCTGGAGACGGAGATGCTCGCCACGCCCATCCAGGGCAAGCAGACGCTGTACGACATGATGGCGGGCAGCATGGACGCGTACGAGTCCGTCCGGATCGAGCCCCGCGAGATCATCGAGTCAGGCGACAGTGCGGCGGCGCTGGTCACGGCGCACGCCCGCCTCGGCAGCGATCTCGAGGTGCTCGGCGAGACGCTGCCCACCGCCGGCAAGGAGCTGAGCGTCGTCGGCGCGGTGTTCGTGCGCGTGGACGACGCAGGGAAGATCACGCGTCTCTCGCGCGTACGGGACACGTTCGGCGTGGTCCAGCAGCTCGGCCTCTCGCCCGAACGGATGCGGGCGCTGGCGAACAAGTTCGAGCAGCAGGCGAGGGAGCAACGGCGGGCCGCCTGACGGCGGGCAGTCCAGGGCGGGTCGGACGGATGGTGGGTGCGGGCCCGGCGGCGGCCGACGCCCGTGTCGCCGCCGCCGGGGCCCGGCATGGTGTCACTCCTGCCGCGACGCTTCGGCCAGCTCCCGGACCGCGGCAGCCATGGCGCGCACGCGCTCCGGGTCGGACGAGCGTGCGACGTCCGCGTCCAGCGAGGCCGCGAGTGCCTCGAGCCGCTCGGCCCGGAGGGCGCCCGTCGTCGCCTCGGCCAGGTCGAGCGCGGCGGCGATGGCGCTGGTGCGCGCGGGCGGGAGTCCGCCGTTGCGGATGAGCTGGTCCAGGTACGCGCGGACCACGGGGAACGCGGGTGGCCAGACGATGCGCGGCTGGCTCTGCGGGTTGTACTGGTCCAGGACCACGAGCTTCGCCGCCTCGATCTCGTTCTTCGAGAGGTACTCGCTGGGAACGAGCTCGAGGATGTCGAGCCCGCGGGCGAGCTCGGAACTGTAGATGTAGCCGTTGTACCAGTAGGCGCCCCACGAGCCGCCGATCACGAGCTGTTCATCGTCCACCGGCCCGCGGTCGAAGTACGCGATCTCGAACGGGTTGTCCGGGTCGGTGAAGTCGATGACGTTGACCCCGCCCTGGTACCAGCCCTGGACCATGATGTTGCGGCCCGGGACCGGGATCAGCCCGCCGTTGTGGGACACGCAGTTCTCCGTGTCCGTCTGCGCGGCCATCATCTTGACGTAGCCGTGCTGCTTCATCTTGCCCCGCTCGTCGAGGCTGATGATGGTGTTGCCGCCCAGGCGGACCGGGTCGCCGACCCGGCAGCGCGGCGCGGTCCCGCCGCCCCACTCGTCGGTGAAGACGACGATCTTGCCGTCGTTGCTGAAGACGGCGGTGTGCCAGAGCGAGAAGTTCACGTCGGACATCGCATCCAGCACGACCGGGTTCTCCGGGTCGCTCGCGTCCAGCATGATCCCGAAGCTGCCGCACGCCCCGGCGACGAGGTTCAGCGCCGGGAACGCGGTCAGGTCGTGGCAGCCGCGCGGCCCGAGCGCCCGCCAGGCCTGCGTCGTGTCGCTGAACGCCACGCCCGCACGCCCCGGCGGCCGCGGCAGGCCCTCGAAGATCCGGGCGTAGCCGATCACTTCCGCCTGCTCGGGGTTATCGAGCGGCACGCGGATGATGTCCACGCGGTAGTGTGCCGTGTTCGGGTTCTCCTCCACCGTGCCGTCCGAGCACCCCGGCAGCTCGCTCGAGTCCCGTACCGCCGCCGAGCCGCCGACGTAGATGTAGATCACGGTCGAGTCCGTGGGATGCGGCACGATGGTGTGCGTGTGCGAGCCGCGGCATGTCTGCACGTTCTTGATGAGCCGCGGGTTGCGCGGGTCGCTGACGTCGAAGATGCGCACGCCGCGCATGCGGTCCTTGCCGTCCTGGACGCCCTGCGTGCCGCAGTCGATGCGCGATCGCGGCGACTCCGCCGAGATGAACAGCAGGTTCCCGTAGATCGAGGGATCGCCCTGGTCCGTGGCGCACACCGTCGTGTTGAGCAGCACCGGCTTCCGCGGGTCGCTCACGTCCCAGATCATGAAGCCACTGAAGTTGCCCTGGTAGACGAGGTTGCCGCGGAAGGCGAGGTCCGAGTTGATGAACGTGAGGCCACGGATGGAGTCGAGCTCCGGCGGCTTGGGCGAATACGACACCAGCCGCATGTTCCACAGTGCGATGCCCGCGTTGTTGTAGTAGCCCGGGCCGAGGCCGACGCGCGGGTCGTCCGTCGTCGCGACCGTGTCCGCCCGTGGCCCCACGGCCTTCGACTGCGCGGCCAGCGGCGCGGCCGGTGCCGCGACCGCGAGAGCGATCGCTGCCACGCCAGCCATTCCGCGCCGGATTCTCCAACTGCGATCTGTCATCGGGATCGGTTCCCTCCAGTGGTGGCGAGCGTGTTGAGCAGGTTCTGCATGACGTAGATCTCGTCGCGCTGGTCCGCGTCCACGTCGGTCGCGAACCGGAAGAGGTCCGGGTCCTGTGCGGCGCCCGGCGTCGCGAACAGCGCCTCGACCATCTCGAGCGCGCCGCGGTGGTGCTGGATCATGAAGGTGAGGAACAGACGGTCGAACTCCCGTCCGCGCGCCGCGTCGAGCTGCGCCATCTGCTCCGGCGTCAGCATCCCCGGCATGTGGGCGGAGCGCCGGTACTCCTCGTCCGGGACGACCTGGCCCCGCTCCCGGAGCCACTGCTCCATCAGCGCGATCTCGTCGAGCTGGGAGATCTCGATCTTCTCGGCCAGCTTCCGGACCGCCTCCCCGGCTCCGTGCGTGGCGGCCATGCGGGCCATCTCGATGGCCTGCTGGTGGTGCCCGATCATGTCCTGCATGAACCGCACGTCCGCCTCGGTGTAGCCCGGGCCCGCGGTGGCGGGCAGGACGTAGGGCGCCGTGTGGGCGTGGCCGTGGGCGTGGGCCGGCGCCTGCGCATGCGCCTGGGGCGGCGCCTCCGCATGCCCGTGCTGCTCGGTGTGCCCGTGCGCAGCGGCCTCGGGCCGCTCCGGGGGCTGCGCTCCGGCGTGCTCGTGGGGCGCCGCCCCCTGCCCGTGGGGTACCGCGGCGTCGCCCGCCGACCCCGCCGCGCCCCGGGCGCTGCACGCCGCCAGCGGGAGAAGGGCGGCGAGCGCCAGCAGGCGGACGGTCTGGCTTGCCAGGCAACGGCCGGCGCCCGGCGTCGGCCTGGGCCGTCCATGGCTCGCAACCATCGCGTATCCGCTCCGGTGAGGAAGGGGTGCGCGGAAATAGTAGTGGCGGGCAGCAGGGACGCAAAAGGGGGCGGAGCGGGGCTCGCCGTCCCCTACCCCCTCACCTCCTCCACCACCGCCGCGATGTCCTCCCCTCCCCCGCCCTTCGCGACCCGCCGCTCGACCAGCGCCTGGATCGGCAGCATCAGGTCCGGGCGGATGCCCTGCGACCTGCTGGCCTCCACGATGTTCGCCAGCGCCACGGCCTGCATGTCGAGCCGCGAGCCGGTGGCGGCGTAGTCGCCAGCGTCGATCTGGGCGGCGGCTTCGGGCAGCGTCGCGGTCATCGCCTGGAGCCAGGGGATCAGGAGCGACGACGTGAACTCCGTCGCACGGACACCCTCCGTGCCCACGAGCGCGACGGCGTGCAGGAAGCCAGCGAACAGGCCGTACATCCCGGCGAGCAAGGCCAGGTCGTGCAGCGACGCGAGCCCCGGGTCAGCGCCCAGGTACATCGCCGAACCGAACCGGCGCAGTACAGGCTCCACTGTCTCGAAGGCCTCTGCCGACCCGCTGTAGAGCACCAGCGACTCGGCCCCGCCGATCATCTCCGGCACCGCCATGATCCCGCCGTCGAGGTAGCGGGCCCCGTGCCCCTCGACCCACGCGGCCGTCTCGCGCGCCTCGGTCGGCGTCCCGTTCGTCAGGTTCACCACGGTGCGGCCGGCGAGCGCATCGCCCGCGGTGCTCAGGATCTCACGCAGAGCGCGATAGTCCAGGACACACGCGATCACGGTCGGGCTGGCCGAGACCGCCTCCGCGACTGTGGCGGCGCGCGCCGCTCCCCTGCGCACGAGAGGCTCGGCTTTGCCCGCGGTGCGGTTCCAGACCGTCGTCGGGTAGCCCGCCTCGAGCACCGCGCCGGCGAGGGCGCTGCCCATGGAGCCGAGACCGATCACCGTGACCGCGGACCCACGATCCGCACCGCGAGACTCGACGGCCCGCTCGGTATGCGCGCTGACGATGGGTTCCCGCATGGCGCCCTCCGGGCTGAGAGACCGACCCCGCCGCCGGCACCGCCTCCGGGCGCGCGCCGGCCACCAGCCCCGAACCTCATGCAGTGCTTGACAGCTCGCAAGTACGTACCGAAAAGTGAGGTACTCACCTCCTGGTAAGCATTGCGAGGGCGCATGGGCAGACGAGGGCCGTACACCTGCGGGCTCGACGCGGCCGTCGACGTGATCGGCGGAAAGTGGAAGCCGCTGATCCTGTGGGAGCTCCACGCCGGCGTGCGCCGGTTCGGCGAGCTGAGGCGGGCGCTGGAGGGGATCAGCGAGAAGGTGTTGATCCAGCAGCTCCGGGAGATGGAGGCGGACGGCCTGGTCCACCGCGAGGTCTACCGGGAGGTCCCGCCCAGGGTGGAGTACTCGCTCACCGAGCTCGGCGAGTCGCTGAACGAGGCCCTGCTGCCGCTGGGCGACTGGGGCGAGCGGCACATGGAGATCATCGCCGCGAGGCGTGGGCGGACCGGGGCGAGCACCGAGTGAGCCTCCCGGATCAGCGGTCCGGGAACGAAAAAAGAGGGCGCCGAGCGGCGCCCCCGTCCTCACGCGAGCACGGAAGGGCTAGTTCCCCGCCGCGGCCTTCGCCTCCTCCAGCAGCTTGACCATCGCCTCGCCCACGCCCTTCGCCGACGCGGGGTTCTGGCCGGTCACCAGCCGCCCGCTCACCGCGACCTTCGCCTGGAACTTCGGAGCCTTGGTGATGGTCGCGCCCCGCTCGGCGAGCTTGCTCTCCAGCAGGAACGGCACGACCTGCGCGAGCCCGACGGCTTCTTCCTCCTCGTTCGTGAACGCCGCCACCTCCTTGCCGGCCACGAGGTACGAGCCGTCCGAAAGCTTCACGTCCACCAGCGCCGAGGGGCCGTGGCACACCGCCGCGACGACGCCGCCCGCCTCGTAGATCCCGGCCGCGATCCGGGCCACCTCCGGGTTGCCCGGGAAGTCCCACATGGTGCCGTGGCCGCCCACGAAGTGCACGGCGACGTAGTCCTTCGGGTCGACCTTGTCGAGCGGGATCGTCTCGCGCACCCGCGCCATCATCGCCGGGTCGTCCAGGAACGCGGCGTTCACAGGGTCGTCCCGCTTCACGCCGTCCATCGGCGGCTCGCCGCCCTTCGGGCTCGCGAGGTCGAAGTCGTACCCGGCCTCACGGACCACGGCGAGCGGATGGGTCAGCTCCGAAAGGTAGAAGCCGGTCTTCCGACCCGTGTCGCCCAGCTCGCCGTGGCTCGTCAGGACGAAGAGCACCTTTCCGGGCATCGCATCCTCCTGTCGTTGTCGGTTCGCTCGCGCGGACCACGGGGACGCCTGGGATCTATCGGGGCGCCAGCGCCGGGCCCCGCCATCCGCGCGCATCAAGAACAGTAACCGCCTCGATAGACATTGACAATTTCAATGATTTGCATCATGCCATAAGATGCCTTATGGCTCCGCTCGACTGGCTCCGCGCGTTCCTGACCGTCTACCGCGTCGGCTCCATCACCGCCGCGGCGCCGCGGCTGTTCCTCACCCAGCCGGCGGTCTCCCAGCAGATCAAGGCGCTGGAGACGCACCTCGGCTATCGCCTCTTCGAGCGTTTGCCCCGCGGCGTGGCGCCGACGCCGGCGGCGCGCGAGCTGGCCCGGCTGATCGCGCCTCACCTGGACGCGCTGGAGGCGACGCTGGAGGGTGCACGCCAGGGGCCAGGACGTCTGGGGGGAACGGTGCGGTTGGGTGGCCCTGCGGAGTTCCTCGCCGAGCGGGTGCTGCCGGCGCTCGGCGGTCTGCCGGAGAAGAAGGTTCGCCTGGAGGTCCGCTTCGGCCTGGCCGACGAGCTGCTGGACGCCGTCGCGGAGGGCGACCTCGACCTCGCGGTCTCGACGCGGGCCGTCCGGCGCAGCGGGCTGGAGTCGGAGCCGCTCTTCACGGAGCGGTTCCTCCTGGTCGCGGCCCCGGCCTGGGCATCGCGCCTGTCGCCGGAGGCGATCGAGGCGAACGGCGCGAGCGCGCTCGAGGGCGTGCCCCTCGTGAGCTACGGCCCAGAGCTGCCGATCCTGCGCCGCTACTGGCGCGTCGTGTTCGGCCAGCGGCTCGAACGCCGTGCCGCCGTCGTGGCTCCCGACCTGCGGGCGGTCCGTGAGGCGGTCGCGGCGGGCGCGGGGATCAGCGTGCTCCCGCAATACCTCTGCGAGGACGCCGTCGCCCGGGGTCGGCTGATCGTGCTCCACCGGCCTTCGACCCTTCCCGAGAACACCCTCCACCTCGCCTGGCGGAGCGGGACGGCCCGGGAGCCGCGGCTGAGCTACGTGCGGGAGCTGATGAAACGCGCGGTGTCGGGCGCCGCCGAGCGGGACGGCGCCGGAGTCGGCAGGAGCAGTGAAGTGTGAGCGCGCAGCGCGACGGCGCCCAACACGGCAGGGCGTGGGCGGAGCCACCCGGTCGTTGTTCTCACAGACGTGAACGACGGCGACGTTTATTAACGAAAGTGCCGCGACGTGTTAATAACCGCCACGGCTCAAAGCCAGCCCCTCCGTCCGAACCGGTGTACGAGCCATCCGGCCGCCGGGTGACGCGCAGCCGGTCGCCCGCCACGGCCACACGGACCTCGCCCGTGGTGCCATCCGCCAGGCGGTACGCTTCGCCGACCTCGAACCGGAGCGACGGCCCACCGCCCGGCCAGGCGCGCACGCCGTCCGGCGCCGTCAGACGGCGCCACGCCTCGTCCACCGGCAGCGGGACGGTCCGGCTCACGCCGATCTCGAAGCCCGCCTCCGCGGTCTGCCCCTCCACACGCAGCCCTTTCGCCCGCTCGTATCCGACGGTGACCGTCTGCTGCCACCATCCGCTCTCCACGCCGCCCTGTCCAAGGAGCAGCGCCACGATCTGCTTGTGCGACATGCTTGCAGCGCCGCGCTCGTCGAGCCAGCGGATCCATTCGTCCCACGTCCGTCCCGTGGCGCGGCGCACGGCGTCGTCCGAGATCCGCAGCGCACCGGAGCGGGCCCGATCGTCTGGACCTTGCTTCCTCATCGTGGCGAAGGAGCTGCGACCCGCCGGCCGTCGTCCTGCGCCCGGCTTCCGGGTCTAAGCCCGGATTCCGAGCGCGTCCGCCGCGGAACGGATCGCCTGGTCGAGGTCGTTCCACAGGTCGTCGGCATCCTCGATCCCGACGCTGAGCCGGAGCATCGAAGGCGGCAGGTGCTCCTGCCCGGCATACATCCCTCTCCGTTCCATGGTGGACTCCACGCCGCCGAGACTCGTCGCGTGCCGGATCAGCCTCGTGTTCCGGCAAACCGCATCGGCGAACTCGGCACCACCACGCAGCTCGAAGGAGATGATGCTGCCGAACCCCTTGAGCACGCGCTTCGCGGTCTCGTGCGTCGGATGCGATGCCAGCCCTGGGTACCGCACGCGCGTGACCAGCGGATGCTTCTCGAGCCGCTCCGCGAGGATCATCGCCGTCTGCTGGGCGCGCTCCAGGCGGAGCGCCAGCGTCCGCGCGCCGCGAACGGCGAGGAAGGCCTCGAGGGTGCCCGGCGTGGCGCCGGTGAGCTCCCGGGTCTTCCTGAGGGCCTGCCACAACGCCTCGTCCCTCGTCGTCACGACCCCGGCGAGGAGATCGGAGTGGCCGCCGATGAACTTGGTTGCCGACTGCACGGACACCGTGGCCCCGAAGTCCAGCGGCTGCTGGTTGAGCGGCGTGGCGAACGTGTTGTCCACCGCGACGATCGCCCCGGGCTTGCGTGGCGCCGCGCAGATCGCTGGCAGGTCCGCCACGATGAGCAGCGGGTTCGACGGGGATTCCAGCCAGATCAGGTCCGCGACGCCGCAGGCGCGGATCCAGGCGTTCGTGTCGTCCACCGGCAGGCGCTCGACGGACCAGCGATTCCGCTCCGCGCCCGCAGCGGCGAGGGCGGCGACTCCGAGATAGCAGTCATCGGGGATCACGACGACGGCGCCGGTCGGGAGCTGGTCGAACACCGCCGCGATCGCGGCCATGCCGGAGGCGAACGCCACGGCCTTGCCCGCCTCGAGTCCGCCGACGATCTCCTCGAGCGCTTCCCAGGTCGGCGTCCCCTCGGTGCGCGAGTACACGCGGCCCGCGCCGAGGATGAAGTTCGACGCGGGCACCATGGGCACGTTCAGCGGCGCACCGGGCTCCGACTCCCGGCCCGCGGAGACGAGCCACGTCTCCAGTTTGATCCCGGACGGGTGCCTCTCCATTCTCCGATCACCTCACGGATGGCCCGACCCCGGCGCCTCGGCGCGCAGCGGCTCGAGGAGTCGAATCTCGTGCCGGCCGCCGACGCCGCAAGTGGACGCGTCGGCCGTCCCTGTGCGGCAACGAGAGTGCCGCCGGCAGCGCGGGGGCGCCGCGGTCCGCGATCCCGGCGGAAGTGCGCTCCCGCTCGGGCTCATCAGCGCCCGCCGTACGCCCGCCGCGCGCCTGCAGCCAGTCAATGACGAGCCGCGCTCAGTGCGCTTCCCCCGCCGTCACGATCCGCCCGTCCCGCACGACGCCGATGAGCACACCCTTCTCGACGGCGTCGCCGTTCTCATCGAATCGGATCGTGCCCGTCACGCCTTCGAAGGCGGGCGTGTCCTTGCCGATGGAGGCGACGTAGTCGCGTACGGCCTTCCGGTTCGTGCCGACCTGCTCGATGGCCTGGGCCAGGAGCATGACGGTGTCGTAGGCGTGGGCGGACCCGTCGCGCGGGAACTCGCCGAACCGGGCCCGATAGCGCTCGACGAACTGGCGGGCCGCAGCCGTCGGCCGGTCGATAAGGAAGCCCGAGCTGATGATGACGCCCTCCGCCACGTCTCCCGCCTCGGCGATCCCGATGAGCCCGTCGGGCCCCATCACGGTGCCTTGGAAACCGAGGCGCCGCGCGGCACGGAGGATGTCGACCACCTCGTCGCCCAACCCCACGATCACGAGCACGTCCATGCCGTTGCGGATGCCGCGCTCGAGGTACGGGTCGAGGGCGCGCTCGTCTTCGAGCAGGTCGGGCAGGTAGGGGTCGGTGCTCAGGACGGTGCCGCCCAGGCGCTCGAACACGGGCACGAAGGCGTCGCGGACGCCGCGGCCGTAGGAATCGTTCACGTACATGATCACGGCGCGCCGGCGGCCGAGATCGTGGAAGGCCCACTCGGCGAGGGCGGCGGCCTGCTGCAGGTCGCTCGGGCAGACGCGGAACGTCCACTCACCCGTCTTCGACAGCTCCGGACTCGTCGCACCGGGCGAGATGGCGAGGAGCCCCTTCCCTGGCTCGTTGTAGACGTCCGATGCGGCGATGCTGGCGGCAGACGTCAGATGCCCGACGACGGCGACGACGTCGGTCCGGTCACGGAGCTCTACGGCGACCTCGATCGCGCGCGCAGGGTTCATCGCATCATCGCGGGCCACCAGCTCGAGGCGGCGGCCGCGGACTCCGCCGCGCGCGTTGATGTCCTCGACGGCGAGGAGCGCTCCCTGGTACATCCCCTTCCCCGACGCCTCGTTCAGCGGCGCGGCGAGGCCGAGGCGGATGACGTCGGCTTCGATGGACGCACCGCATCCGACCAGGGTGATCGTCGCAGCGATCAGCGGGAAGGCACGGAGCAACGGATGGCGACGGCTCGCGCGGCCGCCGGACGCGTTGGATCCCTTCTGCATCATCGCTGATCGATTGCCTGGGGGTCTTCTTGGGGGAGAGCGGCCGGAAGGTACCGCCCGAACGCCCGGGATTCAAGGGGCCCGCCGATCAGGCGCCGTTTTTTCACAGCCGCGCGGCGCCTCCGCCCTTGCCCCCTGGTCGCGTAGGTGCCCCGCAGCGGACGGCGAGGTGCTGGTGCGTCCACACGAGCGAGCCCGGCCGCTCACCCCTCCGCGCGGCGGTAGACCAGCACGTACTTCACCGGCGCAGGGAGCATGCGGCTCGTGACCGTGGTGGCGATGCGCAGGGTGACGCCGTCGGGCTCCAGCGTGGTGATGCTCTCCCGGACGCCGTCGAAGGCGGCAAAGCTCTGCCGGATCGCGCCCGAGTCCCAACGGGTGCGCACCCTGAACTTCTCCCCGTTGTAGCGCCACTCGATCTCTTCATCCGTCGTCGGGGCGATGAGGGTGGTCTCGTCTTCGAAGGCGAGCCGCACCGTGTCGGCGCTCGCGTCGATGTGGATGATTCGATAGAGAGGGTTGGTGTCTTTGAGCCGGCCGCGTGCGATCGACTTGAAGAAGCGCATCTTCTTGATGGCGGCTTCGATCGCGGCGGCGATCTCCTCGCTCTCCTCGGGGACGAGGACGAAGGTGCCCTTCACCTCGAGGCCTTCGGCGGGGGCGTCCTGGGCGGCCGCCGGCGTCGGTGAGAGGATGCCGAGACCGAGCAGAGCGAAGAGAAGGACTGCGAGCCGCCCGCGACGACGGCGGTTCGTGTGAGTGCGTTCTGCGCACGTCGGATTCGTGGACGTCATGCCGGAACCGGTTGTGCGTGGCTCACTCCGGTGGGTTGCCATCCTGTGAAGCGACATCCCCCTTCCGCGGACCACGGAAGGGACGCCTAAGATGCGCCTGCCACGCGGCGGGAACGCAAGCCCCCACCCGGGCTGGATCGGAACACGGTGCTGGTCCGCCGCTCGCGGCCTGGTCTGCGATTTGGACCGTCACGCGTGGCCACCTCTGGTACGACAGGTGCTGGGGGACGACATGGAGCGGAACCAGGAGGCGCCCATGCACGACCTGCCACAAACGATGCGCGCCGTCGCGATCGATCGCTTCGGCGGCCCCGAGGTCCTCGAGGTGAAGTCGCTCGCCGTCCCGGAGCCCGGCCCCCGCGACGTCCTCATCCGC
>Ga0207873_1001826_pt1 | contig 19288 bp, 13 predicted proteins | sample BGWIniCompost_FD_187373 | JGI IMG/M metagenome (GOLD analysis project Ga0207873, IMG submission 187373) | Cellulose adapted compost microbial communities from Newby Island Compost Facility, Milpitas, CA, USA - BGW Initial Compost (SPAdes)... ...
CTTGATGTCGCTGAAGATCTTGTCCCAGCGGCCGACGTTGAGCCCGGCCGCGTGCTCGCGGATCTCGTACAGGATCTCCTCGCACTCGAACGCGGCGGGAAGGGTTTCGATGAGGAACGTCGCCCGGATGGTGCCGGCGGGCAGGCCGAGCGCGTCCTGCACGAGCAGGAACAGCCGGTTCCACCAGCGCGCCTCGAGGTACGATTCGCACTTGGGCACGTAGTACTTGGGCGTCTTGCCCTGCTCCACCAGCGTGCGCGCGGTGTGCCAGGCGCTGAGCGCGAAGTCGAACAGCCCCGCGGAGACCGGCGCGCCGTCCACGCACACGTTGGACTCATCGAGGTGCAGGCCGCGCACGCGCACCATGAGCAGCGGCATGTCGGCCGGGTCGATGCGGTAGACCTTGCCCGGCTGCCCACCCTGCGCGGGTTTGATGTACGTGAGCGAGCCGTCCACCGCGCCAATCAGGTTCTCGATGCCCTGCACGACGTTGCTCCACGAGGGCTTCATCGAGTCCTCGAAGTCGAGCATCGCCGCGTCCGCGCGGTGCCCGTCCTCCGTGCGGCTCAGCATGTTGATGACCATCTTCGGGTCGGAGATCGGGCCGGTGATCTCGACGCGGCGGCGCAGCAGGTCTCGCGGCAGGTCGGGGATGAGCCAGTCACCGCGGGCGTCCGCGGTCTGGGGGTCGTCCAGGTAGGTGGGCACGGCGCCGGCGTCCCATTCGGCCTGGCGCTGTCGGCGGAGCTCGAGCAGGCGTTTCCGCTCGCCGGCCAGCTCGCGGTGCAGCCGCGCGACCAGCGCGAGCGCGTCAGCGGGAAGCACGCGCTGCGCCTGGTCCGTCCAGCCCGCGCGCGAAATGCGTACGCCGTCCGCCGCCTCGACCCACGTACCGTCCGCCGCCGCCGCTCCCGCCAACGGTTCGGTGCTGGCCATCGGTCCCGATCTCCTGCTGGAGTTGCGGGATAGCGGAGCAGGATGCGTGCCCAATGTGTGGACTGGGGTGTCGCTGACCCCGGCCACGGCCGCAACCTTTGGCCGCCACCGCCCATCCAAACCGTCGGCTGTCCCGAAGGGCGCGGACCGCACCTCGGTGGAGCCCAGGGGATCGTCGGACCCGGCGTCTGACCTCCTGTACGGGACCCATGCGTGGTTCGGCCTGCGCCGAAGACAAACTCGACCTGGAGACTTCCCCATGCAGATCGATTCCGCAGACCGCGCGGCGCGCCGCCACGCTCGGCGTAACCTCGCCGCTTCGTTGGCGCTGGCGGCGCTCGCCGCGCTCGGCGTTCCGGCGCCCGCGACCGCGCAGGCCAGTGACGAGGAGTGGCTGGAGGACTGCCGCGACCAGCGCGGGGGGCGGCTCGAGCGCCACTGCGCGGTGCAGGTGCACCGCGTCGCAGCGACGGGCGCGCCAGTCCGCGTGGACGGGCACCTGAACGGCGCGGTCGAGGTGGTGGGTTGGGACGGCGGCCACATCGAGGTGCACCTGCGCGTGGTGGCGCGCGCGGAGACGGAGGCGGAGGCGCGCGCGCTCGCGGAGCAGGTCCGGTTCGCCGCGTCGGGCACGAGCCTGAGCGTGGACGGTCCACGTCACACGCGGGACGCCAACTGGCATGCGAGCTTCGTGCTGTTCGTGCCGGCGAGCTCGGACCTCGACATCGAGACGATCAACGGCCCCCTCTCGGTGCGCGGCGTCAGCGGGCGCATGGACCTGAGCACGCAGAACGGCCCGCTCTCGCTGAGGGACGTGAGCGGCGACGTGCGCGCGCGCACGCAGAACGGCCCGCTGACCGTGCGGTTGACGGGGAGCACGTGGAGCGGCGCGGGGCTGGATGCGGAGGCGTTGAACGGGCCGGCCACGCTCTACGTCCCGGACGGCTACTCGGCGAACCTCGAGACCGGCACGATCAACGGGCCGCTGTCGTCGGACGTGCCGCTCACCGTCACGCGGCTGAGCCGGAACAGCCACATCGACACCGTGCTCGGGTCCGGCGGGCCGCGCGTCCGCGTCGTCACGACGAACGGGCCGCTGTCCATCCGCAGGGGTTAGCGGACCGCGGCGGGCGATCGCGACAGCCGCATCGCGATCGCCCGACCGGAGCCAGGAACGCGTCGTACCGGGTCGTGATGCGCGGCCCGGAAGGTGCAGCGATGGCGCGGGTGCGCCGATGCGGCAGGCGCGCGGCGGCATCGGGCCGTTGCCGGCGACACGCACCGAGACGCGGAGTCACGTCATGAACGCGGCCCAGATCCACCTCATGCTCAACCACGTGCCGGTGATCGGCGTCATCCTCGCCACGCTGCTGCTGGTGGTTGGCATCCTGATGCGCAGCCGGGACGTGGTGCGGGTCACGTTCGGTCTGCTCGTGGTGATAGCGCTCTCCGGCGTGGTGGTCTACCTGACCGGCGAGCCGGTGGAGCATATGGTCGAGCGCCTGCCGGGCGTGGAGCACGATACGCTGGAGGCGCACGAGGAGTTCTCGCGGCCGGCCACGATCGCGCTGGTCATCGTCGGGCTGGTGTCGCTCGTCGGGCTGATCCGCTACTGGCGGGCGGAGCGCGTGCCGCGCGGCTTCGCGATCGTCACGCTCGTGCTCGCCATCATCGCGTCCGGGATGATGGGCTGGACGGCGCACCTGGGCGGGCTGATCCGGCACGAGGAGCTGCAAGGCACGGCGGCGTTGCAGCAAACGCCGTAGCAAGGCGCGTCCGCGCGAGGGGTTCGCCCGCGTCGTTTGCGCGCCGCCGGCCGCCGCGCGTAGTTTTTCGCGCATGCGCCGCCGTTCACATTCGTGCGCGACGACGTCTCGTCCTGCCGCACCATTCGCAATCCTGTTCCTCGCCTTTACCGCCTGCGCGGGCGACCGTCCACTCGATTGGTGCGAGCCGCGCTTGGAGGGCGTCCGTACAGTCGCGAACGCGGGGCCCGGCGTCTGGGAGCGAGAGGGCCGAACGCCCCGGCTGGTGGAGCTGTGGCGTGCGGGCGGCCTCGCGGAAGGCCAGCACCTGTCCTTCCCGATCGGCGCGGCCGCTCACCGCGACGGCCGCATCGCCATCCCGGACTGGGGGCTAGGCGAGGTGGTGGTGGTGGACAGCGCGGGCAACTGGCTGGGCGCGTGGACGCGCGAGGGGCGAGGCCCGGGCGAGACGCTGCGGCCGGCCGCCGCCTCCTGGACCGACGACGGCCACCTCGCCGTCTTCGACATCGAGAGCAGCAAGGTGGTCTTCCGCTCGGCCGATGGCCCCGTCGCGCCGGACATCCCCGTGCACCAATCGATCACCGCGCCGGTGATGGCGTCTGGCGAGCTCGAATGGGTGGGCGTGGACGCGCGCGGCGCGGTCGCGCTCGCGCCGGGCGCACGGTCGGACCTCCACGCGCCGGAGCTGTACTTCACGTCGCTGCTATACCTGCCGCCGCGGGCGGAGAAGCCCGACACGCTGGCGATCGCTCCGATCCCTGTGGTCCGTGAAGGCCGGTACAGGGGTTGGTCGCTGCCCGGCGTGCCGCGCGTCGTCGGCGCGCTCATGGCGGACGGGCGCATCGCGGTCGGGGGCGAGGATGCGTCGTACAGCATCCTCGTGCGTGACACGGCGGGCGCTCCGGTACTGCGGATCTGCCGGGATGCGCCCCCGCTGCCGCTCACGGCTGACGAGCGGCTCGAGACCGGGATCCCCGATCGCATGGAGGAGCTGGCCGCTGCGTTGCGCAACGCGCCGCCGCCCGAGCAGCCCGCGCCGTACGCGCGCCTGTTCTTCAGCGCCGACGGCCGGCTGTGGGTGCAGCGGGACCGGAACGACCCGATCAAGGGCGTGCAGCTCCACGGCCCGCCCGGCGCGCTCTACGACGTCTTCGACGCGGACGGCCGCTACCTGGGTGAGGTACGCGCGCCTGCGCGCGCATCGCTGGTCGCCGCGGCGGGCGACCGCGTGTGGGCGTTCGAGACGGGCGAGGTCGACGAGACGACGGTGGTCGCCTACCGGCTCGTGGTGGAGTGAGGGGCGGCGGGGGCCAGGCGGCGCTGGCGACGTGCCGTGTTGCGCCGCCAGTCCGCTGCGGGAGTTGCGCGGCCGACCCCCACACCGCAGAATGCTCGCGCGCGAATCCTGAGATCTATTCTCTTCACGGAGTCGACTGAACCATGCGTGCAGCCGTTCGCTCAATCGGTGCGGCCGCGGTTCTGCTGGCCGCTGTGCCATCCGTGGCGGCAGCCCATCCCGATACGATGATCCCCCATGGGTTCCTGCATGGGTTCGAGCACCCGCTGTCCGGCTGGGATCACCTGCTGGCCATGTTCGCCGTAGGCCTGTGGGCGGCCCAACGCGGTGGTCGCGCCGTGTGGGCGCTGCCGCTCACCTTCGTCGCGACGATGGTCGCGGCCGGCGCGATCGCGATGGGCGGCGTTGGCCTGCCCGGCGTGGAGGCAGGAATCCTCGCCTCGGTCTTCGTGCTGGGCCTGCTGATCACGGTCGCAGCGAGGATCCCGGCCGCGGCCGCGCTGGCGCTCATTGCGCTGTTCGCCGCGTTCCACGGCGCCGCCCATGGCTCGGAGATGCCTGCGGGCGTGGGAGGCATGGCGTACGCGGCCGGCTTCGCGGCGGCGACCGCCGGTCTCCACCTGGCCGGGGCCTTCCTGGGAATCGCCCTACAGCGCGGGCTTCGTGAGCGGCAGCAGGTTTGGGTGCGTTTGGCGGGCGCCTCGGTTTGTGCTGCGGGCCTCGCGTTCCTGATCCTGGGGAGCTGATCCGACCTACGCGCGTGCACGCCGTGCGATCGCACGGCGCTGTAGCAGAGTGAGGCGACGACGCTTGCAACCATCGGGGCGCTGGCTCGGCCCGACTCACGGCCGGGCCAGCGCCCCTCGCTCCAATCTCACCCGTTCGTGATCCGACCCTTCAGGTCTTCGGGCCGGAACGGCCCGCGCGATGCGATCAGCTCGCGCGCCGCGTCCACCTTGCCCCACACGTTCCACAGCAGCACGCCACGCACGCGCTTGCCCTCGAGGTAGTAGACCACGCCCTCGCGGAACGGCTCCTTCCAGTCCTCGACCATTGTGAGGTCCGAGTCCAGGTCGCCGACGGCCTCGTAGCCGAGGTCGAAGAGGTCGGAGTAGAAGAACGGCAGGTGGTCGTACGGCTCGGGCGCGCCGGCCATCGCCCGGCCGGCCGCGCGGCCCTGCGTGTTCGCGTTGTCCTCGTGCTCGACGCGGACGCGCCGGCCCAGCGCCGGGTTGAAGAACACCGCAACGTCGCCCGCGGCGAAGATGTCCGCGTCGCTGGTGCGGAGCCAGCGGTCGACCATGATGCCGTTGGCGACCTCGAGCCCGGCGGCCTCGGCGAGCCCGGTGTTGGGCTGGATGCCGAGGCCCGCGACCACGCCGTCCACCTCGATGCGCTCGCCGCCGCGCGTCACGATCGCGAAGTGGTCGCCCTCCTCCACCACATCCGCGACGCTGGTGCCCGCACGCACGTCGACGCCCCGTTCGCGGTAGTACCCGTTCAGGAAGCGTGACATCTCGGGCGGGTAGATGCTGCCGCCGATGCCGTCCTCGGGGAACAGCATGACGACCTCCTTGCCGATCATGGCGAGCGCGGCCGCGATCTCTGAGCCGATGAACCCGCCGCCGATCACGCCGAACCGCTGGCCCCGCTCCGTCCAGCGCCGCAGCCTGCGGTAGTCGTCGAGCGTGCGGTAGTAGAGCACGCCGTCCGGATCGCCGGGGAGCTGGCGCGGCGAGCCGCCGGTCGCCAGCAGGAGCTTCTCGTAGCGGTAGACCTCGCCCGTGTCGTCGCGGACCTCCCTGGCGACCGGGTTCAGCGACACGGCGGTACGGCCGAGCCGCAGGTCGACGCCGCGCTCGTCCGTGTGGCGCCAGACGCTCTCGAGCGGCTCGCCCTTCCACAGCGCCTTGGACAGTGGTGGACGGTTGTAGGGCGCGTCCGACTCGGCGGAGATGATGCCGATCGAGCCCTCGGCATCCACCTCGCGGATCCCGGCGGCCGCCGCGTCCGCGGTCATCCCGCCGCCGATGATGAGGTACTTGAAGGAAGGCATGGTGCTTGGCTCCGTTCGTCGTGGGTCGGGCTCCGTCACCGGCATCTGCTGTGCATGCCCGGCGTGCGCAAGCCCTGAGCTCCGCGCGGCACTCCAGCCTCAGCGCCTCGCCCGCCCGACCTGCTTATACCTGAAGCAGCCCGTGAGGTGGTCGTTGATCATGCCGGCCGCCTGCATGAACGCGTAGCAGATCGTGCTGCCGACGAAGCGGAACCCGCGCTGCCGCAGCGCCTTGCTCATTGCGTCCGACTCGGGCGACGTCGCGGGGACCTGCTTCGAGGCCGTCCACGCGTTGACCCTGGGCCTGCCGCCGACGAAGCTCCACAGGAACTCAGCGGCCGTGCCGAACTCGCGCTGGAGATCGAGGTACGCCTGCGCGTTGGCGATCGTCGCCTCGATCTTCAGCCGGTTCCGCACGATCCCATCATCCTTCAGCAGCCGCTGCACATCACGCTTGCCGTAGCGCGCGATCGCCTCAGGGTCGAAGTCGTGGAACGCCGCGCGGAACCCCTCCCGCTTCTTCAGGATGATCGCCCAGCTCAGACCCGCCTGGAACGCGTCCAGCACCATGTACTCGAAGAGCACGCGGTCGTCCCACAGCGGGACGCCCCACTCGGTGTCATGGTAGTGCCGGAGCTGGTCGTTGCCTTCCGCCCAGTCGCAGCGTGTTGGCATTTCGGTTCGGGCCCTCTGGTTCAGGTGATCGGTCGTTCACGTGGCCGGGCGCGCGTGGCCAGGCCTCCGCGGCCGCCTGATGATCGCATGACCGGCCATGTGGTGGTTTGGTTCAACCTTGACCCAATCGGCCGGAGCGCCGGACCACGCGGCTCCACGTTCGCGGCGCACGCCCAATGGTTCAACTTTGAACCAGTTCGCCGGGAGCTGGAGCGCATGGTTCCATGCTCGCGGCGCGCGCCGAATGGTTCAATCTTGAACCACCTGCCCCGTGCTGGACCACGTGGTTCCACGTTCGCGGCGCACGCCGAATGGTTCAATCTTGAACCATCCGGCAATTGCGGAGTGTGGGCGGATTCAGAATCGCGCCGCCGGCGCCACCCGCGCCGCATGGCAGCCACGCCGCACGCGCCGCGTGGCGGGCGCGTGGGCACAGTCGTCGCGCAACCGCTCACCGCCGGAACCGGTACGCCAGCTTCATGAAGAAGCCGTCGCTCGTGCGCTCCAGCTCGGCCGGGCCGAGCAGCGGGCTGCGCTCCAGCGAGCTGCCGTAGCCGACGAACACTGCCGTGCCGGGCGTGGGCTCGTACGACGCGAGCAGGTCCACACGCAGCGCATCGAGCTCGGCGCGGTCCGCGAGCACACCGTCCACGTACAGCGGCGCGCCGGTGCGCGCGTCCTCGAGCGCGGCCCGCCGCTCCGCGCGGTGCTCGGCGACCGCACGGAAGAAGAACGCGCGCGTCGGCTGGATCTCGACCTTGAGCCGCGGGATCAGCGTGCGCGCGAACTCGGAGCCGTCGCGCTCGCGCGTGATCCGCTCGACCTGCGCGCTCGCCGCGATGCGCGCCCACGGCGCGGGCCGCAGCGCGAGCGACCCGCCGACGCCGAACTCGGTCCCCTCGGAGCCCTCCGGGAAGATCGCGGTGCGGCCGCGCGAGACAGACACGCTCGCATCGAAGCGCCGGAACGTGGGCGTGCTGATCTCGAAGCCCAGCCCCGGCCCGGACACGCGATCGAGCGGCGTGTAGGGGGCGAGGCCCGACGTCGTCTGCGTTTCGTAGCCCGAGTAGTCCGCCGGGTCCAGCTCGACGAACGCGCGCGCGAGCTCGACGCTCGCGCTCCAGCCGCCTCGGAACCGCAGCATGAGGTCGGCGCTCTCGTCGCCCTCGATCGCGCCATCGCCGAACCTGCCGTAGCGCCAGAGCCGGCCGATCCGGACGAAGACCGAGCCGGTCTCGAGCAGCGCGCCCTCGGCGCCGTACCACGACAGGCGGTTGAACGCGCTGCCGTTCATGATGCCGGTGCGGCGCACGAAGCCCGACCGAGCCACGAAATCCTCGCCCAGCCCCGAGATTTCGTAGTTGAAGCCAAAGGAGCGGCCGGTGCGGTCGAACGTGAGCTCCCAGATCGGCGCGCTGCGCACAGGCCCCGCGCCCTCGCGCGTCCACGAGCCGCCGAGCTGCGCCTGCACGAAGTATAGGCGGCCGAACACGATGCGCGTGTCCGCGGCGAGCACGCGGTTGTAGTCGGGCGTGCCGGCGACGCTGCGGTCGGTGAACGTGAGCCCGACGATCGAGCTGGTGCCGATGTCGCGCCGCAGCCGGGTGATGTTGAACAGCGCCTCGCGGCCCGCGGCGTCGACGTCCTCATCCAGCGCGGTCAGGTGCGCGACGGCGAGGTTGCCGAGCTTGCCGGTGACCTTCGCGCCGGCGATCGGATCGACGATCTGGCGCGTGTAGATGAGCTGGCCCGGCGTGTTGAACAGCTCGATGCCCTCGAGGAAGAACGGCCGCTTCTCGGGGAAGAACAGCGCGAACCGCTCGTTGACCGTGACCTGCCCCTCGTCCGTCTCGACCTGGCTGAAGTCCGGGTTCGCCGTCGCGTCCACCGTGAAGTTCGTGAAGCCGACGCGCAGGTTCAGCCCCGCGTCGGGCTCGGGGCTCGCACGCTCGAACGCGCCGGACAGGGCGTTGCGCGTGCCGGGCGCGCTCGCGGTGAGGAACGGCTGCGCCTCGAGGACGACGCCGCGCTCGAGATCGCGCAGGCCCGTGATGGTGCCGGACTGGGCGAGGAAGCTCGCGCCCGCGCGCCGTGTGTCCGTCCACGTGTCCTTGAACCCGGTGCGCTGCACGTTGCGCTCGATGTTGAGCCCCCACGTCTGCTCCGCGGCGTTGCTGAAGCGGAGGCTCTTGAACGGGATACGCACCTCGACGACGTAGCCTTCCGACGTGATGCGCCCCTTCGACTCGAACAGGAAGTCAGGACTGAGATCCGTGCCGCCGCCGAACATTCGGCCCGCGCTGCCGGCACCCTCGGTTCGCACGCCGTCTTGTTGCACGCCCAGCGGGTTGACCGCGAAGACGTACGCGCGCCGGCGGTCGTTGAACGTGTCCAGGTAGATGACGACGTTGTCCTCGCCGTCGATCGCGTCGCGATCCGCGTTCGTCGCGCGGATGCTGCCGGGCTCACGGTCGTAGGCGAGGATGCCGAAGTGGATGGCGTCGGGAGCGTACCAGACGAGCACCTCGGTCCGCTCCACGGCCGGGCGGCCGTCGGCCGGTTCGAGCTGCGAGAAGCCGGTGAGCCGGACGGCCTGGGCCCAGGCAGGCTCGTCCAGCACTCCATCGACCTGGACGGCGGCCTCGATGCGCGGGACCACGACCTCCGGCCGGCCGCGGCCCTCGACGACCTGCGGCGATGCCACGGCCAATTGCGCAGCGATCAGTGTTGCAATGAGAGACACGGGCCTGCTGCTCCCGAATCCTGGCGGTTGCGTTTGTGCTGTCGCCGCGGCTCCGTCGCCGCGGCGGGCGGGCAAGCTAACGCGTAGGGGGCGGGGCTGGAAGTCCCTTCCGCACCGCCCTGCCTGAACTGCGGGCGTGGGCGAGGGCGTCCCTTCCGCCCCGCCCTTCCACCCGGGCGGCCGCACCACATCCCCGCGCCGCCCGGGCGGGGGAACTGCGGGAGAACTGCGGGCGGGGGCGCTCGCGGTGGGGTCGCTTCACGGACCGTGCGGCACTCCCTCGCCCCGCCCCTGCCCACGCCCCGGCCCGGGGAGGGAGAGGGGTGCGGGGAAGACGCGTGCCCGTGCCCGGCTGTTGGGCTCCCGGAAGGGCCGTCGCAGGGAATTCGAAATTGGGAATTGTCTTGAATTGCGAATTCAAATTCGAATTCGAATTTCGAATTCCCTTCCTCCCCTCCCCCGCCCTGGCCCTCGCCCTGGCCCTCACTCCGTTCTGATCGCCTCCACCGGGTTCACGCGCGCCGCGCGCACGGCCGGGACCGCGCACGCGAGCACGCCGACGGCCGTCATGAGCAGGGACACCCCGGCAAGCGTGACGGGGTCGTGCGGCGGCACGCCGAACAGCAGGCCGGTGAGCAGCCGGGCCCCGACGAGCGCGCCCACCAGCCCGATGGCGATCCGCGTGTCCATGACGACACCCACGACCGTACGCCAATCGCCGGACACGGGGATGAAGCGCAGCACCTCGCCCGTCCAGGCGACTCGCCAGCCGATCGGGTCGCGGTCGCCGAAGATGCGCTCGGCGAGCGTGCGGTTCAGGATCACGACACGGCCCGCATCCGGACCGTCGGTCGCCTCGAACGCGCGGCCGCGGAGCAGCGGGATGCCTGCGGCGCGGAAGAACTCGGGCGAGGAGGTGCGGTACTCCGCGCGCGGCGTGGGCTCGCCGGGGGCGGGCGTCAAGCCGTCGGCCTTGACCTCGAGCATGAAGCTCTCGCCGGTCAACGGCACGGTCGAGCCGAGGCCGACCTCGATCACGCCGGGCAGGGCCGCGATGCGGCGCCGCATCTCCTCGTACAGCGCGAGCCGCTCCGCCGCCGTCCTGCCCGCGCCCTCCAGCGGCACGTTCATCGTCAGCACGTTCTCGATGTCGAGGCCCGTGTCCACCTCGTACAGCTTGGCGAGGGTGCGCGCCAGCAGGCCCGCGCCGGTCAGGACCATGATGGAGACGGCGACCTGGGCGACGACGAGGCTGCGCTGCACGCGCTGCCGCGCCCTGCCGCCCAGCACGCGCTGCACGCCCGCACCGAGCTGGGAGCCGGCCGAAGCGATGGCAGGCAGCGGCGGCGCGAACGCGAAGGCCACGGCCGCGAGCGTCGCGACGCCGAGCGTGAAAGCGAGAACGCTGCCGTCCACCGAGACCTCGGCAGCGCGCGGCGTGAACCGCTGCGCGAACGCGACGAGCAGGTCCAGCCCGTCGGATGCTCCGGATCAGCGTGAGGTTGGCGACGTTCGCGCACGCGATGAGCAGCACGAACGCCGCGGTGCCCATGAGCAGGTAGAGCGTGAGGCGGGCGCGCGCGGTGAGGGCGTCCTGGAGCGGGATGACCGAGATGCGGTAGCCGGCCGCCTGCTCGTAGCTCTCCGGGTAGTCTGCGTGCAGGCGCGCCGCGATCTGCTCCACCTCCTGGCTCGCCTGCTGGACCGTCGCGCCCGGCGCCAGCCGCGCGAACACCTCGGTCATCCGGTGCGTGCGGCCCTGCACCATCGTCGCGCTCAGGTGGTGCGGGCTCGTCACCATGTTGACGAAGACGTCCGTCTCCGCGGGGTAGTGCGGCGCGGGCTGGAGCACGCCCACGATGGTCGACGGCCGGTTGTCGATCCGCACCGTGGTGCCGACGATGCCCGGGTCGCCGCCGAACGTGCGCATCCAGTACTCGTGCGTGAGCACCATGACCGGCTCGGCCGCGGGCCCGTCGTCCCCCGAGTTGAAGACCCGTCCGACCATCGGCCCGAGGCCGAGCACCTCGAAATAGTTGCCCGAAACGATGCCCGCGCTGACCCGCACGGGGTCGCCTGGCCCGATCATGGTGAACTCCAGCTGCGAGAACTCGGCGAAGCCGGTCAGCGTCTTGCTCGACGTGCGGTAGTCGATGATCTCCGGCACCGAGAACAGGACGTTGTCCTGGCCGGCGAGCTCCGCGGACTGGCGCAGGTAGACGAGGCTCTGGCCGTCCCGGTGCGGCAGCGGCCGGAGCAGCACACCCCGCACCAGACTGAAGACCGCGGTGTTGGCACCGATTCCCAGTCCCAGCGTCAGCACGACGGCGATCGTGTAGCCGGGCGAGCGGATCAGGCTGCGGGCGGCCAGGCGGAGCTCGTGGATGGGTCGCATGATGGCCTCAGGGTGCAAAGGTGTTTTCGGGCTGGCACTCCACGCCCGCACTGGCCCTCGGGCGGCGCGCGCGGGCCGACGTCGGCGCGCGAATTCTCGTTCAACGGATCGGATTCATCCCATTAACCCCCGGCCCCGCCCGCGCCCCGGGCCAGGGCGAGGGCGAGGGCGGGGGCGGGGGTGGAGGAAGCGGGAGGGGAATTCGAATTCGAATTTGAAATTCAAGACAATTCGCAATTCTGAATTCCCTGCGACGAGCCGCACAGCCGGACACGGCCACGCGTAGGCGTACGCGTACGGAGCCCTACCCCGCGAGCGCCCCCGCCCGCAGTTCACCCGAAGTCCCCCCGCCCGGGTGGTGGAGGGATGCGGGGCCGCCGCCCGGGAGGAAGGGAGCGGATGGAAGGGTCGCCCCCGCCCTCGCCCGCAGTTCAAACAAATCACGTCCCTCCCCACGCCGCGCCCATTCCCGCAATCAGCCCGGCATAAACCAGGATCCCGTCCCACAGGTTGCGCAGGCGCAGGTTCTCGTTGTGGGCGTGCTGGTTGTTGTCGTGGTTGACGATCGGCACGATGATCAACGGCGTCTCCAGCACCTCCTCGAAGATGGAGAGCGGCAGGCTGCCCCCGAGGATCGGCACCTGGAGCACCGGCTCGCCGAGCACGGCCGAGATGCTGCGCGTGACGGCGCGCGAGGCGGGCAGGTCGAGCGGCGTGCGCATCGCGGCGTAGCCGTCGCCCCAGGTGAGCTTCGCGACGCGCGGGTGCGCGCGCAGCACGTCCGGCGACGGGTCCTCGCGCACGATGTGGTAGCCCTGCGCGCGGATGTGGGCCTCGACCAGCTCCTTCACGCGCGCAGGCTTCAGGTCGGGGACGAGGCGGATGTCGAACGCGGCGGTGGCGCGGTCCGGGATCGCATTGCGCGCGGCATTGCCCACGGCGCCGGCGGCGATGCCGTCCAGGTTGAACGCAGGGCGCATGATGAGCTCGGGGAGCCGGGCGTTGCCTTCGGTGCGGCCGAGCGCGAGCTCCACGCGCAGCTCGTCTTCGACGGGTGGCAGCGCCGCGAGCGCGGCGCGGTCCGCTGCGGTCAGCGGACGCACGTCGTCGTAGAACCCCTGGATGGCGACGTTGCCCTCGTCGTCGCGCATCGAGGCGAGGAGCTGGACGAGCATGACGGCGGGGTTGGGCGCCCAGTTGCCGTAGTGGCCGCTGTGCAGCACGCGCGTGGGGCCGTACACCGTGATCTGCCCGCCGACGATGCCGCGCGCGCCGAACACGGTCTGCATGCGCCGCGTCTGGTGCACGGGGCCGTCGCCGAAGATCCAGAGGTCCGCGCGCAGCAGGTCGGCGTACCGCTCGAGCATCCGCCGCAGGTTCGGCGAGCCCGCCTCCTCTTCACCTTCCAGGAAGAACTTGAGGTTCACGGACGGCGCGATGCCCGCCGCCTTCAGCGCGTCCAGCGCGGCGAGGTAGGCGACGATGGGCGACTTGTCGTCGCTCGCGGAGCGGCCGTAGATCCGCCACTCGTCAGGCAGCGGTGCGCGTGCCTCGTGCCAGGGCACGATGCGGGCGCCGTCTTCGAGCCGGCCTGCGCGGAGCGTGGGCTCCCACGGCGGGGTCGCCCAGTTGCCGCCCTCGACCGGCTGGCCGTCGTAGTGCGCGTACAGGACGACGGTGCGGGTCGCGCCGGGCGTGTTCAGCTCGCCGTAGACGGCGGGCGGGACGTCGCCGTCCAGCTCGAGGAGCCGTGCGCTCACGCCGCGCCGCTCGAGCATCTGCACCAGCAGCTCCGCGTTGCGGCGGATGTTCGGCAGGTCCGCCGCGACGTTGGGCACCGCGAGCAGGGTCCGCAGCTCCTCGATGACGGCGAGCTCGTGGCGCTCGCGGTGCTGCGCGACGGCGGCGCGGATCCGGTCTGCGGGCGGCTGCGCCGCCTGGGCGAGGGCGAGGGCGGGGGCGGGGGCGGGGGACCCGGCGAGCAGGAAGGCGGCGACCAGGATGGCGGAGTGCGGCATCACGGTCGCGGCGACCGCGCGGGCGGCGGCGCACCGGGCCCGGACCACCACTGCTTCACGGAGACTGCGACGGCTGCGTTGCATTGCTGGATCTCCGGCTGACTGGGATGGGGCAATATGGCCTGTCCCGGCGGCGCGTGCACGGTGGGGTGGGCCCGCATGGGGAGAGAGTCGGCAATGGTTCAATGTTGAACCATTGATCCGGAGGTGGGTCATCCGGTTTCGCGGCCATGCCCGCAGGGCATCCGCGGGGTGGTGCGATGGTTCAAGGTTGAACCAACATTCGGGGCTCGGAGCGGCCCGTGGCAGGCCGGTGTACGCGGGGCGTGCCGATGGTCGGTCCCATGGTTCGATGGTTGAACCACTGCTGCGCGGGCCGCGCATGCAGCGCCGTGGTCATGGCCCGGCGCGGCGGGCGTGTAACCGGGCCCGCGAGAGAGCTTCGCGCCGCGAGGCCGAAAGCGAGGCCGCGGCCCGGGGGCGGACGCCGCACGGCGGAGAGCCGGCGCAATCAGCCCCCGCCCCGTGCGCGGCGAGGCCGCGGCGCGTAACATACCGGCGCGAAGCGTTCTACCTCCCGGACCACGACGGATCCCTGAAACCGAGGGGACGATGCGACACTGGCTGCGGCTGGCCCGGAGCGTCGATCGGCTGAACGACTGGATCTACGCCGCGATCCGGTGGCTGGTCCTCGTGATGATCGCGGTGGGCGCGTACAACGCGCTGGCGCGCTACGCGAACCGGTGGACGGACGCGCAGCTCGCGCCGAACGCGCTGTACGACCTCCAGTGGTACATGTTCAGCCTGGTCTTCCTGCTCGGGGCGGCGTACGGGCTGAACCATGACGTGCACGTGCGCGTGGACGTGCTCTACGCGCGCCTGAGCCCGCGCGTGCGGGCGTGGATCGATCTCCTCGGCACCGCGCTGTTCGTCATCCCGTTCTCCATCGTGGTGCTGGTCGTGTCGTGGCCGGCGGTGCGGAACTCGTGGGCGATCCGGGAGGCGTCCTCGGACCCGGGCGGGCTCGCGCGGTACCCGATCAAGACGGTGATCCTGGTGTGCTTCGTCCTGCTGCTCCTCCAGGGCATCGCCGCCGTGATCGAGAAGCTCGCGCTGATCCGGCTGGGCGAGGCGGGCGTGGAGAGCATGACGCCGACGGACGCCGAGTCCGCGCGGCGGGAGCGGACGGAGGGCCTCTGATGGAGGGGGTGTGGGGGCCGGCCATGTTCGTGGCCGCGCTGGTGCTGATCTTCAGCGGTTTCCCGGTCGCGTTCGCGCTGGCGGGCACGGCGCTGATCTTCGCCCTCCTGGGCTCGCTCGCCGGCCAGTTCGACTGGGTCCTGCTGCGCGCCCTGCCGGACCGGATCTTCGGCACGATGTCGAACTACACGCTCCTCGCCGTGCCGTTCTTCATCTTCATGGGCGCGGTCCTGGAAAAGTCGCGCCTGGCGGAGCGGCTGCTGGAGACGATCGGCATCCTGTTCGGCCGGTTCCGCGGCGGGCTAGGGCTGGGCGTGGTGTTCGTGGGCGCGCTGCTGGCCGCCGCGACGGGGGTGGTGGGCGCATCCGTCACCGCGATGGGTCTGATCTCGCTGCCCGTGATGCTACGCTACGGCTACCAGCGCGAGCTGTCGCTGGGCGTGATCGCGGCCGCGGGCACGCTCGGGCAGATCATCCCGCCGAGCGTGGTGCTGATCGTTCTGGGCGACCAGCTCGGCGTGTCGGTCGGTGCGCTGTTCCGGGGCGCGGTCGTGCCGGGTCTCGTGCTGACCGGGCTGTACGCGCTGTACGTCATTGCGGTCGCGATCGTGCGGCCGCGCGCCGTGCCGGCGCTGCCGCCCGAAGCGCGGGCGTTGAGCGGCGGAGCGCTCGCCCGCCGCGTCGTCGGTTCGATGCTGCCGGCGCTGCTGCTGATCCTCGTGGTGCTGGGCAGCATCTTCGCCGGGGTCGCCACGCCAACGGAGGCGGGCGCGCTGGGCGCGGTCGGCGCGATGATCCTGGCCGCGAGCCACCGGTCGCTGGACCGCGCCGGGCTCGTCGCCGCCACCAACGAGACGGCGCGCCTGACCATCATGGTGGTGTTCCTGCTGATCGGCTCGACCGCGTTCGCGCTCGTGTTCCGCGGCCTGGCAGGCGACCTGTGGATCGAGCGGGTGCTGACCAACCTGCCCGGCGGCGCGATCGGGTTCCTGGTCCTCGTGAACCTGATCGTCTTCGCGCTCGGCTGCTTCCTCGACTTCTTCGAGATCGCGTTCATCGTCGTGCCGCTCATCGCGGCGCCCGCCGCGCTGCTCGGCATCGACCTGGTCTGGCTCGGGGTCCTGCTCGGGATGAACCTCCAGACGTCGTTCCTCACGCCGCCGTTCGGCTTCTCGCTCTTCTACCTGCGCGGCGTGACGCCGGCGAGCATCCCGACCACCGCGATCTACCGCGGCGTGATCCCGTTCATCATCATCCAGGCGGCCGTCGTGACCGCGATGATCGCCTTGCGGTAGGCGCAAACGAACGCGGCCCCGCCGCGAACCCGGAAGGGAACGCGCGGGGCCGCGCCGCGACGTCGTCGCCTCAGCTCAAGCCCTCCGCGAACGCGAACGTCATGTAACTCTGCTCGTTGCCCGCGAAGTAGCGGAACGCCTCGGCCCGGAACTGCTTCCAGGGGTTGTAGACGCGCGCGAACTCGGCGTTGGCGGCGGCCAGCTCCTCGAGGTACGCGTTGGACTCGCGCCACGCGGCGCGCATGAAGTCCTGCGGGAACGGGCGGACCTGCACGCCGTGGTCGCTGATGAGACGCTGGAGCGCGGGCGGATTCGCGGCGTCGTAGCGGATCAGCATGTCCTCGTTCGTGGCGCGGCAGGCGGTCTCCAGCACCCGCTTGTACAGGTCGGGCAGCTCGTCCCACGCCTGCCGATTGACGAGCAGCGAGAGGGTGACCCCGGGCTCGTGCCAGCCAGGGTAGTAGTAGTGGCGCGCGATCTGGTGGAAGCCGAGCTTCTCGTCGTCGTACGCGCCGACCCACTCGGTCGCGTCGATGGCGCCGCGCTCGAGGGCGAGGTAGATCTCGCCGCCCGCCAGGAGCTGCACCGACACGCCCAGCCGGCTCATCACCTCGCCGCCGATGCCGGGGATGCGCATGCGCAGCCCGCGCAGGTCGCTCAGCGAGCCGATCGGCCGGCGGAACCAGCCGCCCATCTGCACGCCCGTGTTGCCGCACGGGAAGTTGATGATGCCGAAGTCGGCGTAGACGCCGCGCGTCAGGTCGAGCCCGCCCGCTTCGTACAGCCACGCGTTCTGCTGCCGCGCCGTCAGGCCGAACGGCACGCCCGTGTCCAGCGCCAGCGCCGGGTGCTTGCCCGTGTAGTAGTAGCCCGCCGTGTGGCCGGCCTGCACGGTGCCGTTCTGCACCGCGTCCAGCACCTGGAGCCCGGGCACCAGCTCGCCCGCCGGGTAGACGCGGAGCTGGAACCGGCCGCCCGTCGCGTCGCTGACCCGCTTCGCCAGCGCTTCCGCCGAGCCGTAGATGATGTCCAGCGCGCGCGGGAAGCTGGACGCGACTCGCCACGTGATCTGCGGGCCGGAAACCGTGACCTGCCCGGCCTCCGCCTCGCCGCCCGCAGTCCCGGCGTTTCCGCACGCACCCAGGGCACCCAGCGCCCCGGCTCCCGCCGCGCCCAGCGCGGCCTGCTTCACGAACGCGCGTCGATCCACGTCGCTTCCCTCCGGCTGTGACAAGCTGCCCGATGCTGGTGGTGAACGGGGCAGCATAACGCGGCCTCGCGCCGGCGTGCAATCTCCCGGGGCCGCCCCGGTGCGCGCCGGCAGGTGCGCGGCGGCGCAGTGGCCGGCACGCGGTGGTGGACAGCCGGCACGTGGTGGCGCCCGGCGGTTACGCAGCGGCGCCCGGCGGGGCTCCGGTACGCGGTGGCTCCCTACCGCCAGCGGGAGCGCCTTGCGGGCACAGGAACGCGGACAACGGGTGCGGCGTGGCGGCCGGCGGTTACGCGGTGGCGCCCGGCGGCCACGCGGAGGCGCCCGGCGGGCGCCGGGTCCCAGCAACGTGTGCCGCGGCGGGGCAACAGCTGCCGGGCCGCATTCCCTTGCCGGACCCGGCCGGAGGCGTGCCCCCGGACCGGTCCGCCGTGCAAAGTGTAACTGGAAAAGTAGCCGAGTGATCGCCTCCGGGGTGACAGTTGGCACCAATAGGCCATGGTCGGCGCGGTTCTTGCCCCGAAATCGTGCCAGGTGTCGCGCCGACGGTTGACACCCGGCCATTCCCGCGTTAACGTTGCTCGTCGCGCGGCGCGGGGGTCGCGTCGGCGCGACCGCGGAGCCCGGGCGCGGTCGCCCGGCGCACGTCCACCCCAAGCCCCAAGAGAGCGCCCATGCCCACGCGCACCTCGCGGTTCGACACGCTGGCAGCAGCCAAGTCCTGGACGCACAGCCCCCTCAACGGCAGCCTCCAGAACGCGCTCCAGCCCACGCCGGCGCCCCGGCCGCTGGACATCGAGAAGATCTTCGGCGAGAACACGTTCAGCCTGGCGGAGATGAAGGCGCGGCTGCCCAAGCCGGTCTACCAGGCGTTGCTGGATACGATCGAGAACGGCCGCGAGCTCGACCCGCGGGTGGCCGACGCGGTCGCCATCGCGATGAAGGAGTGGGCGACGGAGAAGGGGGCGACGCACTTCACCCACTGGTTCCAGCCGCTGACGGGGCTGACGGCTGAGAAGCACGACTCGTTCATCACGCCGAACGTGGGCGGCGGCGCGGTCGCGGAGTTCAGCGGCAAGGACCTGATCCAGGGCGAGCCGGATGCGTCGTCGTTCCCGTCGGGCGGGCTGCGGGCGACGTTCGAGGCGCGGGGCTACACGGCGTGGGACCCGACGTCGCCGGCGTTCGTCGTGGAGACGTCGGGCGGCTCGTACCTGGCGATCCCGACGGCGTTCACGTCGTGGACGGGCGACGCGCTGGACCAGAAGATCCCGCTGCTGCGCTCGATGCACGCGCTGGACGTGCAGGCGCGGCGCGCGTTGAAGCTGTTCGGCGTCGAGGCCGGCCCGGTGCGGCCGACGCTGGGGCCGGAGCAGGAGTTCTTCCTGGTGGACCAGGAGTTCTACTACCGGCGGCCGGACCTCGTGACGACGGGCCGCACGCTGTTCGGCGCGAAGCCGCCGCGCGGGCAGGAGCTGGAGGACCACTACTTCGGCGCGATCCCGGACCGCGTGCTCGCGTTCATGATGGAGCTGGAGCGGGAGCTGTACCGCCTGGGCGTTCCGGTGAAGACGCGGCACAACGAGGTGGCGCCAGGCCAGTACGAGATGGCGCCGATCTACGAGAACGCGAACCTGGCGGCGGACCACCAGCAGCTCACGATGCTGCTGATGCAGCGGATCGCGCGGAAGTACGGG
>Ga0207873_1001831_pt1 | contig 19263 bp, 19 predicted proteins | sample BGWIniCompost_FD_187373 | JGI IMG/M metagenome (GOLD analysis project Ga0207873, IMG submission 187373) | Cellulose adapted compost microbial communities from Newby Island Compost Facility, Milpitas, CA, USA - BGW Initial Compost (SPAdes)... ...
TCGGCCGAGATCGAGCCGAAGCTCATCGCGCCCGTGCAGAAGCGCTTCACGATCTCGCTCGCGGGCTCGACCTCGTCGAGCGGGACCGGCGGTCCCGCGACGCCGTACTTGAAGTCGAGGAGGCCGCGCAGCGTGCACGTCTCGCGTGCCTGCTTGTTCATGTGCGCGGCGAACTCGCGATACGCCTCGCGGCTGTTGCGGCGCGCCGCGACCTGCAGCGTGAAGATCGCCTGCGGATCCCACGCGTGACGCTCGCCGGCGCTGCGCCAGTGGAACTCGCCGGGGTTCGGCAGGCCCGTGAGCTTGTCCTCTTCGCGTTGCGGATAGCCGAGCGCGTGGCGGCGCAGCGACTCCTGCTCGAGCACGTCGAAGCCGACGCCCTTCAGGCGGCTGACCGTGCCCGCGAAGCAGCGGTCGACGACCTCGTCGTCGAGCCCGAGCGCCTCGAAGATCTGCGCACCCTTGTAGGACTGCAGCGTCGAGATGCCCATCTTCGCCATCACCTTGAGCATCCCCTTCGCGACGCCCTTGCGGTACGCGGCGACGAGCCCGATATCCGCGTCGACGAGACCGTCCTCGCGCGCCTTCCACAGCGCCTCGAACGCGAGATACGGATTGATGCCGTCGGCGCCGTAGCCGACGAGCAGGCAATGGTGATGCACCTCGCGTGCCTCGCCGGTCTCGACGAGGATGCCGATGCGCGTGCGCTTCGCGCGCGCGACGAGATGATGGTGCACCGCGCCGCACGCGAGCAGCGCGCTGACCGGCACCCGGTCCGGACCGACGGCGCGGTCCGACAGCACGATGAGGCTATAGCCTTCGTCGATCGCGCGCTCGGCCTCGGCGCAGATCCGGTCGAGCGCGCGCACGAGCCCGCCGGGCGTGTCGGAACGCGGGTACGTGATGTCGATCGTCGCCGTGCGCCAGCCGCGATGGTCGAGCGACTTGAGCGCCTGCATCTCCTCGTTCGTCAGGATCGGATGACGCAGCCTCAGGCGATGCGCCTGGCGCTCGTCGGTCTCGAGCAGATTGCCCTCGGGGCCGATATAGCACTCGAGGGACATGATGACCTCTTCGCGGATCGAATCGATCGGCGGATTCGTGACCTGCGCGAAGAGCTGCTTGAAGTAGTCGTACGGCAATCGCGCCTGATCCGAGAGACACGCGAGCGCGCTGTCGTTGCCCATCGAGCCGATCGGATCGCGCATCTCCTTGACGAGCGGCAGCAGCATGAACTGCATCGTCTCGGTCGTGTACCCGAACGCCTGCATGCGCGGGATCAGCGTCTCGGGGTCGTACTGGCGCTCGCCGCTCTTCGCGACGACGTCGCGCAGCGCGATCCGTTGCTCTTCGAGCCACTTGCCGTACGGGCGACGATTCGCGAAGTCGTTCTTCAGCTCCTCGTCGGGCACGAGGCGGCCCTGCTCGAAGTCGATCAGGAACATCTTGCCGGGCTCGAGCCGGCCCTTCGCCTTGACGTTCCGCGGGTCGACGGGCACGACGCCGACCTCGCTCGCCATGATCACGCGATCGTCGAACGTGAGGTAATAACGGCTCGGCCGTAGACCGTTTCGGTCGAGCACGGCGCCGATGTACTTGCCGTCGGTGAACGCGATCGACGCGGGGCCGTCCCACGGTTCCATGATGCACGAGTGGAACTCGTAGAAGGCCTTCTTGTTGGCCGGCATCAGATCGTCTTTCTGCCACGCTTCCGGAATCATCATCATCACGGCTTCCTGAAGCGTGCGGCCGGTCATCAGGAGGAACTCGAGCACGTTGTCGAACATGCCCGAGTCCGAGCAATCGGGTTCGACGATCGGGAACAGCTCCTTGATGCGATCGCCGAAGAGATCGGACTTCGCCATGCCCTCGCGGGCGCGCATCCAGTTCACGTTGCCGCGCACGGTGTTGATCTCGCCGTTGTGCGACATGAAGCGGTTCGGCTGCGCGCGGTCCCAGCTCGGAAACGTGTTCGTCGAGAACCGCGAGTGGACCATCGCGAGATGCGACTTGTAGTCCGGGTCCTTGAGATCCGGATAGAAGGTCGTGAGCTGCGCGGGCGTCAGCATGCCCTTGTAGATCATGACCTTCGTCGAAAGGCTGCAAACGTAGAACAAATGGCGCTCGGCGAGCCGCTCGTCGCCGCGCAGGATGCGGCTCGCGCGCTTGCGAATCAGGTAGAGCTTGCGCTCGAACGCGTCGCCCTCGAGGCCTTCACTCGCCGCGATGAAGAGTTGCTCGATGTGCGGTTGCGCCGCTCGGGCCGACTTACCGAGGTTCGCGCCGTCGGGATCGACCGGCACGACGCGCCAGCCGACGAGACGTTGACCTTCTTCCTCGCAGATGCGTGCGATGGTCTCCTTGCAAAACGCACGCTCGCGCTCGTCCTGCGGCAGGAACACGACGCCCGCGCCGTAACGGCCGGGCTCGGGCAGATCGGTGCCGAACGTATCTCGAGCGACTTTCGCGAGGAACTCGTGTGGGAGTGCTGTGAGAATACCGGCGCCGTCTCCGGTATTCGGTTCTGCGCCGCGGGCGCCGCGATGATCCATGCGGCAGAGGAGGTGCTCGGCGTCTTGAACGATCTGATGGCTGCGAATGCCCTTTATGTGTGCAACGAAGCCGACGCCGCAGCTATCGTGCTCCATTTCGGGGCGGTACAGTCCGTACGCCCGCGGCCGTTGAGTAGGCCAGACCTTTAGCCGCCCGGCAAACGCGCACGGGCCAGCCACTCCGTGTTCATATTGTTCAGGTGGAGTCATGGTTTTCCTTGGCGGAGCGCGCGCTCCGCGGATGCTGGTTTTTCAGTCCGAACTGGGACGGCGCTGACTGCCGGGGGCATCCGGCATCGATCCGCGCCGCGAACCTCGTGATCCGCGCGGAGGAGCTCTCAACCGAAAGAGCTTGAGCGGATTTAGGGGCCGACCGTCGACTATAAAAAACGTCGCACGTTTGCGTCAACGTGCGCCGAAGCGCGGAAAGGGGTAGCGCTACTGCTCTTCCCAGCGATAACCCATTCCGTAAACGGTCTGAATCGCGGAGAAATTCGGGTCGATCGCCGTGAATTTCGCACGAATGCGCTTGATCTGCGACGTGACGCTGCTGTCGTCCAGCACGACGTTCGCCGCGCGCATGAGCTGCTCGCGGTTCTTCACGTGACCTGGGTGCACGGCGAGCGCGTGCACGACCCAGAACTCGGTCAGCGTCAGCGGAACCTGACGGTCCTTCCAGTGCGCGGTCATCCGGTCGCGGTCGAGCGATAGGGAGCCGCGCACGAGGCGCTCGGATTCGTTGCCGCCCTGCAGGGCCTCGATCCGGCGGAATAGCGCCGCGACGCGCGCGAGCAGATGCTCGATGCTCACCCTTTTCGTCAGGTAGTCGTCGGCGCCGAGGCGCAGGCCCGAGACGGCATCGAGCTCGCTCTCGCGTGCCGTGAGGAAGATGATCGGCAGCGTCGCGGAGCGCGCGCGCAGCGTCCGGCACAGCTCGAAGCCGCCTTCGATCTCGGCGCCGAGATTCACGTCGATGATCACGAGATCGGGGAGGCGTGCTTCGAACGCCGCCAACGCTTCCTTGCGCGTCGAGTAGCCGGCGACGCGATAGCCCTGGCGCCTGAGGGCCGCGGCATAGTTGTCGCGAATCGCGATCTCGTCCTCGACGATCGCGACCAGCTTCTCGGACGTCGACATGGCTCTCCTCTCGTCTCACGAAGCGCGGCGGCGCTTTCCGCGGCCCGGGGCCGCGGTCGGCCGCGCGGCGGTACCTTTGACGCTGCGTTGCTCTGCCGCGAGCCCGCGCTCGGCGGCGAGCCGCAGCAGACCCGCGACCGAGATCGCGTCGGTGATCCGGCCATCGAGGGCCCAGCGGCACGCCTCGGCGAACGGCAGCGCCTTCACGGTCAGCGCCTCGGTCTCCTCGGGGCATTGCTCGCCGACCGTCAGGTCCTCGGCGACGTAGACGAAGCCGACCTCGTCGGTTACCGAGTTCGACGTGTGCAATTTCATCAGCTCTCGCCAATGTCTCGCGGACAATCCCGTCTCCTCCTTGAGCTCCCGCACGGCGGCGTCGAGAGGGTCCTCGTCGAGCGGCGCGCCGCCCATCGGCAATTCCCACGAGAACTCGCCGAGGGTGTAACGGTGCTGTCCGACGAGATAGACGTTGTCGTCCGCGTCGAGCGCGATGATCGCGACGGCGCGGTTCTTGAAGCAGACCTTGCCGTACCGGTTGCGCCCGCCGTTCGGATTCACGACGTCGTGCTCTTCGACCCTGATCCAGGGATTGTCGTAGACGGTCCGGGACGACAGCGTCGTCCACGGATTCCTTCGGTTCTCCATACTCGGCTTCCTTGGCGCTCCCGCGGTCCGTATCCTTGCCGATGCGTGCCGGTGCAAGCGTAGCGTATTTCGGCCTCGGTCACGTTTCATTCAGCCAAGGACGGGCAATATGCTCGGGTCCGTCACGACAGGAGGATCTGTATGAGGACTGCTTTTCGCCGTGTCACCTTGCTCATCTGCGGCGCGTCCCTGGTCGCGTCGGCCTGCACGACGATCGATCCGTATACGCGTGAAGAGCGAGCGGCCCGCGCGCAGCGACAGGCTTGGATCGGTGCGGCGGCGGGCGCTGCGGCTGGCTTGATCACCGGCGACAACTCCATGGAACGGAAGAAGCGTGCGCTCGTCGGCGCCGGTCTCGGCGCGCTCGCGGGCGCCGCGGTCGGGTCGTACATGGACCGTCAGGAGGCGCGCCTCCGGCAGGAGCTCGAGCGCACGGGCGTGAGCGTGACGCGAATCGGCGACAACATCACGCTGAACATGCCGGGCAACATCACGTTCGCGACGGATAGCGCGGACTTGAGCGCGAGCTTCTACGACGTCCTGAACTCGGTCGCGCTCGTGCTGAACGAGTTCAATCAAACGGTGATCGAGGTCGCCGGTCATACCGACAGCACCGGCAGCGAGGAATACAACCAGCGGTTGTCGGAGCGGCGCGCCGCGTCGGTTGCGGCTTATCTGCGCACGCGCGGCGTGCGTGCCGATCGAATCATCGAGGTCGGCGTCGGCGAGTCGCGCCCGATCGCGTCGAACGATACGCCGGAAGGCCGGCAGCAGAACCGACGCGTCGAGCTGACGATCGTCCCGCTGACGCTGAGCTGAGCCGGCGGAGAAAGAGCAAGGGCGGCCGCGGGGTCACCGCGGCCGCCCTTTGCTCTGCCGATTGGGGCGCCGGTCAGGCGGCCGCCATCATCGTCTTGAGCTTGCCGATCGCGTTGGCCTCGATCTGCCGGATGCGCTCCGCCGAGACGTTGTACTCGGCTGCGAGCTCCTGCAGCGTCGCCTTCTTGTCGCTCAGCCACCGCCGCACGAGGATGTCGCGGCTGCGGGGGTCGAGCTTCTCGAGCGCTTCGCCGAGCGCGTCGTGCGCGTTCGTGCTCCAGTCGTCCTGCTCGATGACGTCGGCCGGATCGGCGTTCGGCGCCGGCAAGTACGCGACCGGGGCATAGCTCTCCTCGTCCGTCGGGTCCGGGTCGAGCGAGAGGTCCTGACCCGCGAGGCGCTGCTCCATCTCCGTCACCTCGCGCGGCGTGACGCCGAGGTCGCGGGCCACGGCTTCGGTCTCGTCTTTCGAGAGCCAGCCGAGGTGGTTCTTCGCCTTGCGCAGATTGAAGAAGAGCTTCCGCTGCGATTTCGTCGTCGCGACCTTGACCAGCCGCCAGTTGCGCAGCACGAACTCGTGGATTTCCGCGCGGATCCAGTGCACCGCGAACGACACGAGCCGCACGCCGACGCGCGGATCGAAACGCCGGACCGCCTTCATCAGACCGACGTTGCCTTCCTGGATCAGGTCGCCGAGCGGCAAACCGTAGCCGACATAGCCGCGAGCGATGTGCACGACGAAGCGCAGGTGGGACAGGACGAGCTTGCGAGCCGCGTCGAGGTCGTTGTGCTCGCGCAGCCGGGTGGCCAGCTCCCGCTCTTCCTCGGCGCTCAGCATCGGCACGGCATTGACGGCCTGGATGTAGTGGTCCAGGCTGCCGATCGGACCGACCAGCATGGTGTCGCTGTGTCTAAGCGCTACCGCAGTCGTCATGGTCCTCCTCCCATCTGGCGGGCGATATTAGCACTCTGCCTCTTAGAGTGCTAAACCGGCTTCACGTTTCATCGGCTCGACGGCCTCCACAAGGCTAAGACTGCGCTCGCGGGGCCAAGATCCGTCAGTTCGGCATTCCGAAAAGGGGCCGACCGCAGTTTCGGGCTCGGCCGCAGGGCGGCGGGTACCCGGCTATCGGGGCTCGATCGCGCGGAGATGCCGGGCGGTGGCGAGGGCGGCGCCGGCCAAGCCGAGCAGCGCGCCGCCTGCGAACAGGACCGCAGCGTCCCCCGCCGAGAGGCCCGCGAGCCGGAAATCGCTGCCGTACAGGGCCGCGACCGCCGCCGTCGGCTCGGCGAGGAGCTCGAGCACCACGGCGATCAGCACGGCGGCACCGACGGCGCCGGCGAATCCGTAGAAGAGGCCGAGGTAGAGGAACGGCCGGCGTATGAACGCGTCCGTGCCGCCGACGAGCTTGATGACCTCGATCTCCGCGGCGCGGTTCAGGATCTCGAGGCGGATCGTGTTGCCCACGACGAGCGCGACGCCGACGGCGAGCAAGGCCGTGATCACGTCGAGGACCCGCGCCGCGAGCCCGAGCAGCGCCCGCAGCCGCTCGACCCATTCGGTATCGAGTTGCACGAGCTCGACCTCGTCGATCTCGCGGAGCGCCGCGGCGATTCCCTCGACGTCACCCGCGGCGCCGCTCGCGGGCCGCACGACCAGCGTGTACGGCAGCGGGTTCTCGCCGAGCGCGTCGAGGGCCTCGCCGAAGCCGGATCGCGCGCGGAAATCGGCAAGCGCCTCGTCCGGCGTCACGAGCCGGACGGCCTCGACGTCGGCCCGCCGCCGGATGTCTTCGGCGATCTCCCGCGCGCGCTCGGGCGCGACGGCCGCGGCGAGATAGGCGCTGAAGTCGACCGCGGTGTCCCAGCTTCCGACGATCGACGACGCGTTCCCGACGAGGACGCGAAGCCCCGCGGGCAGCGCGAGCGCGATCGCGATCACGAGCGCGGTCATCAGTGTCGCGATGGGTTGGCGAGCGAGGCTCGCGGCGGCGCTCGCGAAGCTCTGCGCATGCAGCGATAGATAGCGGCGAAGGCTGCGAGTCATGCCGCGCGGCCGGGAGCGGCGGTATCGGATTCGATCAACCCGTCGACGAGGCGCAGCCGCCGCTTGTCGAAGCGTTCGATCAGATCGAGATCGTGCGTCGCGATGAGGAGCGTCACGCCGACCTCGTTGAAGCGCTCGAACAGCCGCATGATCTCGAGCGACAGCTCGGGGTCGAGATTGCCGGTCGGCTCGTCGGCGACGAGGATGTCCGGGCGGCTCGCGACGGCCCGCGCGATGCCGACGCGCTGCTGCTCGCCGGTCGAGAGCGTGATCGGCGCGTCGCGCTCGTGGCCGAGGAGGCCGACCAGATCGAGCGCGGCGCGCACGCGCCGTTCGATCTCGCGCGGGCCGAGGCCCAGGATCACGAGCGGCAGCGCGACGTTGTCGAAGACCGAGCGGTCGTAGAGCAGCTTGTGGTCCTGGAAGACGACGCCGATGCGCTGGCGGAAGCGCGGGATCGCGCGCCGGGAGAGGCGCGACGTGTTCTGGCCGTTGACGATGACCGTGCCGCGCGTCGGCTTCTCGATCAGCGTGACGAGCTTGAGCAGCGTGCTCTTTCCCGCGCCCGACGGCCCGGTCAGGAAGGCCATCTCGCCCCGCTCCAAGTGAAAGCTCACGCCGCGAAGCGCCTCGCGGCCGCCGGGATAGCGTTTCGAGACGTTCTCGAAGCGGATCAAGCCGCGCGCTCCCCGATCAGCGCGCCGATGAACTGCTCGGCGTCGAAGACGGCGAGATCGTCGACGCCTTCCCCGACCGCGACGAACCGAATCGGCACGCGGAGCTTCTTCGCGATCGCGAGCACGACGCCGCCCTTCGCCGTGCCGTCGAGCTTCGTGATCGCGAGGCCGGTCACGCCGAGCCGCTCGTGGAACTCGGTCGCCTGCGCGAGCGCATTCTGGCCCTGGCTCGCGTCGACGGTGAGCAGTACCTCGTGCGGCGCGCTCGGATCGAAACGCGCGACGACGCGGCGGATCTTCTCGAGCTCGTCCATGAGCCCCTTGGACGTATGGAGCCGTCCCGCGGTGTCGGCGATGACGACGTCGATCCCCCGGGCTTTCGCCGCGGCGAGCGCGTCGTGGACGACGGCCGCGGGATCGGCGCCGGGCGCCTGCGAGACCACGCCGATGCTCGTCCGCCGCCCCCACTCCTGAAGCTGCTCGACGGCCGCGGCGCGGAACGTGTCGCCGGCCGCGAAGAGCACGGAACGACCCTCGGCGCGGAGCCGATGGCCGAGCTTGCCGATCGTCGTCGTCTTGCCCGTGCCGTTCACGCCGACGACGAGAATCACGAAGGGCTTGCGCGACGGGTCGATCTCGAGCGGCACCTGCACCGGTCGGAGCAATTCGAGCAGCGCGGTGCGCAGCGCCTCGGTGCCCGCCTCGGCCGAGCCGCCCTTGACCTTGCGCAGCCGCTCGACGAGCCAGCTCGTGACCTCGACGCCGACGTCGGCGGTCAGCAGCCGTTCTTCGAACTCCTCGAGCGTTTCGTCGTCGATCGCACGCCCGAACAGGCTGCCGGTCAACCAGGAGCGGCTCTTGGTCAGTCGTTCCTTGAGCTTCGCGAAGAAGCCGTTGCCCTTCCGAGCGTTGGAGTCGGCCACGATGAGTCTCGGCGCGGGAGGTGAAGCGGGGAAAGTCCGCGAAATTATACGGCCGCCCCTGCACAATGGGATGTCTTTTTACCCACCCGTCGCGCCGCGGCATAGAAGAAGCGCAGAACGAGATGAGCGAGCGAAGAGCGCCGGGCACCGTGCGGATCATCGGCGGCGAGTGGCGCGGGCGGCGTTTACGCTTCCCGAGCCGCCCGGGCCTGCGTCCGACCCCCGACCGCGTCCGCGAGACGGTTTTCAACTGGCTCGCGCCGATCGTGCAAGGCGCGTGCTGCGTCGACCTTTTCGCCGGCACGGGCTGCCTCGGGCTCGAAGCGTTGTCGCGCGGCGCGGCCGCAGCCTGGCTCGTCGAGCGCGACCCGGTGCTCGCGCGGGTGCTCGCCGAGCACGTCGAGACACTCGGCGCGCGCGGTCACGTCGTGCGCGACGATGCGCATCGTTTCCTCGCGCGTTCGCCCGGGCCGTTCGATATCGCGTTCGTCGATCCGCCGTATCGCGATCCGATCGAGCCCGTGCTCGGCGCGCTCGATCCGTGCCTCGCGCCCGGCGCCGTGGCCTACGTCGAGCGTCCGCTGCCAGCCGGGTTGCCCGAGCCTCCGCCCGGCCGCGACTGGTGGAAACGTTCGAAGGCCGGCGGGATCGAGTTCGGGCTGCTGCGCGAAGCCGGCTGAGCGATTCCGTGCGCGGCCGGCCGAGGCGCCGTGCCCGGCGGCTCGACCGAGGCGCGGGTACAATGAGCCCGAGATCGATTCACGGGACGCGGCACTATGAAGGTCGGCGCGATGTATCCCGGCACCTTCGACCCGATCACGAGGGGCCACGAGGACTTGCTGCGGCGCGCGGTGAGGCTGTTCGATCCGGTCGTCGTCGCGATCGCGGCGAGCCCGCGGAAGGCGCCGCTCTTCACCCTCGAGGAACGCGTCGAGCTCGCGGCCGAGGTGCTGAAGGACATGCCGACGGTGAAGGTCATGGGCTATACCGGCCTCACCGTCGAGTTCGCGCGCGAGCACGATCTCGGCGTGATCATCCGCGGCTTACGCGCGGTCTCGGATTTCGAGTACGAGTTCCAGCTCGCGACGATGAACCGGCGGCTGACCGATAACGTGGAGACTGTGTTCCTGACGCCGACCGAGCACTTCACGTTCATCTCGTCGAGCCTGGTGCGCGAGATCGCCGAGTACGGCGGCGACGTCACGCCGTTCGTGCATCCGTACGTCGCCGCGCGGCTGGCCGCGAAGCTGGGCCGCGGCTGACGGCGGCCCGAATCAGGGAGCGACCGAATGACGGACGGATACGGATTCCGCGGTGGGCGTTTGCCGGCACTGATCGCGGCTGCCGCGCTCGCGGCGCTTCTCGGGCACGTCGCGCCCGCGCGGTCCGACGAGCCGGCGGTCGCGCAGCGCTTCATGGTCGTCGCCGCGAATCCGCATGCCGCGCGTGCCGGCTACGAGATCCTTGAAGCCGGCGGCAGCGCGGTCGATGCCGCGATCGCCGTGCAGGCGGTGTTGTCGCTCGTCGAGCCGCAATCGTCCGGCATCGGCGGCGGCGCCTTCATGCTGTATCTCGATGCGCCCGACGAGCCGGGCGAGACCGCCGAGATCGTCGCGTACGAAGGGCGCGAGACGGCACCGGCCGCGGCGACGCCGGATATGTTCCTCGACGAGAACGGCAACCCGATGGGTTTTGCCGAATCCGCGTTCGGAGGCCTCGCCGTCGGCGTCCCCGGCGTGATGCGGATGCTCGAGCTCGCGCACCGCGAGCACGGCCGGTTGCCGTGGGCCGCGCTGTTTGCGCCCGCGATCCGCCTCGCCGAGGAAGGCTTCGAGATCTCGCCGCGGCTTTACTTCCTGCTCGACCAGTTCAAGCGGTTCGAGACGGCTCCCGAGTTTCGGGCGCACTACTACGACGAGAACGGCGAGCCGCACCCGACCGGATACCGCCTCGTGAACCCGGAGTACGCGGCGACGCTGAGAGCGATCGCCGAGCAGGGCGCGGACGCGATGTACATCGGTTCGCTCGCCGAGGCGATCGTTCGCGCCGTGCGCGACAACCCGCTGCGCGCGGGAAGGCTTACGCTCGAGGATCTCGAGCGTTACGAGGCGCACCGCGGCGGGCCGCTCTGCACGCCGTATCGCGAGCGGCGCGTCTGCGGGCCTCGGCCGCCGTCCTCGGGCGGCGTCACGGTGCAACAGATCCTAGGGATTCTTGCGCACTTCGACGTCGCCGCGACCGCGGACGATCCGCCGAAAACGATCCACCTCGTCGCCGAGGCCGCGCGGCTCGCGTTCGCCGACCGCGCGCAGTATCTCGGCGATCCGGATTTCGTCGACGTTCCGGTCGAGGCGCTGCTCGATCCGAAATATCTCGAGCGCCGCGCGTCGCTGATCGATCCCGAGCGCGCGATGCGCCGCGTCGAGGCCGGCATTCCGAGCCCGGCCGCGGCAAGGCGTTACGCGCCGAGCCTGCCGCAGACGATGGTCTCGACGAGCCATTTCTCGATCGTCGACGCGCAAGGCGACGCGGTCACGATGACGACGAGCGTGCAGAGCACGTTCGGCAGCACGCTGATGGTCGGCGGCTTCCTGCTGAACAATCAGCTCACGGATTTCTCGTACGAGCCCGAGCGCTTCGGCCGTCCCGTCGCGAATCGCGTCGAGCCGGGGAAACGGCCGTTGAGCAGCATGGCGCCGACATTCGTGCTCGATCGCGAAGGCCGACTCGAGATCGCGATCGGCTCGCCGGGCGGCACGCGGATCATCAACTACGTCTCGCAGGCGCTCGTGAACATCGTCGATCTCGGCATGAACGTGCAGGACGCGATTTCCGCGCCGCACTTCGTCGCGCAGCACGGGCCGATCGAGCTCGAGCAGGGCACGCCGGTCGTCGAGCACGCGGCCGCGCTCGAGGCGCTCGGGCATCGCGTCGTGCCCAGGACGCTGAACAGCGGGCTGCACGCGATCGTGGTCGAGCACGGCGAAGCGGGGCGCAAGCTCTACGGCGGCGCGGATCCGCGCCGCGAAGGGGTTGCGCTCGGCGATTGAGCGGGCGAGCCGCCTCGTCGGCTATCGCTGGCAGCGGCCGCAGTAATACGTCGACCGCTGACCGATCACCGCGACGCGGATCGGCGCGCCGCAGCGCCGGCACGGCTCGCCGGCGCGGCCGTAGACGTCGAGGTCGAGCTGAAAGTAGCCGGGGCGGCCGTTCCCGTCCGCGAAATCCCTGAGCGTCGTGCCGCCGGCCTCGATGGCATCGCGGAGCACGCCGCGGATCGCATCGACGAGCGTCGCGAGCCTCGAGCGACGGATCTTCCCGGCCGGACGCGCGGGATGGATCCTCGCGCGGTAGAGCGCCTCGTTCGCGTAGATGTTGCCTAGACCTGCGACGATCTGCGCGTTCATCAGATGCTGCTTGATCGCGACTTGCCGTCCGCGGCTCACCTTCGCGAGATAGTCCGCGTCGAAGTCGTCCGATAGCGGCTCCGGCCCGAGCCCCGCGAGCAACGGATGGTGCGCGGGATCCTCGGTGAGCTGCATCGTGCCGAAGCGTCTCGGGTCGCGATAGCGCAGGCACGCGCCGTCGGAGAACACGATATCGACGTGGTCGTGCTTGTCCGGCGGAGGCACGTTCTTCGCATAGAACCTGAGGCCGCCCGACATGCCGAGGTGCACGAGCAGCGTGCCGGCATCGGTACCGAGCAGGAGATACTTCGCGCGGCGGGAGACTCGAACGATCCGCCGCCCGGCGAGCCGCACGCCGAGGTCCGGCGCGATTGGCCAACGCAGGCGCGGCTCGCGGATCTCGAGCCGCTCGATCGTCCGGCCGAGGACGAGGGGCTCGAGCCCGCGGCGGGTGGTCTCGACCTCGGGCAACTCGGGCATCGGCCGCGCAGCATAACCGCGCGCGTCTCCTTCGCCTAGCGCCGGACGTGAACCAAGCCTGGAGCGGCAGGAGGCCGATCCGTTATAGTGGCGTGGCGTCCTCGGAACGGCATCGGCAATACAGTATCGGAAGCGACTCCCGTGGACCTTTTGATGAACTTTCTATTCGAGCACTACAAAGGGCTGCTCAACCTCGGTTTCTGGCAATACGTCGTGGTGACCGTCGTGTGGGTGCACGTCACGATGATCGCCATCACGCTGTATTTCCACCGCGAGCAGGCGCATCGCGCGTGCGACCTCCATCCGGCGTTGCGGCATTTCTTCCGCTTCTGGCTCTGGATGAATACCGGCGCGCCGACCAAGGAATGGGTCGCGGTGCACCGCAAGCACCACGCGTTCACCGAGCGCGAGGGCGATCCGCACAGCCCGCAGGTCTTCGGCCTGAAGAAGGTGCTGCTCGAAGGCGCCGAGCTCTATCGCGCCGAGGCACGCAATCCGGAGACGCTCGAGAAGTACGGGCGCGGCACGCCCGACGACTGGCTCGAGCGAAACGTCTACGGCCGGTTCACGTACACGGGCATCGCGCTGCTCGTGATTCTCGATCTCGTGCTGTTCGGCGTGCCCGGCATCATCATGGTCGCGGTGCAGCTCGTCGCCATGCCGTTCGCGGCGGCGGGCGTGATCAACGGGCTCGCGCACGCGAAGGGCTACCGCAACTTCGCGACCGACGACACGTCGACGAATCTGTGGCCGATCGCGATCTTCATCGCGGGCGAGGAGCTGCACAACAACCATCACGCGTTCCCGTCGTCGGCGAAGTTCTCGATGCGGCCGTGGGAGATCGACCTCGGCTGGCTGCATCTGAAGCTGTTCTCGTGGCTCGGGCTCGCGAAGATCCGCCGCGTCGCGACGCCGCCGGTGCCGGTCGCGACCGACGCGCCGACGGTCGATCTCGAAGGCTTGAAAGCCGTGATCACGAACCGCATGCACGTGCTGCGCGCGTACACCCAGCGCGTGACGCTGCCGGTGCTGCGGCGCGAGATCGAGGCGCTCGGCGAGAACGCGAACGGCGTCGTCTCGGCCGTGAGGCGCTGGCTCTCCTGGCAGCCGCACATGCTCGACGCGCACGCGCGCGAGCGGCTCGCGGAGCTTCGTCAGCGGCATCCGCACTTCGAGAAGGTCTTGCAGTTCCACGCGGAGCTCAAGGCGCTGTGGGAAGGCGCGCACACGAGCAACGAGAGCCTGCTCGCGGATTTCAAGGAATGGTGCGCGCGCGCGGAAGCGAGCGGCATCCAGTGCCTGCAGGAGTTCGTCGCGTACGTGAAGTCGCTACGGCCGTCTCCGCTGCCGGCGTAAGCGGCGGGTGGCCCGGAGGGCGCTGTCGCGGCAACGAGAGCGCTCGCCCTCTTGCATAGGGGGTTGCGGGAATTCGTAACCCGCGCGGGGCGCGGCCAACAAAAAACCCGCCTTCCGGCGGGTTTTTTGCTGGGCTCGAGCCCCGTGCTTACTTGATCTTCGTCTCGCGATAGATCACGTGCTTCCGGACGACGGGATCGTATTTCTTGACCTCCATCTTCTCCGGATGCAGCCGACGGTTCTTCGTCGTCGTGTAGTAATGGCCGGTTCCGGCCGACGACATCAAGCGGATCTTCTCACGCATAGCGGCGCCTCCTCGCGATTAGATCTTCTCGCCACGCGCCCGCAAGTCCGCGACGACTTTCTCGATGCCAAGCTTGTCGATGATGCGCATGCCCTTCGACGACACGCGCAGCTTCACGAAGCGCTTCTCGCTCTCGAGCCAGAACCGCTGCGTGTGCAGATTCGGCAGAAAACGTCGCCGGGTCTTGTTGTTGGCGTGGGAGACGTTGTTGCCCGTCGCTGGGCGCTTCCCGGTCACCTGACAGACTCTCGACATTTTCGACATTCCTTCCGGACGGCGAGCCGGCGACTATACCTTCGGATCGCCGCCAAATCCAGTCTCTGCCCGGCGGATCGCGGCCTAGATCCAGCCCCGCTCGGCGAGCGAGACGTGCCCGCCGCGGCTCACGACGACGTGGTCGAGCAGGCGGACGTCGACGAGCGCGAGGGCCTTCGCGAGCTTCAGCGTGATCGTCCGGTCCGCCTCGCTCGGCTCCGCGATCCCGGACGGATGATTATGGCCGACGATGACCGCGGAGGCATTGTGATGCAGCGTGCGCTTCACGACCTCCCGGGGATAGACCGTCGCCCCGTCGACCGTGCCGCGGAACAGCTCCTCGTAGCAGATGACGCGGTGCCGGGTGTCCAGGAACAGGCAGCCGAAGACCTCGTGCGGGAGATCCGCGAGCTGCGCGCGAAAGAGCCGCACCGCGTCCCCGGGCGCCTTGAGCTCCGTGCGGACCTCGGCCGGGGCCTCGAGGTAGCGGCGGCCGAGCTCGACCGCGGCGACGAGCCGGGCGAAGCGCGCCGGCCCGAGCCCCTTGAGCCCCTCGGCGGCTCTCGGGCCGCGCTCGAGCAGCCCGGCGAGACCGCCGGTGCGGACGAGGAGCTCGCGCGCGAGGGAGATCGCGTCGGCGCCGGCGATTCCGGACCCGAGCACGACGGCGAGGAGCTCGGCGTCCGACAAGGCCTTCGGACCCGCCTTCAGCAGTTTCTCGCGCGGCCGTTCCCCGGCGGGCCAAAGGCCGAGCGGCAGGCTTCGCCGTTCGTCGCTCGTTCCCATATCGAAGCGTCATCCTGCCTCGGCCGAGGACGGCCGACAGCCGATGAATGTCGGCGGGGACAGGAGAAACGCACCGAACGGGACGGTGCGCGATCGCACGACGCGTGCGGTGGAAAACCGCGGGGCTCAGGCGGTAAGCTCGCGGGCGGAAGAAGCTTATCCTCATGAACGCACCCGTCGACTCCGGCCCGCCCTTACGCGGCTCGGCATCCTCCCCGAAGAACGTGCTGCTCGGCGTCACCGGCGGCATCGCGGCGTACAAGACCCCGGATCTCGTGCGCCGCCTGACCGCGCGCGGCTGCACCGTGCAGGTCGTGCTGAGCCGCGGAGCGAGCCGATTCGTGACGCCGACGACGCTTCAGGCGGTTTCGGGGCGGCGCGTCCGCGACGATCTGTGGGACGACGCGGCCGAAGACGCGATGGGGCATATCGAGCTCGCGCGCTGGGCCGACGTCGTGCTCGTCGCGCCCGCGACCGCGCATTTCCTCGGCGCGCTCGCCGCCGGGCTCGCCGGCGACCTGCTGCAGACGCTCTGTCTCGCGACGGCGGCGCCGATCGTCGTCGCGCCGGCGATGAACCGGCAGATGTGGGCGAGCGCGGCCGTGCAGAGCAACTGCCGCGTGCTCACGGAGCGCGGCGTCCGTATTCTCGGGCCCGCGGCCGGGGAGCAGGCCTGCGGCGAGCACGGCATGGGCCGGATGATGGAGCCGGCCGACATCGTCGACGCATTGCTCGAACGGCGCGACGGGCCGCTCGCGGGCCTGAAGGTGCTGATCACGGCCGGACCGACGCGCGAGCCGATCGACCCGGTCCGCTACATCACGAACCGGAGCTCCGGAAAGATGGGCTTCGCGGTCGCGGCCGCCGCGCGCGCCGCGGGCGCCGACGTCACGCTGATCAGTGGGCCGGTCTCGCTCGCCACTCCCGCAGGCGTGCGGCGCATCGACGTCGAGACGGCCGAGGACATGTATCGCGAGGTGCATCGCGCCGTTCCCGGCACGGACATCTTCATCGCGTGCGCGGCCGTCTCCGACTACCGGCCGCAGACGGTCGCGAAAGAGAAGATCAAGCGCACCGAGTCCGACATGCGGCTCGAGCTCGTGCGCTCACCGGATACGCTCGCGAGCGTCACTGCTCTGCCGAACCCTCCGTTCACCGTCGGCTTCGCCGCCGAGACGCACGACGTCGAGAAGCACGCGCTCGAGAAGCTCGAGCGCAAGCGTGTCGACATGATCGCGGCGAATCTCGTCGGTCCGACCTGCGGTTTCGATCGCGAAACGAATGCGCTCACGGTGTATTGGCGAGGCGGCCGGCAGCATTTCGGCGAGAGCACGAAGTGCGAGCTCGCCGGACGGCTGATCGCGCTCGTCGCCGAGCGTTATCGGGCCGAGCGCGGGAGCGGCACGCCCGCGGCTTCGCGCGGACAGAAGCCTCGTCGATGAGCGCGCAACGCGCGCGCGTCTCGCTCGAGATCTTCCATCGCCGTATCGGCGCCGGGATTCCGTTGCTCGACTGACCGTTGACCATGCACAGACGTATCGAAGCTCGAATCGTCAATCCGCTCCTGGGCACGAAGATTCCGCTGCCCGCGTACGAGACGCCCGGTTCCGCGGCGATGGATCTGCGCGCCTGCATCGAGGAGCCGGTCGTGATCCCGGCCGGCGGAAGAGCGCTGATCAAGACGGGGCTAGCGATCAACATGATGGACCCCGGCCTCGTCGCGATCGTCGCCTCTCGCTCCGGGCTATCGCTGAAACACGGCGTGCGCGTCGCTCAGGGCATCGGCGTGATCGATTCCGACTACCACGGCGAGATCGGCGTGATCCTCGCGAACGACGGCGCCGAGGACTTTATCGTCAAGCCGGGCGACCGCATCGCGCAGCTGCTCTTTCAACCCGTCGTGCAGGTCGAGCTCGGCATCGTCGAACACTTCTCGATCCAGACGTCGCGCGGAGAGGGCGGCTTCGGCAGCACCGGAGTCGAGTGAAAGATCGGACGAAAAGCCAGAAGAGCGAGCACGCGATAGCCGGGCCCGTGGCGTGCCGCCGTGTTGCCGACGGTCGGTTTCGCCGTGGCGACGCGGACGACCGGTGCGGCTTTCGATTCGAGCACGAACCAGGCGGCCGCACCGGAGGCGACGAGCAACGAAATGCCGACGCCGAGCGCCCGCCATTTCCGAGCGCTCCCGCCGGCCGACGGCGCGTCGTCACGCTCGAGGCGCAGCTGGTTGAGCAGCGCTGATCGTTGATCGATCAATCTTTCCCTCCCATTCCTCGTTGGGCCCCGAGACCCGATTGGCCGCGAGAACGCTACGGTCCTCGCGTCGGGCCAGGTCTACTGCGTAATACGAGCGGGCGGAGGGAAAATTACGCGTGCCGCGGACGATCCCGGATGGACGATGGATTCGGCCCGCTCGTGTGCGCACGGGCATCGCCGGGCTCGTCATCGTGCCGGCAGCGCGGGCGGGACGTGGTCGGCGGCGAGCTCGCCGCGAGCGATGGGAAGGTCGAAAGCTCGGACGGACGGCCGCGAGCGGCGAAAGGCACGCGGGCGCGTGCGGTCAGCCGCCCTTGAGCTCCTTGAAACGCTCGATGTCGCTATCGAACTGCTCTTTGAGGCGCGCCTGCTCTTCGCGCGTCTGTCGAATCATCTCGCGGTAGCTTTCGATCGAGGACTTCGTGCTTTCGATCTCGGCGGCGAGGTCCGGCGGCAGCTCCGGTGCATCTTCGCGATCGCTGAACGGCTTGTAGCGCTGCGCGCTCTTCTCGAGCCTCGCGAGGCGATCCTCGAGCTCGCCGATGTAGTGCTCGGTGACGGTGATCTTCGCCTCGAGCATCTCGAGACGGTTGTCGCGAAGCGCGACGATGTCCTCGACCGAGAGATAGGTCTCGAGCAGCATCCGATCGCGTCGCGCGATCTCCGCTTTCGCGGCCTCGGCGGCGGCCGCCGCCGCGCGTTCGCGTTCGAGCCTCGCTTTCTCCTCGGGGCTCAGCGCTCCTTCTTCATAGCCGATCGCGACGCCCGACTCGTTCAGCACTTCGCGGTGGCGGTCGACGTACTGCGGCGGAATGCGATCGCCGTAGTGAACGACGCCGTTCTCGTCGACCCAGCGGTAGAGCTTCTGCGCTGCGGCCGACGACGTTGCGCAGGCCGCGGCCGCGAGAACCAGGAACCTGTGCACGTGCTTCACGACTCGAGTTTCCGATGGCCTTCGTCGGCACCGATTATGTCAAAGCCTTCATCGGCCCGACGCATCACGTATACCGGGAATCCCCGATATTGGAAAGGCCTCGATCGCCGATGTGAGAGGTGCGTCGCCCTCGCGACCGAAAAACGAAAGAAAACAACGAGTAGCTGGCGCTAGGGGTCGAAACGCGCACCGTAGCGATTACGGTACGAGCGCAGGGCCGGGAGATATTGCGCGTACTCCTTGTCTTCCTCGAGATGATCGACGAGATCGCTCAACGTCACGATGCTGCGGATCGGCACGCCGAGCTCGGCGGCGAGCTGATCGACGGCCGAGATCCGCTGCTTCGTGCCGACCTCCTCGCGATCGAGCGCGACGAGCACGCCGGCCGGCGTGCCGCCGGCCGCGCGGATGATCTCGAGCACCTCGCGCACGGCCGTGCCCGCGGTGATCACGTCGTCGAGGATCAGTACACGGCCCGCGATCGGCGCGCCGACCGTGATCCCGCCCTCGCCGTGATCCTTCGCTTCCTTGCGGTTGTACGCGAACGGGTAGTCGAGATCGTGGTGCTCGGCGAGCGCCGCCGCGGCGAGCGCGACGAGGGGGATCGCCTTGTACGCCGCGCCGAACAGCATGTCGAACTCGATATCGAGCGCGGCGATCGCCGACGCGTAGCAGCGTCCGACCC
>Ga0207873_1001832_pt1 | contig 19227 bp, 11 predicted proteins | sample BGWIniCompost_FD_187373 | JGI IMG/M metagenome (GOLD analysis project Ga0207873, IMG submission 187373) | Cellulose adapted compost microbial communities from Newby Island Compost Facility, Milpitas, CA, USA - BGW Initial Compost (SPAdes)... ...
CCTCGACCGCCCCGCGATCCAAGGCGCACAGGCCGAGGATGCTCCAGGCGGTGAGGTCGAACCAGAGGTTGGACAAGGTTCGGTTCATTTCAATGAGATCACGTGCCTGATTCTCGGCTTGCTCTCTGTTATCTCGCTCAAAATCCATTATCATCTGATTCGCATGGGCGATTATAAGTTGATATTCCGAATCTATCAATGCGGTTGTATTTCTGATCCTCTTATACAGTTCCTCCGCTTCACTCCATTCACCACATTCAGCTGCTATGAGTGCACCTATGGCCCACAGATCAACTAGGCCACTGAAATTTTCTAGACGCTCCGCTAGCTCCGCACCTACTCGGACGTCGTCCCAGGCAAGTGATAACATCCCTAAGTGCATGCGGTTTCCCGCACGGGCCGTCAACGCACCTGCCAAGCCCAATCGATCATCGAGCTCTTGTGACAATTCGCAAGCGCGGTTAGCTAGTTCAAGGCCTTCACTTGCCGATCTATAAATCCCAATTGTTATTGAGGCCACATTGAGGTTACGAACCGTCACAGGCGATTTGTCCGTTATGTACTCTGGAGCGATAAGTTTCTCGGTCCACCGCAACACGGTATCACGCTGATTCTCTGAGTGCGCCGCATTGATCAGCAGTCGCAGGATGGTTGACACGAGATCATGGTCGCCGATCTCCTCCGCCAGATCAACGCACGACTCAAAACGCCTTGCCGCATCCCCGGCCGACATTCGGCCACGGTGGAGAGTCGCCGCGATACTATTAACCTCTGCTACAAGCACACCCCTCCGCTGCCCGGCGGAACGATAATAGGCGCCTAGTTTCCCGAAGTACGTCTCTGCTTCACCGTAGCGACGCGACCGGAATAAGAAGTTTGCGAGGTGATCGTAAGCCAATAGACGCGAGTTGTTATCATAGGCGTTGCTTAGAGCCATGTTTAGGTAAAATTGCGCCTCAACCAAGCTATGCATGCTCTCGCTTGCATCTGCTGCCCTTAGCGCATACTCGAATGCTCGTGGCTTGTTCTCCGCGAGGTTGTAATGAACGGCAAGTATCCCTGCTGACGTTTGCTGATCGTTCGCGAGTGAGTTGCCTGCTCGCTCGTGCAAAACACGGCGCTTGTAATGACCGATCCAATCGTAGGCAGCTTCACGGAGCAAATCATGGACAAAACCGATCTCGCCATTCGTGTCCTTTAGAAACCCTTTCTTGATTAGAGACGTAACCGCATCAGATGTGGCAATATCTTCAAGACCTGCAACCGTCTGGAGCATCCGGAAAGATGACGATCTTCCAAGAACGGCCAGTGCCCCGAGAATCTGGGACTCATCTTGAGACAGGAGCTCGAATCGGCTTTTCAGAAAGGATCGAATGGATTGGGGAAGGGCCTCACTTCCGACCGACGTTTGGGAATGACTGACGGCTAGCGCCGATGCCTCTGCATCGCAGAAAGCGCGTAACAGCTCAATTATAAAGAATGGCCGCCCGCCTGTCCGTTGATAGAGAGCATCTTCATATTCTACTGGAATAGTAACGTCGTGTCGATCACAAAACGATGCGACAAGCAATCTGACCTCGTCGCGATCCATCTCGGTTAACATGATGTCAACGCAATGCGCGTATCGTGAAATTTCCTCTCGAAATCGCATCAGCTCGGTACTATAGAATATTTCATCGCTCCTCATAACTATCAAGATCATTATAGGGTGGACCGACAGCTTCCGAGCCATGTAATGGACGACGGTGATAGTGGAGTGATCCGCCCATTGGAAATCATCAATAAACAGCACGAGAGGAGCCAAATCGCTTACGTTTATTGCCACCTGGACCAACGACTCTAGAATTCGCAGGCGATACTCTTCGCGATCGAATGACGAAATCAATGGTCGAGCGGGTCCATCCACCTGCGGAATGACATCTGATAGGACCGATCTCCACCGGGCATCCAAGGTGTCAATGTCTTCGGGGCGTAATCCATCCGCAAAGGCGTCCACTATGCCGCTAAATGGGAGACTACTCTCGGTCGAGTAGCAACGGCCGGAAAAGCACCTGGCACCCTGAATAGCAGCCAATCGGAGGAACTGGTTGCAGAGTCGAGTTTTCCCGATTCCGGCTTCACCAGAGACAATTACAACGCGGCTGTACCCTGATTGCACCTTCGTCCATTCTTCACAGATTCTGCGATAGGGCTCTACCCGCCCTACAAACTTTGTTGGCGATTGGTCCTCATCATTCTCAAGGACGATATCGGCAGTTATGGGCGTTTCCCATGTCCACTGAGCAGCGGGCTCTATATGCTTGAACATATCTCCGAGCTCGGCATCGACGACCCCCTTTATGCGTTGAAGCTCTAACCGCGCTCGTCTGAGATCTCCACGTGCGGCGATTGCTCGAATCCGCGCGCTGTGAGCTGACTTCTTGAAGGGATCCAGTCGGATTATGCGAGAAGCTAGCTCCTCTACGTAATCCCAGTTCCGGGCTCGCTCCTCCTCGTCCAACAGGTAGGTCAAGGACTGAACGGCTAGACGTTTGAGAGCTCCACGCTCGGCTTCCTGCCACTCTTCAAACTCCGGGGAATTGGGTATTGAAAAACCTTCTAGGAAATCGCCCTTGTAAAGCCGGGATGCTTCGCGGTAGTTGCCTTGGTCTACAGCTTGGCGAAACGCCAAGAAATCAGCCTCGATTGCCCCGGTTGGCATGATCACTTCTTGGTTCGTGATCTGGATGTGAAGCGCAGGAAGACACTTTCTGATGCCGTATAGCGTTTGATTTAGCGAGTGTTTTGCGCGCCTGTCTGGCGAATCACCCCAAAGTAGCGCGGCCAAGCGGTCGCGGAGGAATGGGCGGTCGGGATGAGCCGATAGGTAGACTAATAGAGCATAGTGTTTTTTCGTCGGCATCCTGATTCGCCGACCGGTGTCGAATACGGTCACTTCCCCTAGGGCTCGGATCTCGACCATTTGCCCCCCTACGATTCGAGCGAGAACGCACTCAACCTAAATTCGGGAGCTAGGATGATGCTTTTTTGACCCGTAGATGATGCGTAGGTCGTAGTCTTCGCGGTGCCACGAACTGTCACTCCGCTCTAACCCGGAGGTACCAATGTTCGTCCCACTCGCACCAGCATCCCCTACGCGACTCGCCCTTTTTCCACCGCCCTACGACCAGTTCGTCCCCCTAGACCTTGATTGGAGGAGTGACGAGCTTCCTCCTCGAGGGTTGGCAATCCTGTGGTGGCTTGTCGACGGCCAGGAACAGCAGGACCAATTCGAATGGCTCGCCCACCGCCCTTACGGTGTTCCTCTCTTCGTCGTACTTCCGCCAGCGACGGAGTTAGATCGAGCGATGCCACTTCTGAGGTTCGTAAATGCACTGTTACCCCGAGCGGTGCTGCCAACTGGGTCGATCGTCGCACCAAGGTACATAAAGCAAATACTCGCCATGCCACCACGGAACCTGGCGCATTCGGTAGGTTCCTACCTTGAGCATCGCGGGCTGCTGAGGACACCAGAAATTCGCAACGAGGTGGAGCAGATCTTTCGCCTTGTGCCGTCCGTTACCAGCATCTCCGCGCTTGCAAGGCGCATGTGCACATCGCGCAGGACGCTGGGAAGGCACTTCGCGGCGGCTGGTCTGCCAGTCCCGTCCCATTGGCTGCAGTTTGCCCGGCTCCTTTACGCAAGTATCCACCTTCAAGCAGAGCGGGCGACGGTCTTTCGCATTGCAGCCCGAGTAGGCTACCCGGACGGCTTTACAATGAGCAATCAGATGAAACGCTTAATTGGCCGTCGGCCAACCGAAGTCCGCGAGTCTCTAGGTTGGGAATGGGTCGTCGAATCATGGATTCGACGCGAAGCTATCGCCGGAGGTATCGACCGGGTCCGGTTTAAGAGCGCGGTGCGCGTCTATCTGCAGGACCCAGCATCGCCGCCTGAGTAATCCTGGGGAGCTCCTATTATACTTCGCGGCGGCACAGGTGGGGCGTAAATAGCCAGATCGGCCATTCTTTTGACTCTAGACGCCGACAACGTCTGGCAATGACGCTTCTCTAATCTGTGCCGCTGCCTTTTCCAGTGTTTCTCCCCGTAGGACGACCGCGACGATGTCTGGATCAAACTGGCTCCCGGCACATCGCTGAATCTCTTCGGCGACTTGATCAACTGATAACGCCGCGCGATATGGGCGGTCGGACAACATCGCGTCAATCGAATCACACAGCATTATGATCCGCGCGGATATCGGTATCTCTTTACCTGCCAAGCCGTCCGGGTATCCCTTCCCGTCATACCGTTCGTGATGATGCCGGACGCCTTTTATCACCTCTTCAGGGAGCGAAGTCAGGCTTTGAAGAAGCTCCGCACCCTTCACCGCATGAGTCTTGATTACCCGGTGCTCTTCATCTGTAAGTCGGTCCCGTTTCCGAATGATTTCCGCGTAAACGCTGTCTATCTTACCGATGTCATGAAGCAACGCGGCCGTTTCTATCATCTCTACACGTCTTGCCGAGAGCCCCAACTCTAGCGCGATAAACCTGGCTAGACGCGATACCCTTAATGAATGACCTGACGTGTAAGGGTCGCGAGTTTCGATGGTTTTTACTAGGACCTTTAATAAGTCTTGGTTACTTTGTTGCAGTTGTATCTTTGATAAATAAGAATACCTAATTAAGAAAATTGGAAGAATGATAAGCAAAATCCCGCCTACATACAATTTGTCGTATAAGAACGCCGCAATTAGAGCGATCGGACTCGCGAGAAGCCCGTAGACGATGTTAATACCCCCCGGTCCCACAACCTGCCGAAGCACCGATAAGAAGGTATTCTTATTACGTATGACAAAGAATATACTTACACTAATCATGTTGGTTGTGAAGAACGCAACGGCAAGACCAAAGAATGCGACAAGATTTGACTCGAGCGGTGTACCGTGCGTTCCTCCAAGGCTCTCATACGCCCATGCACCGAATGCGATTGCTATTATTGATTGGGAAACATTCAGGAACGCTTTCCAAGCCGCACGAAATTTCACCAAGCATGCTTCCGTTACGATTTCGGTTGCAGCAGCGGCCAATATTGCCGCCTCAGAAGGAAAGACTACTGCACACGTAAGCAAAGGCAAGAATGCCATCGACGACTTGGCGGCACCCCTCACTCCTGCAACAGTCAAGTAGATGGCCATCGCCTCGGACATAATCCCTAGTCCGATCAATGCGCCTAATCCGCCAAGATCTGATCGTGGCATCGCCGGGATTACAGACCAATCATGCAATAGTACGACAATCCCGGCTATAGCACTGACCGATATTACGTAATAATACGCCGACCTAGTCATGTTACGTTGGAGCCCCCGCTCGACATCACTGAGCCACGGTAACGAACCCTGCAATCAGCAGGCTCAGCATGGCACTGATGAACTCAAAAAGTGCCGAAAACACCAGCGTCACCTCCCTTCGGAGTGGCGTCGACCGTGTGTGCTAGGCAGGTCGCGACGCTCCGCTGTTACTACGCTGCTGGGTCTCCGCTAAGCAGAACGGGGGCTCCTTTTTGCGGGTGGATGGTGAAAACGCGATCACGATGCGGCCGCGAGGGAGTGTCGCGGCCCAGGCTGTGCCATGATCAATAAGGGCGCCGCTGCCTGCAACGTAGCATCGGCGGCGGCGTCCTCGGCAGAGTGTTCGATTGCGGCGGCACCAGCGAGGTAGCGCACGCTGCGCCCGAAGTGGGCGCGTACGGCGACGGTCGCGTACCGGCGTCCGGCGATCTCGGTGGTCCGAATCCCCTCCAGAGCGAGCAGCGGCGCCCAGCCGCTGCCGTTGAGCGCGGCGATCGTGGCGCGAGCTGCCGCCTCGACAGGCGCGCCGGGGCCGTCCACGACTTCGGCGGTGCCGCAGAAGCTGTTGTTCGCCCACTGGATCGACAACCGGCAGCGGACGCGGTGCGTTCGAGCGCGTTCGATCTCGAGCGTGCCGACGGAGGGAACCAAGCCCGGGAGCTGGGGCCGGGATGCCGTCGGATCGAGAGGCGTTGCGGCGTGCGGCATCCCCTCGGGCGCCGGGGCCGCATAGGATATCGCGCCGTACGGCGTCGCATCGGGAGATCCACTGCGGCCATCCGGATACGTGTGCACTCCGGCGGAAACGGCGGCGTCGACGGGGGCACCGGCCGCGGCTCCCGCGCCGTGCTTCCTCGCACCGTTGCGAAGGCCCGAAGGCGCGGGGTTGATGAAAATGTTCTCCAGCTCTACGAGAGCCCCGAACTGGGCGAGAAGCGCCGATTGGATGTTTCGGGCGAATTGCGCCGGAGCCTCGCCGTCGTCGACGATTGCGTGGACCTCTTGAATGCGGTCGTTCTCGTCGGCGATGACGCGAGCCATGAGCACGCCGTTGAGGGTACGGATGAGCGCCTCGGCTTGCTGGGCGAAAGGCATCGGGCCGGTGGAGAATAGGTTGTCAGCGCTCATACAGTCCCCTGGCGTGGTCGGGCGCCATTGCCGTCGAACGGCGTCAGCGCCGGAAGCCGTGCGGCGTTGTTGTGAACAGAGCGCGCGTCTCCCGCCATTCCCCGCGGTCCGCGCCCGGCCGCCAGGAGAAGGCGACGGGCATCGGTCGCATTCACGGAGACTGTGGGGAGAGAGGGCGGAAAGAGAAGATTGGTCCTCGCCGTCAGACGTGTCAAGCGGGACGGTGAGCAGTGGCCGGGCGTATCCTTCAGCAACGCGGGACATCGGCAGGGTCGCTGGTGTATATCTCATTGCGTTTTCGTGACTTGGATGTATCACCTGGATGCCGGCCATGAGAGTGGATACGCGCGAGACGCGTGCGCATGTGGACCTGCAGCGCGCGGGCGGGGTGGATCCGGCGCGGTTGGAGCGGTCGCTCGGCTTGCGGGTGCGGCGGCTCGGGCACGGACGCTACCGGGTCTGGGGCGGGAAGGAGCCGCACTGGGTCGACCTCTACACCCGTCGCATGCCTCGCTGCGACTGCGGCGACCACATCTGGAGGGAAAAGGTGTGCAAACACATCCTCGCGGCGATGCTGCGCGAGGGTGACGACAGGGTGATCGCGGCGTTGGGCGGACTGGTGTCCCGCCTGCGGGAGCAGGCCACCGAACGACGGAGACGCCCGAGCGCGCGGGGCAAGGGCTCGCCCGCCGCGGCGTAGGGGGAAGCTGCGGGCCACTGATCCGCCGCCCTTGCGCCGGTGGCCAGTCCGCCATCATCTTGGCCTACATCTCGGTTGGCTGGAGGTATGTGCGTTTCCCGCCGCTCTCCCCACAGCAGTAGCCGAACCCGCGGGCACGTTCCTCGCCGGTCGATCCTATAGGTAGGAGAGACCGGGTCCCCAGAGCAGTGAGATGGCAATGATCAGGCATCTCGCGCTGACCGCGCTTCTGGCGCTTGCTGCGCCCACGCCGTTGCTGGCTCCCGGACCGACGTTGCCCGCGACGGGCGTCGACGTCGCGCCGGCGGAGGCGCGGGCGTCCCGTGCGGCACCGCTCGGCGGGTTGGACGCGGGCGGAGACGCGGCCGTGCCGTTCTCCAGGGAGTGGCTCGAGGAACGGCTGTCGGTCAGCGGCGAGGCGTTGGCGCGCAGGGCTCGTGGTCGGGTGGCGGCGTCGCTGGCGCCATTGCCGTGGGCGCCGCTCCGGGTGCCCGCGACTCCCGTGACCACGCGGGAGGGCTTGCGCTCGACTGCATGGGTCGAGGCGACGCTGTCGCGGCTCACGCTGCGCGAGAAGGTCGCCCAGATGGTCATGCCGTGGATCCCGGGCGGCGAGCTGAACGCCTCCGAAGCGCGCCGGGCGCGGACGCTGGTCGTCGAGGAGAAGGTCGGCGGGCTGATCGTGGGGAAGGGCGACGCCGTCCGTACGGCGGCTTGGCTGAACCACCTCCAGCGGTCGGCCGATGTGCCGCTCCTGGTCGGCGCCGACCTGGAGTGGGGTCCCGGGACGCGGCTGGTGGGCGGCACGGTGCTCCCGGTCAACATGGCGATCGCGGCGGCGGGCGGGCCGGAGCTGGCGTACGAAGCGGGTCGCATCACGGCCCGGGAGGCGCGCGCCGCGGGCGTGCACATAGCGTTCGCGCCGGTCGCCGATGTGAACGTGAACGCGGCGAACCCGGTGATCAACACGCGGGCGTACGGCGCCGATCCGGTGGAGGTGGCAGAGCGGGTGGCCGCCTTCATCGAAGGCGCGCAATCCGAGGGCCTGCTGACGGTGGCGAAGCACTTCCCGGGTCACGGCGACACGGAGAAGGATTCGCACCTGACGCTGCCGGTCATCCATGCCACGCGCTGGCGGCTCGAGACGGTCGAGCTGGTGCCGTTCCGCACAGCGATCGCGGCGGGCGTGACCGGGATCATGACGGCACACCTCGCGGTCCCCGCGCTGGACCCGGAGCATCCGGATCTTCCGGCCACCCTTTCGCGCGCGATCCTCACGGACCTGCTCCGCGGCGAGATGGGCTTCGGCGGGCTGATCGTCACCGACGGCCTCATGATGGATGGGATCCGAAAGGGCCGGACGCTGGGCGAGATCGCCGTCGCGGCGGTGCGTGCGGGCGCGGACATCCTGCTGATGCCGCCGAGCGCGAAGGAAGCCATCGATGCGGTCGTTGCGGCGGTCGAGACGGGGCGGATCACGGAGGCGCGGATCGACGCATCGGTGAGGCGGATCCTGGCGGCGAAGGCGGCGGTCGGGCTGGACAACGAACGGGAAGTCGAGCTGGACGAGCTGCGCAGGATCCTCTCGGCTCCCGATCACCAGCGCTGGGCGCAGCGGATCGCCGACCGTTCGGTCACGCTCGTCCGCGGGCCGGAGGACGCGGTGCTCCCGCCGCTCGAGGGTCGGCGCGTCGTGCAGGTCGTCTACACCGATTCGCGCCACAGCGACGACGGCAAGGAGTTCGCCAAGGCGCTGGAACGGCGCGGCGCTAAGGTCGAGACCGTGCGTCTGTGGAAGCGCTCGAGGGCGAACGACATCGCCCGGGCGCGCCGCGCGGCGCGAAACGCCGACGTCGTCGTATTCGCCTCGTTCGCCCGCGCGGCGCCGTGGAAGGGTGATCTGGGACTCCCCAGGTCCGTCGCGGATCTTGCCAACGCCTTCGCCGCCAACGGCGCGGTGGTGGTGAGCTTCGGCGACCCGTACCTGCTGCGCCAGGTCCCGCGCGCGCGGACCTACATGCTGGCATGGAGCGAGTCCGAGGTCGCGCAGCGGGCGGCGGCGCGCGCCCTTTCGGGTTCGGTCATGGTCGCCGGGCGACTTCCGATCCCGCTGCCGCCGGACCACGCGATCGGCGAGGGGCTGCGGGTACCGGCGCTCGCGGGCGCACCGGTCGACGTCGACGTCGGCGAAGACGTGGACGAAGTGTTGCGGAAGTAGCCCGGGCTCTTCGTCCGCGCGGCCTGGCGTGGGTCCGCGGAACGGCGTCGAGGGGCTGGAACTGCGCGCGGGGCGAACCTTCGTTCGACCGGGGCGAGGAGCCCCGGCGTTCGTTTCCGTACCCTGGTGGCCCGCGTCCCGCCGTGCTGGACGGTGACCGGGCCGACACCCTAGACTCTCCCCGTATGCACCAGAATCTGAGAAGCGGCTGGATCGAGGTCATCAGCGGGGTCATGTTCTCCGGCAAGTCCGAGGAACTGATCCGGCGTGTGCGGCGTGCGCTGCTCGCGCGCCGTACGGTGCAGGTCTTCAAGTCCTACCTGGACGATCGCTACGGCGGGATCCGGGCGATCCACTCCCATGACGGCTCCAGCATCGAGGCCGAGCCCATCCAGTCCTCGACGGAGTTGATGGAGAAGGTCCGGCCGGACACGCAGGTCGTCGCGATCGACGAGGTCCAGTTCCTGGATCACGGAATCGTGCGGGTGGCCAACGTACTGGCGGACCGCGGGGTGCGCGTCATCGCGGCAGGCACGGACATGGACTTCCGCGGCGAGCCGTTCGGTCCCATGGGTGCTCTCCTGGCGGTCGCCGAAAAGGTCGACAAGCTCCACGCGATCTGTATCCGGTGCGGCGCGCTGGCCACGCGAAACCAGCGCCTGGTCGACGGGAAGCCGGCCCCGGCGGAGGGCCCGACGATCCAGGTCGGCGGGTTGGAGTCGTACGAGGCGCGCTGCCGGGCTTGCCACGAGGTCCCGTCCCTGATCCGCGCACAGACCTCCCTCCTGGACTGATCGAGCATGGTTGAGCGGGCGCACGCGCCGGGCGTCCGCCAGGGGGTCATCGTGGCCATGCGTCTCTACGACGTGGCCGACACGATCGACCTGGCGGAGATCGAAGCGATTGCGACGCGGGTCGCACCCGCGGCGGTCACGCGCATCCGGTTGCGGCGGGCCGATCCGAAGGCGATCGCCTTCGGCGTTCCGCCGGTCGAGGTGGGGCTGCGCCCGATCGAGCTGGAGCTGGACGGCACGTGGTACACGATCGACGCGATCGCCCGCATCTACGACTTCGGCGTCGTGTCGATCGCCCTGCGTCTCCACGCGTCGGATCTGTCCTGGGACGAATTCGTCGCCCTTTCGATCGCGGTGAAGCGGACGGTCGCGGAACAGGACGCCGCGGCGCTCTGGACCGAGCTCCGCGACCGGCTCCTCGAGCTGGTAGGTCCTGCGATCCAGCGCAGCACCTTCCGGGGCCTCGAGGAGGACTACCAGATCACGGCGGTCCGCGAGTTCGACGAGCCGCTCCTCGCCGAAGAGCTGTTGCGCCGCGTCGACCTGGTGCCGCTCCTCTCGGGCGAGACGAAGCCTCTGTCGGCCACCGCGCGCGCCGAGCTGCTGCGCCACACCTACTCGTACTACACGGACGACCTGGCCGTCCTGACCTGGGACCACGCGTTCCTGTACGAGCCGTCCGGCGACACGGACGTGGCCGACGTGCTCGAGGTCGCAAACGCCCAGCTCCTGGAGCTGCGTTACTACGACGAGCTCCTCGACCGCGAGCTGCCGCGCATGTACGACCGGGTGGCGGAGATGAGGAAATGGGTGCGCGGCCTTGCCGTCCGTCGCTACGCGGCCCTCGCGCGCGACCTTCACGGCCTCGTCGCCGAGGTGACGGAGCTCACGGAACGGGTGGAGAACGCGCTCAAGGTCACGGAGGACGTGTACCTGGCGCGGATCTACGCGGTGGCGCTCGATCTCTTCCGCGTCCGCGCCTGGAGCAACGCGGTCGACCGCAAGCTCGCCATCATCCGCGACACCTACCAGATGCTCTACGACGAGGCGGCCACCGGACGCGCCGAGCTCCTCGAGGCGACCATCGTCGCCCTGATCGTGCTCGAGATCATTCTGGCGTTCGTTTTCGGATGAATACCAAACCGGAAACCACGGTAGACACCTTCCTCGCCCTCGACATCCGCGCCGGCCGGGTCGTACGGGCCGAGCCATTCCCCGAGGCGCGCAAGCCGGCGATCAAGCTGTGGATCGATTTCGGCGAGCCGATCGGGGTCAAGCAGTCGAGCGCGCAGCTCACGCGCCGGTACTCGCCCGAAACGCTCGTTGGGACGGACGTGCTGGCCGTGGTCAACTTTCCGCCGCGGCGGGTCGCGGGGTTCAGCAGCGAGGTCCTCGTCCTGGGCGTGGTAAACCCCGCCAATCCCGGCGACGTCGTGCTGGTCCGGCCGGACGCGCCGGACGTCCGGCCGGACGCGCCGGACGTGAGGGGGTGGGAGCTGGCGTAGGGGTCGTCTCACCTGCCCATGGCTTCGCCCCGGTACCGGCCACTTCGTCCGGGGCGTGGCCAGATCCACCGATTCCTTCGATGCGCTCCTGCGGGTCGCGACATGCCCGGCCAGGGTCGCGCCGTTGCTCCGTGCGCTCGGCTTCTCCGCACCCACGCCTCTGCCGCGCATGTCACCCGCCGACCGTGGCCTCGAGGGCGTGGACGGCGTGCGACGGGTGTACGCGGCAGGCGAGCGGGGCGGGCTGGCCGCCCTGGTTGTCGAGCTGGAAGACGCAGCGCCTGAATCCGTCGCCCGTGTGGCGCGCCGGATCCGGGCGCACAACCCCGCCAGGCTCAACCTCTTCGTCTTCGCGAGCCCCCGCTATCGCTATCTGACCTTCGCCTCGTTCGGCCTCGGCGACGAGCTGCGGCAGCTCACCGTGGACCGGGCGGCGCCACGGCGGACCGACATCGAGACGCTGGAGGAGCTGGCCGCGCGCGAGGGCGAGGCGGGTGTGGCGCTGGCGATCCGGCACGCGCGCGCCCTCGACCGGAGCCGCGTGACGCGACAGTTCTTCCGGGACTTCCGCGCCCAACGCGCCCGGATCGCCGAGGCGTGGACCGGGATCGCGCCGGACACCGCGTCAGACCGCGACGCGCTCGCGCTCCTGCTCCTCTCGCGCCTCATGTTCCTCTACTTCCTGCAACGAGAGGGGCACCTGGCCGGCGACCCGGCGTTCCTGCCATCGCTCCTCAACCGCTGGCGACGTGCGCCGGGGGAGGGGACGTTCTACCGCGCCGTCCTCGGACACCTTTTCTTCGGTGCGCTCAACACACGGCCGGAGCGTCGGACGTCGGAGGCCCGCGCGCTCGGCGACCTGCCCTATCTCAACGGCGGGCTCTTCGAGCGGCACGCAATCGAGCGGCGCAACCCCGCGCTGGACTTGCCGGATGATGTCGTCGCCGGTGCGTTCGACGGGCTCCTGGAGCGCTACCGCTTCACGACCCGCGAGGCGGTGGAGGCGGCGGCCGACGGCGCGGGCGACGTCGGAGTCGACCCGGAGATGCTCGGCCGAGTCTTCGAGGCGCTCATGGCCGCCGATCGGCGCCGGTCCAGCGGGACGTTCTACACGCCGGCCGCCGTCGTCGACCGGCTCGTGACCACCGCCCTCGAGACACACCTGGCCGAGGCGCTGGGCGTGGATCCTCGCGACGCGACGCGCCTGGTCCGCGACGGCGACGCATCCTGGATCTCACCGGACCGCCGCACTTCACTCCTCGACGCCCTACGCGAGCTGCGTGTCCTCGACCCCGCGTGCGGCTCCGGCGCGTTCCTCCTCGGCGCGCTCACCCGGCTCACGCGCCTGCGCGTGGCGCTGGGCGACACAGATCGGGCGGCGGTCCGACGCGACGTCGTCGCGCGTTCGCTCCACGGCGTCGACCTCCAGGAGGACGCCGCGCTCCTCTGCGCGCTCCGCCTCTGGCTCGCGCTCGCGGTCGACGATGGACCAGCGGGCCGCGAGAGCGAGGGTCCGGCCGCGGGTCGCGGTGGCGAGGGCTCGGCGGCTGGTCGCGATGACGAGTGCCCGGCGACCGGCCCCGACCAGGCCTTCCCTCGGCGCCCCGTCGAGCCGCTCCCGAACCTGGACCGTCGCATCCGCCAGGGAGATGCGCTCCTCGACCCGCTCGACCTGGTCGCGGGCGCGGGGTTCGACGACGTCGTCGACCGGGTCGCTCTCGACCCCGCGGTCCGACGCGCGCTCCGTGCGATCCCGCCCCTCGCGCAGGAGTACCTCTCCGCGGATCCGGACGCCCGGCCGGCGCTCCAGGCGGAGCTGGCAGCGGCCGAGACTCGCCTGGCCCGCGCGTGGCTCGACGGCATCGAGCGGAGGCTGATCACCCGCGCCCGGGAGCTCGCCGCCGCGGCCGCCGCACGCGACCTGTTCGGCGACCGGTCGCCGGAAGCACGACGCGCGGAAATCGCGGCGCGTGACGTCGCCGGCCGGCTCGGCGAGCTCGAACGGCTCCGGGCCGCGCTCGACGACCAGGGCGCGCTGCCGTTCTTCAGCTTCGACATCCACTTCGCCGAGGCGACAACGCGCGGATTCGACGTCATCCTCTCCAATCCGCCATGGGTGCGGGCGCACCGCTGGCCCGCGTCGGTCGGGAAGATCGTCCGGTCCCGTTACGCCGTGTGCCGTCGCGCGGGGTGGCGCCGCGGCGCGACGCTGACGGGTGCCCCGGGCGGAGTCGCGGCGCAGGTCGACCTCTCATTGCTCTTCCTCGAGCGCTCACTCCGGCTCCTCGCGCCAGGCGGCACGCTCGGGATGCTCCTCCCCGCCAAGGCGATCCGATCGCTCTACGGCGCCGGCGCCCGAAGCATGCTCCTCACGGGGACGCGGCTCGCATCAATCGAGGACCACAGCCTCGACCAGCGCTCGATCTTCCACGCCGACGCGTTCACCGCCACGGTCGTGGCGACGAAGGCGGGAACGCGGCCGCCGGCCGGCGATGTGAGTGGCATAATGGGCGCCGACGGCCGGTCGGCCGTGGGTGGTCCGAGCAGCGGCACACATGCCCGGTTCACCGTGGCCGGTGCGAGCAACGGCAGCGGAGTTGGTGCGACCCGCGGCGGGACCGGGTCGGCAGGGTTCGGCGCCGGGGCGCACGGCGCCGCCTCATCTTCCTGGTCCCGCCCGGACGCGCCGCTCGTGCGGGTGTCCATGGTCCGGCGCGGGGTCGAGCCGCTCCGCTTCTGCCTCCCGCAGCGCGACCTGCCTATCCTCCCGGACGACCCGGAATCGCCATGGCTGCTCGCGCCGCCCGCGACGCGTGCCGCGCTGCGTCGCATGCAGCAGGCGGGCCCGCCGCTGGGCACGATCCCGGGCCTTTCCGTCCGGCGCGGCGTCGTGACCGGCGCAAACGACGTGCTCATCTTCCGGCATGTGGCACCCAAGCTCGGGGGCCTTGCCCAGGTGCGGGCCGTCGGGTGGGACCGGGCCCGCAAGGACGGGCTCCCGGCCGCGAATGTGCGCCGCTTCCAGGCGATCGTCGAGGAGGACGCCCTCCGCCCCCTCCTCCGCGGCAGCGACCTCGCCGCATGGCGCTACAATGTCGTGGACCATGTCTGCTGGGTCCACGACGACCTCACGGCTACGCCGCACGCTCCGCCGCCGCGCCTCGCCCGGTACCTCGAGCGCCACCAGGAGGCGCTCGAACGGCGCTCCGGCAAACGCGACGCGCACCCGCCCGGCGCCCTGTTCCGCCTCACACCGGCGACGCTCGGGCCCAAGGTCGCCTGGCACGACCTGGCGCTCACGCTGGAGGCGGTGGCGCTCCCCACCCGCGTCCGCGGAACCTCGGGCCGCGACGTGCCTCTCATCCCGCTCAATACCGTCTACTTCATTCCCACGCGGGACCACGACCAGGCGCTCCTCCTGGCCGCGTACCTCAACTCGCTGCCGGTCCGGACGTTCGCGCGGGCGATCGCCGAGCGCGCAAAGGACGCGCACTTCCGGTTCCTCGCCTGGACGATCGCGCTGGTGCCGCTCCCTCGGGGGTGGGACGCAGGGCCGACCGCAGCGCGACTCGTCGAGATCTCCGCACGGGCGCACGGGCGCGGCGCGATCGAGACCGACGAAGAAGCTGAGTTGAACGCGATCGTCGCCGCCGCCTTCGGCCTCACGAGCGACGACGTTGCCGCGATCCGCGAGTTCGACCTCTGGCTCCGGGGGATACCACGATGAGCGCGATCCTTCTCGACGAACACTCATCTCCGTCCCTGCGGCAGGTTCTCGGCAGTTCCCTCGCCCGGGCGACAGAGGCCGATTTCGCCGTCGCACGCATCCGGCTCGCGCAGATCGACCTGACTCCCGCCGAGGTCGCGAGGGTCCGGCGCTGGCGTGTACTCCTCGGACGCCTCGACGTCGAGTCCCTCACCCGACCCTTTCAACATCGTAATCCACAGCAGGATGCACTCACTCTCCTCAGACTTTTCGACAATGGGAGGATGGCCGTGCGGGCCGCCGGGCTGCAGGGGTGGAACCCCGACTTCGCGGTGCTCCGTGGCCTCGACGGCGGGGGCGTCCTGACCCTCGTCGGGAGCATCTACTTCGGAACTCCACAACACACTGACGGACCGTCATTTACATGCATTCTCACCACCCCCTCCCACGCCGCCGCTGCGACCGCCCGCTTCGACGTCCTGTGGCAGCGTGCGTACGACGTCGAGCCGGTCGTCCGGGAGGCCCTCGAACGCCTGTGTGCGACCCATGGTTGAGCGTCCCGGTTGTGGAAAAGTGGAAAACTGGAGCGGGAGGGGAATCGCGACCGGATTCACGACCGGATGGCTGCGCGAGCCGCCGGTGTGGTACCCCGCCGACGACGCGCGGGCGGTGGCGCTGAGGATCCTGGAGGCGCGGTTCGGCGAGGGAAAAGGGGAGGACGGCCACGGGGAAGGGGGCAGGGAGGCGGAGAACGGACGGAATCGCCCGTATCGGGATGGGAACCGCGTCTTTGCGCTCGCCGATTTCCAGGAGGCCGCGGTGCGCCGCGCGTCGCAAACCCTCGAGTCCAGGCGCGGCGTCGTGATCGCGGACAGCGTCGGTCTCGGCAAGACCTACGTGGCGCTTGCGCTGATCGAGGAAATGCTGAGGAACGGGCTCAGGGTCGCGGTGTTCACGCCCGCGGCGTTACGACGCGAGTGGACCCGCGCTCTCGGGCGGTTGGGAACGCGCCTCGGGTTGGCGGACGTGTATGGGCTGCCCCGGCAGCACCTCGACGACATCGCCCCGAGGCACGAGGTCGGGATCGCCTTCGACCTCCGTATCCAGACGCACGAGGGCGCGCTTCGCGCGCGCCAACCAGCGGGTCCCTCGCCCCTCCCGGCGCCCCACCCGCCCCACCCGCGCCGCCAGACGCCCGCGCCGCACCGCCCTGCGCCGGACCCAGACCATTTCCCGGGCGACTCGTCTCGTCCCGCGTCTCGTCGCCCGTTCCTCGCCTGGATATCCCACGAACGTCTGAGCCGGGGGACGTATCCCCACGCGCGTCTCGCCGGGCTGGACCTCGTGGTCGTCGACGAGGCCCACGCCTTCCGCTCGCCGCGGACTCGCCGCTACCGGGCGCTGGCGGAGCTCTGTCGCGGCGCGCGCGTCGTGCTGCTGACGGCGACGCCGGTGAACAACTCCGTGTGGGATCTTTACTTCCTGCTCCGGCTCTTCGCCGGCGACGGGGATTTTCGCGACGTGGGCGTGCCGGACCTGAGAGAGGCGGTCCGTGCCGCGACGGAAGCAGGCACTTCTGCACCGCCTTCGCTCCTGCCGGTGCTCCACGAGGTCGTGATCCGCCGCACGCGCCCGTTCCTGCGCGAGCATTACGGCGCGATCCGCACGCCTGGCTCGGCGACGCCGGTGAGGTTCCCGCGCCGGGCGGCGCCTGTCCCGATCCTGTACTCCCTCGACGGCGTCCAGCCGGGCGTGGACGCGATCGTCGAGGCGATCGAGGGCCTGACCCTCGCCGCGTTCCGCCCCGAGCTGTACATCGGCTGTTCCGATCCTGGCGCAGCAGGCGAGAGCGATGACGACGGAGGCGCCGGAACCCCGACAGCCAGTGCCGGCGGAGGAATTCCGACCACCGCCATCGGCGTCGGGCACCGCATTCCGGGAGTCGGTGGCATCGCCGAGCTGATGCGGGCCGGGCTGCTGAAACGTCTGGAGTCGAGCCTGGCCGCTTTCCGCGCGAGCCTGCGACGCCAGCTCCGCTACCTCGATGCGTTCCTCGCGGCCCTCGACCGCGGTCGCCTCCTCCGGCCCCGCGACCATCGCGCCCTCTACACCGCCCCCGGCGACGCAGACCTCGCCCAGCTCGTCCTCGTGGAGGTCGCGCTCATGCCGCTGCCGCCCGCTCTGGACGTGGTCCGCCTCCGTCGCGACGTGACGGCGGACCGCGACCGGCTCGCCGGCCTGCTCGCCGCCCTCGGGCCGGACGACCCGAAGCTCGAGCGGATCATCCGCCTGTTGGACCACGAGTTGCGCGGAGAAAAGGTTCTGCTCTTCACCGAATACCGTGACACCGCACGATACCTCTGGCGAGAACTGGTCCACCGCGGCGGGGTCGCCCTGATCGACGGAGCGGGCGCATTCCTCGGGACGGGGCGAGCGGGACGACGCGCGGTCATCGAACGCTTCGCGCCGCGAGCGAACCACGTGCGGCCGCCACCCGCCCGCGAGCGGGTCGACCTCCTGATCGCGACCGACGTGCTCGCCGAGGGGCTCAATCTCCAGGACGCGGCGCACCTGGTGAGCTACGACCTGCCCTGGAACCCGGTGCGCCTGATCCAGCGGCTCGGCAGGATCGACCGCCTCGGGTCGCCGCACGAGACCGTCCACCCCTACCACTTCCTCCCGGACCGCGGCCTCGACCGCGCGCTCCGGCTCCTGGACCGGCTGCGCGCCAAGCTCACGGCGATCGGCCGCACCGTCGGTGCCGATGGCGCGGTGCTCGGCGGAGGCCCGGAAGGCAACTACAGCGCCCTCGTCGACCGCCTCACCGCCGGCGACCCCGACGCGCTGGACGCGATCGAGCGGGCGGACGTTCCAGCGCTCGAAACCATGGAGGAGTTGAGGGTGGTGTGGGAGAAGGCGACGGCGGGCGCGGGCGCGCATTGGCACGCGGGACGCCGCGGCTCCCCAACGACGGCAACCGGACCGGCCGCTGCCTGCGTCCCGGTCGAGCCCGGCCGCCCCCGCCGGGTGCTCGTCGCCTACCGCATCGGGACACGGGCGGCGTGGTGGGTGGTGGACGTGGACCGACGCGGGCGACCTTCGCTCGCCCGCGATCCCGACGCCGCGGCGGCAGAGATCCTCCTCGCGGCCCTCGGCGCCTACGCGGCCGGGCCGGGCGTACTCGCGCCCGATGCACCGCCGCGGGGCAATACACCGCCTCGCTACCGGCGCGATACCGCCGCAGCCAGCGGAGCATCCCTCTTCACGACCCTCGCCCCCGACCGTCGCCTCATCGCTCGGGTGCTCGCCGCCGTCCGTCCGAAGGTCGCCGAGCGGGTCGCCATGCTCGGCGCGGGACCAGGAATCCCGGCCGCGTCCCCGGGCGCCGACGCCGCCCGTCGCATCCTCGCGGCCCTCGCCGCCATTCCGGGAGGCCCCGAACCCTCACTCTGCGCGCGCGCCGATACCGTCCTAGCCGCTCTCGCGCGCCCCCTCGACACCGGCACCGAGACGGCGCTGCGCCGCGCCCTCGACGAGCTCCGCGTGACCGGCGCCGCGAGGCAGAAAGCGGAGACGCTCGTCGGCGCCGTGGAAGCCGCGATCGGGCGGCCCGGCACAGTCCCCGGGGCCGTCGGATCCGTAGCGCCCGCCGCACCGGCCACGCCGGTCGAACTCATCGGCTTCCTCGAAGCTCGCCCGCTCGAGACCCCCGCCAGGGGTTGACCCGAGGCCCGCCCCGGGTTAATTTTTGTTGCTCGAAACACATTCCCGCGTAGCTCAGTTGGTAGAGCAGGCGGCTGTTAACCGCCGGGTCGCAGGTTCGAGTCCTGCCGCGGGAGCTGA
>Ga0207873_1001835_pt1 | contig 19199 bp, 14 predicted proteins | sample BGWIniCompost_FD_187373 | JGI IMG/M metagenome (GOLD analysis project Ga0207873, IMG submission 187373) | Cellulose adapted compost microbial communities from Newby Island Compost Facility, Milpitas, CA, USA - BGW Initial Compost (SPAdes)... ...
CCATATAAACACCTGAATTATTTCAAAAACCCGGGTTTTTTTCTGATAAAAAACTAAAAATGGATGATTTTTTGTCATTTTTTTTCTTCAATTCGCTTGATTTTTGATTTTTTCGCCTATTTTTGTCACGATTTATTACAAAAACAAAACAAATAGACGAAATATGTCCACTTTACGCTTCAAAGCTTTAGAAAGTGTTCTCAGTAGAACACCGATGCGGGCAATACCGCCTTCCGATCGGATCTCGGATTATTTTGGCACCAATGTGTTCAATGAGCACACGATGAAAGAATTTCTTTCCAAGGAAGCTTTCCAAAGTGTAAAAAATGCAATTGAGCGGGGAACGCCGGTTGATCGCGACATGGCAGATCAGATTGCCTCCGGCATGAAGGCCTGGGCCATGAGTAAAGGGGCAACCCACTACACCCACTGGTTTCAGCCCCTAACCGGGCTTACCGCTGAAAAGCACGATACATTTTTTGAGGCCTCACCCGATGGAACGGGCATGGAAAAATTCACCGGAGAATCCCTGGTACAGCAGGAACCCGATGCATCCAGCTTTCCCAGCGGCGGTTTACGTGTCACGTTCGAAGCCCGGGGCTATACCGCATGGGATCCCTCCTCCCCGGCTTTCATTATCGAGAGCCAGTCCGGAGGTAGCGCTACCCTGTGTATACCCACCGTATTCATTTCTTATACCGGCGAAGCGCTGGATTACAAAGCTCCCCTGCTGAAAGCATTGGGCCGGCTGGACAAAGCCGCGGTAGATGTCTGCCATTATTTTGACAAATCCATCACCAAGGTAAACGCAAGTCTGGGCATCGAGCAGGAATACTTCCTGGTGGATCTCTCCTTATACAACGCCAGGCCGGACCTGTACCTCACCAACCGGACGCTCTTTGGACACATGTCCGCCAAAAACCAGCAATTGGAAGACCACTATTTCGGCTCCATTCCGCGCCGCGTCCAGGCGTTCATGAGCGAACTGGAAATAGAAGCCCTGAAACTGGGTATTCCCCTGACGACCCGGCACAACGAGGTAGCTCCCGGTCAATTCGAATGCGCTCCGCTTTACGAGGAGATCAACCTGGCAATCGACCACAACCAGCTGCTCATGGATTTGATGGATAAAATTGCGCTTCGCCATCACTTCAAGGTGTTGCTCCATGAAAAACCTTTTGCCGGACTGAACGGATCAGGTAAGCACAATAACTGGTCATTGATCACCAATACGGGCAAAAATCTCCTTTCCCCGGGGAAGACCCCCAAAAACAACCTGATGTTTTTGACCTTCTTTGTCAATACCATCAAAGCGGTGCATACCCATGCGGATCTCATGCGAGCGGGTATCGCGTCGGCGGGTAACGACCACCGGCTGGGAGCAAACGAAGCGCCCCCTGCGATCATTTCCATTTTTATAGGCTCACAGCTTACCGAAGCCCTGGAGGAAATCGAAAGCCGCCGGGTGGCTAAAAAGGACAAGCATACCGACACGATTAAACTGAATATTCCAAAAATTCCGCAGATCCTGTTCGACAACACGGACCGGAACAGAACCTCTCCGTTCGCCTTCACCGGAAACAAATTTGAATTCCGGGCCGTGGGTTCGTATGCCAACTGCGCGGCTCCCATGACCATCCTGGCAGCGATCATGGCCGAGCAACTGGAAGCATTCAAGAAAGATGTGGACAGCCTGATCCGGAAAAAGGAGAAAAAGGACGTGGCCATCCTGAAAGTGATCCGCCAATACATTAAGGAATCCAAGAATATTCTCTTTGAAGGCAATAATTACAGTGAAGAATGGCATAAAGAAGCCGAAAAGCGTGGTTTGCCCAATCTGGCCACAACGCCGGTGGCACTGGATGCTTACATGACACCCAAAGCGCATAAACTGTTTGTTGAACAGGATATTTTCACCGAAAGAGAGCTTCACGCACGGTATGAGATACTTCTGGAAGCCTTTATCAAGAAGATTCAGATCGAAGGCCGCGTATTGGGTGATCTTGCGCAAAACCATATTATCCCCACGGCGCTTACGTACCAGACCAGCCTGATCGATAACGTAAAAGGGCTGAAAGAGATCGGACTGGACAAAAAGAATTACCAAAGCCAGCTGGACATCATTGAGAAAATATCGGCGCATGTGAATCTGGTCAAACAGAACGTGGATGCCATGACCGAAGAACGCAAAAAAGCAAATAAGCTGACCGACGTACGCAAAATGGCCGCCGCATACGACCAAAAGGTAAAACCCTATTTCGAAGTCATCCGGTACAACATTGAAAAACTGGAGCGGATGGTGGACGACTCGGTATGGCCCATGCCGAAATACAGGGAATTGCTGTTTCTCCGCTGATCCTTCGGTACGGATTGTGTAAAAAGCTCCGGGATGGCCTGTCCGTTCCGGAGCTTTTGTCATTCGGCGCTTTTGCCGGGCAAATTCGTACATTTGCGACATGAATAAGGACCTTCGTTACAGTCAGCGCGGCGTTTCCGCGTCCAAGGAAGACGTTCACGCGGCCATCCAACATATCGACAAAGGAATTTTCCCCAACGCGTTCTGTAAGATCATTCCCGATATTCTCGGCGGAGACGACAATTGGTGCAACATCATGCATGCCGACGGGGCGGGCACAAAGTCTTCACTCGCCTACACCTATTGGAAAGAAACCGGTGATTTAAGCGTGTGGAAGGGAATCGCGCAGGACGCAGTTGTGATGAACACGGACGATCTCTTATGCGTTGGCGCCACCGACAACATCCTGCTTTCCTCCACCATCGGAAGAAATAAAAACCTGATTCCCGGTGAAGTCATTGCCGCGATCATTAACGGTACCGAAGAAGTCCTGGAAGAACTGCGATCGCATGGCATCGGGATTTATTCCACCGGAGGGGAAACCGCCGACGTGGGGGACCTGGTACGGACGGTGATCGTGGATTCCACGGTGAGCTGCCGGATGAAAAAAGAGGAAGTCATCAGCAACGACGGCATCCGGGCAGGCGATGTGATCGTGGGTCTTGCATCGTTCGGACAGGCCCGGTACGAAAAGGAATACAACGGCGGAATGGGAAGCAACGGGCTGACCAGCGCACGGCACGACGTCTTCGACCGATCGCTTGCGGAGAAATATCCCGAAAGCTACGATCCGGCGGTTCCTCAGGAGCTTGTTTTCAGCGGAAGCAAAAAACTGACCGATCCCATCAACATTTCTCTGTATGACAGCACGGGCCGTGCCTCACGGGAAGTCCGCACCACGGCCGGAAAGCTGGTGCTTTCCCCCACCCGGACCTATGCGCCGGTCATTAAGAAGATACTGGAAAGCTACCGGTCCCGGATCCACGGCATGGTGCACTGCAGCGGCGGGGCGCAGACGAAGGTATTGCATTTCATCAACGGTCTGCACGTGGTAAAGGATAACCTGTTCCCCTGCCCGCCCCTGTTTCTGCTGATCCAGGAACAATCCGGGACGCCCTGGGAGGAAATGTACAAGGTCTTCAATATGGGTCATCGGATGGAGCTGTATGTTCCTTCGGAGATTGCCGATGACCTGATTGCAATCTCCCAAAGCTTCGGGGTGGATGCGCAGGTGATTGGCCGCGTCGAAGGGGCCGAAAGCAAGCAGGTCACGATCCATTCGGAATTCGGAACGTTTTCCTACCGGTAGGTAGTATTTATTCCCCCACGTCGAATACCGATCCTTCCCGGGCCAGCTCGGTTGGGGGAAAGACCGCCCGTGCCTCCTCCAAAAGCGGGGAAAGTTCCCGGTACCTCGCGGAAAAATGGCCAATGATCAGCTTTTTCACCTGGGCTTTTCGGGCAATCTCTGCCGCCTGGGCAGCAGTGGAATGAAAGGTTTCATTGGCCCGCTCCAGCATTTCGCTGGTAAAGGTGGCCTCGTGATACAGCAGGTCCACTTCCTTGATTTGAGGGATGATATCCGGCTTGACCAGCGTATCGGCACAATAGGCATACGCCCGCGAAGGACGCGGCGCCAGCGTCAGCTCCTGATTGGGGATCACCCTTCCATCGGGAAGGCGCAGGTCCATGCCCTGCTTTATGGATGAAATAAGTTCCGACGGAATCGCGTATTCCTGAATTTTCTCGCGGATAATATTGGGCAGTCGCGGCTTTTCCCTGAAAAGAAAACCCGTGCAGGGAATCCGGTGGTTCATGATAATGGTCTCCACCGTTATCTCGGAATTTTCCAGCAAACGGGTGGGCGCCCCCGCATCCACCGGAATAAACTCAAGCGGATATCGCAACTGGGTCTGGGAACAGGTAAGGGTCAGATTGATGATCTCAATCAATTGCGGCGGACCGTACAGCATCAAGGGCTTGGTACGCCCGTTCAGATGGAGGGTGGATAGCAAGCCAGGCAATCCGAAATAGTGATCGCCGTGCAGATGGCTTATGAAAATATGATCAATCCGCGATGCCTTCAGTCCGTACCGGAGTAACTGGATCTGGGCTGCTTCACCGCAATCGATCAGAAATAGTTTTTCATTGATATTCAGTAGTTGTGAGCTGGGAAAGCGATTACGCACGGGGGTGGCGGAACTGCTGCCCAGTATCGTTAACTGAAACTTCACATTACTCCTTTTTATTAATCTCTCTTTCCAGTTCTTCCATAAACACGTAATCGATGGCCTCCTCCTTTGTCGGAACAATTTGTAATGACTTATCTAGCTGCGTTATAGATATTAATTGTTCCACCGATGGTTTAACCCCGGTCAGCACAAACGAGCCGTTGGAATTTTGGCAGATCCGGTTCGCCGTCAGCAGACAGCTGAGCCCGGATGAATCCATGTGTTCCACATGGGAAAGATCAAGAATGATATTCCGGAAGCCTTCCGCATTGAAAATGACCAATTCCGATTTCAGGGCCGGCGAGATCATCGCATTCAGCTTCGCTTCTTCCAGGGTAAGCAGAATGTATTTTTCGTTTTTGTCGACCGAATATTTCATATACGATAAAATTAAGCAGAATTTTCCATCTCCATGCTATTTTCCTTTAAAAACCGCCGAATGTTTTCCTGTACCCGTTCGGTTACATCCACATCTCCGGCCGGCTTGATGAATTCATCGCCGGTCACCCGTTCAAACAACTCAATGTACCGGGCGGAAATGGCCTGCACTACGTCCGGGGTCATTTTTGGTATCTTTTGCCCTTCCAATCCCTGAAAGCCGTTTTCGATCAGCCATTGCCGTACGAATTCCTTCGACAGCTGTTTCTGCGTTTCTCCACGTTCCTGCCGCTCGTGGTAACCTTCAGCATAAAAGTAACGGGACGAATCGGGGGTATGGATCTCGTCCATAAGGTACACCTGATTGTTCCGCAAACCAAATTCGTATTTGGTATCGACCAGGATCAGCCCCCGCTGGGCGGCCAGTTCCGTCCCTCTTTTGAACAAAGCATGCGTGTACTCCTCGAGCTTAGCATAATGGGAAGCGTTGACGATTCCCTTCCCGATAATCTCCTCCCGGGAAATATCCTGGTCGTGACCGGTGGCCGCTTTGGTGGTGGGCGTAATGATGGGCCGGGGCAAGGGATCGTTCTCCTTCAGGCCGTCGGGCAGCGGAACTCCGCAGAGCTGCCTTTTTCCGGCGCGGTATTCCCGCCAGGCGTGTCCGGCAAGATAACCGCGAATGACCATTTCAATCGGAAAGGGTTTGCATTTGAATCCAACGCTAACGTTGGGATCGGGGACGGCAATGATCCAGTTGGGTACGATGTCGGCCGTCGCATCCAGGAATTTAGCCGCAACCTGGTTCAGCACCTGGCCTTTGAACGGAATGGCTTCGGGCAGAATCACATCAAAGGCCGAAATCCGGTCGCTGGCCACCATGATCAGCAGTTCGTCGTGGATCGTGTATACGTCGCGGACTTTTCCGTGGTACAACGCAGTTTGTCCCGGAAACAGAAAAGAAGTCTTTTTTAGGGTATTCATGGTTTGTCTGCTCATTGTTTTTCGATGTCACCGTATGCTTCCAGGATTTTCCGCACCAGTTTATGGCGGACCACGTCATTTCCGTTCAGATAAACAAACTCGATTCCACGGATATTTTTCAGGATTTCCATGGCATGAAGCAATCCCGACTGCTGCTTGCGGGGAAGATCGATCTGCGTGACATCGCCCGTTACAATAAATTTCGCCGTGGGGCCCATCCGGGTGAGGAACATTTTCAGCTGCAGATCCGTCGCGTTCTGCGCTTCGTCCAGGATCACAAACGCATTATCCAGTGTTCTCCCCCGCATGAAAGCAAGCGGAGCCACCTCAATGGTCCTGTTTTCGAGGTACACCCGAAGCTTTTCCTGCGGGATCATATCATCCAGGGCATCGTACAGCGGGCGGAGATAAGGGTCTATTTTTTCCTTCAGATCACCGGGCAGAAATCCCAGGTTTTCGCCCGCCTCCACGGCCGGCCGGGTCAGGATAATCCGCTTAACCTCCTTGTTTTTAAGCGCCCGCACCGCAAGCGCCACCGCGGTATACGTTTTTCCGGTTCCCGCCGGTCCGATGGCAAACAAAATATCGTTCTGATAGGCTCCCTCCACCATGCGAAGCTGGTTCTCACTTCTTGCACGCACTTTATTCCCCTTAGGCCCGTAAAGGATCACATCACCCAGTCCGATTTCCCGGGCAGCGTCACTCCCCTCTCCCGGGGAGTCCTTTTCCGCATTCAATATCTGTTCAAAATCACTGGAGCTGATCCGGTTGTATTTTTCAAGGTGCTGCAGCAATTGTTCAAATTTTGCAGCAAACGCGGCAGTTTCCTGTTCGTCCCCCAACACCTTCACCTGGGTTCCCCGGGCGACTATTTTCAGTTTCGGAAATCTTTTTTTTAGAATTTCAAAGTGCTCATTGTTTGTTCCCCAGAGGATCGCAGGGTCGGCCTGATCCAAGCTTAAATGTATTTCACTCACAATCTACTTTTAAAAGTGTTATTTTCCCTGCAAATTTTGATATTTGCAAGCGTTACCAAAAATAAGCAATTATTAACGAATGGCAATTATCACCCTTACTACCGATTTGGGGCACAGAGACTTTTATCAAAGTGCGGTCAAGGGGGCCATTTTATCTCATTTGCCGGATGTAAAGATAGTGGACATTTCCCATCAGATTTCTCCTTTTGATGTGGCCCAGGCAGCATATGTCGCGCGGAATGCGTACCGGTTTTTCCCGCCGGGAACCATCCATATCCTGGGAGTGGACGCCCACTATCAGACCCAGCCAAGGTATCTGGCGCTTTTTCATGAGGATCAGTTTTTCGTGGGGCCCGACAACGGTATTTTTTCACTTTTGTTCGAAAACATCCCGCAGACCGTTGTCGAGATAGCGCTACAGAATGATCCCGCTTTCGTGCATTTTCCGCTGGTCGACGTGCTGGTGAAGGCAGCCGTGCACCTGGCCGCAGGCGAACCACTGCAAAAGCTTGGACCGGCCGTGGAACATATTAATCAACGCGGTTTTCTGCAACCGGTACACGAACCGGACCTGATCCGCGGAAGCGTGATCCATATCGATTCATTCCAGAATGTGGTGACCAACGTCACCAAAACCCTTTTCAAGGAAATCGGGAAAAACCGGCCGTTCGAGCTGTTCTTCAGCCGGAACGAATCCATCACGAACATCAGCCGCTATTACAACGACGTGCCCGAGGGGGAAAAGCTTTGTCTGTTCGGCATCAGCGGCTACCTCGAAATCGCGATCAACAAAGGGAATGCTTCGGGCCTGCTTGGCCTGAACCTGGGCGATATCGTAATCATCCAGTTTGACTGAGTCGGGAATGGCAGCATTTTTGCAACCGGTAATACTTTCGGACAATCATGAAGAAAACTGGCCTACGGCGCTTGCTGGGTTTGCTATTGTACGGATGTCTTACCGTTGTCATCTATTTTGCCGCGTTGGAAATAAACTTTTTGGGATTGTTCGGAAACTCCCCGGGTTTTGATGAACTAAAACACCCTTCGCTGGCAACTTCCTCCGAATTATATACCTCTGACGGGGTCCTGATCGGGAAATATTACGAGGAAAACCGCTCCCCGGTCCAATTTGCCGATCTTTCCCCGGTTCTGGTGGAGGCGCTTCTGGCTACCGAAGACATCCGCTTCTTCCGCCACGCCGGGATCGACCTCAAATCCATTCTGTCCAGCGCCTGGGCCACGATTAAAGGTGACCCACGTGGGGCAAGCACAATTACTCAGCAGCTGGCCAAAAACCTGTACAAAACGCGCCGGGTAAAAACCCAGGGTATTGTCCGGCACATACCCCTGGTTGGTACGTTGGTTCTCAAGACCAAGGAGTGGCTGACGGCTGTGAAACTCGAAATGATTTACTCCAAACAGGAAATCCTGGCGCTTTACCTGAACACGGTCAGTTTCGGTAACAATGCCTACGGGATCAAAGTGGCTTCCAGTCAATATTTCAATAAAGCGCCTGATAAGCTGGAGCCGCAGGAAGCCGCCCTGTTGGTGGGCATGCTCAAGGCGACCTCCACTTACGATCCGATCAATAACCCCGAAAACGCCGTGGGACGACGCGATGTGGTCTTATCGCAAATGTTGAAGTATGACTTTCTCTCGAAGGAGGAACACGAAAAATACCGAGCCACTCCCCTTGGTCTGAATACAGCCGGCCGGGACACGGAAAACTCCGGTAGTTACATCCGCGCCGCCGTCAGGCGGTGGTTGGACCCGTGGGCGAAAGAAAACAACGTCGATATTTACGCCGATGGCCTCCGGATTTATACCACCATCGATTCCCGTATGCAGCGCCATGCCGAAGAAGCGGTGAAAGAACACATGGCCACTCTGCAGCGCCGTTTCAACCAGCACTGGCAGGGTCAGGTCCCCTGGCGGACCGATAATGGAGAACCAATTGAAGGTTTTATTGAAGAAAAGGCAAGAAATCTTCCTGAATACAAGCTGCTTATGGATAAGCACAATGGACAGGAGGATACCGTCTTCTCCTTGTTGGACAGACCGCGGGAAATGGTCTTATTCACCTGGGAAGGCGATACGACCGTGCAGATGTCCCCGCTGGATTCCCTTGCCTATTACGCAGCTTTTCTCCATACCGGAATGATGAGCCTGGATGCGTCCACTGGCCACATCAAAGCCTGGATCGGCGGAATTGATTTCCAGCGGTTCAAATACGACCACGTAGATCAGGCTCGGCGCCAGGCGGGATCAACCTTCAAGCCCTTTGTTTACCTGACGGCGCTGGACAACGGCTACTCCCCTTGCGACAAATTCGTGGACAGGCGGGTGAGGATAAATTACGTCGAAAACGGAGAGGAAAAATCCTGGGCGCCCCAGAATAGCGACTGGGTATTCACCGGCTATAACATGTCCCTGCGATGGGCCATGGGAAAGTCCTGCAATTCGGTCACGGCTCAACTCACCGAAGCGATCGGCTGGGATAAGGTAGCGCGGTATGCCGCGCGCATGGGCATACAGAGTCCGATTAAAGCCGTCCCCTCCATCGGATTGGGAACCAGCGACGTCAGTTTATACGAAATGGTTTCGGCCTACTCGGTCTTTCTCAATCAGGGCATCCGTAAAAGTCCCGTACTGGTGAGCCACATCACGGACCTGGAAGGAAACCTAATCGCCCGTTTCAGCCCCGAAACCGAGCGCGTATTGGATGCGGAAACCGGCTGGCTCATGCTGTACATGCTTCGGGGCGGCATGGAAGAACCTGGCGGCACCTCGCAGGCCCTATGGGAGTACGATCTATGGCGCGACGGCAACCAGATCGGAGGAAAAACCGGCACGACATCCAATTACTCCGACGGCTGGTACATCGGCGTAACCAAAGACCTGGTAACCGGAGTCTGGGTGGGCGCCTCGGACCGTCACGTCCATTTCCGCAACAGCGCCACCGGGGAAGGTTCCAAAACCGCCCTTCCAATATTCGGAAAATATATGGAAAAAGTATATGAAGACAAGGATTCCGGTTATACCTTTGGGGAATTTCCGGAACCGGAGGTGGTGATCACCAAACAGTACAGATGCCGCTCCTACTTGCCGGAACCGGATACGCTTGAAACCGATCGTGTCCAGGTGGACTCAACGGCGGTCCCAAACTTTTTTTAGCGGCGGACGTTGCGCCTGAGGCCATTTTTTCGTATATATGTTAAACCATTATGTGTTCAACGCTTTTTATCATGCGCTCAAAATTTTTACTCTTGTTTCAGGGAATCAGGTTACCGGCTATGACCATGCTGGTTCTGCTTGCCGCCTTACCTGCCACAGCCCAGTATTTTGGGCGCAACCACGTTCAATATGAACGGTTCGACTTCCGGGTCCTGCAAACCAATCATTACGATATATACCACTACCTGGACGACGATACCACCATCAACGCGTTCGCCCTGATGAGTGAACGTTGGTATTACCGGCATCAGGAGCTATTACGGGATACGTTAAACGAAAAAAACCCCATTTTCATCTATAAAAACCATTCCGACTTCCAGCAAACCACCCTGATGGACCAAAACATCGGTGTGGGTACGGGCGGGGTGACCGAGGGTTTTAAAAACCGGGTATTCATGCCCTACTTTGAATCCAATCAGCAAACCGACCACGTTTTGGGACACGAGTTGGTGCATGCTTTCCAGTATAATCTGCTGAAGACCGGAGGGGATTCACTCAGCCTGTACAATATCGGCAATCTGCCGCTTTGGATGGTGGAAGGGATGGCTGAATACCTTTCCCTGGGACGGGTGGACGCGCATACGGCGATGTGGATGCGGGATGCGGTCCTGACCCAGGATTTTCCCAGTCTCAGGGACCTGACTACCACCAACAAATACTTTCCCTACCGCTACGGGCAGGGGTTCTGGGCTTTTGTGGCCGGCCTCTGGGGAGACCGGATTATCAAGCCGCTTTTTATCACGACCGCAAAATACGGTTACGAAATGGCGGTTGACAGCGTACTGGGCTACGACGAAAAAGTCGTTTCCAGCATGTGGAAACTGCGCACTACCGATTATTATACGCCATTCATGCAGGATACGATCGGGGCGGTGGGTGAACGTCTCCAGAATCCGGATGATGCGGGAAATATCAATATTTCGCCCATCGTGAGCCCGGATGGAAAATACGTGATCTTTTATTCGGAAAGAAACCTGTTTTCCATTGATCTCTTTCTGGCCGATCGGGCTACCGGACGCATCCTGCGTACCCTTTCTTCCGCTACCCAGCGTGCGCATGTAGACGATTACAATTACATTGAATCTACCGCAACCTGGTCACCGGATAGCCGCCGGATCGCCTATCCGGTATTCAGCAAGGGAGACAACATCATTGTCATTGTGGACGTGGAAACGGGAAGGAACATCAGGAACATTGAAGTGCCCGGCGTAGAATACTATAATTACCTGGCCTGGTCACCGGATGGAAATTCCCTGCTTATCTCCGGCCTGGTCGATACGCATTCCGATTTATTTCTATACGATATGGAATCCGGTGAGGTGCGGCAATTGACCGACGACGGTTATTCCGAGATCCAGCCTGCCTGGTCCGCAGACGGCAGCAAAATCGTATTTGCCACCGATCGCGGTTTCGACACCAATCTGGAGGCGCTTCAATTCGGAAGCTACAAGCTGGCTGTGATGGACATGGATTCGGGCGACATGGAAGTTCTTGACTTCTTCCCAGGAGCCAATAATCTGAACCCGCAGTTCTCCCCCGACGGACAGTCGATCTATTTTCTGTCCAACGCCGACGGGATGCGCAATATGTATGAATACCGGCTCCAGAGCGGAGAGGTATTTAAACTCACCAAATATTTTACCGGAATCAGCGGAATTACCGAAAACGCACCGGCAATGAGCATCGCCAGATCGACCGAAGACATTGCCTACATTCTTTTCCGGGGTGGAAATTACCTGATCTACAAAGCCAAACTAAACGACTTTGAACGGTACCCGGTGGATCCGGACCAGGTTGATTTCGCCGCTTCTACCTTGCCGCCCGCCGAAGGCATGCCCAACAGCATCGTGGCTGAAAATCTCCGCAATCCGGAAATTCCTCCGGTTGTGAATGTTGCTGACTTCCAGAAAAAACCGTACCGTCCCAAATTCAGCCTCACCACCATTCAGCAGTCGGGAATCGGTGTGGGGGTTGGAACCTACGGCGGCGGGGGAACCTATACCGGCCTGGCAGGAGGGGTCGCAGCGCTTTTCGGGGATGTGCTCAACCGCAATCAGATTTATTCGGTTCTTTCGGTCAACGGCGAAATTTACGATATCGGAGGACAGGCCATGTATCTCAACCGGGCCGGAAGAATTAATTACGGATTTGGCGTAGGGCACATCCCCTACCTTTCCTCCTTTCTTGGGTTGGGACGCGACAGTCTTTCGGTGCAGAACGGATACGTACCTACGATTACCTACGATATTTACAATTACCGGACTTTTGTGGATCAGGCGAGCTTTTTCAGCGCGTTCCCGCTATCCCAGACCCTGCGCTGGGAAGCGTCGGTATCGTTTTCGCATTACTCGTTCCGGATAGACCGGATCCGGACGCACTACGAGGACCTGGGAGGAGGGTTTATTGGCTATCCGATCTATCAGGAAAAAGAAAAGCTTCCCTCCCGCCCCGGTTTCAATCTCTATAGTGCCATGCTTGGATTCGTAGGCGATGACGCGCAATTCGGATTGACCTCTCCCGTACGCGGCCGCCGGTTCCGGTTCTCGGCCGAAAAAATGCTCGGCGAACTGGATCTCTACAGCCTCACGGCCGATTACCGGAAATATTTTTACAGGAAACCGTTTACCCTGGCTTTCCGGGGCATGTATTTCGGCCGGGTAGGCAAAGACCAGAATAACGACCTGATGTATCCTATTTTCCTGGGGAACGAGTATTTTATCCGGGGCTACAATTACAACAGCATGACCCGTTCCTTTGAGAGCCAGGCACCCAATGCCGATGATATTTCCGTCGATAATCTGCTGGGCAACGAACTGGCCGTGGCCAATGCCGAATTCCGCCTGCCGCTTACCGGCCCGGAACAGCTGGCCCAAATCAAATCGGGCTTCCTGTTTTCCGACCTGATCGTATTTTTTGACGCAGGCAAAGCCTGGAACTATTCCTACACCAACCCCTATGTCTCCACTCCGCAACCGAATCAACAATTCTTTGGTTTCGACGACAACCCGATCGTAACCAGTGCAGGTGTATCGCTGCGGATCAACCTGTTCGGTTTTGCAATCATTGAACCGTACATGGCTTATCCCTTCCAGCATTACAACCCGCAACCCACGTTTGGGCTGTACATCTCCGGCGGAGGATTTTAACGGGAAGCAGCGAATGATGATCCCGTATCGGGTAGCCGGATAAGAACTTGCCGCCTGATACGGGATTTTTTTTTATTTTTGGATCCCATGATTAGTAAAATCCCAAACATGAATATCCTGAAACGCGTATTTTTCTTTCTTTTTTTCATTATCAGTGCGCCCGCCTGGGCCCAGGAAAACCCCAAACTGGTTGTCGGAATTGTGGTGGATCAGATGCGGTACGATTACCTCTACCGGTATTACGACAAGTATTCCGAGGACGGGTTGAAAAGGTTAATGAACGAAGGTTTCAACTGCAGGAATAATCATTACGACTACGTGCCCACCTTTACCGGACCGGGCCATGCGGCGGTTTATACCGGCACCTCGCCGGCCATCAACGGAATTGCCGGAAACGATTGGTATGACCGGTACAATGATAAAATGGTTTATTGCGCCGAAGACAAGTCGGTCACCTCGGTAGGCAGTGATTCCGATGCGGGTAAAATGTCGCCACGGAACCTGCTCGCCTCCACGGTAACCGATCAGCTCCGGCTGGCGAGCCGCAAGCGTTCCAAAGTGATCGGTGTCGCCTTAAAGGACCGCGGCAGTATTCTGCCTGCGGGGCACATGCCCAATGCGGCGTACTGGTTTGACGGATCCAACGGCGCTTTTATTTCCAGCACGTATTATCTGGATGAGCTTCCGGCATGGGTTAACGAGTTCAACGCGCGGAATCTACCTGAAAAATACCTGTCGCAGGACTGGGAGCTGCTTTTGCCGCTTGAAGACTACGTAGAAAGCGGACCGGACAACAGACCGTATGAGCACACGCTTTCGGGCGAAGAGCAGCCGGTGTTTCCACACAAGCTGAAATACAGTGATACGAATTACGGAATCATCCGTTCTACTCCGTTTGGAAACTCGCTTACCCTGGACTTTGCCCTGGCAGCCATTGAAGGAGAAGAAATGGGCAAGGACGAAATCACCGATTTTCTGGCGCTTAGTTTCTCCTCCACCGATTACGTGGGGCACGCATTCGGGCCTTACTCTGTGGAAGCGCAGGACACCTACCTGCGCCTGGATCGTGACATTGCAAGACTGCTCAATTACATCGACGAGCACATTGGAAAAGAAAACGTGCTGGTATTCCTCACGGCCGACCACGGGGCAGCCGATGTACCTGCCTATTCAGCCGAAGAAGGAATTCCCTCCGGCATATTCAGCGGGGATGCCTTTAAGGAATTAGACAAGCACCTGAACGAGCAGTTGGGAGAAGGAAAATGGATCATCCGGAACGCGAATTACCAGCTGTATCTGAACCGTGATTTACTTGCTTCAAAGAATATTCCGATTGACCGCGTCTTTCAAATCACCCAGGAGTTTCTGTTAAAAAAAGACGGGGTATATAATGTCGTTAACCTTCATGATCTGTCTTCGGCAACCGTCCCGGCAGCATATCTGAACAAGATACGGAACGGTTACAACCCGAAAAGATCGGGAGATCTATTGGTATTACTGGAACCCAACTGGTTTCAGGGAAGCAGCAAAGGCACAACGCACGGTTCCATCTATAGCTACGATACACACATTCCGTTGTTATGGTATGGCTTCACCGTGCCCGCTGGAGAAACCTCGCGTAAAACCCATATTACCGATATTGCTCCCACAGTGGCCCAGCTGTTACACATTCTGGAGCCCAACGGTTCGATTGGTTTGCCTATTGGAGAAGTGACCGGGAAATAAGCCCGTCGTATTCGCGAATAACTGCATTTGTTGATTACGCAGTTCCAGGTCACCTAAACGCAAGCCGATCATCCGGACCCGTCTGGTTCGATCGTATAGCGTGTGGAACAGATCGTGTGCCTTGGAAGCCAGCTTTTTCTCCAGGTTCATGGAAGGAACACGTGCCTTATGCACCGCGACCGTGAGATCGGGATAACCCAGTTTCACCGAAACCAGGGAAGCCGCCATGCCGTTCTTCCGAAGTGAAAAACAGAGTTTGTCTGTCATCGAGCTTAAAATGGAAAGCAGCCGGGGCACGCTGTGACAATCCCGGGGAAATGTAACCTCGGTTGAAACAGAACCTGGATCCCGGTAAGGAGCCAGTCCCTGATGACAGATGCCGTTTGCTTCCTGCCAGGCGCTCAATCCTTTCTTCCCCAGCAGGCGCTGCACGTGGCCCGGACTCATGCCGGCCAGTTGCCCGATCCGTAGAATTCCTTTCTTCAGAAGCAGATCCCGCATGCCTTCATGTGGAAAGCTGAGCTCCTGAATGGGAAAAGGGGCCAGAAAACCTCTTTCCGCACCCGGTGCGATATATTTTTCCGGTCCGGCGTGGGCGGCAGCCAAGCGGGATACGAATTTGCTTGCCGACAAGCCGATTGAAACCGGCAAACCTGTTTCCCTGATCACGCGCTGTCGCAGTTCCTTTGCCCACTTCCAGGAAGCAGGATAATCCCCTATGGCTGAGATATCCGCGTTAAAGCGGTCAATGGACGTCTTTTCAAAAACCGGCACCAGATCGGAAAGTACGCCGGCAAACTGCTCGGACTGCTGCCGCCACCATGCCCCGTCGGCCGGCACTACAATCGCATGCGGAGCTGCTTTTCTGGCTGCGGTCAGCTCCATGCCCGGATACACCCCGAACACTTCACATTCCGCGCTGGCGGAATGTACGCTTCCTCCCTCCTGGTCGATAATCAGCAAGGCTTTTCCCTTCAATTCCGGATTCCGAAGCCGTTCGGCCGCCACATAAAAATTCTCAGGTCGTAGGTGCAGGATGGCTCTGTTCATTATAATTATTTTTAAAGCTGAAATATTATTACTAACTTTATTAGCAAATATACGCTAAATATTTTAGTAAACAAATTTTAGTATCGAAATGGGATATATCGCCGCCAACCTCAAATATTTCCGCAAAAAGAAAGGACTAACCCAACAGCAACTAGCTGATATACTTGGTGTTAAGAGACCCGTAATTGGGGCGTACGAAGAAGCGCGGGCCGAACCGAAAACCGAATTGCTAAAAGAAATTGCAAATTTTTTTGGCGTTACGGTAGATGAAATGGTGAGCGAACAGCTGAGCGACCGCTACTTCGAGCAGAAAAAGAAACGACTGGAGCAGGAACAATTTAATATCGGGAACCAATTACGGGTTCTCAGCATCACCGTAGACCAAGAGGACCGGGAGAATATTGAGCTGGTTCCGGCCAAAGCCAGTGCCGGATACCTGAACGGGTATGCAGATCCGGAATTCATTGCGGAATTACCCCGGTTTCATCTCCCCATGCTTAAAGGAGGCACCTTCCGGGCATTTGAACTGAAAGGCGACTCCATGCTTCCCCTGCTTCCCGGAACGGTTGTGGTGGCCGAATACCAGGACAACTGGAATCAGGTTAAGTCCGGAGCCACCTATGTTTTGCTGACCAAGAACGACGGCATCGTCTATAAACGGGTGCAAAACAAATTGCGGGAACAGAAAGCGTTCCGATTGATCTCAGACAACACAGCCTACGACCCCTACTACGTCCCGGCCGAAGATGTGCTGGAAATATGGAAAGCCAAGGCGTACATCAGCACCGTGTTCCCCGATCCGGAAGAGGAACCTTCCCTGGAGAAGCTGACCGAAATGGTGCAGCATCTTCAGCGGTCTGTTACCGGGCTTAAAAAAGACAGGAACGACTGACTTCCCCGGCGGAGCCGTTTGGCTGCGGTCATCGCGCCAATCGAGAAAAAAAAGATCACAGAAAGATCCCCAGCAACATTCCGGCGATGAAAAGAACCGGCACCGGGATCCGGGTGAGGCTTAGAATGACAAATGTGATCAGCGCCAGGCCCACCGGCAGCCAACCGACGGCGATGGGTTCGAACATGATAATGGCAGCCGCGATCATCAGGCCAACAGCCACGGCATTGATCCCGATCATGGAATTCTTGATCCGGGTGATCTTTTTCAGGCTTTCCCAGAACGGCACAATAAACAGGATCAATATCAGGCCGGGAAGATTGATCCCGATCATGGCCACCGTGCTTCCCAGGAGCTGTCCGGCAGTCCCCTGATCTTTCAGAGCCATTCCACCCACATAGGAGGTGAATGAAAACGTAGGGCCGGGCACGATCTGCTGCAAAGCGAAACCGGAAAGAAAATCCTGCGAGGTGAGATACCCCTTCAACTCAACAAACTCCGTATAAAGAAGGGGAACCAAAACCTGACCACCGCCGAAAATCAGCGCGCCGTTCCGGTAAAAATTCTCAAAAAGACGGACCGGCAGCGAGAAGAAGGAACTTCGGTTAATCAAGGCTCCTAAAAGGGCAAACAGAATCAGAATACCAAAAAAAGCAGCCAGCTTTTTCTTATTGACATTCACAATCAGCGTCTCTTCCAGTTCCCTTTCCTCTTTGTTGCGGTGCACAATCGAGGACAGCACCCCACCTCCGATGATGAGCAGGGGAAACAAATACGGCGATCTGAAGATAACCGTCGTGGCCGCGGCAATCAAGGCGACCAGTACCGAAAAACGGGTTCGGATCACTTTTTCAGCCAGCAGGACCGCCGCGTAGCATACAAAGCCAACCGCCATGGGCTCGATAAACCGAAAAATACTGGTAAACCCTATTTCCGGCGAAAGCCTGCCGATCAGCAGCGCGGCGATCGCCATCATGGCGGCGGCCGGCAACAACCAGATCAGGCAGCTGATTACGGCCAACCCAATTCCTCCGCGTTTGTAGGCAATCGCTGCCAGGGTCTGTGTGGAGGAGGGTCCGGGCAGGACGGCACAGAGCGCATTGAGTTCCAACAGTTCCTCTTCCGTCAGGTACTTTCTGTCCCTTACAAACAACTTGAGCATGATCGCAAGATGGGCCTGCCCCCCGCCGAAGGCAGTGAAGGTGAACACCAGCACATCTTTTAAAAATATAATTTTACGCTTGCTCAAGGAGTATAAAATAAAAACCTAATTTATAAAATGATTTTCATTCTCAATCCTCCTCTTCGCTGATGGCCAGCAAGGCGGCGCTTAATTCCCCGAGCGTCTGCTGGTTTCCCTGTTCCCTCGCGAGGCGGATGCCTCCCGAATAGCTCTCCCTGGCTTCCCGGATCCGTCCCAGCTCTTCGTATAACTTGCCGATGTGGTAATAGGTCCCCAGGTAGTCGGGATGTTCACGCAACAGCCGTTCAAACCAGGAGAGCGCATTGGCCCGATCATTGAGTTTGAGGTATTCGGTCGCAATGGCGTATTTGAGAAAAGGATCGTGGGGCTGACCGGCGAGGAATTCGCGAAGCTGCTCCAGTCTTGTATTCTTCATTCTTATCGCTGTTTCTTATATTTGTTTTTTCGAGTAAACCGTTCGCGTTATATGAAAATACTTGTTTGTATCAGCTGTGTTCCCGATACGACCACAAAAATAACCTTCACTGATAATAATACCGAATTCAACCGTTCCGATGTACAGTTTATTATCAATCCGTACGACGAAATTGCCTTGGCAAAAGCGCTGGAACTTACTGAAAACGGGAATGGATCGGTGACAGTGATTCATGTGGGAACCGCCGACGCCGAACCGGTTATACGAAAGGCGCTTGCAATCGGAGCTTCGGAAGCCATCCGCGTGGATGCGCAGCCCCGCGATGCCTATTTTGTTTCGAAACAGATTGCTTCGGCAGTTGAAAAAGAAGAATTCGATATGATCCTTTGTGGCCGGGAGTCAAGCGATTACAACGGTGGGCAGCTAGCCTCCATGATCGGAGAATGGCTTCAGATACCGGCGGTTTGTGTGATCAAGAGCCTAGACATCCAGGGTGATCTTGCCGTAATGGAAAGGCAGATAGAAAGCGGCAAGGAAATCGTGGAAACCACCTTTCCCTTTGTAGCGAGCTGCAGTGAAGGAGTTGCCGAGCCCAGAATAGCAAACA
>Ga0207873_1001837_pt1 | contig 19170 bp, 16 predicted proteins | sample BGWIniCompost_FD_187373 | JGI IMG/M metagenome (GOLD analysis project Ga0207873, IMG submission 187373) | Cellulose adapted compost microbial communities from Newby Island Compost Facility, Milpitas, CA, USA - BGW Initial Compost (SPAdes)... ...
CCGCCGCTCCCGCCACCCCCGCCGCACAGTCCCCGGAGCACATCCTCTGATGGCCATCCGCACTTCCCGCCCCGGGCCGCAAGCCCGCGCCCGAGGCGGCTCCCGGCGTCGCCGCGTGCCCCTGCGCCTGCTGGTGCCGCTGCTGTTCCTGATCGCCCTGATGGCGATGCTGCTGCTGCGCGGCTATGTGCACAGCGAGATCCTCGCCGACCACCGCATCAGCCCCGAGGCGGCCGCCGACAAGGTCCCGGACGAGATAAAGGACGGCGGCCCGGTCATCGACACCCGTGGCGACGAGCCGCAGTCCCTCACCGTCCCCGACGGGCATGTGGTGCTCACCTTCGACGACGGCCCCGACCCGGAGTGGACCCCCAAGGTCCTGGACGTGCTGAAGAAGCACGACGCACACGCCGTCTTCTTCGTCACCGGGACCATGACCTCCCGCTACCCCGACCTGGTCGAGCGCATGGTCGAGGAGGGCCATGAGGTCGGCCTGCACACCTTCAACCACCCCGACCTGTCGCTGCAGTCCAAGGAGCGCATCGACTGGGAGCTGTCCCAGACGCAGCTCGCCCTCACCGGTGCCGCGGGCGTGCGCACCTCGCTGTTCCGGCCGCCGTACTCCTCCCAGGCCGCCGCCATGGACAACAAGTCCTGGCCGGTCACCGAGTACATCGGTGACCGCGGCTACATCACCGTCGTCAACACCGCCGACAGCGAGGACTGGCGCAAGCCCGGCGTCTCCGAGATCATCCGGCGCTCCACGCCCAAGGACGGCAAGGGCGCCGTGGTGCTGATGCACGACTCCGGCGGCGACCGCCACCAGACGGTCCAGGCCCTGGACCGGATGCTGCCCGACCTGAAGAAGCAGGGCTACGAGTTCGACAACCTCACCGAGGCCCTCGATGCGCCCAGCGCGCACAGCCCGGTCACCGGCCTCGAGCTGTGGAAGGGCAAGGCCTGGGTCTTCCTGGTGCAGGCCTCCGACAAGATCACCGGCGTGCTGGTGGTCGGCCTCGCGATCGTCGGCTTCCTGGTCATCGCCCGGTTCGTGATGATGCTGGTGCTGTCCGCGATCCACGCCCGCAAGGTGCGCCGCCGCGACTTCGCCTGGGGCCCGCCGGTCACCGAGCCGGTGTCGGTGCTGGTCCCGGCGTACAACGAGGCCAAGTGCATCGAGAACACGGTCCGTTCCCTGGTGGCGAGCGACCACCCCATCGAGATCATCGTCGTCGACGACGGCTCCACCGACGGCACCGCCCGCATCGTGGAGTCCCTGGGCCTGCCCAATGTGCGCGTGGTGCGCCAGCTCAACGCCGGCAAGCCCGCCGCCCTCAACCGCGGTGTCGCCAACGCCCGCTACGACATCATCGTGATGATGGACGGTGACACCGTCTTCGAGCCCACCACCGTCCGGGAACTGGTGCAGCCCTTCGCCGACCCGCGCGTCGGTGCCGTCGCCGGCAACGCCAAGGTCGGCAACAAGGACAAGCTGATCGGTTCCTGGCAGCACATCGAGTACGTGATGGGCTTCAACCTCGACCGGCGGATGTACGACGTGCTGCAGTGCATGCCGACCATCCCCGGCGCCGTGGGCGCCTTCCGCCGCTCGGCGCTGGAGCGGGTCGGCGGCATGAGCGACGACACGCTCGCCGAGGACACCGACATCACCATGGCCATCCACCGCGACGGCTGGAAGGTGGTCTACGCCGAGAACGCCCGCGCCTGGACCGAGGCCCCCGAGACGGTTCAGCAGCTGTGGTCCCAGCGCTACCGCTGGTCCTACGGCACCATGCAGGCCATCTGGAAGCACCGCCGCGCCCTGGTCGAACGGGGTCCCTCCGGCCGCTTCGGCCGCGTCGGCCTGCCGTTCGTGTCCCTGTTCATGGTCGTCGCCCCGCTGCTGGCCCCGCTGATCGACGTCTTCCTCATCTACGGCCTGGTCTTCGGCCCCACCGGCAAGACGATCCTCGCCTGGTTCGGCGTCCTCGCCATCCAGGCGGCCTGCGCGGCCTACGCGTTCGTCCTCGACAAGGAGAAGCTCACCCCCCTCCTCTCACTGCCGCTGCAGCAGATCCTCTACCGGCAGCTGATGTACGTGGTGCTGCTGCAGTCCTGGATCACCGCGCTCACCGGCGGCCGGCTGCGCTGGCAGAAGCTGCGCCGCAAGGGCGGCGTCCAGGCCCCGCCCGGCGCCGCCCAGCAGCCCCTGGTGGACGGCCGCCCGGTGGCCTGAGCACCTCTCACCCCCCCGCGGGGGCCGGACACCACCCGGCCCCCGCACCACCAGAAAGACCCGCATGTGAACGCACCCGCTCGCCCGGCAGGCCACCGGAACTCCGCCGGGGCGGCCCCCGCCGGCCCGGCCACGCCCGGTCCGTCCCCGGCCGGTCCGACCGCCGCCGAGGCGGGCCCCCGCCCGCCCGCCCGCGACCGCTACTTCGACCTGCTGCGCGCCGTGGCCCTCTTCCGGGTGGTGCTCTACCACCTGATGGGCTGGGCCTGGCTGCCCGTCGTCTTCCCGTCCATGGGCGTGATGTTCGCCCTGGCCGGCAACCTCATGGCCCGCTCGCTGAAGCGGCCCGCCGTCCAGGTCGTACGCGGCCGGATGCGCCGCCTGCTGCCGCCGCTGTGGCTGCTCGGCGCGATCGGCGTCACCGGCATGCTCGCCCAGGGCTGGAGCCCGGATGAGGAGCACCCCGCCTGGTGGTGGGTGCACCTCACCTACTGGATCCTGCCGCTGAGCGACCCGCCCTACGCCGAGGGCGTCGCCGGGATCCAGGGCTGGATCGGCGAGGACTGGGCCGCCGAGCTCGCCGGTCCCCTCTGGTACATCCGCGCCTACCTCTGGTTCGTCCTGCTCTCCCCGCTGCTGCTGAGGGCCCTGCGCATCCAGCCCCTGGCCGCGCTCGCCGCGCCGCTGGTGCTCTCCGCCGCCCTGCAGTTCGGCTGGCTCACCATCCCCTTCGAGCGGGTCGACTCGGCGGTCACCGACTTCAGCACCTTCGGCGCCTGCTGGATCCTCGGCATGGCCCACCAGCAGGGCGTGCTGAGGCGCGTCCCGCGGTACGTGGTGCCCTCCATCGCGCCGGTCATCGCCTGCGCGGGCCTCTGGTACGCCTTCCACCAGGACTTCCGCACCGGCCACGACCTGGACTCCATCCCGTTCGCCCAGGCCCTGTGGTCCTTCGGCACCGTCCTGCTGCTCCTGCACCTCAGCCCGGCCTGGTCCGAGTGGCCGCACCGACTGCGCCGCTTCGACTGGCTGATCGGTCTCCTCAACTCCCGCGCGGTCACCATCTACCTGTGGCACAACATCTGCATCCTGACCGCCGCCACCCTCTACGACCGCCTCTGGAACGTCCCGGTGCTGGAGCAGAACGTCCCCTGGCTCCTGGAGAGCTCCTGGCCGGTCCTGCTCCTGGTGTGGATCCTGCTGTCCGCCTGCGTGCTCGCCTTCGGCTGGGTGGAGGACCTGGCGGCCAGGCGAAGGCCCCGCCTGTGGCCGTCCGCCTCCCGCTGAGCGGGCCCCGGTCCGGGGCCACCCCGCCCGACGCCCTATGATCACCTCACTGATGGCGAGGCCGAAGCGACGGGGGCGGAGGCGACGACGGCGTGGGCATACGTGAGCGAACCTCCGGGGGAGACACCGGGGCGGACCTGCGGGCGTCCGACCAGGACCTCACCCAGCTCGCCGAGGAACTGCACGACATGCAGGCGCACCTGGACAAGCAGTTCCGGCGCATGGACGCCATCGTCGACCGCATCGAGGCCGGCTGGCGCGGACCTGCGGGGAAGGCCTACCGCGGTTTCCACCGGGCCGCCGCCGAGGACGCCGTACGCATCCGGGACATCCTGCGCCACCTGGAGCAGGCCGTGCGGATGAGCCGCGACGGCTTCACGGAGCAGGAGCTGGACGTGGTGCGGCAGATGCGGCAGATCCAGGTGGACATCGACAGCGAGGTCGACCGGCTGTCCACGCCGAACACCGGGACCGCGGCGGCTCCGCAGACTCCTCGCAGCAGCCTGAGCTCCTACTGAGGCCGCCACCGGCCTCAGCTGCCGCCGACGCACGCCCTGGTACGACATGAACGGGGGAACCACCGTGGCCAACGGGGGCACCGACGACGATCACATCACCGTGTCGCTGGGCACGCTGAGCGAACTCGCCGGCGATCTCGAGGACATCCTCAAGAAGCTCAACGACCGGCTCGACGACCTCTACGACCGCGTCGTCCCGGTCGTGCTCTCCTGGGAGGGGGAGGCCCGGGAGGTCTTCGTCGACAAGCTGGACGAGTGGGACCGTTCGGCGCAGGACCTGGAGGCCGCGCAGAAGTGGCTGCACGCATGTGCCACCAGCAGCCACGTCAACTACACGGCCGCGCACCAGGCCGTGCTGCGGGGCTGGGGAGCGCGCTGATGGCCGGACCGGGAGCCCCGGCGGCCGGGCCGGGCGGGCAGAGCGGGACGATCGACGTCAAGCCGTCCGATCTGCACCGTGTCTCCTCCGGGGTCGCCGCTCAGCAGACGCCCATGGACAAGGGCGCCAAGAGCCTCCTCGAGGACCTCAGGAAGTACCCGGACGCCGGCGGCTGCGGAACCGCCCCCGAGGCGTTCGCCGCCTCCTACGTCAAGGTGGGCAACCGCTTCCTCGAGGTGTGGGCGCGCAGCGTGGTGAGCATAGGCGGCGCGGCGGTCGGCTTCGCCACCACGGCCAACAACTACGCCGAGGCGGAGGCCGCCAACGACCCCTCCGGCAGCACCCGGGCGCTCACCCAGCCGCCCCCGCAGGTCATCGACAAGGCGCCGTCGTACGGTCCCGTGCCCAACCTCACATGGGGTGACGACGACGGGGGCGACGACTTCATCAGGAGTCTGCTGGAGTGGGTGCCCGGACCCGTCAGGGAAGCGCTGCGGCCTGTCGTGAAGCACGCCTTCCGGATGGGGAAGGTGGCGGACGTCTACCCCTTTCCCCAGCAGCACTACCTGAGTTCGCTGTCCAAGGCGTGGATGACGACGACCGTCACGCTCTCCACGGCCGAGGGCGCGCTGACCGGCAACGTCAGCAGCATCACCCAGCAGAGCAACAGCGAATGGCACGACGCCATGCGCAAGTTCTGCAGCTCGCTGTGGGGGACCACGGCGTGGGGGACGCAGCACGAGGGCTACGAGTGGCGGCACGACTCCGGGTCGTCGGCGACGGCCAGCCACCCGGTGATGACGGTGCTGTTCGACACCGCGCAGAAGATCGGCGATCTGCTGTACGACTACGCCGAGGCCGCCGTCTACCTCAACGGCGAGGTGTGGGACGTCTATGTGGAGGCCGTCAAGGACGCGATCCCCAAGGTCGAGGTGAACCTCAAGGACGGCGTCGGCCTGGACGACGTCAAGGGCCTCATCAAGGGCGTGGCCAAGGGGGTCGTCAAGGGGGCCCAGCAGCTCGGCACGGGCATCGTCCTCAACATGGACACCGCCAGGCTCAACGCGATCGTCACCGAGTACAACCGGCGCGTCAACGCGCTGGTGCCCGAACTCGACGCGCTGATGGGGCCGCTGGACGAGGCCCACCGCAGCGCGCCGAGCTTCCACGCGGAGGAGGCGCGGGCCCAGGCCTTCGGTGCGCGGGCGCTCAACGAGTTCAGGACGGAGCACACGTACACCGTTCCGGGGGATGACCCCAGGGACCACTACTTCCCGCTGGACCTGGCCGGCCAGGAGGGCATCCACGGAAGCCATGTCGTGGACAAGCACGTCGGACTCACCGACGAACAGCTGACGCAGCGCCTGAGGGACCAGCCGAACGCACCGTCCGCCTCCGCCTTCAAGGACCTCGCCACGGCGCAGCGGCTGACCCAGCAGGTGCTCGACAACGACGCCAACGCGATCCGGGTCGACGAGTGGATCCAGGGCGTGGAAAGACGAATGGCCGCGAGGCCCAACTACAACCCCGATGCCTCCAGCATCCAGCCCCCGCTGCAGCTCACGGTGAACGAAGTGGTGGGGCGTACCGTGACCCGCGACCAGTACGACGCACACGGTATGAATGCCACCGCGCAGGACGTGCACACCGTGCAGGTCGCGCTGAAGTACAAGCGGGGGCTCGATCCGCCCTTCGTCGTCGTGACCGCGTACCCTGTCAGCCCTTAGGGGGTTCGACGGTGTCCAGGTGCTTCGAGGTGACGGTGAGGACGGTGACGGCTTGATCCTGCATACCGCGCGGCTTTTCATCGACGGCCCGGTCAAAAGAGTTCTGGATCTCGCCGCCACGGTACGCGAGTCCGAAGGGACGCTGGATCTCGATACCGAGCTGCGGCGTTTCATCCGGCTCACGCACACCACCATGGCGACGGACTGGATCTGCCCGATCGCCACGGTGAACGCGATGCTCGACCATGTGGCGCGTCTGTGCGCCGAGGGCGGCGAGGAGATCCCGCGCGAATTCCGGGCGCTTCTGCAGCGAGCCGCGGGCGATGCGGACGCCACGGAGTTCCTGCACGCGCTGGCGGGCAGGCTGCGCGCGCTGGAGCAGAACCGGTCCGAGGACTACGACGTGCTCCCCCTTTCGCGCTGGGAGATCGAGGTCCGGTTTCCGCAGCTCTACGGTTTCGGATACAACTGGCTCTACGAGGGGGAACACGAAAGCATTCGGGACGCCGTCGAGGCCTGTACGGCCGGCGAGCACCCCTACTGTGCCGAATTCCTGTCCCCCATGGCCGCCGAGGCGCAGACCGCACTCGTGCTCTTCCCGGGAGAGCAGGAAATGAAGGAGAATCTCGCCTCCGTCGTTTTCTGGGCGACCCCGGGGAACGTCCGTGAATTCCTCGACGCCGTGAACGAGCACATGCGGCGAGAACACGTCCCCCAGCCCTGAGCCCGCCACCCCCGAGGTCCTTCCGTCATGCCATCCGTGAACCGGTCCGCCACCTACCCCGACCGTGAGACCGCCCAGTGGGCCACCCAGCAGGTCGTCACCGCCAACGAGCAGCTCATCCACCGCTGGCTCGCGCAGGGCACCCGGCCACGCCTGACCATCGAGGCGTCCTGGCCCTCGCGGGCCGAACCGGTGGGCCGGGTGCTGCTGAGGGGGATGATGCTGGCCGGCCGGGACCCGGTCGACGTGCGTGCCGCGCGGGTCGTGCTCCGGCGGGAGCCCTCCGCCCCGCACGGCTTCGTCGTCCACGCCACCTTCCCCGTCTATCTGTAAGGCCGATCGCAGTGCCCCTGAGCCCCCTCGAACACGACCGCCGCTACGGCGAACTGGACCAAGTGATGCGTGCCTACACCGGGCAGGCGGCGGACGACACCGCGGACGCCCCCGGCCAGGCCCTCACGGCGTACCTGAGGCACACGTGGCACACCCGGCCCTGGGCGCTGGCCGTGGCGGAACGGCAGCTGCGGGAGTACGCCGAGAACCCGCCGGGACGGCTGCGCCTGCGGCTGGGGGAGTTCTACGCCATCCCCGACGTGGGCCTGCCCGAGGGGCAGGTGCGGCAGTGGCTGTTCCGTCTGGCCGACCACATCAGGCACAGCATCGACAACGGCGAGGTGCCGCCGCCCGCCACCCCGGCCACCCACTGGGAGTGGCACGCCCGCTTCCCCGAGCTGGGCCAGTTCCTCGGCGGCTGGTTCTCGCAGGACATGCCGGACGAGTTCGCGGACCACGAGGCGGCGGTCGCCGACTACCGCGCCACCACCGACCGGCGGCTGGTCGCCCGGCTCGTCGGCGAACTGCACGAGCTGCTGGCCCTCGGCCTCGACGAGGCCGACTACGCGCAGGCCCTCGCCGAGCTGGGCATGGAGGTCGATCCGCCGGAGTCGTACACCCACGCCGCCTGGCTGGCCCAGCTGGCCGGCCACCTGGCGCAGCCGCTGCCCGACTACGGCAACCCGGACGCCCGGTAGGGCCGAGGTGTCCCCGGCGCAGAGCGTGTGGAACACTGCACGGCGCCGCGGAAGCGGTCAGAGTGATCCGAGCTGGAACGGGGGCGGGCGGGAATGAGCAAGCGGCGGACGCAGGGCATGCTGCGTTTGATGGCGAGCGGGGAGCCGGTGGAGGTCACCAGCCCCATGGCGTCCGTGAAGACGCTGGCCAGGCTCGCCTTCATCGCCCAGCAGTTCGGGTACGAGTACGCCGATGTGCGCACCGGCGGGTACAACAACTCCTCGCTGGTGATGCTGATCGTGCCGGACCCGTCGCCGCAGGCGCGGGCGCGGGCCGCGCAGAACTGGGCGCAGTACCCGAACGCCGGCGACGGGGTGTCGCTGCCGCCCCTGGTGCCGGACGCGGTGGAGCTGCTCAAGGCCCGCATCAACTTCGACCTCACCGGCAGGAGCGCCGAGAAGCGGATGCTCTACGGGGCGATCGGCACCACCGTGGGCGCGGTGGTCGTCGCGCTCAGGAGCGGTGGTGACGGGCTGCTCTGGGGTGGTCTGTTCTGGGCCCTCCTGATGGGCATCCTCGCCGTCGGGTTCGTCGTCACCCGGCGGCGCAACGCCACGTTCGCAGCCCGGCTCCAGGCCGCCGGATTCGTCCAGGTCACCGACGAGACCGGGCGGCTGCGCTATCTGCCGCCGGGCGGGCAACTCCCCGGTCACGGCAATCCGTTCGCCCAGCAGCAGCCGCAGTACGGCGGGCAGCAGCCTCACTTCCCGCAGCAGGAGTCCCAGTCCCAGCAGCAGCCGCAGTACGGGCAGGCCCAGCCCGCGTACGGTCAGCAGGCTCCCTACGCCCAGCCCCAGCAGCCGCGGATGCCCGCACCGCCCGCCGCGCCCGCGTACCCCCAGTACCCGCAGCAGGCTCCGTACGGCCGGCAGCCCCAGTACGCCCAGCCCCAGCCGCCCCAGCAGAACCCCCACTGGCAGCCCCCGCAGGGCTGACGCACCGGCGGCGCGGCACCCGGGCCTCACGGGTCGCCGGCGGCCCATGGCGGAAACCTCTCATCACGCCCTTTTCCGGGGTGAGAGCAACGTTCCCTCGCGGTCACCGGGTGCCACAGACCGGAAACGCCACCTCCCTACCTTCGGGACGCGGGACCAGCCCCGAGCGGCATCGTCCGCACCCCGGAGAACGTGGAGGCGTCATGACAGCACCAGGCCGCTGGATCCAGCACTGGGATCCGGAGGACGAGACCTTCTGGAAGACCACCGGCGAGAAGGTGGCCCGCCGCAACCTCTGCTTCTCCGTGCTGTCCGAGCACATCGGCTTCTCGGTGTGGACCATGTGGTCCGTGCTGGTGCTCTTCATGGGCCCCGAGTACGGACTGAGCCCGGCCGACAAGTTCCTGCTGACATCGATGGTCACGCTGGTCGGCGCGGTGGTCCGCATCCCCTACACCTTCGCCGTGGCGGTCTTCGGCGGCCGGAACTGGACCGTCGTCTCCGCCGCCGCGCTGCTGGTGCCGACCGTCGCCGCGTTCGCCGTGATGGAGCCGGGCACCTCCTTCTCCACCTTCCTGCTGGTCGGCCTGCTGGCGGGCATCGGCGGCGGCAACTTCGCCTCCTCCATGACCAACATCAACGCCTTCTTCCCGCTGCGGCAGAAGGGCTGGGCGCTCGGCCTGAACGCCGGCGGCGGCAACATCGGCGTCCCGGTCATCCAGGTCGCCGCGCTGGCCGTCATCGGCGCCGGCGGCGGGCCGCGGGTGCTGCTCGGCGTCTACATCCCGCTCATCGTGGTCGCCGCCGTGCTCGCCGCGCGGTACATGGACAACATCGCCTCGGTGAAGAACGACACCGGGGCCGCCAAGGAGGCCGCGAAGGACGCGCACACCTGGATCATGTCCTTCCTCTACATCGGCACCTTCGGCTCGTTCATCGGCTACAGCTTCGCCTTCGGGCAGGTGCTGACCACCCAGTTCGGCCGCACCCCGCTGCAGGCCGCCTACGTCACCTTCATCGGCCCGCTGCTCGGCTCGCTGATCCGCCCGGTCGGCGGCCGGCTCGCCGACCGTTACGGCGGCGCCCGGATCACCCTGTACACCTTCGTCGCCATGGGCGCGGCCACCGCGGTACTGATCGCGGCGTCCATGCAGAAGTCGCTGGCGCTGTTCACCGTCGCCTTCGTGGTGCTGTTCGTGCTGACCGGGCTCGGCAACGGCTCGACGTACAAGATGATCCCCGGCATCTTCCAGACCAAGGCGCTGGCCAAAGGGCTGCGCGGCGAGGACGCCGCGGCCTACGGGCGGCGGCTCTCGGGAGCGTCCATGGGCCTGATCGGAGCGGTGGGCGCGCTCGGCGGAGTCGGCATCAACCTGGCCTTCCGCCAGTCCTTCCTCTCCTACGGATCCGGCACCGGTGCCTTTGTCGCCTTCCTCGCGTGCTACGCGGTCTGCTTCGTGGTCACCTGGTCCGTATACCTTCGCCGCCGGCCGGCCCCGGCGATCACCACCAGCCCGGCCACCGAGGAGAAGCCGCAGCTCAGCTACGCCGAAGTGTGACGTAACACGGGTGACATCGAGCCGAACCGAGCCTGTCACGGATCATTGACAGGCTCGGTTCGGCATGGAGGCGGAGCCGCGCCTCACGCAGCACGCCGACTCGAGTGCGGGACGAGAGCCATGTACGACGAACCACAGCGAACGGACCACGGGCCCCTCGCGGGTTTCACCGTGGGCGTGACCGCCGCGCGCCGCGCCGACGAGCTCGGCGCGCTGCTGCAGCGCCGCGGGGCCGCGGTGCTGCACGCCCCCGCCCTGCGCATCGTGCCGCTGGCCGACGACAGCGAACTGCTCGCGGCCACCAAGGAGATCATCCAGCAGGCACCGGACATCGCCGTGGCCACCACGGCGATCGGCTTCCGCGGCTGGGTGGCCGCCGCCGACGGCTGGGGGCTCGGGGAGGATCTGCTGGCGCGGCTGCGCGGGGTGCGGATCCTCGCCCGCGGCCCGAAGGTGAAGGGTGCGATCCGGGCGGCCGGGCTGACCGAGGAGTGGTCGCCGGCCTCCGAGTCGATGGCCGAGGTGCTCGACCGGCTGCTCGAGGAGGGCGTCGACGGGCTGCGGGTCGCGGTCCAGCTGCACGGCGAGCCGCTGCCCGGTTTCGTGGAGGCGCTGCGGGCCGGGGGAGCGGAGGTGGTGGGCGTGCCGGTCTACCGCTGGCTGCCGCCGGAGGACCTCGGGCCGGTGGACCGCCTGCTGGACGCGACCGTGGCCCGCACCCTGGACGCGGTGACGTTCACCAGCGCACCCGCCGCCGCGTCCCTGCTGTCCCGCGCGGAGCACCGCGGCCTGCTGGACGAGGTGCTCACCGCGCTCCGCCACGACGTGCTGCCCGCCTGCGTCGGCCCGGTCACCGCGCTGCCGCTGCAGGCGCGCGGCCTGGACACCGTGCAGCCGGACCGCTTCCGGCTCGGCCCCCTGGTGCAGCTGCTCTGCCAGGAACTCCCCGCCCGCGTCCGCTCGTTGCCGGTCGCCGGGCACCGGCTGGAGATCCGCGGCCACGCCGCCCTGGTGGACGGCGACCTGCGGCCCGTGCCGCCGGCCGGGATGTCGCTGCTGCGTGCCCTGGCCCGGCGCCCCGGCTGGGTCGTCTCCCGCGCGGACCTGCTGCGCACCCTGCCCGGCGCGGGCCGCGACGAGCACGCCGTGGAGACCGCGATGGCCCGGCTGCGCAACGCCCTGGGCACCCCCAGGCTCATCCAGACGGTGGTCAAGCGCGGCTACCGCCTGGCCCTCGACCCGCACGCGGACGCCAAGTACGCGGACGCCTAGGCCACGTACGCCGGCGCCTCGCCGTGCCGGGCGGGCGTGTGGTCCACGTCAGCCCGGGCGCACCCGGCGTGCAGGCGAAGCGGCCGGAGGGGTTCCGGGCGCGGCGGCGGGCGGGCACTGTAGGGAGAACGGTTGCTCTGGGCTCCTCCTCGCATCCCACCGGCCCTCACACGACCGGGGTGCACCTAGGCGGTGACGGGAACATGGCGCTGGGAACCTCCACGGCGGCGCAGGCGTACGAGCTGCGGTTCGACACCGGGCGGATCTGTCTGGACCTCCTCGCCACCACGCATCCGGTGGAGCGGCTCGGCTCGCTCGAGGTGCTGCGTGCCTGGATCACCGGGTCCGGTCTGGTGCCGCCCGGCACCTCGCTGGCGCACGCCGATCCCTCCTGGCCGGCCGCCTTCCGTGAACTGCGCGGCTGGCTCGGCCCGTTGGTCCGCAGCCGGCCGGCGCCGGGCAGCGCCTCCTGGGACCGCGCGCTCTCCCGCGTCAACGACCTGGCCCGTGCGGCGCCGCCCGCCCCGTGCGCGGTGCCCGGGGACGACGGCGCGCTGGTGCGGTGCCTGGACGGGCCGCCGGGGCTGGCCGCGCTGCTGGCGGCGGTCGCGCGGGACGCGGTGGACCTGCTCACCGACCCGGTGGCACGGGCGAGCCTGCGGCAGTGCGAGGGCGACAACTGCCCCATCGTGTACGTCGACACCTCACGGGGGCGCAGGAGGCGCTGGTGCTCCAGCGAGGTCTGCGGGAACCGGGAACGGGTGGCCCGGCACCGACGCCGCGCGGCGCTCACCCGGACCTGAATGACCGTGATGTTCCTTCTGCGGCAGGGCTTCCGGAAAATCCCGCGCGTGATTTCGCTAACACGAAGTTTGGTTGCCTTGGGATACGGGTAAAGGCGCCGGACCCTCGATTGTGGCGGAAATGTAAAGAGGGATCGGGGGGAATGTGGTCGCATGTCTGGCTCGTCACGTCACCGCTGAGAAAACTGTCACCTCGCGTTGAACATCCAACGCCCCCCGCACGTACCGCTTGTCGAGCGACCGACTGGGGGATCCCCCGGACACCGGAGGTGGGCGTGCGCAAGGATGCGGCCGTGGCCAATGAACGTGGATCGAGGGCCCGACATCGCATGTCCTCACAGCCCTCGGAACCTGACGAGGAGCTGATGCGTGCTCTGTACCGCGAGCACGCCGGCCCCCTGCTCGCCTATGTGCTGCGGCTGGTCGCCGGAGACCGGCAACGCGCCGAGGACGTCGTGCAGGAAACGCTCATCCGTGCCTGGAAGAACGCCGGTCAGCTCAATCGGGCGACCGGTTCGGTACGCCCCTGGCTGGTGACGGTCGCCCGGCGCATCGTCATCGACGGCCACCGCAGCCGGCAGGCCCGGCCGCAGGAGGTCGATCCGTCGCCGCTGGAGGTCATCCCCGCGGAGGACGAGATCGACAAGGCGCTGTGGCTGATGACGCTGTCGGACGCGCTCGACGACCTGACCCCGGCTCACCGGGAGGTGCTCGTCGAGACGTACTTCAAGGGGCGTACCGTCAATGAGGCGGCAGAGACGCTCGGCATACCCAGCGGCACCGTCCGCTCCAGGGTGTTCTACGCCCTGCGTTCGATGAAGCTGGCACTGGAGGAGCGGGGGGTGACGGCGTGATGAGTGTGTACGGGGGAAACCAGGGATTCGGCGCGGGTGGTGCGGGTATGTCTGGTCCCATGAAGGGGACACCGGTGCCGAACGAGCACGAGACCGTCGGCGCCTACGCCCTTGGTATCCTCGACGACGCCGAAGCAAGCGCTTTCGAGATGCACCTCGCGGGCTGCGAATGGTGCGCCCAGCAGCTCGACGAACTCGCCGGCATGGAACCGATGCTGGCCGCGCTCGCGGACATGCCCGGTTCGGGCACCCCCTCCGTCGGCGAGTCGCTCTCCGCCAAGCCGTCCCCGCGCGTGGTGGAGAAGCTGATCGACGAGGTCGCCGAGCGCCGCGCCAAGAAGCGCCGCCGCAACTTCTACATGGTCGCCGCCGCGGGCGCCCTGATCGTCAGCGGCCCGTTCGTGGCCGTCGCCACCAGCAACGGCGGCGACTCCGGCTCGGGCGGCGGGGGCACCAGCACCACGCTCTCGGCGAACCCGGCCAAGGAAGCCTTCGACCTGATCCCCGACAAGATCACGGCCACCGACCCCTCGACCAAGGTCGCCGCGACCGTCGCCCTGCAGAAGAAGGACTGGGGCACCGCCACGGTCGTGGAGATCAAGAACGTCAAGGGTCCGGAGAAGTGCTCGCTGATCGCCGTCGGCAAGAACGGCGAGCGGGAGACGGTCACCTCCTGGTCCGTCCCGGACTGGGGCTACGGCCTGGCCGACGCCAAGACCGACAAGGCCAAGCAGCCGCTGTACGTGCAGGGCGGCGCCTCCTTCGAGCCGAACCAGATCGATCACTTCGAGATCATGACGTTCGGCGGGGAGAAGATCGTGGAGATCGACGCGTAGAGCCTTCTGCCCCACCGGCCCGCGGGACGTCGAAGGGCGGCCCGCCCGCGTCCGCGGGCCGGTCCGGACGAAAGGCCCGGCCGCCGCCGTAGCCTCGCACGGCCCCCTTCGCGTACGGTTGACGGCTGCCCAGCACGTCAGAAGGGGGCCCGGTGGCCGCTCAGGCTCAGCAGGAAACCGCGGTCGTTCACGACTCCGTACGCGACCGTGAGATCCGCGTCGAACAGGAACACCTGGACCGGGTGTACCGACGCCTCGAGGAGAAGATCCACGAGGCCGAGTTCCTCATGCGCGACGCCGCCCAGCGCGGCCAGGTCGGCACACCCGGCGCGCTCGCCGAGCGTGACGCCCAGGTCTTCCGCGCGGGTCTCCACCTGAACCGGCTGAACAGCGAGTACGAGGACTTCCTCTTCGGCCGGATCGACCTGCTGCGCGGCAAGGACGGCAAGAAGGGCCCGGACGGCGCCTACACCGCCGTGGAGCCCGCCGAGGGCGCCGTCCGCCCCGACAACACCGCCGACATCGCCGAGACCCTGCACATCGGCCGCATCGGCGTCCTCGACGAGGACTACGCCCCGCTGGTCATCGACTGGCGCGCCCCGGCCGCCGCGCCCTTCTACCGCTCCACCCCGGTCGATCCCGGCCGGGTGGTGCGCCGCCGGGTCATCCGCTCCAAGGGCCGCCGCGTCCTCGGGGTCGAGGACGACCTGATGCGCCCCGAGCTGAAGGCGTCCCTGGACGGCCGTGAGCTGCCCGTCATCGGCGACGGCGCCCTGATGGCCGCGCTCGGCCAGGCCCGCACCCACACCATGCGGGACATCGTGGCCTCCATCCAGGCCGAGCAGGACCGGGTGATCCGCGCCCCCGCCGCCTCGGTCACCCACGTCGAGGGCGGCCCCGGCACCGGCAAGACCGCAGTCGCCCTGCACCGCGCCGCCTACCTGCTCTACCAGGACCGGCGCCGGTACGCGGGCGGCATCCTGATCGTCTCGCCCACCCCCCTCCTGGTCGCCTACACCGAGGGCGTGCTGCCCTCCCTGGGCGAGGAGGGCCAGGTGGCGATCAGGGCCCTCGGCTCCCTCGTCGACGGAGCCGAGGCCACCCTGTACGACTCCCCGTCCGTGGCCCGCGTCAAGGGCTCGTACCGCATGCTGAAGGTGCTGCGGAAGGCCGCCCGCGGAGCACTGGAGCTGAACGATTCACCGGAGCGGCTGCGGGTCGTCGCCTTCGGCCGCCGCCTGGAGCTCCAGACCGCGGAGCTGGAGCGGATCCGGCGCACCGCGCTCGGCGGCACCGCACCGGTGAATCTGCTGCGCCCGCGCGCCCGCAGACTGCTCCTGGACGCCTTGTGGGAGCGCTCCGGCGCCGCGAACCGGCACACCGACCCCGAGCTCGCCGCCGAGCTGCGCTCCTCCTTCGACGAGGACATCACCTCGGAGGACGCGTTCATCGCCTTCCTCGACGCCTGGTGGCCCGAGCTGACACCGGCGGCCGTGCTGGACGCCATGGCCGACGAGCGGCGCCTGGTCCGCTGGGCGCGGCGCGTCCTCGACCAGGGCGAGGCCCGCGCGGTGGCCCGCTCGCTGCGCAGGGACGGCTTCTCGGTGCACGACATCGCCCTGCTGGACGAGCTGCAGGCCATCCTCGGCACCCCGCCCCGGCCCCGCAAGAAGCGCGAGATCGACCCGCTGGACCAGCTCACCGGCCTGGAGGAGCTGATGCCGGTGCGCGAGGAGACCCAGCGCGAGCGGGCCGAACGGCTGGCCCAGGAGCGCGTCGAGTACGCCCACGTCATCGTCGACGAGGCGCAGGACCTCACGCCCATGCAGTGGCGGATGGTCGGCCGCCGCGGCCGGCACGCCACCTGGACGATCGTCGGGGACCCGGCCCAGTCCTCCTGGTCCGACCCGGACGAGGCCGCGCACGCCCGCGACGAGGCGCTCGGCAGCCGCCCGCGCCGCCGTTTCGAGCTCACCGTGAACTACCGCAACCCGGCCGAGATCGCGGATCTGGCGTCGAAGGTGCTCGCCCTCGCCATGCCCGGCTCGCGGGCGCCGCGCGCGGTGCGCTCCACCGGCGTGCAGCCGCGGTTCACCGTGGCGGACGGCGATCTGGGCGCCACCGTGCGAGCGGAGGCCGCCCGGCTGCTCGAGCGGGTGGACGGCACGGTCGGCGTGGTCGTCGCCATGCAGCGCCGCGCCGAGGCCCGGCGCTGGCTCGAAGGGCTGGGCGACCGGGTGGTGGCGCTCGGCAGCCTGGAGGCCAAGGGGCTGGAGTACGACGCCACGGTGGTCGTCTCCCCGGCCGAGATCGCCGACGAGTCCCCGGCCGGCCTGCGTGTGCTCTACGTCGCCCTGACCCGCGCCACGCAGCAGCTGACGGTGGTGTCGGACGTGCGCGACGAGCCGGACGCCCAGGGCGTGCCCGACCTGCTGCGGGACTGATCGGTGAATCCGCTGCCGGACCGGGCCGAGGGCTGCGCCGGGACGTGACCGCGGCCGTGCCCCGGGACGGAACCGGGGATCGGTGCCGGGGCCGTACCGGGGGGCGCACGGGAGCAACCGGGGGAACGCCGCCCCGCGCGGGAATCGCCCTGCGCGATCCGTTTGTTAGCCTGGGCGTGACACCGGCCCGATCCAAGCCCCCGGGCCCAACCTTCGTCGCTTCGAGCGACCACTTGCCGCGAGGCGAGCATGGCGGGTCGGTGTCGTGAACGCCGGAGAGGCCCACGTCGAGGAAGTGACGTGGGCCTCTTTCGTTGCCTCAGCGCCTCTCGTATTGTGGAAGTCAGTTTCCGTCAGCGGGAAGTGCGCTTTCGTACGCCCGTGAACAAAACGTCCGTAATCCGAGGTGGTTACCGCGTACTCGGCGGTAGGTGCGACGATCGGACGGCACAACAGAGCGACACGGTGAAAGCAGAGGAAGTCGGCCATGGCAACGGCGCCCAGCGTCTCCTACTCGATGACCATTCGGCTGGAGGTGCCCGCGAGCGGAACGGCCGTCTCGCAGCTCACCACGGCCGTGGAGTCCTCCGGAGGCTCGGTCACCGGCCTCGACGTCACCGCGTCCGGACACGAGAAGCTCCGCATCGACGTCACCATCGCCGCCACCTCGACCGCGCACGCCGAGCAGATCGTCGAGCAGCTCCGCCGGATCGAGGGCGTCACGCTCGGCAAGGTCTCCGACCGTACCTTCCTGATGCACCTCGGCGGCAAGATCGAGATGGCGTCCAAGCACCCCATCCGCAACCGTGACGACCTCTCCATGGTCTACACGCCCGGCGTGGCCCGGGTCTGCATGGCGATCGCCGAGAACCCCGAGGACGCCCGCCGGCTCACCATCAAGCGCAACTCGGTCGCGGTGGTGACGGACGGCTCCGCGGTGCTCGGCCTGGGCAACATCGGCCCCAAGGCCGCGCTGCCCGTGATGGAGGGCAAGGCCGCCCTGTTCAAACGCTTCGCCGGCATCGACGCCTGGCCGATCTGCCTGGACACCCAGGACACCGACGCGATCGTCGAGATCGTCAAGGCCATCGCCCCCGGCTTCGCGGGCATCAACCTCGAGGACATCTCCGCCCCCCGCTGCTTCGAGATCGAGGCGCGGCTGCGCGAGGCCCTGGACATCCCCGTCTTCCACGACGACCAGCACGGCACCGCCATCGTCGTGCTCGCCGCCCTCACCAACGCCCTGCGGGTCACGCAGAAATCCATCGAGAGCATCCGCGTGGTGATGTCCGGTGCCGGTGCGGCCGGTACCGCCATCCTCAAGCTGCTGCTCGCCGCCGGCGTCAAGAACGCCGTGGTGGCCGACATCCACGGTGTGGTGCACGCCGGCCGCGAGGACCTCGTCGACGCGGCCCCCGGCTCCGCGCTGCGCTGGATCGCCGACAACACCAACCCCGAGAACCTCAGCGGCACCCTGAAGGAGGCCGTGCGCGGCGCGGACGTCTTCATCGGCGTCTCCGCCCCGAACGTCCTGGACGCCACCGACGTCGCCGCCATGGCCGACGGCGCCATCGTGTTCGCGCTCGCGAACCCGGACCCCGAGGTGGACCCGGCAATCGCCCGTCAGACGGCGGCCGTTGTGGCCACCGGACGCTCGGACTTCCCGAACCAGATCAACAACGTGCTGGTCTTCCCGGGTGTGTTCCGCGGCCTGCTCGACGCGCAGTCCCGCACCGTCAACACGGAGATGATGCTGGCCGCCGCCAAGGCGCTGGCGGACGTGGTCACCGAGGACGAGCTGAACCCGAACTACATCATCCCCAGCGTCTTCAACGACAAGGTCGCGGGCGCGGTCGCCGGAGCGGTGCGGGACGCCGCCAAGGCGGCCGGTGTCGCCGCCCACTGACGCGCACCCCTGGACCACCGGCGCCCGCGCCCGGCCGCGGGTGTACCTCGCCGGATCACGGGAACACGGTGCCGGACCGCCGGAACGCGCGGGAAGGACGGGGCAGCGCGGGAAAGCGGCGCCGACCGGCTGTGAGGAGCGCCACGGCGTGCGGAAACGGCGCGTCGCGGAACCTCAGGGTCCTGGCCGACCTCTAGTGTGGCGACCAGGGCCTGCCGTTCGGATCAGGTCGCAGGAGGTCTGCGGCACCTCGCCGACGGTGGTGACCCCGCGTCAGCGGGCTGATCCCGGCGGCAGGGACCTGGGCCTGCGTGTGACACTCACGAGTGTTCTCACGACTCCTGCGGGTGCCGGATTGGCTTTCCCGCCGCAGGTGGAGGCAGGATGCCTCCCTGGGCGCGAGGGTTCGACGTCGGACCCGGGTCCGGGGCCTCACCGAGAACCCTGGCAGCATCGGCTTGGCCGTGCCCGACATGCGGCCCCGCCGCGTGGCACGCCTCAACGGCAAGAAGAACACGGGAGTAACAACATGAACCGCAGTGAGCTGGTGGCCGCGCTGGCCGACCGCGCCGAGGTGACCCGCAAGGACGCCGACGCCGTGCTGGCCGCGTTCGCCGAC
>Ga0207873_1001840_pt1 | contig 19156 bp, 15 predicted proteins | sample BGWIniCompost_FD_187373 | JGI IMG/M metagenome (GOLD analysis project Ga0207873, IMG submission 187373) | Cellulose adapted compost microbial communities from Newby Island Compost Facility, Milpitas, CA, USA - BGW Initial Compost (SPAdes)... ...
GTGCGCAGCATGATGTTGCGGTGCATGCGCTCGCGGCGCAGGTCGAGGAAGCGGTACTCCAGGCGCCGCTCCTCGTTGACACCGTCCTCGGTGTTGATGGTGAAGGGCAGCGGGGCCGCCTCGCCGAGCACCTCGACCTCGGAGACCTCGATCTCGATCTCACCGGTCGGCAGGTCGGGGTTGACGTTCTCCGCGCCGCGGGAGACGACCTTGCCGTCCACGCGGACCACGGTCTCCTTGGACAGCTTGTCCAGCGCCTCGTACGCCTCGGTGCCCGGACGGGCCACGAGCTGCGTGATGCCGTAGTGGTCGCGCAGATCGATGAAGAGGATGCCGCCCAGGTCGCGCCGATTGTGCAGCCAGCCACTCAGCCGGACGTCGGTGCCGACGTCAGAGGAGCGGAGCTCGCCGCAGGTGTGGGACCTGTACCGATGCATCGTCGTTCATCCAGTCTTCGCGGATCGGGGTCGTCGTTTCACGTGAAACGTCCGGAAACGCAGCTCGTGAAACAGGAAACTCCCTCCAAGACTACCGGCCGCCCCAAGATCGACTCCCCGGCATTACGGCCCGGGTGTCCGCGTCACCACGGTGGCAGTGTTCGCTGCATTCTTCCTAAAGTGGGGCAATGCGCACAGGTGAGCCCCTGCCCTCGGTGGAGGACGTCCTCGGCCTTCTGGACACCGGCCGGTGGCACTGGGACACCGCAGCCGGAGAGGTCACGGTCGATGCCGTGGCTGCCCGGCTGCTCGGGCTGCCCGCCGAGGAGTGCGTCCTCACGGAGGCCCAGGTGCGGGCCCGGCTGCACCCCGTCGACTGGAACGAGATCACCGGCGTGGTCCAGCTCGCCGTCGCCGAGGGAACCCTCGCCGAGGTCCGTATACGGATCATGGACGACCAGGGGCGGGTCGTCCGGGTCGTCCGCAGCCGCTCCAAACCCACCTTCGACCACTCCCGCAGGGCCTATGTCCTGACCGGCACCCTGCAGGAGGTCACCGACCCGGCCCCGGGCACGGCCGCCGGGCGCAGCGCGGTCACCGGCGACTGGCGGCGCTCCAGGGAGGCCTTCCTGCTGGACGCAGGCCGGGCGCTGGCCGAGGCCCGCTCCACCGAGGAGGTGCTGCGGGTCGCGGCGAACCTGTCGATGCCGGGCTTCTCACCGGACGGTCTGGCCGTGTTCGGCGTCGAGGGCGACCGGCTGACGATCATCGGCCACCACGGGCACGAGCCCGGCGACGAGGGCCCCTTCACCTATATGCCGCTGGACACCGACTACCCGGCCGCCGAGGTGGTCCGCACCGGCCGTGCCGTGTATCTCTCCTCGCCCGAGCAGTACAAGGCCCGCTATCCGCTCACCTGGCCCATGGCGCAGCGCTTCGGCCGCCAGTCCTGGGCCTTCCTGCCGCTCACCGTGGCCGGCCGCCCCATGGGCGCCTGGATGGCGGCCTTCGCCTACCCCGTCGCCTTCACCCCCGACGAGCGCTCCGTGCTGACCACCGTGGCCCGGATGCTGGCGCAGGCACTGGCCCGGGCGGGCACCGCCGAGAGCGAGCGGGCACTGGCCGACGGACTGCAGCGCACGATGCTGCCCCGGCTGGGCCAGCAGCGCATCCCCGGCATGAGCGTCGCCGCCCGCTACATACCCACCGGCGGCGGTCTCCAGGTCGGCGGCGACTGGTACGACGTGATCCCGCTGCCCAGCGGACGGTTCGCCCTGGTCATCGGGGACGTGCAGGGCCATGACGTACGGGCGGCGGGGCTGATGGGCCAGCTGCGGATAGCCCTGCGCGCCTACGCCTCCGAGGGGCACCGCCCGGACGCCGTGCTCACCCGCGCCTCCCGCTTCCTGCACGGCATCGGCGAAGCCGACCCCGTCGAGACCCGCTTCGCGACCTGCCTGTATGTCGAGGTGGACCCCGTCACCGGCGTCCTGGAGGTCGCCCGTGCCGGGCACCCCGACCCGGTGATCCGCATGGCCGACGCCACCGTGCTGACCCGGCCCACGGCCGGCGGGCTGCCGCTCGGCATCGACCCGGACGCCGACTACCCCACCACCCGGCTGATCCTGGAACCCGCCGAGACCATGCTGATCTGCACCGACGGCCTGATCGAGACCGGCGGGCACGACCTGGACACCGGCTGGGCGCGGCTGCGCTCCCTCCTCGAGGAGCACAAGGGCAATCTGGAGGAGCTGGCCGACGCCCTGGTCCAAGCGGTGCACGGACCCTCCTCGCACCACACCACCGGCCCGCTGGCCGACCGCCGCGAGGACGACATCGCCCTGCTGCTGCTGTGCCGGCAGGGCGAGGGCTGCGGCTGCGGCGCCGAGACGGACACCGTGCGCCCGCCCGTCCGCCGCACCATGCTCACCGTTGCCCAGGCCGAGCCCGAGCGGGTCGCGGTCGCCCGCCATCAGCTGCGCGAGCTGCTGCACGACTGGTCCTCCGCGGACCAGGTGGACTCCGCGGTGCTGCTGCTCTCGGAACTGCTCACCAACGTCCTGGTCCACACCGACGCCGACGCGCTGCTGGTCGCGGAGGTCACCGGAGGGCGGGAGGGCCGCCGGATGCGCATAGAGGTCACCGACACCGGCGACGACCTGCCCCACCCCCGCAGACCCGGCGAGCTGGCCTCCTCCGGCCGCGGCCTCCTCCTGATCGAGCAGCTGGCCCACGCCTGGGGGGTCGACCCGCGCGGCGAGGGCAAGAGCATCTGGTTCGAGCTGTACGAGCCGCCGGAGGCCGACGCCGGGAGCGACGGGGACGGCAGCGGCGGGCGCGGAAGCCACGGACACGGACGCCCGCAGCCGAACGGCACCCCGGGCACCCCGGGCACCCCGAGGCACCCGGGCGCCCGAAGCGTATAGGCCGCCCTCCGGGTACCCGGGCGCCCGAAGCGTATAGGCCGCCCTCCGAGGCCCCCGGACCCCTCACAGGGCCCCCTCAGTGCTCTCTCAGGACGGCTCTCCCCGGACGACTCAGTCGCCCCGCCCGAGGCGGCCGTCCCGCCGAACGGGGAGGGCAGCTCGCGCGAGCCGGACGCCAGGTCGTGCCGAGCCGGACACCAGGTCGTGCAGGGAGGTCCCGGCAGCCAGGAGTCCTGCACACCGCCAGCCGGTCACGGCCGGCGGCGGGCTGTCCTGCCCTGGCGCCCCGGTGATCACGCGGGGGCTCGAGGCGATCGCCAGGGCAGGACGCCCGTGTCACACGTCCTGCGGGCCCTCGTCCGTCATGCCGTGCACGGCGGGGACGGTGCCCAGGCGGCCCTTCTGGTAGTCCTCGAAGGCCTGCACCAGCTCTTCCTTGGTGTTCATCACGAACGGCCCGTAGTGGACCATCGGCTCCCGGATGGGCCGCCCGCCGAGCAGCACGACCTCCAGGTCGGGGGTGTGGGAGTCCTGCTTGTCGTCGGCCCGGACGGTCAGCGAGGACCCGGAGCCGAAGACGGCCGCCTGACCGAGGTGGACCGGCCGCCGCTCGGCACCGACCGATCCGCGGCCCGCGAGGACGTAGGCGAGCCCGTTGAAGTCCTCCCGCCAGGGCAGGGTGACCTCGGCGCCCGGCGCGAGGGTCGCGTGGATCATGGTGATCGGGGTGTGGGTGATGCCGGGGCCCTTGTGGCCGTCCAGCTCACCGGCGATGACCCGCAGCAGCGCGCCGCCGTCGGGGCTGGTGAGCAGCTGGACGCTGCCGCCCCGGATGTCCTGGTAGCGGGGGGCCATCATCTTGTCCTTGGCCGGGAGGTTCACCCACAGCTGCAGCCCGTGGAAGAGGCCGCCGGACATGACCAGGTGCTCGGGCGGCGCCTCGATGTGCAGGATGCCTCCGCCGGCGGTCATCCACTGGGTGTCGCCGTTGGTGATGGTGCCGCCGCCACCGTTGGAGTCCTGGTGCTCGAAGATGCCGTCGATGATGTAGGTGACGGTCTCGAAGCCCCGGTGAGGGTGCCAGGGCGTCCCCTTGGGCTCACCGGGTGCGTAGTCCACCTCACCCATCTGGTCCATCATGATGAACGGGTCCAGGTAGCGGTAGTTGATCCCCGCGAACGCCCGGCGCACCGGGAAGCCCTCGCCCTCGAAACCGCTCGGAGCGGTGGTCACGGCCAGCACGGGACGCGGCACGGCGTCGGCCGGTGCGGCCACGCGGGGCAGCGTCAACGGGTTCTCGACGGTCACTGCAGGCATGTCGTACCTCCTCGGGTACACCCAGATTAGTTGAGCGTTGAACTTCCTGCCACCCCAAACAGCGAGGAGCCCGGAGGGCATTCCCTCCGGGCTCCGCACGAGCGTCGCGCGCCTCAGCCATACATCCGGCGCATCGCGAACTCCACCATCTGCTCCACCGCCTTGGCGTCGAACACCATCCGGTGCTCGCCCTCCATGTCCAGGACGAAGCCGTAGCCGGTGGGCAGCAGGTCGATCACCTCGGCGCCGGTGATCACGAAGTACTTGGACTCCTTGCCCGCGTACCTGCGCAGCTCCTTGAGCGAGGTGAACATCGGGATCACCGGCTGCTGGGTGTTGTGCAGGGCGAGGAAACCGGGGTTGTCGCCGCGCGGGCAGTACACCTTCGACGTGGCGAAGACCTGCTGGAAGTCCTCCGCGGTCATCTGCCCGGTGGTGAAGGCACGCACCGCGTCGGCGAGCGAGGGCGCGGACGGCTCCGGGTACAGCGGCGGCTGCTGCCCGTACCCGCCCGGCATGTGCTGCTGCGGCGGGACGTAGCCCTGCTGTGTCCCTACGTTCTGGTCGTAGCCGTACATGACGCACAGACTACTGACCCCCGGGCCGGCCGGAGGAGGGCCGAGGAGGGCTGAGTCACAGATGTCCGGTTCGGGGTTGCTTCTTATTACCGACGGGTAGCATCATCGTAGCTACTGATTGGTACGTGAACTAGTGCGAGGATTCAGTGCCTCGCCGATCTCTCTTCTAACGGAGCCGTCGCCATGGGGCACTACAAGTCGAATCTCCGCGACATCGAGTTCAACCTCTTCGAAGTTCTCGGGCGGGACAAGCTGTACGGCACCGGCCCGTTCGAGGAGATGGACGTCGACACCGCGAAGAGCATCCTCGAGGAGCTCTGCCGCCTCGCGGAGAACGAACTGGCCGAGTCCTTCGCCGACGCCGACCGCAACCCGCCGGTCTTCGACCCCGAGACCAACACCGCCCCGATCCCCGAGTCCTTCAAGAAGAGCTACCAGGCCTTCATGGACTCCGAGTACTGGCGTCTGGGCCTGCCCGAGGAGATCGGCGGCACCACCGCCCCGCGCTCCCTGATCTGGGCCTACGCCGAGCTCATCCTCGGCGCCAACCCGGCCGTGTGGATGTACTCCTCCGGCCCCGCGTTCGCCGGCATCCTCTACGAGGAGGGCAACGAGGTCCAGAAGCACATCGCGAAGATCGCCACCGAGAAGCAGTGGGGCTCCACCATGGTCCTCACCGAGCCGGACGCCGGCTCGGACGTCGGCGCGGGACGGACCAAGGCCGTGCAGCAGGAGGACGGCTCCTGGCACATCGAGGGTGTGAAGCGCTTCATCACCTCCGGTGAGCACGACATGTCGGAGAACATCCTCCACTACGTGCTCGCGCGCCCCGAGGGCGCCGGCCCCGGCACCAAGGGCCTGTCCCTCTTCCTCGTCCCGAAGTACCTCTTCGACTTCGAGACCGGCGAGCTGGGCGAGCGCAACGGCGTCTACGCCACCAACGTCGAGCACAAGATGGGCCTGAAGGTCTCCAACACCTGCGAGATGACCTTCGGCGACAAGCACCCCGCCAAGGGCTGGCTCATCGGCGACAAGCACGACGGCATCCGCCAGATGTTCCGCATCATCGAGTTCGCCCGCATGATGGTCGGCACGAAGGCGATCTCCACCCTCTCCACGGGCTACCTCAACGCCCTGGAGTACGCCAAGGAGCGCGTCCAGGGCCCCGACCTGGCGAACTTCATGGACAAGACCGCGCCGAAGGTCACCATCACCCACCACCCCGACGTGCGCCGCTCGCTGATGCTGCAGAAGGCCTACGCGGAGGGCATGCGCGCCCTGGTGATGTACACCGCCTCCATCCAGGACGCCATCCAGGTCAAGGAGGCCGCCGGCGAGGACGCCTCGACCGAGCACGCGCTGAACGACCTGCTCCTGCCGATCGTCAAGGGCTACGGCTCCGAGAAGGCCTACGAGCAGCTCGCCCAGTCGCTGCAGACCTTCGGCGGCTCCGGCTTCCTGCAGGAGTACCCGATCGAGCAGTACATCCGGGACTCCAAGATCGACACCCTCTACGAGGGCACCACGGCGATCCAGGGCCAGGACTACTTCTTCCGGAAGATCGTCCGCAACCAGGGCGCCGCCCTGAACAGCCTCGCCGAGGACATCAAGAAGTTCCTGGCCATCGGCACCGGCGGCGCGGAGCTGGCCGACGCCCGCGAGCACCTCGCCAAGGCCGCCGTCGAGCTGGAGGCCATCGTCGGCCTGATGCTCAACGACCTCGCGGCCACCGAGAAGGACGTCAAGAACATCTACAAGGTGGGCCTGAACACCACCCGCCTGCTGATGGCCTCCGGTGACGTGATCGTCGGCTACCTGCTGCTCAAGGGCGCCGCGGTGGCCCAGGAGAAGCTGGAGACCGCGACGGCCAAGGACAAGGCGTTCTACACCGGCAAGATCGCGGCGGCGAAGTTCTTCGCGTCCAACGTCCTGCCCGGCGTGACCGCCGCGCGCAAGGTCGCCGAGACCGTCGACCTGGACCTGATGGAGCTGGACGAGGCCGCGTTCTGATCGCGCCCCCGCCCCGCTGAAGCCCGGGCCCGCCTCTCTCTCGGGAGGCGGGCCTTCGCTTGCCCGGGATACCGGCCTCGCCGGATCCACGCTCCTCGTCAACCGGGCCTCGACCGTCGTTAAGGTGAACCCCATGAGCGCACCCTCCCGCTTCGACCGCGGCCACACCGACGACCTGATGACGTTCCTGGCGGCGAGCCCCACGCCGTACCACGCCGTGGCGAACGCCGCGGAGCGGCTGGAGAAGGCGGGCTTCAGGCAGGTCGCCGAGACGGACGCCTGGGACGGAACCGCCGGCGGCCGCTACGTGCTGCGCGGCGGCGCCATCGTCGCCTGGTACGTCCCCGAGGGCGCCGCCCCGCACACCCCCTTCCGCATCGTCGGCGCCCACACCGACTCCCCCAATCTGCGCGTCAAGCCGCTGCCCGACAGCGGGGCGCACGGCTGGCGCCAGGTCGCCGTGGAGATCTACGGCGGCCCGCTGCTCAACTCCTGGCTCGACCGCGACCTCGGCCTGGCAGGACGCCTCACCCTGCGCGACGGCACCAGCCGCCTGGTCAACGTCGACCGCCCGCTGCTGCGTGTCCCCCAGCTCGCCATCCACCTGGACCGCTCGGTCACCGCGGAGGGCCTCAAGCTCGACAAGCAGCGCCACATGCAGCCGGTGTGGGGCCTGGGCGACGACGTCCGCGACGGCGACCTGATCGCCTTCCTGGAGGAGACCGCCGGCATTCCGTCCGGCCAGGTCGCCGGCTGGGACCTGATGGTCCACTCCGTGGAGCCGCCCGCCTACCTGGGCCGGGACCGCGAGCTGGTGGCCGGCCCCCGCATGGACAACCTTCTCTCCGTGCACGCCGGCACCGCCGCCCTCGCCGCCGCGTCGGCCACGCCGGACCTGCCCCACATCCCGGTGCTCGCCGCCTTCGACCACGAGGAGAACGGCTCCCAGTCCGACACCGGCGCCGACGGCCCGCTGCTCGGCAACGTCCTGGAGCGCTCGGTGTTCGCGCGCGGCGGCACCCTGGAGGACCGCGCCCGCGCCTTCGCCGCCACCGTCTGCCTGTCCTCCGACACCGGCCACGCCGTCCACCCCAACTACGCGGAGCGGCACGACCCCACACACCACCCGCGCATCGACGGCGGCCCCATCCTCAAGGTCAACGTCAACAACCGCTACGCCACCGACGGTTCGGGCCGCGCGGTCTTCACGGCCGCGTGCGAGCGGGCCGGGGTGCCCTTCCAGTCCTTCGTCTCCAACAACGCGATGCCCTGCGGCACCACCATCGGCCCGATCACCGCGGCCCGGCACGGCATCCGCACGGTGGACATCGGCGTCGCCATCCTCTCCATGCACAGCGCCCGCGAACTCTGCGGCGCCCGTGACCCGTTCCTGCTGGCGAACGCGCTGGCCGCGTTCCTCCAGGGGTGACGCCCCCGCCGCGGTGAGGAGCGGGCCGTGCAGGCGGCCCGCAGGGTCAACACCGCACCGCCGCATGCTTTCTGACCCCGCGGGTACCCGGATGCGACCGGACCGACCGGACAAGGAAGGCGTGACTCATGGGCCTCGGCGGATGCATCATCCTCATCGCGGTGGGAGCCATTCTCACCTTCGCGACCGACTGGGACATGCAGGGAGTCAACCTGGACCTGGTCGGCGTGATCTTCATGATCGTCGGCCTGATCGGCGTGGCGACCTTCAGCAGCATCGCCCGCCGCAGGCGTGTGGTGGTCCCCCCGGCGACCCCGGTGGTCGACGACCCGGCCGCCCGCCCGCACCGGGACGGCTACTCCAACGGCTACGGGGCGTAGAGGTCCTGCGCGAACTCGTCCGGCGTGTCCTGCCAGAACCAGCCGCCGGGGAACAGGCGGCTCGAGGGACCGGCACACCCGGAGGGGCCCACCAGGCGGTCGGTGAGCCCCTCCGGGTGTGCAGCGGCGTGACCTGAAATCAGATCTTGCCGAAGCCGTGGCTCAGGAGCTTCTTGGCGTCCTTCTCGCGCTGGGCTGCCGAGGAGGAGGCCAGGACCGTGCCGACGACCGTCCTGCCGTTCCGGGTGGCGGCGAAGACCAGGCAGTACTTGGCCTCGGGGCCGGAGCCGGTCTTCACGCCGATCGTGCCGGAGTAGCTGCTCAGGAGGGTGTTGGTGTTGACCCACGGGGACATCGTGCGGGTGCTGCCCGTCTTGGTGACGGTCTTCGCGGTGTACTTCTTCGTCTTGACGATCGAGCGGAAGGTCGAGTTCTTCAGCGCGCTGCTCGCGAGCTTCGTCAGATCGCGCGGCGTGGAGTAGTTCTTGCCGTTGCCGATGCCGTCGAACGAGTCGAAGTGGGTGTTCTTCAGGCCCAGCTTCTTCGCCTCGGCGTTCATCTTGCCGATGAACGACTTCACCCGCGCCGAACGCGTCTTGCCCGAGCCGAACTTGTCGGCGAGCGCGTAGGCGGCGTCGCAGCCGGACGGCAGCATCAGGCCGTAGAGCAGCTGGCGCACGGTGACCTTGTCGCCCACGATCAGGCGGGCGGAGGAGGCGTTCTTGGAGACGATGTAGTCGCTGTAGGCCTTCTGGATCGTGACCTTGCTGTCGAGGTTCAGATTCTTCTGCGCCAGCACGACCTTCGCGGTCATGATCTTCGTTGTCGAACCGGTCGAGCGGCGCGTGTCGGCGGCCTTGGTGAACAGCGACTTGCCGTTGGCGTTGTTCATCACATAGCCGCCCTTGGCGACGATCGAGGGCGCCTTCGCGGCGGCCTGCGCCGGCGCCGCGTAGAGGGCTCCGGAGGCGAGCACGGCGCCGGTGGTCACGGCGACGCCGACGGCTCTGCTGAGGCGAATGCCCGAAATGCCGTTCTTCAAGTCAAATACCCCGATTACCGTGAATGGCCCTACTCTGCGACCCAGTTGAGGAGCAGCCGCATACCGGGGCCCCATGTATCCGACGCACGCCTCGGGCGGATGGTTGTACAGCCGCGGGTGCGGATATCACGGGGATCCGGGTGCGGATGTCGCGGAGAGCGAGGAGAGCGGCGAGAAGCACCCCGGGGAGGCTCGGCGTCCGCATGGTGAAACGGGTGCGGGGACGCGTACGTGTTGTATCTATCCTGTCGGCATGAGCCTGGCCGCCGTGAGACAACCGCCCGCCGCCGAACGCGTCTACACCCACGTCAAACAGGGTGTGCTGGAGCGCCGCTACGAGGGCGGCACCCTCCTCACCGAGGGCGAGCTCGCCGAGGCCGTGGGGGTGTCCCGCACCCCTGTGCGGGAGGCGCTGCTGCGGCTCGAGGCCGAGGGCCTGCTCCGGCTCTACCCGAAGAAGGGCGCCCTGGTGCTGCCCGTCTCCGCCCAGGAGATCGCCGACGTCGTCGAGACCCGGCTGCTGGTCGAGGAGCACGCCGCCCGCAAGGCCGTGCCGGCCCCGCCCGGCCTCGTCGAACGCCTCGAGGAACTGCTCGCCCGGCAGAAGGAGCAGGCCGCCGCCGGCGACTTCGCCGCCGCCTCCGTCACCGACCGCTGCTTCCACGCCGAGATCGTGCGCAGCGGCGGCAACGAGATCCTCTCCCGCCTCTACGACCAGCTCCGCGACCGCCAGCTGCGCATGGGCGTCGCCGTGATGCACTCCCACCCCGACCGGATCGCCAAGACCCTCACCGAGCACGAGCAGATCCTGCGCGCGCTGCGCGAGGGCGACGCGGAGGAGGCCGTCGCGGCCGTGCACCGGCATGTGGGCTGGTTCTCCCACCTGGCGCGGGGGGAGGTGCGATGAGCAGCGCCGGTACCACCGGGACGCTGCCCGGAGATCCCCCCGGCGGCAGGCGCGCCCTCGCGGTGTGGGGCATCGGCGTCGCCGTCTACTTCGTCGCCGTCATCTTCCGCACCTCGCTCGGCGTGGCCGGTCTCGACGCCGCCGACCGCTTCGAGGTCAACGCCTCCGCCCTGTCGACGTTCTCCATCCTGCAACTGCTGGTCTACGCCGGCATGCAGATACCCGTCGGCCTGCTGGTCGACCGGCTCGGCACCAAGAAGGTGCTGGCCATGGGGACGGTGCTGTTCACCGTCGGACAGCTCGGCTTCGCGCTCTCCCCCTCGTACGGCATGGCGCTCGCCGCGCGGGCGCTGCTCGGCTGCGGCGACGCCATGACGTTCATCAGCGTGCTGCGGCTCGGCAACCGCTGGTTCCCGGCCCGGCGCGGGCCGCTGGTGGCGCAGCTGGCCGGCCTGGTGGGCATGGCGGGGAACCTGGTCTCCACGCTGGTGCTCTCCCGGCTGCTGCACGACTTCGGCTGGACCACGGCCTTCGCGGGCAGCACGCTCGCCGGTGCGGTGGTGTTCGTACTGACTCTGCTGTTCCTCAAGGACCACCCGGAGGGCCACGAGCCGGAGCGCGTCCCGCACCAGGGCGCCGCCTACGTCCGCCGGCAGATCGCCGCCGCCTGGCGGGAACCGGGGACGCGGCTGGGGCTGTGGGTGCACTTCACCACCCAGTTCCCGGCGATGGTGTTCCTGCTGCTGTGGGGCATGCCCTTCCTGGTCGAGGCGCAGGGGCTGAGCCGGGCGACGGCCGGCGAGCTGCTGACGCTGGTGGTGCTGTCCAACATGGTCGTCGGACTCGTCTACGGGCAGGTCGTGGCCCGGCATCACGGGGCGCGGCTGCCGCTGGCGCTGGGCACGGTCGGGACGACCGCGCTGCTGTGGGCCGGTGTGCTGGTGTATCCCGGCGACGCGGCGCCGATGTGGCTGCTGGTGGTGCTGTGCACGGTGCTGGGGGCGTGCGGGCCGGCCTCGATGATCGGCTTCGACTTCGCCCGCCCGGCCAACCCGCCCGAGCGGCAGGGCACCGCCTCCGGCATCACCAACATGGGCGGCTTCCTGGCCTCCATGACGACACTGTTCGCCATCGGGGTGCTGCTGGACGCCACGGGGGACGACTACGTCGTCGCGTTCTCCTCCGTCTTCGTACTCCAGGCACTCGGGGTCGGCCAGATCCTGCGGCTGCGGCGGCGCGCCGCGCGGCGGGAGGAGCGGCTGGTGGCGAGCCGCGTGGAGACGGTGCACGTGCCCGCGTAGGCGAAGGCGCCGACGCCCTCGCCCTGCCCTCCCGCCGGCCTCATCACCCCCGCGGGGCCCCGCTCCCGGAAGCCGCGCCGGAGAGGACGGGGCCCGGGGCACGCCGGCCCCGGGCTCACGGGGGCTCGTGAAGTCGCCTCACGGACCGCCCCTGAGCCTTGTGGGGCGCCCGTGTGCCTTACGGGGCGCCCCTGAGCTTTGCGGGGTGACCCTGAGCTTTACGGGGTGACCCTGAAGTTGCTCAGGATCGACGCGGCGAGATCGGCGTCGCCCTCCGTCTTCACCCGGTCCTGGACCGATTCCGGCGTCACCCGGCCGCAGGCCAGACGCACATACGTCTCCCAGTCGAGGGTGAGGGTGACGGCGGGGCCGAGCGCGGGTGCGGTCTCCAGGGTGCCGCGGCCCTGGATGTCGGTGCGGACCGTGCGCAGGAACTCGACGGGACCGTGCACATCGATGACGACGGCGGAGCTGCGCGGCGCCTGGGCCTTCTCCGCCACCACGCGCGGCAGCTCCTCCAGCAGCACGTCACGGGCGACCAGCGCGCCGGGGGAGTCCAGGTTGCCCGGGCTGCCAAGCGCCGTGCGCAGGTCCTGCTCGTGCGCCCACACGTCGAAGGCGTGGCGGCGCATCGCCTGTTCCAGCGTCAGCTCCGTGCCCAGCGGGCCGCGCACCTTGGTGCCCGGGTCGCGCGACTCGTTCCGCAGCTGGCGGTTGCGGCGGATGATCGTGTACTCGAGCTCGGCGGTCATCTCCGGCGCCGTGTGGTGGCGGCGGACGTCGACCTGCATCTCCATGTACCGCTGGTGGTCGGTGGTGACGTGGAACAGGTCCCGCGGCAGCGTGTGAATGGGGCGGGGGTCGCCGAGCATCTCGCAGTCCAGGCCGATGACATGGGAGACGATGTCCCGCACCGACCACCCCGGGCACGGCGTCCTCCGGTTCCAGTCGGCCTCCGGGAGCGGCTGGACCAGCTCGGATATCGCTTCGACGGAATGGGTCCAGGCGTCGGCGTAGGGCTGGAGGGTGGGATGCAGACTCACGGAACTGGGACCCCTCGGCGGTTGGTACACGGGCAGGTGATGGCGGCGTTGCCTGTGGGCGGTGGCTGCACTCGGCGGGTGTCTCGGGAGGCTAAGTTACGCTGCGGAGAGGCACCCCGGCAGTGCTTTCGTGTGACGATCGTAGGCCCGTGGGTACGGGTCGAATGCCAGGACGGTGGTACTGTGCGCGCATCCTTGCTCCAAGTCGCCGTGAACGAGGACGAATCGGTCGAAGCACGCCGGCTTCGGGTCGCGGGGATGGTACGGGATCAGGCGGGAGCCGATCTCGTCGTACTGCCGGAATTGTGGACCACCGGCGCCTTCGCCTACGAGGCCTTCGAGAGCGAGGCGGAACCCCTCATGGGCCCGACCTACGAGGTCATGGCCAAGGCCGCGAGCGACGCGGGTGTGTGGCTGCACGCCGGGTCCATCCCCGAGCGCGCCCCGGACGGTCCGCTGTACAACACCTCTCTCGTCTTCTCTCCCTCCGGTGCGCTGGCCGCCGCCTACCGCAAGATCCACCGTTTCGGCTTCGACCAGGGCGAGGCCGTGCTGATGGGGGCGGGCAGCGAACTGGTGACGGTGCGCCTGCCGCAGACCACGCTGGGCGTGGCCACCTGTTACGACCTCCGTTTCCCCGAACTCTTCCGCGGCCTCGTGGACGCCGGTGCCGAGACCTTCGTGGTGCCGGCGGGCTGGCCGGAGCGCCGGCGGTCGCACTGGACGCTGCTGGCTCAGGCGCGGGCGGTGGAGAACCAGGCGTTCGTGCTCGCCTGTGGAACGGCCGGGACGCACGCGGGGGTTCCGCAGGCGGGTCACTCGATCGTGGTCGATCCGTGGGGCGAGGTGCTGGCGCAGGCCGGCCCCGGGGAGGAAGTCCTGAGCGTCGGCTTCGACCCCGCCACGGTGGCCGGCACCCGCGAACGCTTCCCGGCCCTGAAGGACCGCGTCCTGGGCCTGGAACCGCCGAAGCGCCACTGACCGCCGCCGAGCCGCCTGGGCATGTAGCCGGGCCGCCCGCCGCCGCAGCGATCCTGACCGCCGGGCCGCCGGGGCCTGTCACCCTCCGCCAGACCCAGAGCCGTGCGGTGTCGCCGGGGCGCGGCTCCTACCGGCCCAGGAAACGCCGCAGGTGCTCCCCGGTGTGCGAGCGCGGGGCGCGTGCGAGGTCGGCCGGGGTGCCGGTGAAGATGATCACGCCGCCGTTGTCGCCGCCCTCGGGGCCGAGGTCGATGACCCGGTCGGCGCGATCGACACGACCGCGGCCTCTGGTCGCCCTCCTTCAGTCGCCCTCCTTCTCGGCGAGGTGCACCACGCACACCGCCACGGCGATCAGCAGCGCGGGATCGACGTCCTCCCGCACGATGTCCACGCCATAGGTGTCCCGGATGGTCAGCCATCTGCGGGAGATCACCGCGAGCAGCTCACCGTCGTACTCGACGGCGAACTCGCGGTCCAGGATTTTGCCACTGACGTCGAGTTCCGTGCCGTCGACCAGATACACGCGGTAGTGGTTGCGCAGCAGGGAGAGCCGCTTGCGCCGGATGCGGGCCAGGGGTGCGCCGTCCCGCTCGATCACCATGGTGTCGCGCAGCGCGAGCATCTTCTGGTGAATGTCGATCAGCACGCGCCCCTGGGTGTCCTTCAGCTCGAAGGTGTCCCGCAGCCGCATGGCCTTGCCGTCGACGAGGTAGACCTTGTTGCCGCGGTCGTCCTCGATCCAGTAGTCCTCACCGATACCGAGGAGCCGGTCGCGCACCAGGAATCTCATGGCACCAGGGCTTCCCCGCCCCTCGCCCCGCATCGCGGACACTAGCCCGACAGGCCGAACCCGCGTCACCCGAGCCCGGCCCCGCCGCACTGGTCGGCACCGCGCCGAACGGAACGTTTCTCCCGCCCTCGAACGAGTGAATGCATCCGCATATGCCTCGTGCACATGCCCTGCCCGCCCCAGGCTTGCGCACATGGTCACATCGACACATGAGGCCTCCCATCGGCTCTTCCAGGACCACCCGGAGGCCCTCGCACCCGCCTTCGAGGCACTGGGACTGCCCCCGCCCTCGAAGAAGGACTTCGGTGCTCTCTCCCCCGACGCCACCGAAGTCCGGCCCCTGGAACGCCGGGTGGACACCGTCCTCGCCTATGAGCCACCCATGGGGGAGCACTTCCTGGTCGCCGTCGAGGCACAGACGAAGAAGGACCCGCAGAAGGCGAAGAGCTGGGCGTACTACGTCGCCTACCTGCAGGCGAAGTACGACCTCCCTGTGCTCCTGGTGCCCGTCTGCCGGGACGCCGGCACGGCGGCCTGGGCGACAGGACCCTTCACCTGCACGGCCGGTCCCTGGATCACCCAGGTCACCAGGCCGTTCGTCCTGGGGCCGCAGACCGTCCCGGCCTTCACCGACGAGTCGGCGGTGGCTCAGCGCCCGGCCCTGGCGGCGCTCGCGGCCATCGTGCACAGCGAGGACCGGTGCGTCGAGGCCATACTGGAGACGGTGGCCCGTGGATTCATGTCGTTCACGCCGGACGTCACGGAGTACTGGCTCGAGGTGGTGGAGATCGGCCTCGAGAACACCCCCACGAAGGCGAAATGGAGGACGCTGGTGCGAAACGTCATCACCCACTTCCCGGGACACCGGACGCTGTTCGAGGACACCTACCTGGAAGGCAAGGCCGAAGGGAAGGCCGAAGGGAAGGCCGAAGGCGAGGCGCTCGGGGAGGCCAAGGGCGTTCTCCGGGTGCTCGAGGTACGCGGCATCCCCATTTCCGACCAGATCCGCGAACGGATCAGCACCTGCACCGACCTCCAGGCCGTGAACCACTGGCTCGACCGGGCCGGGACCGTGGAACGCGCCGAAGATCTCTTCACCGGCGACTGACGGTCGCCCGGGAAGGCCGGAGCCGGAGCAACGCTGCGCGCGTGGCTCCGGCTCCGGCTTGTCGGCCTTTCGGCTTGCTGCTCAGGCCCAGGTGATCAGCCGCTTGGGCTGCTCCAGGATGGCCGCCACATCGGCCAGGACCTTGGAGCCCAGTTCGCCGTCGACCAGGCGGTGGTCGAAGGAGAGGGCCAGAGTGGTGACCTGACGGGGCTTCACCTTGCCCTTGTGGACCCAGGGCTGCGGCTTGATCGCACCGACCGCCAGGATCGCGGACTCGCCGGGGTTGAGGATCGGCGTGCCCGTGTCGACGCCGAAGACACCGACGTTGGTGATGGTGATCGTGCCGCCCTGCATCGCCGCCGGGGACGTCTTGCCCTCGCGTGCGGTGGACACCAGTTCACCCAGAGCCTCGGCCAGCTGGGGCAGGGTCTTGGTGTGGGCGTCCTTGATGTTCGGCACGATCAGACCGCGCGGGGTGGCCGCCGCGATGCCCAGGTTGACGTAGTGCTTGACCACGATCTCCTGGGCCGCCTCGTCCCAGGAGGCGTTGATGTCGGGGTTCCGCTTGATCGCGACCAGCAGCGCCTTGGCGATCAGCAGCAGCGGGTTCACGCGCAGGCCCGCGAACTCCTTGTCCTGCTTCAGCTCCTCGACCAGCTTCATGGTGCGCGTCACGTCCACCGTCACGAACTCCGTGACATGCGGTGCCGTGAACGCCGAGCCGACCATCGCCGCCGCGGTCGCCTTGCGGACGCCCTTGACGGGGATGCGGGTCTCGCGGGAGGCGTCGTAGGAGGCCGGGGCCGCCTGTGCGGCCGCCGCGGCGGCCGGTGCCGCGGCGGGGGCCTGCCGCTCGGCCTCGGGGGCAGCGGTGGCCGCGCTCCTGGCGGCGACCGCCGCGTGGACGTCCTCGCGGGTGATGATGCCGCCGGGTCCGGTCGGGGTGACCGTGGTCAGGTCGACACCCAGGTCCTTGGCCAGCTTGCGCACGGGCGGCTTGGCCAGCGGGCGCTGCTCGCCGGGCACAGCGGCAGCCGGCGCGGCGGGGGCCGCGGGGGCGGCGGGACCGTGGCCGTTCAGCTCCGTCTGGACCGCGGCGGCGGCCGGCGACGGGGCGGCCGGCTGCTTGCGGGGGCGGCGGCGCGTGGAGGACGTGGCCACCCCGTAGCCGACCAGGACGGGCTGGCGGCCCGATCCCTCGGACTCGGGTTCAGGCTTCTCGGCGGCGGGCGCGGGCTCCGGCTGCGCGGCAGGCGCGGGCGCATCCTCGGCCGGAGCGTCCCCGCCCGCGACCTCCACCGCGATGATGGACGTGCCCACGTCCACCGTGGTCCCCTCGGGGAAGTGCAGCTCGCGCACCACACCGTCGTAGGGGATGGGCAGTTCGACGGCCGCCTTGGCCGTCTCGACCTCGCAGACCACCTGCCCGTCGGTGACCGTGTCGCCGGGCTGGACGTACCACTTGAGGATCTCGGCCTCGGTGAGGCCCTCGCCCACGTCCGGCATCTTGAACTCGCGTACGGACGCGTTCGTCATCGTCGTCACGACCCTCTCCTCAGTACGCCAGCGAGCGGTCGACGGCATCCAGCACCCGGTCCAGGTCCGGGAGGTAGGTCTCCTCCAGGCGGGCCGGCGGGTACGGGGCGTGGTAGCCGCCCACCCGCAGCACCGGGGCCTCCAGGTGGTAGAAGCAGCGCTCGGTGATCCGGGCGGCGATCTCCGCGCCGGAGCCGAAGAACACCGGTGCCTCGTGGACGACGACCAGACGCCGTGTCTTCTCCACCGACGCCTGGATGGAGTCGAAGTCGATCGGGGAGACCGAGCGCAGGTCCAGCACCTCGAGGTTGCGGCCCTCCTCGGCCGCCGCGTCGGCGACCTCGCGGCAGAGCTTCACCATCGGGCCGTAGGCGGCCAGCGTCAGATCCGTGCCCTCGCGCACCACCCGCGCGGTGTGCAGCGGGCCGGGGATGGCCTCGGTGTTGACCTCGCCCTTGTCCCAGTAACGGCGCTTGGGCTCGAAGAAGATCACCGGGTCGTCGCTCTGGATGGCCTGCTGCATCATCCAGTACGCGTCGGACGCGTCCGAGGGGCTGACGATCTTCAGGCCGGCGACGTGCGCGAACAGCGCCTCGGGGGACTCGGAGTGGTGCTCCACCGCGCCGATGCCGCCGCCGTAGGGGATGCGCACGACGACCGGGAGCTTGACCTTGCCCAGCGAGCGCGCGTGCATCTTGGCGAGCTGGGTGACGATCTGGTCGTAGGCCGGGAAGACGAAGCCGTCGAACTGGATCTCCACCACCGGGCGGTAGCCGCGCAGGGCCAGGCCGATCGCGGTGCCGACGATGCCCGACTCGGCGAGCGGGGTGTCGATGACACGGCTCTCGCCGAAGTCCTTCTGCAGGCCGTCGGTCACCCGGAACACGCCGCCGAGCTTGCCGACGTCCTCGCCCATGACGACGACCTTCGGGTCGGACTCCAGCGCGCGGCGCAGCGACTCGTTGATCGCCTTGGCCAGGGCCATCTTCTCTGCCATGTCACTTACCCCCGTCCGCGTCCGCGAACGACGCCTGATAGGCGGCGAACTGCGCGCGTTCCTCGTCCACCAGCGCGTGTCCGTCCGCGTACACGTTCTCGAAGATGGCGAAGCTGTCCGGGTCCGGCATGGCACGGACGGCTTCGCGTACTCGTCTGCCCAACGCTTCGCTCTCGCTCTCGAGTTCCTCGAAGAACGTCTCGTCCGCGTACTTCTTGGACTCCAGGTAGCGGCGCAGGCGCAGGATCGGGTCCTTGGCCTCCCAGGCCTGGCGCTCCTCGTCGCCGCGGTAGCGGGTCGGGTCGTCGGAGGTGGTGTGGGCGCCCATGCGGTAGGTGAACGCCTCGATCAGCGTCGGGCCCTCACCGGCGCGGGCCCGCTCCAGGGCCCACTTGGTGACGGCCAGGCTCGCCAGGACGTCGTTGCCGTCCACGCGCACGCCCGGGAAGCCGTAGCCCTGGGCGCGCTGGTACAGCGGCACCCGGGACTGCTTCTCGGTCGGCTCGGAGATCGCCCACTGGTTGTTCTGGCAGAAGAACACCACGGGGGCGTTGTAGACCGCGGAGAAGGTGAAGGCCTCGGCCACGTCGCCCTGGCTGGAGGCGCCGTCGCCGAAGTAGGCGATGACCGCGCTGTCCACGCCGTCCTTGGCCACGCCCATGGCGTAGCCGGTGGCGTGCAGCGTCTGGGAGCCGATGACGATCGTGTAGAGGTGGAAGTTGTTGCTGTTGGGGTCCCACCCGCCGTTGTTCACACCGCGGAACATGCCGAGCAGGTTCGTCGGGTCCACCCCGCGGCACCAGGCGACGCCGTGCTCGCGGTAGGTGGGGAAGACGTAGTCGTCGTCGCGCAGCGCCCGGCCGGAGCCGATCTG
>Ga0207873_1001841_pt1 | contig 19151 bp, 12 predicted proteins | sample BGWIniCompost_FD_187373 | JGI IMG/M metagenome (GOLD analysis project Ga0207873, IMG submission 187373) | Cellulose adapted compost microbial communities from Newby Island Compost Facility, Milpitas, CA, USA - BGW Initial Compost (SPAdes)... ...
CTTCGCGGACCCCAATGTCGAGGTCAACGGCGCACGGTCCGAGCCTTCAACCACCCACCCGTTCCTCAGTGACCCGCTCGTGCGTCAGGCCCTCGCCCTCGCCTGCGATCGCCAGACGATCAGCGAGGTGCTGTACGGCGAGACCGGCACGCCGACCGCCAACGTCCTGAACGCGCCGCCGCAGTTCGTCTCACCGAACACCTCGTTCCGGTACGACCTCGAGGAAGCCGGCCGGCTGCTCGACGAGGCGGGCTGGGTGAAGAACGGCGCCTACCGGGAGAAAGACGGCCGGAGGCTGACGGTCGTCTTCTCGACGACCGTGAACCCCGTGCGCCAGCGGGAGCAGGAGATCCTGAAGGCGAGCTGGGAGCAGTTGGGTATTCAGACCGAACTCAAGGCCGTCGAATCCAGCGTCTTCTTCTCCACGGACGCCGGCAACCCGGACACCTACAGCCACTTCTACTGTGATCTCCTCATGTACACCAACGGTCCGACGAGCCCGTATCCGCTCGACTACATGGCCACCTTCAAGTCCGACGATCCGGACAACGACCTGGCACAGAAGGCCAACAACTGGTCCGGGCGCAACTTCCACCGGTGGGTCAATGAGGAGTTCAACCAGCTCTACCAACAGGCGACCACCGAGCTCGATCCGAACCGCCAGGCTGAACTGTTCATCGCCATGAACGACTTGGTGGTGAACGAGGTCGTGCGGATCCCCCTGGTGCACCGCTCCGGGGCCGACGCCGTCTCCTCCCGGCTCAAAGGGATCCAGCCGTCGACCTTCGAGCCGACGGGCTACGACATCGAGAACTGGTACTTCGAGGAGTAGCCGGTTCAGGGCAGCGGAGTCGGGCCCGGCTAAACGCCGGGCCCGGCGACATTCGCCCGGCCGTCGTGCCAGGTGGGATGTGTCAGTGGCACGTGCCCGTACCGGAGTCGGTGAAGGAGCCGCCAGGGACCGGGATAAACTCCCAGTCGTAGCTGCCGTCGTGCAGGGTCAGTTTGAGCACGCCGAGGGTATCGTTATCCCGTACCTCGCTGGTCGCCAATGGCGTGCCGAACTTGTAGAGCCCTACACCGCCGGTTCCGACCACGAACGTGCGGATGCCATGCTCATCGTCTCGGTTGCCATCGGCATCCATCGGCTCAAGGCGCTCGTAGACGTGGTCATGGCCATTGATGACAACGTCCGCGTGGTGGGCGTACAGAAGTTCCCAGATGGACGCCATCTTCTTCTGGCTCCCATGCTTGGCGGAGCTAAAGCGCGGGTGGTGCCAGATGGCCAGCGTGCAGATGACCGGATTCGCGGTCAGTTCCTGCTGAAGCCAGGCGTACTGGGGTGACTCCTTGTCGACCGCGATGTTCGAGTCGATCACCAAGATGCGCCACGTCCCAAGGCTGTAGGAGTAGTAGCCGCGACCCGGCGGCCCGGCGTTCTCGCCGAAGTACTCGAAGTACGGCCGTGCGCCTTCTGTCCGGTAGTCGTGGTTGCCCGGCGCCGGGCGGGTCCGTTCTTTGAAGAGCCCCCACGTCGGCCCGTAGCATTCTGCGAACTGGCGGGCTGTACCGTCCGGGTAGGCGTGGTCGCCCGCGGTGAAGACAGTGCCTGGAATCGAGGCGATGAGCCGCGCCGTCTCGCGCGCCCCGTTGCTGCGGCACGAAGCGATGTCCCCGGCGCCCACCAGGACCGGGTCGCCAGGCGGGGAAGTCGACCGGACAGTCGTGACCCCGCTTCCGCCCGTCGTGACCGTAATGACCAGTTCCGGGCTATTGGGCGACTCGCGCGACGCATACTCAACGCCGTCCTGCCTGTGCGAGGTCATCGCGAAGCTGACGAGCCCATTCCGGAGATCCGCGCGCGTCACGTCGAAGGTGACGACCTGCCCTTTCTCCACCGGGCCCAGCGTCGAGAGCACCGGCCCGTCGATCATAGGCCGCTTCTTGAACGTCATCTCGGTCTCGGACCAGGTGGTGTCGCTCACCTGCCGAATCGACCCACCGCTATGGGGGCTGGCATTGGTGACCAGCAAGCGCAGCTTGGCCGAGGTGACGAGCCCATCGATGCCCGACAGGTTGAACATTAGATAGGCTTCCTTGACCGGCTTCCCGTCCACGTCGAAGTCGAGCCTATCGCCGTACGATGTGTGCGGATGCGCCTCGTTCACATAGGTGTCGGCCACCGGCGTGAACCGCAGCGTCGACACCTGTGCCACCGGCCCGTCGGGCCGCTCCGTCGCGGACGTCAGCGCGTCGATGAGCAGCCGTGGTCCGAGCGCCAGGAAAGCCAGCGCCCCGACCACGGCGATGAGATACCGGAGTTTCCACCGTCTCATCGACGGCCGTCCTCTCCTCGCCTCCGGCTAGCCAGTCGTGACCACCAACTGCGGCTTGTTCGACCCCTGGCGCGAGTGGAAATCCGCCCCATCACTCGAGGTCGGCACGAGGATAAAGCTGTACGTCCCATTGCCCGTCACCAACGGCGTCACGTCCAGTTCAACCCAGGTGTCCTTCGCGATCGATCCCAGGTCGTCGCTGGGTGCGCCGATCGGCCCCGGTTTGTTGGTCCAGGTCAGCCCCGCCTCGCTCCAATCGTTGCTGGTCGCGTACACGGCCGGGCCGTTGCTGGAGCCGTCGCTGACGTAGAGGCGGAGCTTTGCTCTGGTGACCGACCCGCTCAGGCCGTTGACGGCAAAGCGCAGGAACGCCTCCCGCCGATCCGGCGACGTATCCGTCCGCAGGCGCGCGGAGGTACCGTAGTTGGTGTCAGGCGTCGCCTCGTCCACCCAGCTATCCGCCTCCGGCGCGAACCGATAGGTGCCACCACCCCCGCCGCTGCCGTCCGCGGTGTACGTCTGCACGTCGAACGTGCGGCCATTCTCATCCGTCGGTGTCACCGTGATCGTGGTACCGTCCACGGTGACCAGAAGGAAGTGATAGACCTGCTGCGGGCTCGTGGGTGGCGGCGCGTTGCAACTACTCCCCTGATTCTTCGAGAAGGACCAGCCAATGGCATAGGCGTTGAAGGGGCTGCAGTGGTTCACCGAGGCAACCTTCGCCCCGCCCCCGCCGGTGATGTAGGTGACCAGACCATCCGCGTTGGCGTGGTTTCGCTGGTAGAAGTGCGCATGGCCGGTAAAGGCAATCTTCACCCCGTAGCGCCCGAGCAGGCCCTCCAGGCTGTCCGGCCCCTGGAGGAACGTGTCCGACTGCTGCGCGGAGCTGTCGGAGTAGAGCGGGAAGTGGAGCACGGCGAGTTTGACCTGATCCGGGTGCGCTGCCAGGTCCTGCTCCAGCCACTGGTACTCCTCGCTCGACACGGTCCAGTGGTAGTCGTAGTCGTTCTTGTACATGGTGGCGTTGCCGACGTTCGCGTCCGCCCAGGCAGCGGTCAGGACGTAGATACGCGCGGTCCCGGCATCGAACGCGTACCAGGCGCTCGGGTAGTCGCCTGGATCGGTCCCGTTCAGGCAGCAGTACGTCTCCCGGACATACTTGCCACTGGAGAGCGCGACCGCCCGGTCCTGCGGGAAGTTGACCAGATGCGGATGGGGGTTATTGGCACTCGCATAGCCATGGTTCCCCGTCGCCGGGAAGATCGGGATCGATCGACCGGGCACCGTCCAGAACTGAGGACCGAAGACGTTGCTGACCGACGGGCCGGTCTGGACCAGATCGCCGTAGTTCTTCTGGCTGCCCGCTGCGTAGGCGTTGTCCCCAACGGTCAGGGCGAAGCGGGCCCCGCTCTCCGCGATCCGTTGCATCAGGGCGGCCTGATCGGGGTTGGTCCCCTCGCTGTTGGTGTACCCCCAGTCCCCAAAGACCACGAACGAGAAGGGCTCGGTCGACCCGGCCGGGACCTGGGTCCAGAAGCGCGGCGACGGGTCGCTGCCGAGCAGATCGATCGTGCCGAGGTAGACGCGGTAACAATACTGCTTGTCCGGCTCCAGCGTCAGCATCGCTTTCCACTGGTACTCCGGCACGGAGTTCACCGTGATCGATGTCCGCGTGGCCGTGACGGTGTTAACCGGGGTGCAGGAGCCGTCGCTCTGCACCTCACCCCACCGAGCCGATCCGGTCGTCTGCGAGCGGTCCGTCGCCCAGTTGATCGTGGCGTACCGGTCGACAACATCGGTCAGGTAGGGGTAGCGCATCAGTTGCGGGGCATAGCCGACGGCCTGGAACGTGGCCACTGCGGCGGTGCTGGACTCCTCGACCTGCGGCGTCACACGGATCCGCGGGCCGTTCTCCCGCCGGGGCGCGTCTCGTCGCGCTCGCTGCGATTTGTGTCCCACCGGGTCGAGTGTCTCGACTTCATAGGTGTGGTTGGCCGCCGGGTCGGCGGTGGTATCCAGGTAGCTGAGGGTGGCCCCGTCCACCGTGGCCAGTAGCTGGCCGTCGCGGTAGATCCGGTAGCCGGTGACGTCGGAGTCGTCGCTGGCGTCGTACCAGTCGAGCAGATTCCCGGCGTCGGTTGGCTCCACGGTGAAGTCGACGGGCGGGGAGGGCGGCATCCGGTCGGTCCGCTCGGGTCGCCCTGGCGCCTTGACTCGGGCCGGCCTCGATTGCGCGATGGTCTTACCGTGCTCGTCGCGCGCCTCCAGCATATACACGTAGGGGCGAGTCGGCTCGACGGTCGTGTCCACGTAGGTGCGGGCGGTCCCCTCGACAGTGGCGAGGTCTTGACCCGACCGCCGGATGAGAAAACCCGCCACGGGTGTGTCGGGTTCCAGTGTCCACGATAGGTCCACCTCGTTCGTCCCCACAGCCACCGCGCGCAGACGCAACTCCGGCCCGGGTGCGGCCTGCACCGACGGACCGTGGGCACCGACCAAGCCGGTGCTGAGGGTGAGGATGAGCACCAACAGCAAGTTGCGCCGCCGCGATGATCCCAGCATGGGGCCCTCCTCCTCGGAGATCGCCAACTAGGCGATCTCTCACTACCGCCGTCGAACGCGCAAGCCGATCTCCGCTTCGCCCATGTCCTGACCCTTCGCGGCGTGCACGTACAAGGTGTACTCGCCCGCTCGCACCAGGCTCGCTAGCCGCACCAGGGCCTCCCCCAGCATGTTCGTCCGCGCCGCCTTCCACCGGACCGTGACGCCGGTGGCGGCGATCAACTCCAGGAAGAGGTGCACGCCGGTCAACCCAGAGCCGTCCCCCCCGTGCTCCGGCACCACACGAACGGCCACCGGCCACGGTCGCCCCACCACCACCTCCTCCGGCGCCTCGACCTCAACCCGGAGCGTCCGGCGCGGCTCCAATGGCCCGGTGATGGAGTCGGTCGTGATCAGCCAGCAGGGATGGATCTCTGCCCAGTGATCGTGCCCCCGATCGAGCACCAGCGGCCCGTGGAGCGTCGCGTGCTCGCCCGGCTGCGGGATGTAGACAGTCGGCTCGTCAGTCGCGATGACTTCGGCAACCAGCAGCCCGTGGTTGGTTGGCCGAAGCAGGTGCTCATACTGCGGGTCCAGCTTCACGTAGACCTTGTGATCCCCGTCGTACGGGTTGTACGTGGTCCGCTCCACGACACCGCTGACCGCCACTGACTCACTGACGAGTTGCAGCCGCGTCGGTTGATGCACATGCTCGAAGATATCGCGCCGCTCGACCGGGATCGGCTCCTCAATCCCGGTCACGTCCGGGAGCGTGACCGCCGCGGAACTCGGCCTCCCGCAGGCGGCGGCCACCGCCGCGAATGCGGAGGTCCCCATGACCACCTGGACCACCTGCAACAACTCACGGCGCGTGAGTCGCCCCTCGCGGAGCAGATATGCGATCCGTTCCCACTGGTGCTCAGCCTCTGGAACCATGCGTTGCACTCACTCTCCCCTCACATTCGCCGCCCCCAGCTCCTGGGCCACGGCCGGTGGCGGTTCCACGTCGGCTGTCGTACCGGCGTCGGGCTCCATGGCAATGTCGCCCCAGATGTGCCGTCCGGTCGTGGACGCATAGTTGCCGGCACTGTCGACCCCGACGAGGTAAAACACCGGACCGGCCGTGGCCGGAACCGGCACCGTGGTCACGAAGTCCCCGCGTTCGTCGGCCTGCACCTCTGCCAGGAACTCACCCCGGTAGTAAAGCGACACGGGCGCGTTGAGCCGGAAGCCGCGGCCCTCGATCCGCATGGCATCCCGCTCCACCGAGAACGCGATCTCCGACTGCGGCAGCCGCTTGGTTACCTGGTAAATCCAGACCCGCGGCTCGCGGTTGTGATAGACGGTATGCACGAGTTCACCGCCGTAGTCCTCCACCAGGCGTTGGAACTGGCGCTGCGTCGAACTACGGACGATGGGGTCCTCCGGCGGATCGTCGCCTGCGTTGGTGTAGAAGACCAGATAGGAGACGTCACCGGAGGCCAGCAAGCGCGGTGGCCAGAGCACCACCCAGTCCCGCGGTGTCGCGTCGGAGCGGAGGCTCGGATGCACAACAGTCCCGCCGGGGAGGATGGTCGCCAGGCGGAAGCGACCGAAGGGGTAAGCGTCGCGTCGGGCATAGAAGGCAAGAACATACTGCGCGGAGCCCTGGGATATGGTCATGACCCCCGCGTCTGGTGGGGTGTTCTCCTTCAACCAGTAGGCCGCCTCCCGCATGCCCGCGTAGTCGTCGACGTGCACCGCCGTCCAGACGGGCGGCAGCGATGCCGCCAGCACCATGGTGACGGCGGCCGCGGCCGGCACCCATGACCTGCGCACAACACCGAGCGCTTGCTCGAGCGCCCGCGCCCCAAGGAGCGCCAGTGCTGGCACCAGCGGCAGCAGGTAGTTGAACGCCTTTAGCGGGTACGTCTGCTGGAAGACGCCGATGACGAGGATCCAGGCCGCCAGCACGATGTCCCCGACGCTCCGCCGAATGGCCGCCACCACCAGGCCCACCGGCGCCAGCACCAGGAGCACGTACCCGTCGTAGTGGGCGAGCACCCTCGGGTAGTAGTACCAGGGCACGTGGCTCACCCGGCGGATGCTGTCTCCGAGGAAGGCGAAGTACAGCGAGCCGTACTTGATCAATTGGTAGAAGGCAGGCGCGAGGCAGACCAGGAACACCACGGCGCTTATCGCAACCGATCGGACCGTCAGGCGGGAGTAACCGTGTGTCAGGAGGAGAACCAGGCCCAGCACCGGCAGGACGAGCACGCCGGTGACCTTCGCGTCCACCGCGAAACCCGCGGCCGCGGCAAAGGCGTAGAGCCAGCGGTCCCCACCGCCGCACACCCACCGGGCACCGCAATAGATGGCGAGCGCCACACAGAATGTGAGGGTCGAATCGAGCAGCGCCAGCCGTCCAAGAAAGATCGCGTACCCGCTCACGGCCAGCAGGAGCGCGGCGATCAGCCCAGTGGCACGACCATAGAGCGTCCGACCGATGGCATAGGTCACGGGCACGGTGAGCATGCTGAACACGGCGGCAACCACCCGCGCCAGGACGTCGGTCACGCCAAACAGCCAGTAGACGGCCGCGAGCACGTACTGGTACAGCAGGAAGTTGGAATTGCCGCGCGACATCAGCATGAAGTACCGCTTGAGTTCCTGGTCCCCGGCCAGGACGGCCGCCTGCCCGGCATAGACCGCCTCGTCGCCTCGGAGGCCGATGGCCCCGAGATCCCAGAGGCGCGCCGTCGCGGCCAGTGCGGTGATCGCGAGTAACGCTGCCGCCTCCCAAGCCGCCCGGCGACGCTCCGCCAGCCGGCCCCATCTCCTCATGGATCGATCCCCTCCAGTTCACCGAGAGTCACTTCGCCCGGGGTACCGGCCTGCTCCGGCCGGTACTCCAGCCGGGCACGCTCGAAGTACTGCACGATCAGTCCGGTGTCGGGATCGGGGAACTCTTCGCTGATCGGATAACCGAAAAGCGCGAGCGACTCCCTGAAGCTGATCCCGGAATCCCCGAGGCGCAGGCCGTTGTTGCGCCAGAAGGTGCGGAAGTGTCCACAGACTCGGTGCCCGGTCGTAGGGAAGTAGTCGCAGTTCGCCGACTGCTCCGCCGTGGCGGCCGGGACGGGCTGGAACGGCTCGGTCCCGAGCAGACCCCGACGCGCAGCCTCCTCCCAGCCCACGCGACCAAGCTGGATCTCGTAGCGGGTCCCGGCCAGGTGCGGATGCAGCTCGAAGCGCGCCCGATCGAAGTACTGGATCGTGAGCGTCACCCCGGTCTCGGCGTCGACCTGCTGATAGGCGGCGCCCACTGGCCTGCCGAATACTCGCGGGCCGCCGCTGGCGTTCCACAGCCGCCGGAATACCTCGGCTACCTCCACGGCCGGGCGGGTCTCCGACGCCGGGACCACCGCAGTCGCGGTGGGCTCCGGCTCGGCGTCCCACGTCGCGGCGAGCGTTTCTGCGGGTTGGAGCAGGCGGTCTGGGGTCAGCAGCCATGAACCATGCACGGCGGTCAGCCCGTAACCGAGCCCGATGACCCCCACCACCGCCGCGACACCCGCGACGCCGTACATGAAGCGCCTGGCGATCCCCACGGGCTGCCCTACACCGGCCGGCAGGAAGCGCCCGACTCGCGTGCCTGACACCACCAGAAGGGCAAAGAGGAGGCCCACCGGGATCGCCAGCACCAGCCCCATCAGGAAATAGGTGATCACCGGGATCGTAATAGTCGCCCCCGGCACCAGGTCGAAGAGTTGCGCCCGAGCATAGCCCCCGGCGCCGAGGATCCACGCGCGGTAGGTCCCGATCGGCAGGCCATCGAAGGTAGCGGCCCCCGTCTCGTCATACGGCCGGTACTCCCTCGTGCCATCCGGATGCTGCAGCACGACACCCGTGCCGACGCGGTCGCCCAGCAGGGTCGCCCGGCCGGTCACGGTGATGCGATGGAGGGAGAGGGGAATGCTGGGGGCCACCTCGGGCCGCAGCGTGAAGGTGACCTCGCCCCGGCGCACCGTGCGGATCCCATCGACGATGACCTCTTGCACCGAGTAGCGGACCGGCTGGGCGCGGAGCCCTGCCGGCGTCTTCACCACGGTCGTCGCCGGGAGCCACTGCGCGACCTGCGGGTCCAGATCGAGGGTCTGCCCCTGCGCGGTCCTCACCCTGATCGAGCTGATGCGCGTCGGCGGGACGAACTCCCCCTCAGCGTCAGCAAAGGTCAGGTTGGTCAGATAGCTCACCAGGAACCCGGCAACCAGCCGCCGTTGGCCTGGGATGGTAATATCGCGGAAGCCGACGTAGACATCGTCCGACCAGCGACTGAAGTCCGCTCGCTGGGTCGTGCTCAGGTCCGCACGCGGCGGGGCCTCGAGCCGGAATGTACCCGGCTGCGAGATGGGGAACCGCGCGATGCCCTCCGCATCCGCGGCGAAGGGGTGGCCGTCCAGGGTGAAGGTGACACCGGGCAGGCTCGGCACGGTACGGATCTCGAGCATCGCCGGCTCGACCGTGACGGTCGCAGCCGTGGTCGCCGTCGCCAGCGTATCGGTGCCTGGGAAGCTCGCGACGAACGCATAGTCCCCAGCGGCCAGGGTTCCCCGCACCTGGAACCCGGCGGCGCCGTCCGGCCCCGTCACGGCGCGCATTGCAATCTGGTCGTCGATGCGGAGTTCGACGATCTGCCCGGAGAGCGGCGCGCCGGACGCGGTCAGCCGCACCATGATTGGGATGTCGTCGCCGACCTGGATCGTCGGCGGCACCTCTAGCGCTAGCTCGACCCCATCGACGGCCGCGGCACGGTCCGGCCCGCGCGCCAGGGCGAGCAGGAGGATCATCCCGAGCAGCACGACTCCCCGGCGCACGCGAGACACCCCGACGATCGGGCAACGCGCGGCCCTCATTCGATCCAGCAGCGCCGATCGAAGGATGCTTCGCGGTCCGATCACGTTCTCCCTTACCCATCTAGCCCACCGGTAGTCGAGGTCAGCGTCACACTTCTGGGTACTGCTACGCGCCAGCCCGGCGACTCATCCGCCGGTACCCGGCTCGGGCACAGCGCCGTCGATCGCCAGCCCACCAGGCAGCGGCTCGCGCGATGGGGCGGGTGCGCTGATCAGCGCCGGGATGCGCTGTGCCCAGTCCATCGAACTGCTGCGGATCAACCGCCCCGGTACCCCGGCCAGCGCCCGCTGGACGATCTGGCGCTCCACCACGGAGAGATCCTGCCCATTGGCCTGGAGGAGGTGCCCACGGATGGCCGGGTACGGCGGGAACCCGTACGCGTCCTCGCAGTTGCTCATCAGGATGTCGAGCATCTCGTCGGGATCGAGACGGAACTCGTCGTCGGCCCCGCGCTCGATGACGAAGAGCCCCCCGAGCCGTGCTTCCCGCGCCAGCTTGACCTGCGGAATCAGCCGCTGGACCGGATACTTCGGCGGCGGTACCAGCCACTGCGCCAGCGCATTGATGGTTGCGACGGGCAGCCGGGAGCGGGTGAGCAGGAAGGCGAAGCGCCGCCCGCCGCGGGAGTGGATCCGGCTCTGGATAGGCAGGCCCAGCCGCTCACGCCGGGTCAGGGCCGGCCGGTTCAGCGCGGACACGGTGTGCTTGCTGATCGTCAGCGGCTTGGGATAGGTCAGCACGGTCCCCTCGGACGTGACCAGCGTGAGATCGTCGGAGATGAACGCCGCGGTGGCGCTCTCCCGCCGCTGCCGGTCGAGCATGCGGAGGACCGTCGTCGTCTTGCCGGTGTCGGTCCGGGCCGTCACCAGGTAGGCGTGGTCGTCGTACGCGATGCAGGCCCCGTGGATCAGCGCGTAGCCTCGCTGGACGAAGGTCCAGCGCAGGATCGGCTCGACCACGTTCGTGTAGAGCACGTGGGGCGAGCGCGCCAGGAGCGGCGACGCCACCACGTCGATGAGGTCCCCAAGGGACACGTCGATCCAAAAACCGAATACACCGAGGCGCTCGTCGTACTGGAAGTGCCGCTCCGCCGTCACCCGGTGAGGCCGCCGCGCCTGGGTGCGTACGTCGATGGTCGGCGGCCCGTCCAGCGCCTCCACGCGGAACTGTTCGAGCTCCGGCAGAGGCACGGTCGACCGCACCGTCACGATGTCGTGGATGTTGTAGAGAGCCGGAGCTGCCGCACGGCGGGAACGCCGTGTAGCATCCCAGATCCACGTGTCGGCCACCGCGAAGCGGAGCGCCGTCAGCGCCAGGAGCGAGATCAGGTTGGACGCCACGTAGAAGATCCCAAAGACCGAGGTCAACGCGTACATCAGAGGTCCTCGGAACAGCAGCGCAGCGTTGTTCATCCCGAAATACAGGCCCATGCGAGCCAGCGGCCCACGCGTGCCCGCGCGCCCGCGGAAAACGAAGGACTCAGTCAGCAAGTACAGCCACAGGGTCGACACTTGCGTCGCCAGCGCCGCGGCGACCAGATAGTGGAGTCCCTGAATCTCGGCAAAGGCGAGGAGAGCGAGCGTATTCACCCCCAGCCCGGAGGCTCCGACCGCCGCGAACCGGACGAAGCGTCGCGTCTGGTCGCTCAGGCGCAACTGCCAGAGCAGCATCAGGTAGCGGATCGCCTCGCGCAGAGACGCCTTGCTCTCTCCCGCGTGACGCTCTCCAAAGCGATACGGCACCTCGGCCACCTGTAGGCCGTCCGTGCGGATGAGGATCTCCAGCAGGATCTTGAAGCCGCAGGGTCGGAGGCTATCCGGGTCGACCGCCCGGCGGCACACCAGGAAAAAGCCGCTCATGGGGTCGGTCACCCCGCGGAGTCGTCCCGGAAAGACTATCTTGGCGAGGATCGTCGTGGCTCGGGACGCAGCCGCCCGCAGTTCCCCCATCCGCCCGAGGCTGCCATCCCCGCAGTAGCGGCTCGCGATCACCAGGTCGGCGTGCGTGGCCCGCGCACGCTCCAGGAGGGAGGGAATCACCTCCGGCGGGTGCTGCAGGTCTGCGTCCATCACGCAGACCCAGTCGGCCCTGGCGGCACGGAGCCCAACCACGACAGCCCCACCCAGCCCACCCTGACGCTCACCCCTCGGACGGTGGATAACCCGGATTACGCGGTCGGGAGACCGCTCCAGCGACTCGATCGCTGCAACCGTGTCATCATCGCTATCATCGACGAAGATGATCTCCAGCACCTGGCCCGGCAGGCACCGATCGAGTCGTTCGACGAGCGGCCCGACGTTCTCCGCCTCGTTGCGCGTCGGCACCACGATCGTGAGCGATGGTGGAATCGGAGATGATTCGTCGGGGACGATATCAGCAATGTCGCACCTCTCCTCCAACCAAGGAGGCGATGCCTCGCGTGTCCCGGCGTCGATCCGCGCGGACATGGGCCACCCTCCACTGATGGGCCATTCCCGGGCAAGCACAAAGGCTCGTCCATCTGTTCGCCATGAGTGAGCATGTGACGTTGATTCTACGGACGGTCTCTGACGACTCCCTTCATGACGCGGAAGTCGCCAGTGTAAATGTCGTCAGGTGACTGGGTGGCCGTGGAGACGATCGAGGAAGAAATGATTGTATAAGGCTATCTCTTAGTCGCAGCGGTCATACGTATCTGGCAGGAGTCCCGCATCGGCGGGTACGGTGGCCCGAGCGGTTAGTTCCGCTGGCCGAAGTCCACGTGACGCGACGAGATGCACCGCCGTGCCGTGAGGTGAAGCCCGGCAGCCAGGTGGCGGCCCCGGTAGAGGCGGTCCTCCAGGTAGGAGAGGCGCCAGGTCGGGATGAAGACGGCTCGCGCGATGGCCTTGACCATAGCCGGGGGCAGCAGCCCCTCACCGCCGCTGGACCGCTCGCGCTGCCAGTAATCGACCACGTCGTGGATCTGACTGACCAGGTGGAACCCGTAGGCCCGGTCCTCCACGTTCAGACCTGCCTCCCACAGCTCCCGGAAGACTTCCTCCGGCGTGAAGTGGTTGATGTGGCCGACGTGATCCCGCTTCCACCGGTTGATCGGAATGCGGCGACTCCGCCGCAAGAGGTGGTAGACGGTACCCGGCTTGCCCTCCAGCGGCACGAAGGCGTGTAGCACGCCGCCGGGGCGGAGAACGCGGGCGATCTCGGAGAGCATCCGCCGGTGCTCCGGCACATGCTCCAGCAGGTCGAAGAAGAGGACGGCGTCGAAGACGCCATCAGCGAAGGGGAGGAGGCTGGCATCGAGGCAGATCAGATCGTGGGCGGGGGAGCGGCGTCGCGCCTCCCGGAGCGCGACACGGCTCAGGTCGGCGCCGAGGATGTTGAGATCCCGCCGCTCGCGACTCAGAGCACGCAGGTAACGACCTGCGCCGCAGCCGAGCAGGAGGACACGCCCCTGCACGCCGGCCAGCGCCGCCAGCGCATGTCGTAGGCGCAGCGAGGCCAGGCTGCGGTCGTGCACCTGGACCTCGTCTCGCCCCTGGATCTTGGATGGATCCTCGACGTCGTAACGTCCGATGCGTCTCACTGGAGCGTCCGGTAGTACTCCAGTAGCGGCGCCAGATCCGGCACCACGAGATCAGGCTGCGGCGATTCTGTTGCCAGGTCCGCGGCGCTGGTCACGCCCGTCAGCACCAGCACCGTGGTGAAGCCCGCGCGCTGCCCCGCCTGGATATCGGTGTCGAGCCGGTCCCCCAGCACCGCCGTCGACTCGGGACCGATCCCCATCAACGCGCCGGCCTCCAGCAGCATCCCCGGCTCCGGCTTCCCGATCACGATCGGCTCACGGCTCGTCGCCACCCGCAGCGCCGCCAGGATCGCCCCCGCACCGGGGACCAGCCCCTCCTCCGTCGGGAAGGTCGTGTCCGGGTTGGTCGCCACCCAGGTCGCCCCGCGCCGGATGGCGAGGCAGGCACGGGCGAGCTTGTCGTACGTCAATTCCCAGTCGGCCCCGGTGACCACGACCTCGGCGTCCAGGTCGGCCGACTGGAAGCGACCATCGCCGAGAATCGCGTCGCGCAGCGCCGCCATGCCCAGCACGTGCACCCGCGTGCCGGCCGGATACCGTTCCTCCAGCCAGGCGCGGGTGGCGAGGCTCGAGGTGACGATTCGCTCAGGCGGGACCGGGATGCCCATCCGGGCGAGCTTCTCGGTGTATTGCTCGGGCGTGCGCGTCGAGTTGTTGGTCGCCATCACGTACGGGATGCCCCGTGCGTCGAGCGCGGCCAGGAACTCGCGGGCGTGGGGCAGCGCTGTGTCCCCGCGGTACAGCACCCCGTCCATATCGATCACATAGCCGCGCACGGGCGCAAGCCGAGGAGCGATATCAGCTCCGGCCAGCGTCATGGCAGTGTCCCTCCTCCATCAGGCAGCGGCGGGAACTCGACCCGCCGCTGCCGCCGCGGGCCAGGATAGCACAGCCTTCGTACCCAGCCAAAGCCGATTCGGGGCACCGACCCGCCTGCTATACTGCCGCCGGACCCCGCCAGGGCAGGGATCGGTGGCGACACCGCGGAAGGGAGGACTGCATGACCCTAGTGAGCCCACGGCTCGACCCGGAGCAGGCGACGCAGGTATTGGCGCAGATCGACGAGCGCGAGGTAGTGGAGTTCCTTCAGTCACTGGTGCGTATCCCATCGGTCAACCCACCCGGTGACGTGCGGGACGCCATCGCCCGCTGCCGCGAACCCCTTGAAGCCGCAGGGTTTGCGATCGAGATCCTCGCCGAGGAGGAGACGAAGCCGAACCTGATTGCCCGGCTCGAGCGCGGCTCCGGCCCCGTGCTGCTCTGGAACGCCCATGTCGACGTCGTGCCGACCGGGGAGGAGTCGGCCTGGACCTACCCGCCGTTCGGCGCCGAGATCCACGACCGTCGCGTCTACGGCCGCGGCGCAGGCGACGACAAGGCCAGCGTCACCGCTCAGATCATGGCCGCCCTCGCTCTGGCGCGCTCCGGCGTGCCGCTGCGCGGCACCCTAATCGTCAATACCGTGGCCGATGAGGAGATCGGCGGCGGGCTCGGCTCCCAACTGGTCGCCGAGTCCGACAACATCCGACCCGACTTCGTCATCGTCGGCGAGCAGACCCTGAACCGCGTCTGCGTCGGCGAGAAGGGCGGGCAGGGTGTCCGCGTCACGGTCTACGGCCGGGCCGCCCACGGCGCGCTCCCCTGGGAGGGCGCCAACGCGATCGAGGGCATGGCCAGGGTGATCGTCGCCCTGCAGGACGAGTTGTGGCCGGAACTGGCGAAGCGCACCCACCCCTACTTCCACCCGTCGTCGGCCTGCGTCTCGCTGATCGAGGGCGGCGTCAAATCCAATGTCGTCCCTGATCGCTGCACCATCCACATCGACCGGCGCATCGTTCCGGGGGAGAAGCCAGTCGAGGTCGTCGCGGAGATCCGCCGCGTCGCCGAGCAGGCGGTCGCCCGGATTCCCGGCCTGCGCGTGGAGGTCGAGCCGGCTGGCTGGGGCGGCAGAGAGGCCACGGTCGTGGCCGAGGACTCCCCGATCGTGAAGGCGATGCTCGCCGCCAACCAGTACCTCGGGTTCGACACCACCCTGACCGGCTTCAGCATGGCCACCGACGGGAGACACTTCGCCGCTCGCGGTTACCCGACCATCATCTACGGCCCGGGCGACCCGTCCCTGGCGCATAAGCCGGACGAGTGGGTCGGCATCGACGAGGTCCTGGATGCCACCCGCGCCTACGCCCTCGCCGGGCTCGCCATCCTCGGCGGGTCCTAGGGAGCGCCGAAGACGACACTGGCGCCGCTCCCGCGGCGCCAGTCCGTTTGTGTGCGTTCAACCGGAGCGCAACCATGGCAAAGCGGCTCCGGACGGGGTGAAGAACCCAGGAACGCGGGCGTCCTCGCCTCGTCCTGAGCTGTGCGGGTGGCCCTCACTCCCGACCCCTCTCCCAACCTTGGGAGAGGGGAGCCATCTCAGGGACCGGGCGACGGTCCGTCTGATGCCCGCGCTCCGCGTGCTCCGCTCCCCGAGAAGGGGTCACGCCTCGGTCGCGCCGGGCGTGGGGCCTCGGCGGCGAGCCCGCCGCGCGTAGTACACCGCCCCAGCGGCGACCAGCGGCCAGAGCCACCACAGGAAGACGACGACCGTCACCGCCACCGTCGCCACACGCCCGGCGAAGCGCATCGAGGCGTCCCACGCCTCGCGCACCACCCGCGCGAAGTCGAACCCGGGCGCCTGGCCTGCACCGGCCGCGACCGGCAGGAGCTGCAGATCGATCCGGGAGAACGAAGTACGCCGCTCCAGGTAGTTCAGGCGCCCCTTCATCTGCTCGATCTCACCCCGCACACGCGCGATCTCCCGCTCGAGCGCCAGGATGTCCTCCAGTCGCTCCGCCTGCCCCTGGAGCGAGAGGAGTCGCTGCTCGGTCGCCTCCGCGTTGCGCAGCCGCGCTTCGAGGTCCACGTACTCCTCAGTCACGTCCTGGCTGCTGGTGGTCTCGTGGTCCACGCGCTCCACCAACGGCAGGCCCCGCAGCGCGCTCATGGTCGGGTCGAAGCGATCCGAGGGCACTTCGATCGTCAGCATCGCAGACTGGTAGTCGCCGTTGTAGGAGGTCGATGAGGTCAGGATCTGCCCTCCCTGTGCCGTGGCGATGTCGCGCACCGCCGCGATGGCCTGCTCGACGTTCTGGACCGTCAGCGTCAGCTCAGCCGTCCGCACGATGCGACGGTCCCAGTCGGCGATCTGAGCGGCCCCGGGCGGCGCCGCCGCTCCGGCACTGTCGCGCGAGCCATCATTGGTGGACACACCGGCTATGGCGCTCTCCCCGGCACTTTGGGTCACCGAAGCGTCCCGGCCCACACCGCCGCAGGCCGCCAGCACCAGAGCCAGCACCATCACTCCGAGCAACAGCACCAGTGTCGATCGTCCGGCCGCCCGCATCTCTCTCCTCCTCACTCCATCGCGGGCCAGCCCGGCCCGCCCTGACAGGATGACGCTCGGCGGCGGTCCATTGTTCCGCATCCCGCCGCGTAAACCCGCGCCACGCTGCGACCTGATTCTCCGCCGGACCGTTGTCCACGGCGTGACGACGACACGAGCACGGGTGTCCGCGCCCGGCCCTGCGAGCGCGGCCCTCACCCCCGACCCCTCTCCCAACCTTGGGAGAGGGGAACTCCAAGCGATGTCATCCTTCGCTCCGCTCAGGACGACACGGAAGCGCCAGCGGATACGCAGGGCACGGCTGGGCGGCCGTAGAGCGATTTCGCCCTACCGCCGGAACACGATGTTGAGGATGAGTGTGAGAATCAGGCTAAGGAGGAGCATCGTCGCCAGCGGGATGTAAACGGTGACCGGCCCGCGGCGGATGGTGATGTCGCCGGGCAGACGCCCCAGCAACGGCACCCGGCCAGCAAGGTAGATCACGCCGCCCAGCACGATGAGCGCGACTCCGACAACGAGGATGATCTTGCCGAGCTGGCTCAGATCGGACATGGCGTCGAGCCGCCTCCCGCCGCGACGCTACCGCCTGCCGAAGAGCTCCCGCAGGTGCGCGCCGATGTCGAAGATGAGGATGAACAAGATCGGGATCAACGCGAGCACGACGGCTGGAATGATGAGTTGCAGCAGATCGTGGATGATGCCCATCCCGTGGTGCCTTTCCCAAGCAACCCGGGTGCCCGGTTCTCCGGGCAGCGCGACGGCGTCCGACCGGAAGAACGCCTGACGGCCGGCCCGTGAGGACCGACCGTCAGGATTATACGCCAACCGGTGAGAACCGGCGCCGTCGCGCCTACGCCACCACCTCGGCCGCCGACAGCACGCCCTCGATGGTCAGCTCGCCGTCCGGCCCGACATCGACGGTGACCGTGTCGCCTTCGTGGATCTTCCCCGCCAGCAGCGACTTGGCCAGCCGGTCGAGCACTTCGCGCTGGATCGTCCGCTTGAGCGGCCGCGCGCCGAAAACAGGGTCGTAGCCGCGGTCGGCCAGCCACTCCTTGGCCCGCTGCGTCACCTGGAGGGTGATGTTGCGGTCCGCCAGCCGCTCGGCCACCTGCCGGAGCTGGATGTCGACGATCATCGCCAGATGCTCGCGCGTCAGCGCGTGGAAGATCACGATCTCATCGATCCGGTTCAGGAACTCCGGCCGGAAGTGGTTCCGGAGCGCCTCAAACACCCGGCGCCGCATCTCGGCCTCGCCCTGCGGCCCCGCCGCCTGGATGTAGGCCGACCCCAGGTTGCTGGTCATGATGATGACCGTGTTCCGGAAGTCGACCGTCCGCCCCTGGCCGTCGGTCAGCCGGCCGTCATCGAGCACCTGAAGCAGGACGTTGAACACCTCCGGGTGCGCCTTCTCGATCTCGTCGAACAGGACGACCGCGTAGGGCCGCCGCCGGATGGCCTCGGTCAACTGCCCGCCCTCGTCGTAACCGACGTAGCCGGGCGGCGCGCCGATCAGCCGCGCGACGGTGTGCCGCTCCTGGTACTCCGACATGTCGATCCGCACCATGGCGTGGTCGTCGTCGAAGAGGAACTCGGCCAGTGCCCGCGCCAGCTCGGTCTTCCCGACACCGGTCGGACCAAGGAAGATGAAGCTCCCCAGCGGCCGGTTCGGGTCCTGCAGCCCGGCCCGAGCACGGCGGATGGCGTTGCTCACCGCCTCGATCGCCTCGTCCTGCCCCACGACACGCTGGTGCAGCCGCGACTCCATGTGGACCAGCTTCTCGATCTCGCCCTCGACGAGCTTGCTGACCGGGATACCGGTCCACTTGCTCACCACCTCGGCGATATCGTCGGCGTCGACTTCCTCCTTGAGCAGCTTGCCGTGGGTCTGCACCTCGGCCAGGTGCCGCTCTTCCTCCTTGAGCTTCCGCTCGAGCTCGACCAGCCGGCCGTACTGCAACTCCGACGCGCGCGCGTAGTCGGCAGCGCGCTGGGCCTGTTCGATCTCGTGCCGGGTCTGTTCGATCTGCTCCTTCAGCTCGCTGATCCGCTGGATCGCCTCGCGCTCCTGCTCCCACTGCGAGCGTAGCACCTGCTCCTGCTCGCGCAGGTCGGCCAGCTCACGCTCCAGCTCCTGCAGCCGCTGCTTCGAGGCATCGTCGCGCTCCTTGCGCAGCGCCTCACGCTCGATCTCGAGCTGCATGATCCGCCGATGAAGCTCGTCCAGCTCCGCCGGCATGCTGGTGATCTCCATCCGCAAGCGGGCAGCCGCCTCATCGACCAGGTCGATCGCCTTATCCGGCAGGAAGCGGTTGGTGATGTACCGGTTCGACAGCACCGCAGCGGCGACCAGCGCCGAGTCCAGGATGCGGACCTTATGGTGCAGCTCGTACCGCTCGCGCAGCCCACGCAGGATGCTGATGGTGTCCTC
>Ga0207873_1001845_pt1 | contig 19116 bp, 17 predicted proteins | sample BGWIniCompost_FD_187373 | JGI IMG/M metagenome (GOLD analysis project Ga0207873, IMG submission 187373) | Cellulose adapted compost microbial communities from Newby Island Compost Facility, Milpitas, CA, USA - BGW Initial Compost (SPAdes)... ...
CAAAATACACAAAATCGATATGAATCGCAGGAACTTCATCAAGGGTACCGGGGCGGCGGTAGCCGGCTCGATTTTGGCCCAAACCGGCATCCTTAGTGCGACTGCCGGATGCATGTTGGCTGACAAAATCAATATCGGCGTGATCGGCTGCAATGGAATGGGCTGGTCTAACGTCTCCTCCCTGCTCAAAATGAACGATGTCGACCTGGTGGCTATCTGTGATGTTGATGAGAATGTGGTTCAAAAGCGGGTTGCCGATTACAAGAAATTAAGAAACAACAAGCCCAAGACGTACAAGGACTATCGCGAGCTCCTCAATGACCGCAATGTTGACGCTGTTGTCATCGGAACGCCTGACCATTGGCATTGTCGAATGATGGTAGATGCTGTCAATGCCGGCAAGCACGTCTACGTTGAAAAGCCGATTGCCAACAGCATTGAAGAGGCACGAATCATGGTTCAGGCCCAGGAGAAAACTGGTAAGGTGGTTCAGGCCGGTCAATGGCAACGCAGTGGTCCACACTATCGCAAAGCCTTCGAGATTGTAAGATCGGGTGTGCTTGGAAAGATTCGCCTCGTAAAAGTATGGGCCTATCAGGGTTGGATGAAGCCCGTACCGGTTGTTCCCGATGGCCAACCGCCTGCCGGTGTTGACTACAAGTTCTGGCTGGGTCCTGCTCCTGAGCGTCCTTTCAATCAGAACCGCTTTCACTTCAACTTCCGTTGGTTCTGGGATTATGCTGGTGGCCTGATGACCGACTGGGGTGTACATGAAATCGACATTGCACTGTACGCTATGAACGCCGAAGCGCCGATCTCTGTGATGGCGTCCGGTGGAAAGCTTGCGTATCCTGATGATGCATCTGAGACCCCTGATACCCTGCAAGCTGTGTTTCAGTATCAGGATTTCAACATGTTGTGGGAACACGCGACCGGTATTGACAACGGTCCTTATGGAAGGTCTGAGGGTATCGCCTTCATCGGCAACAATGGAACACTCGTTGTCAACCGTGGAGGGTACGAAGTTCTCGTTGAACGCGAAGCACAAGGCTACGCTGCAACAGGCAAGCCGAAGATGGAAACCATCGAGGCGTACGTTAAACCGCCTGAACTCAATTACCTGGATTTACATACGCAAAACTTCATCGACGCTGTCAAGAAGAATAGCCAGGATGCATTGAATACACCCATTCGTTCAGGAAGCGTTGCTGCGATCAACGCGCACATGGGCAACATCGCCTTCAAGACAGGAACGAAAATCTATTGGGATGCCAAAGCCGGCAAGTTTGATAATGCCGAGGCGAACAAGCTGATTGTGCCGGAGTATCATAATGGATGGAAGCTTCCTGTGTGACTGATCACCGATCACCGATCACCCCTTCCCCGGCTGTAAACACCGTCACAGTATTATCAATCGCCGGCACGGTCCGGAGGTACGCGTAAATAGCTGAGAGGTCTTCGTCGGTCATTTCCGCGTACATGGTCCAGGGCATGAGTGTGTTGAATTCTCCGGGTTGAATGGTCCTTTCGACATAAGTTGAATCGGTGTACTGTCTGAACCGCGCCAAAAAATTCTCAAGCGTCCACGAGCCTATACCGGTGCCGGTATGGGGTGTAATGTTGGACGATCGCACCACCGATCCGTCAGGCCACAGGAATTCACGACCTCCCGCAAATTCCAATCCCGGGATGATACGACCCTTGTCCACTTGTGTGTGACACTCCACACACCCACCGGCGTTGGCGAGGTATTTACCGTAAGCTACTTGATCGGATGGGTTGGGCTTCTTCGTGAAGGAGGGAGTTTGTGGAATGGTATTAAGAATGAGGTTCATCGGGAAATCCGCTTTCGATTCAGGTACTTCATTTTCAATCGGGGGAATTGATCGCAGATAAGCGATGATTGAATAAATGTCTTCCGGATCCATCTTGCCGTAATTGGGATATGGCATAAGTGGGAACATTGCCCGTCCTTCCTTGGTGACGCCTGACGTGATTACCCTAAAGAGTTCGCCGTCTGTGTAGCGTCCGATCCCGGCCGGAGTTATATTCCGCGCGTAAAACACGCCGGGCAGGCCTGCATTCTGATCAAACCGATCGCCACCCATTCCAAGGGTACCCGGGGTTATAGGTCCGGAAAACTTTGTCCAGTCGCGCGTTGAGTGACAATCCATGCATACTGTGATGGAATTAGCGAGATACCGACCGCGTTCGATTCGTTCGGCGGTGTACTCGATTTGCAAATCCTCTGGTTCGCCTACATCGGGTAATGCGAACGCCACATAGCCAACGATGGCAGAAACAGTGAGAACGGCGAGCACCAGCAATGTGCCGATGACCTTTAGAAATAGCCTCATAGGAGTTGGGGGTTAGACTTTTTTAGAGTGTAGGCGTCTTGAAGACCATGGGCCGGGTGTCAGAGTTTGAAAGCCTGCCGGGCCACCAGTTTCCACTGGTCACCCTTACCCTGCCATACCAGGAGGATGCCTATCTTGACAGGTCCCGAGTTCGCCTGCCCGTGGAGTTCGTGCCGGACGATAGCAACATTGCCAGCTACGGTGATGGTCTGATTGACTAGATTGATCTCCGTAAAGTCAGACTTCCCGGTGGCAAGTGCGTCGACGAAAGCCTTCTTGTCTTCAATCAGTCCATTGGAATGTCCGTAAGACAACTCCGGCGCGGTAAGACTTTCAAGGGCAGCCCTGTCGCCGTCGAGCATGGCCTGACGTAAGCGTTCAACTGCGGCCGCTACGGCCTTTTCTTCCTTTGATTGTGCAAATGAAGCCGTTACAGCAATAAGCACCAAAAGTACTATAGAACTAATCTTTATCATGTCCTTAAGGTAATAATACCTTGCGTAACATAGGGAATATATTACGTGAGCGTTATGAAAATGTTCGCCGTTGGAGAATATTTATTAAACGGGTGTGCGAAATAAAATGCGATTTTTGTGCCCGATGGACATAAGAATCCGGCACCGTATCTCCATAGGCGTATACTTCTTTCTGTCAGGATTCTGTTTTGCGGCCTGGACTTCCCGAATACCCACGATCAAAGCCATCTTTGACCTGAACGACGCTCAACTTGGGAGTTTGTTGTTGCTGATGCCCTTCAGTTCTCTCGCGGGGCTGCCGGTTTCGGGATGGCTTGTTTCGCGGTTTAACAGCAGGGGGCCATTGATTGCTGCCCTGATCCTGTTGGCTTTATCATTGGTCGTCATAGGCATAGCGCCTTCGGTTTTTGTTCTCGGCATTGGCATGTGTCTCTTCGCATTCCACTCCCGGATCCTGGGGATTGCCATTAATGCACAGGCGCTTTCCCTTCAAAAGCAGTTTGAGAAAAAGATATTCGGTTCGTTTCACGGACTCTGGAGTACCGGGGGCATAGCCAGTGTCGGTGTGTCAACACTATTTGTTGCGCGTGGTGCCGCGTTGGAGTGGCACATGCTTACGATCTGTGCGGTTGCTTTGATAGCCGGCGCAATCGCGTACCCTTACCTTCTTCGTAACGACAAGTCGACGACAGCCAATAAACTCATGTTGGGCAAACCAGAACCGCTGATCGTGCTGCTCGGTTTGCTGATATTCCTCGCTTCGATTTGTGAGGGGGGAATGTTCGACTGGAACAGCGTCTACTTCAGAGAGGTGGTAGGTGTCGAATTGTTCACGTTAGGATACCTCACGTTCATGATCTGCATGGCGCTGTCACGGTTTGCCACCGATTGGTTTATCGAGCAGATAGGAATGAAATCCACATTTACCATTAGTGCAATCCTGATCGTTGCAGGCATCGCGATTTCGATCCTTTACCCTTCGTTTTGGATATGCCTGATCGGATTTTGCCTTGTAGGCCTTGGCACCGCTGCCATAGTGCCGATGACTTTCCTTCTTGCGTCTACCGTTGAAAAGTATTCGGCGCCTGTGACAATTTCCATCGTCGCTACCTATGGAATCGTAGGTGTATTCATCGGCCCGCCCCTCGTCGGTTATCTGGCACACGCTTTCGACTTGCGTATAGCGTTCATCACATTCGGTCTGGCAGGACTGATGATGATTCCCGTGTCCCGACTTTTCTTCAGAAGGAGTTCGAAGAGCTAATCGAACGACTATACTTCGGCAACCACCCTTCGCATTTTTTCCAAACCCGTTTTTGCAACAGTGAGCGGATCTTGCTGCCAGTAGTCACGATTGAACAATTCCAGCGAAAGAATCTTTGGGCCCGTCATGTTCTTGAGATGTGTGAGCACAACCTTTAGCGGTGCTACACCATCGCCGGGATAAATGCGGTCCTTATCCTGAAGTTGTTCACGGGGAATCGATGCGGGGTAGTCGTTCATGTGGAAAATGTCAACCGCTTTTCCATCCAATAACTTCATGCAGTCAAAACCCGAGTTGCCTCTGTGAAGGTGATACACATCCGCAAGGATGTGGGCGTCGGGATCGTTGGCAACAGCGGCCACCATTAATGCCTGGCCTAGGTGGCTAAACGGAGATGCACCCCACACTTCGAGTTGTGGCGTAACGCCGGTTTGTCTTCCCAGTTCGAGTATGACTTTGTATCGTTCGCCTGCTTTATAAAGATCGGGGGGAGATGTCACGCCTGCTGCGGGCGCTGCGATGCGCGTACAACCGAGCGCCGCCATGATCTCCATTTCTTCTTTCAACTGAGCAACTCCTGCCTTGCGCTTCTCATCCTCATCCGCCATCCATTGCGCGAATCCAATCGCGTTCACAATTTCTACGCCTGCATCTGAAGCTAGTTTCTTTAGCGCAGCCAGGCTTTTCCCTTCATTCATGTAGGCCCTCAGATCGCCAATCCAAACTTCGATGGCGTCATAACCTGCGCGGGCGGTAATATCAATGTACTTTTCAACGCCCAGCCTTTGGCCGCTGATAGTACTCGTGTTAAGACATAACTTGAATTTTTGGTCCTTGCGTCTCGCAGGAGTAGCGCTGACTGGGAGTGCGCCAGCCAGACTTAGACCAGTTGCAGCAGCTACTGTCTTGAGGACATTTCTTCTTTTCATGGAAGCGGATTTAATGGGGAGGCGAAATATAGAAAAAGATTCCATTCCCTGAAGCCAGTTTAGAGGTGAGCGGCAAAGCTCAGCATCGAAACATTTCGCCGTGCCTCAGGACCCGGTACGGCTGACCTTTGTTTTCCGCTTCGCGAATGAAGTTATTAACATCAGCCGTATTGAAGGTGAACATATCGTAATGACAGGGAATTACACAACGTGCACCAGTCGCCTTTCCCAGTGCCACCGCTTCTTCGCAATCGAGATTTCCGGCTACCCTCCGGGCTGGATCATTTCCATTGATGGGTAAAATAGCTACATCAATGGACCACCGACGGAGAAGATCGGGGAGGTCGTCGAACCAGAGGGTATCACCGCTGTGGTAGATGTGATGGTTCCCGAACGAGATGACATACCCCATGAAACGACAATTGCCGTTTTCGTCGCGTTCTATTTCATTATGCTTCGCGGGGACACCGTGAAATGTAAAGTCACCGACCTGAACACTTTTCCCATCGGTAAGTCCTGTCGGAAACTCCGGCGGCACCTGCGCTCGATTTGATACAAACTCGCGGTTGGCTTCGGGTATGATGAACGCAGCGTTGGGGTTGTTCCGGAGGACAGGGATGAGGGTCTCAGCGTCCAGGTGATCTGTGTGATTATGGCTGGAGGTCACAACGTCGATGCCTTTCAGCATTTCAGGATCGATGACCCGTTCGCTCATGCGTATGTGTGGCTTATCGGTTTGCGCGTACTTCTTGGTAAGAGAATCAGAAAGGTAAGGATCGATGAGCACTCGCCTGCCGTTCCATTGCAACAGATAGCCGCTTTGTCCGAGCCACCAGAGGCAAAATCCAGGTGCTTCGAGAAAGGAATCCATTTCCCGGATGAGCTCCTCGTCCTTTTTCAACGCCGGTATCAGGCTCATAGCGTTGCCCGCATGATTCGTGCGCCACTCACCATGTTCTTGAGTTTCAGCCGTGCCGCCCAACGCGCTGTCTGGCTCAGTCCGCAATCGGGAGCAAGTGATAGCCGGTCGGCCGGAACATACTTCAGGCACTTTCTGATCCGTTGGATGACATCTTCGACAGTTTCTATGTAGTAGTTTTTGACATCGATAATGCCCACTGCCACGTGCATTTTTTCTGCGAAGACACCGAGCAACTCAATTTCAGCAAATTCACGGTTAGCCATTTCAACGTGAATTTCGTCGACGGTCAGGTCAAGGAAGTCTGGCAACATCGGTTTAATGCTTCGATACCCCACTGACCTTCCTTTGAAGTTGCCAAAGCAAAGGTGTGTGCTGAGTCGTGTCTTTCCGACAATAGGTTTCACCGTTCGATTGAAAATATCGACAAAGCGTTTTGTGTCTTCGCGATAGGCATAACAACTCATGGAGGGTTCGTCAACTGTGATTTCGGTGCAGCCTGCTTCCACGAGCGCAACCAATTCACGCTGAACAATTGGCAGCAGGGCCTCCGTTATCTCGTAACGATCCTTGTATCGTTCGTTGGGAAGTAGCCTGCCGCTGAGTGTGTAGGGACCGGGAACGCTCGCCTTCAGTACCGGTCCGGGAGGTGCCAGCTTCTGTAACCGGGTGAATTCCTTTACTGCGCCGAGTCCGTTTGGCGCGGTGAGTTCATCGACAATCTTGTGTTTTCCCCGCTGGTCGTGTGCCGGGGGACCAAACTTTCTTAGTTCCGATTCGTTGTTTTGAATTCCCCGTATGTATCCATAGAAAGAAAGATTGAAATCGAGTCGCGTCTGTTCACCGTCGGTGATGACATCCAGGCCGGCATTGACCTGGTCGTGGATGGCGGCTATCACAGCGTCCTCAATCATTTCTTCTATGTCGGCATCGCCAAACCGGTTAAGATTCTGAGTAGCAAATTCAAGCCATCCGGGAAAAGGATAGCTCCCTATTACCGTTGTGCGAAGGGGAACATGGTTCGTCATGATGCGTTTAGTTGGTTTGGTCTTTCGTAATACCTGCACCCTCATACAACCTGGCGAGTCGGTGTGCATGTTCATCGTATGCGCTCTCAAACAGCGCAGCGGCGCGATCGCCGCCCACAAGTGCAGCACTGGTCAACACCTTCGGCGGTTGTCCGGCCTCCGTAAGCAGCCGTGCTGTTTCCGCCTTGATACAATTAATAATGATAGCACCTCCTACTGTCGATCCGGGAGATACTGGTGTGTCCAACCCCGGTACACTTACCATCGCATCGCCAGCAGGCGCTCCGGTGTCAAGTACCAGATCAGCAAAGTCCGATAACTTCTTACCATCAGTGCGTTTCGACTTGGTTGCTTCCAGGTGTTCACGGGTGATAAGTGCTACGACCTTGATTTTTCGGCGCTGGAATTGTTCAGCAATTTCTATCGGAACCACATTACAACCACTCGAAGAGATGACGAGTGCTGTATCTTTTTCAGAAAGTCCGAAGTTGCGCAAGATCCTTTCAGCGAGCCCCTCTACGTTTTCCAGAAACATCGCCTGTCGCTGTCCATTGGCGCCAACGACAAGGTTATGGAAAGTCAGTGACAACTCAACGATGGGATTGAAGCCGGGATACGATCCGTAACGTGGCCACATTTCTTCCACCATGATGCGGCTGTGGCCGCTGCCAAAAACGTGGACCATCCGTCCTGCGAGGATGCTATCTGCAAACCATCGTGCTGCTTGTGCAATAGCTTGCTGCTGCGCCTCAACGCGAGCAATGATGGCTTTGCATTGTTCCAAATATCGTTCGGTCAAACTCATTGTTTTTATTTCTTCGCTTCCTTTCTGGCTGCGGTTTCGCGTGCATAGCATGCCGCTCCCATCGCACCTGCCATATCGCCCTGTACTGCTTTCACGATGGTAACCTGTTTGCCTCCGGCGCGCCATTCGTATTGGTCCATGAACTTAGCGAGTGGGTCAAATAAGTCTGGACCTGCTTCTGTTATGCCACCGCCAAGCACGATAACCTCCGGTGAGAGTATATTTACAATTGAGGCCAGTCCAATGGCTAACTTTCGCACCGAGGTTATCCACACGTCTTTCGCGAGGGCATCGCCGCTGCGATAAGCCTTCAGTAGTTCGTGTGTTGTCGTGAATTTTCCTCCCGAACGCTCAGACACGGTGGCATTGCCAATAGACTCTTCAAGACTCCCAGGCATTCCTGTAATTCCGGGACGTCCTTCATCGTTGATCACCATGTGTCCGAAATGACCAGCCTTGTTGAATGCACCGAGGTAAGGTTGACCGTCGATGAGAATTGCACCTCCGACTCCAGTGCCCAGCGTTAGCATAACAGCATGCCGGCAGTTTTTTGCTGCGCCGTAGCGCGACTCCGCGATCAGGGCAGAGACAGCATCGTTGAGGACTACAGCCTGAGTGCCCAGGTTTTCACACCAGTCGAAGTTTTCCAGTCCCTGCAACCGTCCGGGCATAACAGCAATGGCTGTCGCGGCATCATTCGGCAATCCTGGCGCGGCAATCCCAACGTGCGGCGTCAGACCCGATTTTTTTTCAAGATCTTTAACGATGGTGACGACGGCGTTTTTCCACAACCTGCTGTCGCCGTCGTGTGTGGCTGTAGTTTGCTGATGCAGAATATTCCCTGTTTCGTCCATCAGGACTGCCTTAATCCTGCTGGCGCCAAGGTCGATTCCGATGCTGAGTGCCTGGGTGGTCATGTGGGATAACTACTCTGTTGAATTGTACAGACCCTCACTTACGCTCCAACCACCATCAACAGCTACAACCTGTCCTGTGGTAAAGCGTGAACTGTCGCTCATAAAATACACTGCCAGCCCATCCACGTCGACAGGGGTGCCAATTCTGCCTCCATCCAGCGGTTGCTTGTGCCGGACGAACTCCATGATCTGATCGTCTTTGGCTGCGCGTTGCGCCATAGGCGTTTCTATCAACCCGGGTGCAATGACATTTACCCGAATATTCCTGGAGGCATAGTACGAGGCGATCGATTTGCTGAAGCCCACAATAGCTGCCTTTGCTGCTGCATAGGCGTGTGTGCTAAAGTATGTTGGAGAAGGTGAAAACCCGAGGACCGATCCCATGTTGAGGATCGTTCCCCCACGTTGTTGTTCGAGGAAGTATCGTACTGCCGCCTGGTTCGACAGCATCATCGACGTCAGGTTTATCGCGAGCGTGTGATTCCATCCCTCCAGCGTTAATTCATGGAGCGGACCGTCACCCATCTTGCGACCGCTCCCACCGGCGACATGGTACAGGCCATCGACTGATCCGAAACGATCATGGCATAGGCGAATAGCATCTTCTGCTGTACCGGGTTCAGTGGCGTCGGAACTAATCGCTATGCCAGCTTCGCCGAGATGGCCTTTAGCAGCTGTTGTGCTTTCAGTGTCCTTGCCTGTTACCACCACGCGAGCGCCGGAGTTGACAAAGGTAAGGGCAGCCGACAGTCCTATTCCGGTAGTACCACCAATGATTACGATATTCTTGCCTTGAAGCGTCAGGGGCTGCATCACAGATCTGGTTGGCCACGGTTGGTCCGTCCGGGCTGAATTTAAGTGAATCATTCAATTTTTGAACGCAATGGCAGTTATTTCCCTAATCTGCCTAAATTGAGTTGCACGAGCAGCAAATTGAATCTGTAAGCAAATGAAGATTTTCCTTGTCGGTGGCTTTCTCGGCAGTGGTAAAACGACTGCCATCGCAGCCGCGTGCAGATTGCTGATGGCACGTGGGCATCGGGTTGGTGTGATCACCAACGATCAGGGTGAACAGCAGGTAGATACACTGACGATGACGAAGCTGGGCATTCCGGCGCGCGAAGTGGCCGGTGGTTGCTTTTGCTGCAATTACGATCAGTTCGATGCGCATGTGCGTTCCCTGGAGGCGGAAAATCTTCCGCAGTTCGTTTTTGCTGAGTCGGTTGGCACGTGCACAGACCTTGCCGCTACTATTGTGCTCCCGCTGGCAAAGTTCAGACCAGACGTTGATGTCGTGATTTGCATTTTTGCCGACGCTGCCTTCCTGGCCTCGCTGCTCGAAGGCAGCGCAACTTTTGTCGAGGAGTCGGTTCGCTACATTTACAAGAAACAACTCGAGGAAGCGGATTTGATTGTGATAAACAAGTCTGATCTCATCACAGAAGATCAGAAGGAGATGATCCGTGATCTGCTAGGCGAGGAGTACAGCGGGAAGTCTTATTTGTTTCAGAATTCGACAGCTGATTCGGATGTTGAACAATGGTTGAATCAGTTGCAGACCATGAAGGCGGCGGGCTTGGTGCTGGACATCGATTACAACACGTATGGCGACGGTGAGGCACGCATGGCGTGGCTCGATAAGAGAGTTGTAATTGAAGACAATGCGGGTAAGGCTGCGGACGCCGTTCGGAAAATCATGGAAGCTATCTTTCGCAGAATTTCAGAGGAACGTTTGCTTATCGGGCATCTAAAGTTTTTTATCGACGCCGGCAACTGGGCACGAAAGATCAGTTTTACAGCATCTTCGAATGACTTCCACAGGTTCACAACAGATGCTGCGGATCGCATCGAACTTCTCATCAATGCGAGGGTACAAACCGACCCCCGCCGATTGACACGAATTGTCGATGATGTCATCGAAAACATGCACGCCACGGGTAGAAGCATAACACCGGGTCCCTGGTCGGCATTTGTGCCGGGATTTCCAAGGCCTACCCACCGCATGGCAAATTGATGGCCCGAAGGTTTTTTTTGAGGTATTTCGCCGGAAACGAGTTACCTTGTTGGTTCACACACGCTCGATATCGTGCTTCCACGGGTTTTGCGGCCCTATTTGGACGGATTCCAGCGGAATTTTTGTTAAATTAATGTATTAAGAAGAAAACATGGGTAAGTCACGCGAAACCTGGAATAAGAAGGAAACGGAGAAGAAAAAGCGCAAAAAGCGACAAGACAAGGAGCAACGACGCGAGGAGCGAAAAGCCCAGGCCAAAGCAGGCGGTGCTTCATTTGACGACATGATTGCGTATGTGGATGAGGATGGTAATATCACATCAACGCCGCCTGATCCTTCCAAAAAACGCGAAGTAAAGGAAGAAGACATAGTCATCGGTGTTCCGAGGCAGAGTCCCTCGGAAGCACAAGATCCCATCCGGCGCGGAACGGTTTCTTTTTTTAACACCTCAAAGGGTTACGGGTTTATCCGCGACCATGAGACCCAGGAAAGCATCTTCGTTCATGCCAACGGTCTGATCGACGAAATTCACGAGAACGACAAAGTCACGTTCGAAGTGCAGATGGGTCACAAGGGCCCCAATGCCGTCGAAGTGAAGCTTATCCGCTAATCATTCCTTCTAGACGAGATCCCACTTGCTGCGATATCGCCTTTCCAGCAACTGGTTGGCTTCCTTGTCATTGATGAATTTTTCCTTTTCAGGATTCCACTGCAAAGAGCGTCCCAATCTCCATGAGATGAGCGCCAGGTGCATTGGCAACGTCATTTCACGTGCGTACTCCAGGTTGGACTCTGGCTGGGTTCGCGATTTTACTGCGTCGACGAAGTTTTGCTGGTGGCCGGGCGACCGCGGAAGCGTCTTTGGTACTTCTGCCACATCCGGTACTGTTTCCCCGTTGATGGTCAGGGAGTGCGTGCGGTAATCGCATATTAGCGTTCCCTTGTCCCCTTCGAAGTAGGCGCCTATTTCACGCTCGGCAGCGCCGGGGACGTCGGGTGGGTTGGTGGTCCAGTACACCTTCATGTTGTCAAACTCGAAGTCGGCGTCCAACCACTTGGGCGCATCGGCCACACCATCGGTTTTTTCACCGCGTGCAGTGATCTTGCGAAGGCCCTTTGGATGAACGGACCACCAGACAATGTCTGCGATGTGGCACCAGAAATCGGCGAACACGCCACCGCTGTAGTCCAGGAAGTATCGGTAGGTGAAGTGACAACGTTCCGGGAAATAGTCGGCGTACGGTGCGGGACCGAGCCACATGTCCCAGTAGGGCGGAGGCGTCTGGATGGCCGGACGTCCCAGTCCGGGAGAAAATCCCTTCTTCCAAAGTCTCACTGTGTTCACTTTGCCGATCACGCCGGCTTGAATGAGCTCAACAACGCGGTGATAATTTTCGCCTGCGTGTATTTGTGTACCAAGCTGAAATACACGATTGTATTTTTTCAGGTCTTTGAGCATTGCTTGTCCCTCGGACACGTCATACGACAGCGGCTTTTCGCCATACACATCCTTGCCGGCCTGGAATGCAAGTCGCGCGATCTGTGCGTGCCAGTGATCCGGTGTGGCAACGGTAACAGCGTCGATGTCTTTTCTATCGAGGATATGGCGAAAATCCGTGTAGCCCTGAGCCTTCGTATCGGGCTTCATTTCTTTCAGCTTTTGCATTGTGGAATTCAGGTGGTCCGGATCCACATCACACAACGCCACAATATCGACATCGGCAAGCTCGGCAAACCACTTCATGTGTTGATTACCCATGCCCCCCAATCCGATGTGTGCGACACGCAGCTTATCGCTCGCGGGAATTCTAAGCCTGTTGAACGAGGTTGCTCCTACAATACCCGGCAATGCCGAGAGTCCCAGCGTCGCTAACGCACCCTTGCGAAGGAACTCGCGTCTCTTGATGTTTTTGCTCATGAATGAAATAGTGTGGTTTGGATCGGGAAGATATCAAATATGAGAAAGGAGACCAATTAATGGGGAAGTAAAAGTAAGCGGTAAGCAGTAGGAAGGAAAGGGTAATCGGTGATCGGTGATCAGGTAATCGGTGGGGTATCCGTGTAGAGACGTTGCATGCAACGTCTCCACTATTACGACTAGGTGGGATTACGGATATTACGATTAGGTAGATTACGGGTTACTATTACAATCAGGTAGCTTATCGGATAGATCACGAACGGAATATCACGATCAGGTAATCAGCAGGGACGTAGTAGAGACTCGCAATCTGCGCGTCTATCGCCAGCACGCGCAATGTTCGAAGAAACATCGTAATATCGGGAATGCATGTTAGTCTGTGGTACACACCTGGCAAGTCGAACTGTCCCACCGATTACCGATTACCATGAGAAAAAAGGCTCCAACTGCTTCAAGTCTCCTTCCCGAACTACAATTCACTACTTCCCGCAGCGGTGGCCCGGGTGGGCAGCACGTCAACAAGGTCAGCACGAAGGTCACGTTGAAATTCGATGTCCGCAATTCCAAACTGCTCACACCGGAAGAGAAGGCACAGATTGAGGAGCGACTTCGATCGAAACTGACTGCCGATGGAGTTCTAATCCTGTCCTCTCAGGAGATGCGGTCGCAACTGGCAAACCGGGACAACGTCATCGCCAAGTTCGACAAACTCGTGGCACGGGTATTCGCGATACGCAAAAAACGCAAAGCAACGAAGCCAACCAAAGCCTCGGTGGAGAAGCGGCTGCAGGAGAAGAAGAAGTTATCGGAAAAGAAGCGATATCGCCGGGGAACAGATTGATCGGAATTTATGGCTTATTGCCGGCACGCTTGATATTCTTGCGGCTATTTTCTTCCTCGCCGGTGGAAATGCTACAGGCGTATTCCGTTTTATTGCGCATGCGGCGTTGGATGATGCCGCTCCATGACGGCGCAGGACGCCCCGCTTCCGTTAGGGGGTATCTTAGAGAAAGCTGTCGCTCGTTTTTCGTAAGTTTATAGATACCAATACCGTATAGCTATGAAGCTGACTTCCGCTCTTCTTATTATCATGATATCTGCACTGGGCTGTCGCGGACAGCAAGTGAATCTGTTTAACGGAAAAGACCTCACCGGCTGGCATTGGGATGTCCCCGAGATGGATAACAATAAGAATGTGCGGAATCCTTTCATCGTGAGAGACGGACTGCTGGTGAGTCTGGGTAAACCCGGAGGTCACCTCATCACAGACGCCGAGTATGAAAATTTTCGACTGGAAGTCGAATACCGTTTTGCCGGAGAGCCAGGCAACTGCGGAGTGCTTGTGTTCGCATCAACACCTCGTGCGTTGTATAAGATGTTCCCAAAGTCGATTGAAGTGCAGATGATGCATGAAAATGCGGGCGACTTCTGGTGTATTGTTGAAGACATTACCGTTCCGGATATGGAAAAGCGTCGCGGCCCGAAAGAAGAATGGGGCATTACGGAAGGTAAAGGAAGACGCATCCTTAACCTTACCGACGGAAGCGAAAATCCCGTAGGCGAGTGGAACACCATGGTGATCGAATGCAGAGGCAATACGATCAAAGTCTGGGTCAACGGCGACCTCGTCAACTATGGTTACGACTGTACGGCATCGAAAGGACGAATTGCACTACAGGCCGAAGGCGCCGAGGTGGAATTCAGGAAAGTTGTGCTTTCACCCTTAATTCAGTAGGCAGTAGGCAGTGTGATATGGCCCCGTCACCTACCCGTTGCTATGCAACGCAATCCTATTCCCTTCCGTGTCCTGAATAACTGCCATGTAACCGTACTCGGGAGTGATTTGTGTTTTGGGGACCATGATCTTGCCACCGGCGCCTTCGACGCGGTTGAGGACATTTTGTAAATCGGGGTTGCCGTTAAGGTAGATCAGGGGACCATCTGTCAGGGAAGGATTGTAATTTCCTGGACTTTCGATCAATGCTCCGCCAACTCCCCTGGAGTCGTCAACGGGAAACATCAGCATCCGGAAGGTGTCAACTTCGACCGGGATCATGGAAATGTCCATGATTGTTTCATAGAATTTTTGTGCTCGTTCGAGATTGTTCACTGGTATCTCAAACCAGTTGATGGCGTTTTGCATGGGGGAGTGGTTTTGCTAAAAATACGAAAACTATGGTTTTGCGTTCGCGCCAGTTCGTACGAGTGCTGTCATTTTGTGTCGGGAAAGAAAAGGGCCCACACAATATACACACTTAGCATGAAGGAAGCCTTGTTGCGTTACTTTGTTTTCGCAAGCGCAATTCAGACTTAATTTCCTATCTTCGACATCTGTAAAATTTTCCAATGATGATATTTTTCATAAAGCCTCGGTGTGTTGTCGGCACACTGATCGTTGCGTTCTCCACAACCTTCTTTTCCTGCAAGCAATCGCAGCCGGCATCACAGGATGCGGCGTTGCGGTTCGAAGGGGTAATACCGCGTCCGGTGAGTGCTACCACCACCGGGAAAACGTTTTTTCTCACGAGCGAAACCCGCATCGTGGCTGATCCGGCAATAGAAGGATCAGCCGAAGTTGCCCAATACCTTGGAGCACTTCTTCGGCCGGCTACGGGCTTTGACCTGCCTGTTGAAAGCGCCTCTAACGCCAATGGCAAAAACTTGATTTACCTGGCTGGCGCGAACGACACGGGTCTGGGGGCTGAGGGATACGAGATGGCGATTGCGGAAGATCAAATAAAGATCGCAGCAAACGAAAGTGCGGGACTGTTTTACGGCATCCAGACGCTACGTCAACTGTTGCCCGAAGCAATTGAGCGCAGTGAACTACAACAGGTGTCGTGGGAAGTCGCCACCGGAACCATCCGCGATTACCCACAATTTGAATGGCGCGGTGCCATGCTTGACGTTGCGCGACACTTTTTTGGTGTGGATGATGTAAAGCGATACATCGACCTGATCACTTCGTACAAGATGAACAGACTCCATCTTCATCTGAGTGACGATCAGGGATGGAGAATCGAAATCAAGTCGTGGCCGAGACTGGCGACCCACGGTGGATCCTCATCGGTGGGTGGTGGCAAAGGCGGGTATTACACGCAGGAACAATACACTGAAATTGTACAATACGCTGCAGACCGATTCGTGACGATTGTCCCCGAGATCGACATGCCAGGGCACACGAATGCGGCGCTCGCGTCATATGGCGAGTTAAACGCAAATGGCAAACCCACTGAACTTTATACAGGAATTGAAGTGGGCTTCAGCACCTTGCAGTTAAACAAGGATGTTACCTTCAAGTTTGTCGACGATGTATTGCGCGAGCTTTCATCGCTAACACCCGGTCCCTATCTGCACATTGGTGGGGACGAAGCGCACGTGACCAAAAAAGAAGATTACATCCAGTTCATAAATCGCTTTGCCGAAATCGTAAAAAAGTACAACAAACGGATGGTTGGTTGGGAAGACATTGCACAGGCGGACCTCGATGCAAACGCAATTGCCCAGCATTGGCATTCGAACGAACTCGCAGCGGAGGCAGTGAAGAAGAATGCAAAGGTGATCATGTCGCCTGCCTCCAGGATCTATATCGATATGCAATACGACTCCACGACCAAACTGGGCCTGCATTGGGCAGGATATGTCGAAGTGGATCATGCGTACGACTGGGATCCGCTAACGCTCGTGCCCGGCCTGTCGCGTGAAAATATTCTGGGCGTGGAAGCGCCGCTGTGGACGGAGACGCTCACGACCATCGATGAGGTTGAGTACATGGCGTTCCCGCGACTCCCAGGTGTGGCTGAACTGGCGTGGACGCCGTCGGAGCGCCGCGGATGGGATGAATACAAAGTGCGGCTAGGAAACCATGCTAAGCGCATGCAGGCGAAGGGGATCGACTTTTACGAATCGCCTCGCGTGCCCTGGGTCAAGTAGTCGGGACACTTTTTTACAACCATAACCCTCTCGGTTGTGAAGGAAACCCTGAAGTCTGTATGGTGGCTCATCATTAACATCGGCTATCTCATTGCCATCCTTCTGCTGGGCCTCTTCCTGTTCACCGTGCCTTCACAGTCGGATGACTTCGTCTATGCATTTGCCCAGGATTTTGAGCCCGACTATGTTCTCGCCGTTTACCTTTCACTGCCGTTCTGGTGCTGGGTGACGTGGTACAGCGGATGCATCATCCTGCAAATTGATCCTATTCAGCCCAGTCTGGTGCGGCAGAACCGCAAGGTGCATCGCTGGCTATCATTGCTCGTTCCCAGAATAGCGGGAATACTCCCATGCATCATTCTGCTCGTCGCAATAGCGTTCGTTCCCAATGTTACCGAAACAAAGTACCAGTTCCTTCACGTCGCAGCGCTGTCATTGCTTGCGGCTGTTATGTGGATCTTGTTTACCGTGAACGACCGGTGGCTGCGAACCACTACTATTGTAAGCCAACCGGAACTCAACCGTACCGAAGCCAGTGTACCCTCTTATGATCATCCAAAAGGATTGTTTGCATTTCTACGATACCTGATCCATGTAAAAGCTGTGGGCGACTGGCCGTCGCCCAGGGAGGTGATACAGTTTAAGCAGCTGACGAACTGGGCACCAACGATCGCGCAGGAGCTGATTTTTATTTGGCAATTCAGAAGCGTAAGGACATACTTTGTCAAGCTCGGTGCGGTGGCGCTTGTCCTTACAGTCGTGTTCTGTTTTCCTTCCGCCAACCTGTTCCTGTCGTCATGGCTCAGACCGGCGTCCATTCTTATCATAACCATACCCTGCCTTACGCTGCTGTTTACGATCGTCTTCTATTTCCACAACTATACACGCCGACCCTTCGGTATTATTCTCCTGGTGGTCGTCATAGCGTTTAGCTATTGGAATGACAATACTTTCCTCGAGTACAAATCCAACGATCTTGTATCCAAACGGAAGCGTATAGATGTCGCGTTTGATGAATGGCTTTTATTCCGTCGAACCGAATGGAAGAAACGATATCCCGGTGCTACTATGCCAGTCATCTTTATCGCAACTCAGGGTGGTGGCATCCGGGCGTTGAACTGGACCACTCGGACATTGCATTTTCTTGATAGTGTATACGGAGATTTCCTCCACCAAACCTTTGTGATCTCCGGTGTGTCCGGTGGGGGGGTCGGTGCCATGGCGTATCTGGCCTTTAGACACGACCAGCACTACGGAAACATCAGCGTTGCCAATCCGGATAGTGTGTTCAAAGCATTTACGCGGCAAGACTTCCTTTCGCCACTCACAGCTTCACTCGCGTTCGGCGACAACCTGCAAAAACTATTGCCTGTACCGGTTGCTTCTCTTGAGCGATCCAAAATTCTGGGTCGCACCTGGGAAAAGTATTACCGTGATATGCTTGGTAGTGAGACGTTTTCGGAATCCTTCCTGCAGCTTTGGTATCGCAACGGGCAAACCGACTACACATTGCCTTCGCTTATCCTCAACGGGACGCTGGCAGAAAATGGGCAACGTGTGATCACGTCAAACCTCGATGTACACGACGCACGGTGGTTTAGTGACGACATCGACTTTTTCCACACGGCCGGTCGCGACATCAGCTGCTCTTTTGCTGCCTTGAATTGCAGTCGCTTTCCATTCATCACGTCCGGAGGCATGCTTGATTCTGCAGGGGTGCGGAAGGGGCACATTATTGATGGTGGTTATCGTGAAAACACCGGGCTGCAGACGATCTACAATCTTTACAAAACGGTGGAGGACAGGATCAGCAACCCTTCACCGGATTCGGTGGACCTCAGGCTGATTATCATCTATCTTCAAAACGGTCGGGATGAACTCCGAGGCGATGTGACGGCAGCCCGCATGCTGCACGATGCGATCACGCCGATTCAGGGTGTTCTCAATGTGAACGGCACCACCCTCACGGCCAAGGCGATAGTTCAGCTCTTTCATCAAAGTTTTGATTTCGCATATCCACCCAATGTGGAGTTCCATGTCGTGAGCCTGGACGATCGCAAAGAAAAGACGATTAAGCTACCGCTGGGATGGTATATGTCGGATACCGTATCCGTGGAGATTGACCGTCGCGTGCAGGACATCCCTTCGATTGACGGAACCCTGATTGCATCGCTGAACAGGATGTTCAACAGGAACGTCGCACCTCGCTGAATGGACTTAGCCGAAATTGCCGGTGGCCCTGAGTCGTTACCGTCTCAAGAAAAGTTTCTTGTTTTCTCGGTCTAAATTACAGATATAACAGTACCCGATGCCCTGACCCGTCATCGTGGCGACCATTGAGTCGACAACAATTAGCAACCCATAAACTCTAACACCATGAATGAAAATAACAATCATGACCGCAGGAGCTTTCTGAAGAAAGCCGGGCTGGGGGGTCTGAGCCTGGCCGCTATGACCGGGATGCCGATCGAGGACGTTCTGGCGGAATCGACCAAGAAGGTGAACCGGAATTCAGCACCTTCGGAGTTAAAGATCACGGATGTCCGCATTGCGGAA
>Ga0207873_1001846_pt1 | contig 19107 bp, 15 predicted proteins | sample BGWIniCompost_FD_187373 | JGI IMG/M metagenome (GOLD analysis project Ga0207873, IMG submission 187373) | Cellulose adapted compost microbial communities from Newby Island Compost Facility, Milpitas, CA, USA - BGW Initial Compost (SPAdes)... ...
AGGCTGACGTTTCATCACAAGAAGACTCAATCGCAAGGATGACGGGACCCATGTGCAGCATTAATGAACCTGCAAGTTATCAAAAATAGGATTCAGAAAGTATTGGCCTATTCTCTGGCCGGATTCCTCTTTTTGCTCATCGCCGTCTTTCTGATCCTCCAAATGCCGCCCGTACAAAACGCCATCGTCGGGAGGATCCTTCGAAACTTTTCTAACGTCAGCGGCTTCACGTCGAGAATCGAAAACTTTCGTTTGTTGTGGTTCGACCGCCTTGAACTCGGAGGCCTTTCCGTCACCGACCCTGAGGGCAACAAGATGCTGAGTGCACAAAGCGTGCTCATCAACTTCAATCTGGCGGAACTGCTGAACCAACGCGACATTAACGTTGATGCCATCGTGCTCGACAGCGCCGAGGTACACCTGTCGCGAATCGCTTTGTCGGACACAACGACAGATCTCAACATCAACATCTTCGTTTCCGAACTCAATAAGCTTTCCCGTGGGGAGGGCCAGGGCCGTAATCCGCGCGTCAACATCGGCGAAGCCATCATTTCCAACAGCATATTCAAGTACACGGATCAGCGCCGCGACAGCATCACTCGGGGATTCGATTATAATCACTTTACGCTCGACATAGAGGAAGGACAGATCCAGAACTTCCTGGCGACCGGAGACACGGTGCAATTCGACGTTCACACGTTGCTGCTGCAGGATCAGAAGACCGGCTTTCCGATTCACCACCTCTCCACTTCATTCCGCGTCTCCCAGTCGTCAATGGAATTCAACGGACTGTACCTCAGAGCAGGCGACAGCTTCATCGCCGATACCGTTGCATTCACGTATAATAGTCAACGCGACTTACAGGATTTCATCAACCGCGTACAGATCCATGCGCGACTCGACAGCACCATTATCCATCCCCGCGACCTTGCGCTGTTCGCGCCGGGAACGGAAGAAATCGGAAGTCCCATCCGATTCAAGGGAACGATTGACGGCAGAGTGCGCAAGTTCATGGTCCGCGATATGGACGCCCGCATCAACAACACACGGCTCGTAGGTACGCTCGATCTGGATGGTCTGCCCGAAATCAGCGAGACGTTCATCATCCTGAATCTGAACAATTCCCAACTCAACTTCGACGATCTGGATTGGCTCTTCAGCGAAGAGGCGATGGAGCGACTCAGGCCTTTTGGTCGCATTGCCATGAATGGACAGTTCCTTGGATATCCCAGCGACTTTGTCGCACATGGGGCCTTCAGCACACCACTCGGCCAGATCAGCTCTGACATTAACTTCAAGATCAACGAGGAAGATATCGATAAGTCGACCTACGTCGGAAAGCTGCGGATGGACAATTTCGACCTTGGTCGCTACCTTGGTGACACGGTTCTGTTCCAAAAGGTAAGCCTCGACGGAAATCTTGACGGATCAGGATTAACACTGGAAACCGCGGCGTTCTCTCTTAACGGCAAGATCAGTTCACTGGGTTTCAAAGGCTATACGTATCACAACATTGTCTCTGACGCGAAGTTTGCTTCGCAGTTCTTCAGCGGAGCGATGACTATCGATGATCCCAACCTGCGTTTTACCGCCCAGGGATCTGTTGACCTGCGCGAGAATCGGAACATCATTAAGGTGCAGGCAACACTGGACACGGCGGCACTGCGCCCCATCAACCTGTCGAAGCGCAATATTTACCTCCGGTCAAAACTTGACGTCGACATTCGCGGTCTTGAACTGGATAGCCTTGTCGGAACGGTCGATCTGAACGACTTCCACATCAACATGGATGGCGAACAGATGGATCTCGAGAACGTTCACCTCTACTCCGAAAAAGAAGGCACGCAGCGTTTCGTGAAGCTGGAAACGACCCTCTTCGACGCACTTATCGAAGGGAACTATCAGTTCTCCGACCTGGCACGAGACCTGGATCGGCTCGTTTATGAGATGGCGCTGAACGTCAGAAACCAGGACGCAGATATACGGCGCTACTATTCGGTGCGGAGACCGGTGCCACGGTCCTATCGCGCCTCGTTCGACATTGACGTTAAGGACGTCGGTCCGCTCAGCGAACTGCTCGCACTTGATCTCGCGATGTCGAAGAACACGAGAATCGAAGGTAGCTTTACATCAGGATACACGACCATCTTCCGCGCCTATTCCCACATTGACACGATCGATTATCGGGGTACCCGTCTGCTGGATTCAGAGGCGGAACTCACGGTATCCAAGATTGCCGACAGCACGAACGTCCTGGCGCTTGCATTTCTGAATTCGAAGCAACAGAAGTTCAGCTCAGGACTTGCAACTGAGAATCTCGTAACGGAAGGGGTTTGGGATCGTCGTCATATCGACTTCCGCGTTGACGCCGAACAGATTTCACGTGGCAATTACATGCAACTTGAAGGCGCGATCGACTTTATGGTTGATAGCACGCGCATCAAGTTTCATCCCTCTCCTATCCACATCCTGAATCGTAACTGGCACATTGAACCGGAAAACGAGATCATCGTTCGCGGCCGGGAAATCGATATTCGGGATCTTGTCGTGCTTAACCGCGACCAATTCGTTCGGCTCGACGGTCGCATCTCCGAAGACTCGACCAAAGTGCTCGACCTGCAAATCGGAAATCTCGATCTTTCTTTCCTCGATCTGGTCACCGACAAGACCTTCAAGGGATCGCTGGACGCCGAAGTGCAGGTGTCCAACTACTACCGCAGTCTCTCCGTTGAGAACGAAATTTCCATAGACAGTCTTACGGTCAACGATTTCCTCGTCGGCAATGTCGAGGGCCACACGCTCTATGACCCCGACAAGCGCCGCTTTAATATGGTGTTGAGCGTCGACCGTGAGGGCGAGCGCATCGTAGCGTTGTATGGAACCTACACGCCGTCGAATAAGCAGCCTCTTGATCTCGAAGCAAACCTCGACCAGGCAAACCTCAGGATACTTCAGCCTTTCCTGCAGGAGATTCTGAGCGACATTAATGGTACGGTTACCGGTCGCTTTGCCATTACAGGAACACTGCGGGACCCCGAGATTCGCGGCGAGGGCGCTGTTGCCGATGGTCAGGTTCGCGTGAACTACACGCAGGCCCTGTACAACTTTACTGGCATCATTGGGTTGCGCCCTGAAGAGATCTATTTCAAGGATATTGAGTTGACCGATACGTACAGGAACAAAGGAAAACTCACAGGCAAGATCACGCACCACAATTTCTATCGCATGGTGATCGACTTAAGAGCAACCTTCTCTGACTTTATGGTTCTCAACACAACGCCGCGCGACAACTCCCTCTTTTACGGTCAAGGCTTCGCGACCGGGGAAGTTCGTTTCAGCGGCCCCGTTTGGAACATGACAATCACTTCGCTGGCAAGAACTGAAAAGAACACGCGCATTTTTATTCCTATTGGTGGAAACGAAGTGGCAGAAAAGCAAGACTTCATCAACTTCGTCAGCCTGGACGACACGCTGGTCGTCAGCGTAGATGGTCGCGCGAAAACGGAACCGGTGACGATCACCGGTGTAAACCTGGAGCTCTTCCTAGACGTAACACCTGATGCTTATTGCGAGATCATTTTCGATATCCGTTCCGGCGATATCATTCGCGGTCGTGGAAATGGCGATCTCAAGCTGCAGATGGACACGAAAGGTGAATTCAACATGTTTGGCACAATTGAATTCACGCAAGGCGCTTACAACTTCACGCTTTACGACATTATTAATAAGGAATTCGAAATTCAACCTGGAAGCAGGATCACGTGGTCGGGTGATCCATACGGCGCAAGTCTCGACATTGACGCGACATACAATCAGCTTGCTTCCTTTGCTCCGCTGGTAAGCGACAACACGAACACGACCAGCCCCGAACTGAGAAGAAAGTATCCTGTCCAGGTACTGCTGAACCTTGAAGGTGCCATGCGCGCGCCTGACATCACGTTTGACATTGTCGCTCCCGAGTTGCCGCAGACTGTTAGCGTCGCAAACATGCCTTTGTCTTTTCTCTTCGACACGTTTAAGAACAAGCTCGATGAACAGGAACTAAAGCGTCAGGTATTCAGCCTGATCGTACTGCGAAAGTTTCAGCCTCTGGAGTCGTTCAACACCAGCGGAACGTTGTACAACAGCGTAAGCGAATTGTTGTCGAATCAGCTTAGCTACTGGATGAGCCAAGTAGATGAAAACCTTGAAATTGATGTGGATCTTGGAACGATGGACCAGGAGGCGTTCAATACATTCCAGCTGCGGTTGTCCTACACGTTCCTCAATGGGCGGTTGCGGATCACGAGGGATGGTACATTTGGGAATACAGATTATAACAATACCTATAACCAGAACAATGTCGCTAGTGTTGCAGGCGACTGGACCGTTGACTATTATCTCACCGCGGATGGGAAATTCAAGGTGAAGATGTACAATCGAACCAATTACAATCAGCTTTCCACGTCTGTAGACAATCAGTATTTTACAACGGGTGTAAGCCTTCAGCATGTACAAAGTTTTAACGATTTTAGAGACCTGATCCGCTTCGCGCGCAGGAACAGGGAGGCAGTTCCTGAACGGCGCGAAGAAGAGGCAGTCGACGAAGAGCTGAATCCAGAGGCCATGCGACATAACTAATGAACCGCCAGGGGAACAAAACCATTTTTTCTGTCGTGTTCGTATTGCTTGCCCTGTGCGTTCGCGCACAGCATCACGACACACTATCTAACGAGGGAGTAAATATCAGAAGGCTTCGTACGATTGTTATTAGCGGTAGCCTAACTTATGGCGCCGGGCTCGCTGGTCTTAGTCAGTTGTGGTATAAGGAATCTTCGCGACAATCGTTCGCTTTCTTCAACGACATCAGGGAATGGAAACAGGTAGACAAGGTGGGTCATTTCTTTTCAGCCTTCTACCTGAGCTATGGAACCGATAAGCTACTTCAATGGAGTGGAGTTCCAGATGAAAAAACAGCGTTGCCCGCAGCGCTCACCGGTTTCCTTCTGCTTCTTCCTGTAGAGATTATGGATGGATATTCATCCGACTATGGCGCATCGGCAGGCGACCTGGCTGCCAATGCCATGGGTGCTTTGATATTCTTCGGACAGAAAAAAGCGTGGGGTGATATCAGGATCTATCCGAAGTTTTCATATCACGCAACGGACTATCCACAGATACGTCCGGATGCCCTGGGCGATACGTTTCTCTCGCGTGTAATCAAGGACTACAATGCGCAGACGTACTGGCTATCCGTGGATGCAGACAAGTTCTTTACGTTTCCGAAGTGGCTCAACCTGGCCGTCGGTTACGGTGTCGATGACATGCCATTCGCGGTTGAAAGATCGAATGAAGTGCGTGGATATGATCCCTATCGCCAGTATTACTTCAGCCTGGATCCTGACCTGACGGCCATACCCACACGATCAAAATTCCTGCGAACTGCACTGACGCTGTTGAATGTGATCAAGATTCCTTCGCCAACCGTCGAATTTTCCCGCAAGGGAACGCGTTTTCATTGGTTTTATTGACATCATAGCATAGTCCTTTTGCGTTCTTTTTGCTACATTCACACAACCAAAGCCTTAGACCTATGGCTAATGTCCTCGACTATGCCCGCCAGTTTGCCGAAGAGGTAGGCGGTCAGTACACGGATTACGACAACTCCAAAGCAGTAATTGTTGTACCCCTTAGCGCCGGACGATTTCAAACCGTGTTGGCTTACACCCGCACCGGGAACACAGGTCGCGATCATGTGCTCTTCATTTCCAAGATCTGCGACTTCGACGAAAGCATTGACCTTCGGGATCTGCTGGAAAAAAACGGCACGTTTGATTATAGCCGCTTTATTGTCGAGGATAGTTTTCTCAAGGTAGTTGCCTCCTGCGCCAACGAAAACGCCACGCCCCAACTCGTCAGAGAAATGATCCAGGAAGTGGCCGACATTGCAGACCGATTTGAATTCCGCTTTACAGGACAAGACGTACACTGATACAGTGTGAGTGTGAGCGTGAGGGAGCGTCGGGAACGTCGGGAACCTATTTCCGGTATTTTGTATTTTTGAGTTGCAAGCTGCCTTATCGCTCCGCGCGCTTAGTGCGGGGAGGAAAGTCCGGACAGCGCAGAGCACCGTACTTCCTAACGGGAAGGCTCCGGGTAACACCGGGGACAGATAGTGCCACAGAAAACATACCGCCTCGGGGCGACTCGGGGTAAGGGTGAAAAGGCGAGGTAAGAGCTCACCGGTCGGGTGGTGACATCCGACGCATGGCAAACCTTACGGGCTGAAAGGTCAAATAAGCACCGGATATGAAGCTGCTCGTTTCTGTCCTGTGGGAGCAATCCCCAGGTGCCGGTGTGGGTAGACCGCATGATCTTCGTCGTGAGGCGAAGACCAGATAAATGATAAGGGCCTGTGCTTCGGCGTGGGTACAGAATCCGGCTTATAGGCTTGCTTCTTTTGAAGAATGAGGGACCTGTCCTTTGGGCGGGTCCCTTTTGATTTGCGATTAGTGATTTGAGATTTGGGTTACTGAGACAAGTTTAGGTAAGGTGCGACGCGTTCCCTTCGCACGACGCTTCATTGAAGGGCACCAAATCACAAATCGCCAATCGCTAATCGAAAATCACTCGCTATTTCCTATTTCCTCCTCAAACCATACCTTTACAGCTTACACAATGCGCAGCAACACGTATATTCATCCATTGGTCTAATTCACTATGGCAAGAATTCTCATCATTGAAGACGATGCTAAAATCCGATCCATTCTGAAAGAAATCCTGGAAGACAAGGATCATGAAGTAGAGGAAGCTGCGGACGGACAGGAAGGATTGAAGAAGCTTGAGCAGGGAAACTACGACCTGTGTCTGTGCGACATCAAGATGCCGAAGATGGATGGACTGGAGGTGCTGGAAAAGGCTAAGGCGAAAGACATCCCCACAAACTTTGTCATCATATCTGCGCATGGCACCATCGATATTGCCGTTGAAGCCGTGAAGAAAGGTGCCTTCGATTTTCTACAAAAGCCTTTTGACCTTGGCCGATTGGAGATCACGCTGCGCAATGCTCTGGACAAATCCAATCTCGTCAAAGAAACCCGAACACTGCGCAAGAAGATATCGCAACGCTGGGATATCGTCGGCGAGTCCCCTGAGCTCAAGAATGTCATGGAGATGATCGACAAAGTTGCGCCTACGGATGCACGCGTGCTGATCACAGGACCCAATGGTAGTGGGAAAGAACTTGTTGCGAGGGCCATTCATGAAAGAAGCCCGAGAGCAAGTATGCCCCTCGTGGAAGTCAACTGCGCGGCCATTCCCAGCGAGCTTATCGAGAGCGAACTGTTTGGTCACGAGAAGGGATCGTTCACATCAGCGGTAAAGCAACGCATCGGAAAGTTTGAACAGGCAGAAGGAGGCACGCTGTTTCTGGATGAAATAGGCGACATGAGCCTTTCAGCGCAGGCAAAGGTGTTGCGTGCCTTGCAGGAGAATAAGATTTCGCGAGTTGGAGGCGAAAAGGAGATTCCTATAAACGTGCGGGTACTGGCGGCCACGAACAAAGATCTGAAGAAAGAAATCGCTGAGAAAAACTTCCGCGAAGACCTGTATCACAGGCTTAGTGTGATCGTCATTAAAGTGCCATCACTGGCCGAGCGAATCAGCGATATACCGTTGCTGGTGGATCGTTTCCTTGAAGATATCGCGGAGGATTACGGAACCCGGAAGAAGACCATCCATCCGGCCGGAATAGAAAAGCTCTCCAAACACAGCTGGCCCGGAAACATCCGTGAACTTCGCAATGTCGTGGAGAGACTGGTGATTATGAGCGGGGATCAGATCACCCCCGAAGATGTGGACCGATACCTCTAAGGGTTGGTCAAATCCGGCGTTCGCTGGAAGACTTGCCGGAATCCTGTTTCGTGTACGTGGGACACGTGTACTGGCTACAAGCAGAAATGAAGGCAGCGACCAGCAAGAAGATGATAACCTTTTTCATGACAACGTGAATTTAATCAAAATTATACACTCCATCACCCTAAATCAAATATAGGACCAATTGGTCCGACCGGTCCTCCAAACTACTGGTCAACCAGCAAATTACAGCCACGGACGTCAGAATTGTCCATTCTACCAACGACAGAAAAGGTTCGGTCCGTGTTAATCTTGCCCAAATCTTCCGTTTCCAGGAAGGAGATCGTCTGAAAATTGGCCAAATCGATAAAATTTAGGCCTCCGGTGCCGGAAATGCCCCGTGAGAGGGGATCTGTGACATCCCGAACTACGACTTTCATTCCTGGAGGGCAGTGAAAATCGCCATTTTTGAGGGAATAGGCCTGTGAGAGCAGTTCCGTCATCCCATATTCAGAAACGACATTTCCCACATTAAGACGGCGGCGAAGGAACGCGTGCAGTTCAGGCCGGGTAATTTCGGCACGCCGACCCTTCATCCCCCCTGTTTCAACAACAATGCAGTGACCCAGATCCGGACCGTATTGATCGGCGAGGTCGAGCAAGGCAAAAGCAACCCCCCAGACCATGATTTTGCGGCCATCATCGCGCAGCGCTTCCGCGTCTTTGATAAGCTGTTCCGGATTATGGAGGTAAAACCCGGATTTTGGCGACCTGCTGCGTGCGATGAAATGTCCCATCATCGCTACCAGGGAGGAATCGTTACGTTCCAGATAAGACGGCAGAAGAGCCAGGAAATGGTATTGCTGAAGGCTCCCAAAAAAATGCACAAAGCAACGCTCTGCGTTTTCAAGATAAAATTTCAGATCTCTTATAAGGTGGCGACTCCGAACCATGCCGGTAGTGCCACTGCTGCGAAACTCGGTTTCAGGGTTCCAGTTTCCCGTGCGAATTGCGTGACTTTTGAAAAATGAGATGGGCAGAAAAGGAATGTCTTCAACTTTTGAAATCGTTAAGGGGTCTATACCAAGCAGGGCAATGTAGCGCTTGTACAGATCGTTATGCTGGGCTTGATGGCGGAAGACGGAAAGAGCAATATTATCGAATGATTCCTCGTTAAGGGAGTACAATTGTGTCGCAAAGTCCTCAGAAGTATCCACTCGTTTTAGTAGATTAAGCCTTATTTTGGGCGTATGAATATAGTTAGGAGGCTGTCAATTTACGCGTTGGTCGTGGTCATTCTGAATTCCTGTTTTGACCCTCCGGAATATTCCGCTATCCCGCAGATTGAATTCAACGACATTGCCTTTTATAGCCCGGGTGATTTTTCAGATCAGGATTCCCTGGTTCTTTGGATTGATTTTAAAGATGGCGACGGCGACCTGGGATTGCACCCGGATGATCCTGTCCACATCAGCGAGCCTTATCATGACGCCAATTACTTCGTTGAAGACGGCAACGGTGGACTCGTTGCAATCCCAAAGGCGGTACGATATACCGACATACCTCCAATGCTGAAGCTGACCGGGCAACAGGGGAAATTAGCCACAGTGCGAACCCGAAAGAAACCCCTATACAGCTACTTGCCCGGCTTCATTGGGGACAATTGTCCAGCCACATTTGTTCGCAACGGTGTTACCGACACTATTCGATACACCTACGAGAAAATTTATATCAGCGAAGAAGACGGTCACATAATCGATGACACGTACCACATCGATGATACACTCACCGCCCCGGACTTTCCCGACATCTACGTTGTATGGGATACTGTGCTGATCAAGCCCAACCCATATCACGAGAACATTCGGGTAGATTGGCTTGTCCAGCAAAATGACGGTTCTTTTAAAACGTTCGACTGGACGGAAGTCAATTGCGGACCCATCTTCGAGGCCCGATTCCCTGTATTGGAAGATCGTACGCGGGCCGTCGAGGGGACCCTGCAGTACGCCATGAAGTCCTTCGGCTTGCTGACGCTATTCAGTATCAAAACCCTCAAACTCAGAGTAACCATCTGGGACCGCGCCCTTCATCAGAGCAACGTCATCGAGACACCACCTTTTACGCTGAATGATATAAGACGCTCAGGATAGTAAGCAGTGCACCGCAGTTAATCACCATCCACACTTCTTACTTTCTTACCAATTGCTGATCGCCGATTACCGTTTACCATACAACGCCGGATACCTCCTCGGATCGGCTTCCGTCATCATGGCGTAGATTTTTTCGAAAACTTCGTCAGGATTGGGCTTGGAGAAATAGTCGCCATCGGAGGCGTAGGCAGGGCGATGTTCCTTGGCTGTTATGGTGATTGGTGCGGAGTCGAGGTAGTTCCACGCGCCTTGTTCTTCTAGAACCTTATGCATCATGAAGGCACTTGCGCCACCGGGAACATCTTCATCCGCGAATACAACACGGTTTGTCTTCTTTACTGATTCGAGAATTCTATGATGAATGTCGAATGGTAGCAGCGACTGCACGTCGATCACTTCGCAAGACACGCCAGCCACGGCAAGTTCATCCGCTGCTTCCATAACAATCCGGCACATAGCCCCGTAAGTGACTACCGTAACATCTTCGCCTTCCCGGAGAACTTCCGGAACGCCAAGGGGAACGGTAAACTCACCAATATTTGCCGGGAGCGTTTCTTTCAGTCGATATCCGTTGAGTACCTCAACAATGAGTGCCGTGTCATCGGAGCGGAACATGGTGTTGTAAAAGCCAGCCGCCTGCGTCATGTTTCTCGGGACGAGAACATAGATGCCTCTCAGACTATGCAGAATCATTCCCATGGGAGACCCGGCATGCCATATGCCTTCCAGCCGGTGGCCGCGCGTCCGGATGATCACCGGCGCCTTTTGCCCGCCCTTGGTGCGATAATGGAGGCATGCCAAATCATCGGTAAGCGTCTGCAGCGCGTACACGAGGTAGTCGAGGTATTGGATTTCCGCGATGGGTCTCAGGCCGCGCAATGCTGCGCCGATTCCCTGTCCAACGATGGTTGGTTCGCGAATGCCGGTATCAGTGACTCGTAATTCACCGTACTTTTTCTGGAGTCCTGCAAACCCCTGGTTCACATCGCCAATCTTTCCAACGTCCTCTCCTATTGCAAAGATGGTGGGATCGCGTTCCAGTGCAGCGTCAAAGCACGCTCTTAACACCTCTCTGCCATCTACCAAAGGCGACGATTCAGTAAATACCGGATCAACACGAGGTACCCGCAGCGCTGAATGTGCCGACTCGCTGTACAAGTGAGAGCTATACCGATCGTGGTTTTCAGCGTTCGCCTTCTCGAGCCATTGAATAAGTTCATCGCGAATAGCACACGGCTCGTCGATGAGGTTTCGCAGGGCTTTCTTCGCCGCCTTAAATGTATCGAGGCGAGTCGGATTTATTGTCTTGGCCAGATCCTGGCGGATCTGAAGCATGATGGGACGCTTGATGTTCTCAGCTGCAGCCCTTTCGAGAAGGCCGGAAACAATCTTCTGATCCTTCCGGATGTCTTCCATGAAAGCCCGCCAGGCGCGCTCCTTGGCGTTGCGCGCAGATTGTTTGGCTTCGCGTTCAACTGCTTCCACTTCTTCAGGGAGTACCATGACCTCGTCGATGATCCATTGCCGCATCTTGCGGATGCAATCGTACTCCGCCTCCCATGCAAGCCGCTCAGGAGACTTATAGCGTTCATGAGAGCCAGAAGTGGAGTGCCCCTGAGGTTGCGTCATGTCTTCAACGTGCACCATAACCGGGACGTGCTCCTCGCGGCATATGCGCTCTGCCTTTTGATATGTTTCAATGAGCGCGGGATAATCCCAGCCCTTGACCACCATGATTTCAAATCCTTTTTCCGTAGCCGTACGCTTGAAGCCTTCGAGCGCCTTGGAAATGCTTGACTTTATCGTGTGGTATTCCTGCGGGACAGAGATACCATATGCGTCGTCCCAGATGGATATCAGCATGGGCACCTGCAATACGCCGGCAGCGTTCATCGCTTCCAGGAACAATCCTTCTGAAGTAGAAGCGTTGCCAATCGTCCCAAATGCAATTTCGTTTCCTTTGTTCGACAGGTGTGTGTAGCTGTGAAGCTGAGGATTGTGTCGAAAGAGTTTGGAAGCGTAGGCCAGGCCCAACAGTCTCGGCATTTGTCCGGCTGTCGGAGATATGTCGGCCGTCACGTTGTAGAGCTCCATGACATTCTTGAGCTCTCCCTTTTCATCGAGCAGCCGCGTCGCGAAGTGACCGTTCATCTGCCTTCCGGCTGATGCGGGATCGGCGTTGACGTCCGTATGTGCGTAAAGTTGAGCAAAGTACTGCTGCACGGTCATGTCGCCGATGGCAAACGCAAAGGTCTGGTCGCGGTAGTACCCTGCGCGCCAGTCTCCCTTTCTAAAAACCTTTGCCATGGCAATCTGGGCTACCTCTTTGCCGTCTCCGAAGATGCCAAACTTGGCCTTCCCCATGAAGACTTCTTTTCTGCCCAGCAGGCTGGCTTCCCGGCTTTCAACGGCGAGTCGAAAGTCGGCCAGGATTTCCTTCACCCTGGCCTGGGAATATTTGGTTTTGGCTTCCTTTAACTCGCTCAATCTTTTGAAATTGAATGGGTTGAACAACCGTTAGGGTCAAAAATAGGCATTCCCGCCGGGCTTTCAAAAGCCAATTTCGGCCACATGCCGGGCCCAATCGCCCGATCGAATTTCCGGGTCTCCGGGTCCCGGACGTTCGAACAGATAGATACCGAACGTGAGTCCGTCGATAAAAATTTCATCGTAGTAGTATCCCGCTTCGATTTCCATTTCGTGGATGTCGCGGGCGCAGGTGGGCTCAAGTTGATACATGTCGGCTACGATACTTCCGAAAGGTGATGGTACTGCGTACGGATACTCTCCAAGCGAATAGAGGCGATAGCCCTGTAGAGTGGTCTGCCCCAGGTGAGTCATGCCTGGGCAGTATACCTGGTGCAACTCCATACCCGGCCGCAAAGTGCCGTAAAATACATACCGCCCATGCTCATTCATAATTTGTCTGCTCTCCCCAAGGGCATCTAAATCCGCTTACTATATTTGCTGCCTATTAAACGTTAGTTATGGTCATTGGCGTCCCCAAGGAAATCAAAAATAATGAAAACCGCGTGGCGCTCACGCCTGCCGGCACGAAGGAGCTTACCAAACGCGGACATACGGTGTATGTTCAGGCGGGAGCGGGTTCCGGTAGTGGCTTCTCTGACGAAGAGTACCGCGGCGCGGGGGCGGACTTGCTGGAGCCTGCAAGCGAGATCTTTTCACGTGCTGAAATGATCATGAAGGTGAAGGAGCCTGTTGGCGAGGAGTATGGCCTTGTGCGGAAAGATCAGTTGGTGTTCACCTACTTTCACTTTGCCTCCAACGAACCGCTCACTCGGGCGATGATTGACAGCGGGGGGATATGCCTGAGTTATGAGACTGTAGAGAAGCCTGATGGAAGTCTTCCACTGCTCATACCCATGTCCGAGGTAGCGGGGCGCATGGCCATACAGGAAGGTGCCAAGTACCTGGAAAAACCCCTGCAGGGACGCGGAATACTGTTGGGCGGGGTACCCGGGGTTCGACCCGCCAAGGTTCTTATCCTTGGTGCCGGCGTTGTCGGCACGAATGCAGCAAAGATAGCCGCCGGCATGGGTGCCGATGTAATTGTTGTGGATGTAAACCTCGCCCGTCTCCGGTATCTCGACGATGTGATGCCGGGCAACGTCCGAACGCTTGTGTCAAATGAATACGCCATCCGCCAGTTGTTGCCCGAGGTTGACCTCATCGTCGGCGCCGTGCTGATACCGGGCGCGAAAGCCCCGCGGTTGATAACGCGAGATATGCTGAAGAGCATGCGGCCGGGCACTGTGCTTGTCGACGTCGCGGTAGATCAGGGAGGATGTATTGAGACCTGTACGCCCACGACGCACGAGAATCCTACTTTCATTATTGACGGTGTAGTCCACTACTGCGTTGCCAACATGCCGGGCGCTGTTCCTCATACTTCCACACTAGCGCTTACAAACGCCACGCTACCCTATGCCGTTAAGCTTGCCAACTACGGTTGGGTTAACGCCTGCAGAGACAATGAAGATTTGAAGCGTGGATTGAACATCATTCGCGGCGATGTTGTTTATCCTGCAGTGGCCGAGGCATTCAATCTTCCGTACACGCCAATCGACAAATACATTCCCGCACATTAGTCGTAAGGAGGAAAGTTTGATAACACCTTTGCCGCATTCGGGTTGGAGCTGACGCTGGCGCACACGGTGGTGATACCGTTAGTGACGGCGATATAGTGTGCCCGCAGGGTAGCATTATAGACAGATACCTGTCGAAGCGTGTCGGGACCTACCGTGTGTTCCGGTGCCTTACATTCTACTACCATCCACGGTGCACCGGAACGGGTGTACACTACGATGTCGGTACGCTTTCTCAGGGTGTTGTAGCGTGTGCCACCTTCGATGCGAATGAGTGCACGCGGGTATTGAAGATGGGCGATCATGTAGTTGACGACGTGTTGTCGAACCCATTCTTCCGGCGTCAGGAAGACGTACTTTTTACGGATTTCATCGAATATGAAAATTTTCCCTTCTGTTTTCTTTATTCTATATTCAAATGAAGGGAGGTTGAGTTCGACCATGGCGAAAGTAACTAAAGAGGAATCATGAAAACAAAACTGGAGATAGCACAAAACTGGCTTCCCCGGTATACTGGTCAAAAGTTGAAAGACTTCGGCGAGTACATTCTCTTGACGAACTTTAATAACTACGTCAGGATGTTCGCCGAACATCACGACGTTCCCGTGGTAGGTTTGGATCGTGCCATGCCAAGCGCAACTGCAGGTGGCATTACGATCATCAACTTTGGCATGGGTAGCCCCAATGCAGCTACAATTATGGACTGCCTCAGCGCTGTGAAACCTAAGGCTTGCCTCCTCCTCGGCAAGTGTGGTGGTTTAAAAAAGAAGAACGACATCGGTGATTTTATTCTGCCTATCGCGGCCATTCGGGGAGAAGGTACGTCCAACGATTACTTCCCGCCGGAAGTGCCTGCACTTCCCGCCTTTGCTTTGCAGAAAGCCATTTCTACAACCATTCGCGACAATAACCAGGATTACTGGACAGGAACAGTGTACACCACCAACCGCAGAGTTTGGGAGTGGGACGACGATTTTAAAGAGTATCTCCGCAAAATCCGCGTTATGGCCATCGACATGGAAACAGCGACCATTTTTTCCACAGCATTCGCTAATGAAATTCCTGCCGGAGCTTTGCTGCTCGTTTCAGATCAGCCCATGATACCGGAAGGCGTAAAGACGGAAGAAAGCGATACGATGGTGACAGCAAACTTCGCGCGACTGCATCTGAAGATTGGCATTGAATCTTTGCAGCAGTTGATTAATAACGGGATCACAGTGAAGCACCTGCGTTACTGATGTGTTGGTGTGTTGGTGTGTTGATGTGTTGGTGTACGAGGTTCGATGTAGTCATTTTTTTTCGGAGACGCGCAGGTTGCGCGTCTCTACTAAACCGATACGGATTACCTACTGCCTACTGCCTATTGCCTATTACCCGCTCCTTCCTCCTTTCGAAATCGCCTTGTCTTTTACCGTTGCCAGGACGACAAGGCCAATGACGAAGTATAGCGCTAAGGCAAGCACGCTGTTCCGCATGCTGCCGGTAAGCTGATGGATAAGACCGTAGGAAAATGTTCCAAGGACGATGGAAATGTTGAACGTTACATCAAAGAAGCTAAAGTATGATGCGAGGTCTACGGTGTCGCGGGGAATGAGTTTCGCGTAGGTAGCTCTTCCCAATGCCTGAATGCCTCCCATGATCATTCCGACCATGACGGCGAGGAGATAAAACTCCAATTCTGTTTCGATAACATATGCCGCCATGCAGATGACGATCCACAGCAAGATCATGATGCCGAGTGTCGACTTATTGCCCAGCCGCTGTGACACCCGTGCGAAAAGCCAGGAACCTCCGGCGCCGACAATTTGAATGAGGAGGATTGAAAGGATGAGGCGATCACCGGGAAGGTGTAACACATCTGTGCCGAATAACGCGGCGAGGTACATGACCGTCTGCACGCCCATGCTGAAGAAAAAAAATGACACGAGGTAGCGTTTGAGTGCAGGAGACTTCCTGAGTTCTCGCCAAACTTTGAGTAATTCCTCGTAACCTTTCGTAAGAAGGTTCTCCGACGGCTTTGCGGCGGTGTTTGGGAGCATCACAAAAGCAAGGGTGGAGAACCCTAACCACCACGCGCCTGTCAGCACGAAGGTGAACCTCATGGCGTGCGACTCGTCGCTAAATACGCCAAGCCGCGCATAGTTCATGATGATGGCCAGGCAAATAACTAGCAGTATGACGCTGCCGTAGTAACCCATCGAATATCCCCGCGCACTGGTTGCGTCGAATCTTTCCTCTGTCACGATTTCAGGAAGGAATGCATCGTAGAACACAAGGCTTCCGGAGTAACCTACTGTGGCGAGTATGGTGCATAGTATCCCCCAACCCAGCGAGTCGACACCAGTAAAAAAATAAAGACCTGCACAGCCGAGGCTTCCCATAAACACAAACAGCTTCATGAAAGATTTCTTCCTTCCGGCATAGTCGGCGATCCCGGACAGCAACGGCAGCAGGAAGGCGACGATGAGGAAGGCGAATGAGAGCGAGTACGTCAGAAGCACGGCGTTGGGCAATTCGAAGCCCAGGAACGTTACGCGGTCGCTGCCAGGCGCAGAGACCGCAACCGTTTTGAAATAAACCGGAAAGATTGTCGAAACTATAACCAGAGAATAAACCGAATTCGCCCAGTCATACATGCACCAGGCTCTTACAGTGCGGGGATTGTTCAGGGTTGCAGTGGCTTCCATACTTAAAAGAAAATGCCCTCCCGGGACTATCCGGAAGGGCGTTTTGCTTTTAGAAAAACAACTCTGCTAATAGGTTTAGAATTCACCCGATTTGAGGTTCGTGGAGTAGAGTAGCTTTCTGGCGTTTGCTTTACGTAACTCTGTCTCCACGTCGGCAATGATGCCTCGTTTGGTTTCATTGTCGACCTTAAGCGCTACAGTGATCTGGTCGCGCTCGGATTCATCCAGCGTCGACTTTTCCTGGTTCACCCATTGAATGACCTCGCGGGGCTGAATGAATACATCGTTTGCCTGGATCTTGGGTTCCTTACCCCATTCTTCTATCTTCCGAGGCTCGCCGATGTAAAGGTATTTCACAAGGGTCTTACGCTGCAGGGACCGCAACTGCGTAGCTTGCGGGATGCGTTGCTGAACCATGATGGACGTATCGCGCATTTGCGTTGTCACCATGAAAAAGAATAGGAGCATGAATACGACGTCGGGCATCGACGAAGTCGGTATTTTCTGCTCTACGTTTGCTTTCTTCTTGAACTTTGACATCTCAGTTCCTCCTAATAGTTGACTAAGTCAGATCACTGCCCTACCTGCGTAGGTTCAGCGATGGACAGGTTCATGGGAATTTCCAGTTTGCCGTCCGGAAGCTTACCCCGTCCGCGGTCGTACAAGTCTTTGTACTTCTCAGGATCCGAGGCAATTTCTCTCCATTTTTCATTGGTGACACCCACCCGTTCAGCATAGATGTCGTAGTACGCTTTCTGGATGACATCAAGAATCTCGATGAACTTCCTGTGGCTCGTTCCCCGGTCGGTCTTGTACGAGACAATTGCCTCCTGGGGGTTGTCCGACGATTCCGGGTCCGCACCGTTATTCAAGATAAATCTCTTGATTTCTTCCGTCAGCTCGTCGTTCGTGCCCGTCCAGGGCTCACCTTCCACAAGCAGGTTGTCGAACGAATTGACCTGTATCTTGAACAGGTTACGCTCGGGGATCTTGATGTCTTGCTGTTCTTGCGCCTCAGGTGGCGGCGGAAGACCCACACTCAGCCCCTTGATATTCGCGACCGTAGTGGTGACCAGGAAGAACACCAGCAACAGGAACGCGATATCTGCCATCGAGGCATTCGGAATATCAGGTGTCGGCCGTGGCATAACTAAAATTATTTAAGTGCCTTATTAATTTCTGAAAATATCAGCCCGATAAAGGCCAATACCAGAACCACGTAAAACGTAATCAGCCCTGCTCCTATGACCTTGGAAGTAGTTTCACCAATGCCGAGCACGAGCCACGACGGTCTGACAGACGAGTCGGCCACAGCATAGGCAATTCCAAACACCACGAGGAGGGCTCCCACACCAATCAGTGATCGCATCAGCGAACGCGGCTCACCCACTGCTTTTATCAGCGGAAGCACTATTGCCGACACTGCAGCGACGATCAACAGGGTGTAGCAGAAATATAATCCTACATCAAGCATGCGCTTCTATTCTATTTGTGAGATACGAGCTTATGACGAACAAGGAGGTCGACCAGTGAAATGGAAGCATCCTCCATGGTATTCACCAGTGAGTCAATCTTGGAAACCAGGTAATTGTAAAATACCTGAAGAACCATACCGACTATAAGACCACCTACCGTTGTGATAAGGGCCACTTTCATACCTTGTGCAACGATGTTCGGCGAAATATCACCGGCTGCTTCGATAGCGGCGAACGCCTGCACCATACCCACAACCGTTCCGAAGAACCCAAGCATCGGACCAAGTGAAATGAACAGCGATATCCAGATCAACCCGCGTTCGAGCTTACCCATCTCAACGCCTCCGTAAGACACAATGGACTTCTCCACCATGTCGATACCTTCGGAGTAACGCATAAGCCCCTGGGTAAAGATAGAGGCTACAGGGCCTCGAGTGTTGCGAGTTACTTCAAGTGCGGCATTAACGCCACCTTTTGCAAGCGCGTCTTCGATCTGCCCCAACAACTTCCTGGTGTTGGTCGTGGCCAGATTGAGGGTAATGATACGCTCTATAGAAAAGGCAAGACCAAGAATAAGACAAATTAATACAGGCGTCATGAAAGTAGGTCCCCCTTGAATAAACCAATCCTTCAACACTTCATGGAAGGACATGTCTTCCGTTCCTGGCTCGGACGCAGCTTGCGTAACAGACGTACTTGCACTCGGCGCCGGATCAGCATCCTGCGCAAAGAGAGTAGAGGACGCCAGTACCCCCACAAATGCAAGAATCGCGAGTTGTTTTTTCATAATGTAAGGTTTAAGTAATGCTTTGAAGTTGCCAAAATTAAACGTTTTGTCGATTTGTAAACATATTTC
>Ga0207873_1001847_pt1 | contig 19107 bp, 18 predicted proteins | sample BGWIniCompost_FD_187373 | JGI IMG/M metagenome (GOLD analysis project Ga0207873, IMG submission 187373) | Cellulose adapted compost microbial communities from Newby Island Compost Facility, Milpitas, CA, USA - BGW Initial Compost (SPAdes)... ...
CCTGCCAGTGCTGTGCGCAAGGCAAGGACATGAAGCGGCCTGAGGAAAAGCAGCGCTGCTGTGCCAAGGGGAAGTGCTGTCGACAGACGCTCTCGAGGCGCTCGGTCAACGATGCGCGGACGATCCTTCGCAGTGCGCTGACCAACGCCATGATCGAAGAGCGCATCTCGAAGAACGTCGCCCAGCTGGTCAAGGTCCAGCGGGCTCGGCGCAAGCGTCCGGACCCGTGGTCGGTTGAGGAAGCGTGCACCTTTCTGGAGAACGCGCAGGAGTGGCGGGACTACCTGTACGCGGCGTACGTCCTGATCCTCGTTCTCGGCCTCCGGAAGGGTGAGGTCCTGGGGCTCACCTGGTCGGATGTGGACCTGGACACGGGGGAGCTGCACATCCGGCACCAGCTTCAACGGGTCCGCCGGCGTCTGCTCCACACCGACACGGCCAAGACCGAGGCGTCCGAGGCGGTGCTTCCGCTGCCGGACATCTGCCTGACCGCCCTCCGGCTCCGGCGGAAGGAACAGGAAGCGGCGAAGGCAGCTGCAAAGGATCTTTGGACGGAATCGGACTTCGTCTTCACCACCCGATACGGCACCCCGGTCGAGCCGCGGAACTTCACCCGTGAGTTCAACCGGCGGTGCGATCGTGCCGGGGTCCGGCGGATCCGCGTGCACGACACCCGGCACACCTGCGCCTCGCTCCTGGCCGCCCTCGACGTGCACCCCCGGATCGCCATGCAGATCCTTCGCCACTCCGAGATCGCCGTGACGATGGAGGTGTACACCCACGTGCCCTCGTCGGAGACCCGGCGGGCGCTCCGGAAGCTCGGGGAGGCGCTGGGCGGCGGCAAGCAGAAGGACGGCAAGCGCAAGCAGGAAGAGCGGCCGGACGAGGACGGCCAGCAAGAGCTATAGAGGTTGCTGTACTCCGCTGCTGTACGCATAACAGAGGGCCTGGTGCAACTATCACACCAGGCCCTCTGACCTGTGTCGGGGTGGCGGGATTTGAACCCACGACCTCTTCGTCCCGAACGAAGCGCGCTGCCAAGCTGCGCTACACCCCGAGCGTCGTCGCTGTCGCGGCGACGACGTTTACTTTAGCCCACGGGTGGCCGGAGACGAAATCCGGTTTCAGCGCAGGCGGCGGTCCGGGTTCGGGCGGACGTGGTCGAGGGCCACTAGGAGGACCGCCAGGGCGTAGAAGGAGAGGCCCACCAGGAGGGCGTTGGCCAGCACGCTGCGGTAGCCGTCGCGGGTGACGTCGAGGAAGGGGTAGAGGTAGGCGGCCGGGTTGCCGGGGAGGAGCTCGCCGCGGACCAGGGTGAAGGCCAGGTAAGCCAGGGGATACAGCATCCAGGTCGTGGCCTGGCGGATGTGCATGCGGCCGGAGGGGGAGAGCAGGAGCCAGTCCAGCAGGGCCGCGACCGGGAGCACGGTGTGGAGGGTGTGCGCCGCCGCCGTCTCCAGCAGGCCCGTCTCGCCGGTCATGGAGAAGGCCGGCTTGGCGTCGGCGAGGAGGATGTGGTGGACCAGGGCCGCCATGACGACGTAGAGGAGGGCGGCGCCGGTGATCGCGCCCGGCAGGGGGTGGCGGGCGGTCCAGGCGCGGCGGGCCGAGGCCAGGGTGACCAGGGCCAGAAGCAGCGTGCTCTGGATGGTGAAGTAGCTCAGGACGCGGGTGGGGCTGCCGAGGAGGAGTTCGGCGGCTGCGGACGCGACGGCCGTGGCGGCCAGGAGCAGGCGGTAGGTGGCTGCGAGGGGGCGGCGGACCGGGGGGACCACCGCCCGGGCCGGCACCGGGGAGGGCAGCAGCGAGCGGGACGGCATCGGGACGGCGGGCAGGTCCGGGATGTCCCTGGGTATCGGGGCTGTCATGCCTCCAGGGTGGGAGGTATGACTCGATTGGTGCGATTTGTTGTGATGCGGATGGGTTAAGGCCCGGCTTGGGGGTGGGACAGCGGCCCGGGCTTGGGGACGGGCTGGCGGCCCGGGGCTGGGGAGGGGGCGGGGCTCGGGCCGGGGGATGGGGCAGTCCCCCGGCGGGGCCGTCAGTCCCGGCTCGTGAGGGTGAGGAGGGTCGCCTCCGGGGGGCAGGCGAAGCGGACGGGGGTGTAGCGGTTGGTGCCGCAGCCTGCGGAGACGTGCAGATAGGCGGTGTTGCCGTCGGCGGTGTGGGTGGACAGGCCCTTCACGCGGTCCGTGTCGAGGTCGCAGTTGGTGACCAGGGCCCCGTAGAAGGGGATGCACAGCTGGCCGCCGTGCGTGTGGCCGGCCAGGATCAAGGGGTAGCCGTCGGCCGTGAAGGCGTCCAGGACCCGCAGGTAGGGGGCGTGGACGATGCCCATGGAGAAGTCGGCGGAGGACGACGGGCCGCCGGCCACCTCGCCGTAGCGGTCCCGCTTGATGTGCGGGTCGTCGAGGCCGGTGAGCTCGATGGACACGTCGTTGATCTTGAGGGTGCCGCGGGTGTTGGTCAGGTCGAGCCAGCCCGCGGCGTCGAAGCCGTCCCGGATCTCTTCCCAGGGGTTGTGGACGACGCCGACGGCGGGCGGGTTGCCGTTCAGGCCGTGCCTGCCCTGGGCCTTCTCGATCAGGTAGCGGGCGGGGTTGCGCAGGCGGGGGCCGTAGTAGTCGTTGGAGCCGAAGACATAGGCGCCCGGGAACTCCATCAGCGGGCCGAGGGCGTCCAGCACCTCGGGGACGCCCTCGGGGTCGGACAGGTTGTCGCCCGTGTTGATCACGACGTCGGGGCGCAGGCCGGCGAGCGAGCGCAGCCAGCGCTGCTTCTTGCGCTGGCCGCTGACCATGTGGATGTCGGAGACCTGCAGCACGCGCAGGGGGCGCATCCCGGACGGCAGGACGGGGACCGTCACCCGCCGCAGCCGGAAGGAGCGGGCCTCGAAGCCCGCCGCGTACAGCAGTCCGGCGGCGCCTGCCGCCGTGATTCCCAGGGGGATTCCGTATCGCGCGCGCATGGGCCCATCGTGTCAGACCGCGGGCGGCCGCCGTGCCACGCCGTCCGCCGGCCGCACGTACGAACGGCCTTTTCCCGTACGCCCCTTAAATCAGCAGGCGTCCTGCCCTGCGCACCTGCGACAATCAAGTCATGACCACGCTCAAGTCCAAGCTGCAGGATGACCTCAACGCCGCGATCAAGGAGCGCGACGAGCTGCGCTCCTCCACGCTGCGCCTGACGCTCGCCGCGATCACCAAGGAGGAGGTCGCGGGCAAGGAGAAGCGTGAGCTCTCCGACGAGGATGTGCTCAAGGTGATCACCCGTGAGGCCAAGAAGCGCCGTGAGGCGGCCGAGGCCTTCGCGCAGGGCGGGCGCACCGAGCAGGCCGAGCGGGAGAAGGCGGAGGGCGAGGTGCTCGCGCAGTACCTGCCGAAGCAGCTGTCCGACGACGAGCTGAACGCGATCGTCGCCCAGGCGGTCGAGGAGGCGAAGGCGGCCGGTGCCGAGGGGCCGCGCGCCATGGGCGCCGTCATGAAGATCGTGAACCCGAAGGTCGCGGGCCAGGCGGAGGGCGGCCGGGTCGCCGCCGCGGTGAAGAAGATGCTGGCCGGCGGCTGAAGGTCCGGTTTCGGTCCACACGGCCCCGTCCGGTCCCATCCGGTCCAGCCCGGTCCGGTTCCAACGGGTCTGTGCACGCCGACGGGCCTGCGCACGCCAACAGGTCTGTGCACGCGAGCGGCCCCTTCCCCGGTGGAGGAGAAGGGGCCGCTCGCGTAGGTCAGCAGGGCAGGAAGCCGGAAGTCCAGGTCCTGCCTCAGTCCCGGCCGCCCGGTCCGTTGCCCGGGCCGCGGATGAAGCCCTCCGGGAGGGAGAACGTCGGCTGGGGCTCCGGGCCGCCGGGGCCGCCGTTGCCCCCGCCGGGGCCGCCGTTGCCGCCGCCGATCAGGCCGCCGATGAAGCCGCCGTTGTCGCGGCCCCTGTCGCGGTCGTCGTCGTGATCGCGGTCCCGGTCACGGTCACGGCGGTCGTCCGGGATGTCGACGAGGTTGAAGTCGGGGGCGTCCTTGCCCTCCAGCGCGCCGTTCATCATGTCGCGCCAGATCGGGCCGGGGACCTGGCCACCGAAGACCTTGCCGTGCCACCGGCCGCCGATGGAGATGTTGATCATCTTCCGCTTGTGCGCGGGGTCGCCGACCCAGACCGCGCCGGCCATGTTCGGGGTGTAGCCCACGAACCAGGCGGCGTAGCGCTCGTCGGTCGTACCGGTCTTGCCCGCGCTGGGCCGGCTGCCGAGGCCGGCCTGGGTGCCCGTACCGTCCTCGACGACGCCCTTGAGCAGCGTGTTGATGGTGTCGGCGGTCTTCTCCGACATGGCCCGCGAGCAGGTCGACTTCGGCACCGGCAGGGACTTCTCCTTGCCCCCGATCCGCTGGGTGATCGACTCGATGGCGATCGGGGTGCAGTGCATGCCGCGCGCGGCGAAGGTGGCGTAGCCGTTCGCCATGGTCAGCGGGGACACCTCCTGGGTGCCCAGGGCGATGGACGGGGCCTGCTGCATCTTGCGGCCGTCGGCCCGCTGGACGCCCATCTTCTCGGCCATCTCGGTGACCGGGCAGATCCCGATCTCGCTGATCAGCTCGACGAAGTAGGTGTTGACCGACTTGGCGGTCGCCTCCTTCATACCGTAGGGGCCGACCTCGGACTCGTTCTCGTTCTCGACCGGGACGTTCTGCTCGTTCCACACCTTGCCGTCGCAGGCCTGGACGGGCGAGGGGTAGTTCATCTTGTACGGCGAGGCGTACTTCTTGGTCGGCGGCACCCCGTTCTCCAGGGCCGCCGCGGCGACGATCGGCTTGAACGTGGAACCGGGCTGGTAGCCCGCGCCGCCGCCCATGGCGTCGTCGACCGCGAGATTGAGCGTCGTCTCGTTCTTCTTGGTGTCGATGCCGTACGGCCGGGACTGGCCCATCGCCAGGATCTTGCCGGTGCCGGGCTCGACGATGGTGGCGGCGGTCGCCACGTCGTCGCTCTGGTTGACGTGGTCCTTCACCGACCGCTGCACGGCCTCCTGGGCCTGCGGGTCCAGGGTGGTGCGGATGGTCAGGCCGCCCCGGTTCCAGATCTTGGCCCGCTCCTCCCTGGTCTTGCCGAACGCCGGGTCGTTCAGGAAGACCTCGTGCACGTACTCGCAGAAGAAGCCCGCGCCCTTGACCGCGGTGATGCAGCCGTTCTTCGGCTTGCTGATGTTCAGCCCGAGCGGGGCCTTGGTCGCCTTGTCGGCCTCCTCCTGGGAGACGGCCCCGACCTGGGCCATCCGCCGGAGCACCACATTGCGCCGCTTCGTCGCCTCGGCCTCGTCGTTGACCGGGTCGTAGCGGCTCGGGGACTGCACGATGCCGGCGAGGAGGGCGGACTCCTGGAGGTTGAGGTCCTTGGCGGGCTTGGAGAAGTAGCGCTGGGCGGCGGCCTCCACGCCGTAGGCCTGCTGGCCGAAGAAGGTGATGTTGAGGTAGTTCTCGAGGATCTTCTTCTTGCCCAGCTCCTCCTCGACCTGGATCGCGAACTTCAGTTCGCGGATCTTGCGGCCGATGGTCTGCTGGGTGGCCTGGGCGACCTTGGTGGGGTCGTCGCCGGCCTCCTCGACGAAGACGTTCTTCACGTACTGCTGGGTGAGCGTGGAGGCGCCCTCGGCGACGCCGCCCTCCTGCGCGTTGCGGTTGAGGGCGCGCAGGACGCCCTTCAGGTCGACGGCGCCGTGCTGGTAGAAGCGCGAGTCCTCGATCGCGACGATCGCCTTCTGCATGTACGGCGAGATGTCCTTGAGGTCGACCACCGTGCGGTCGCGCGAGTAGACCGTGGCGATGGTGCCGCCCTGAGCGTCCAGGATGGTGGTGCGCTGGCTCAGCGGAGGGGTCTTCAGGTTGGCCGGGAGCTCGTCGAAGCTCTCGACCGAGCCCTTGGCCGCCAGCCCGAGCGCGCCCACGGCGGGCAGCGCGATTCCGGCCAGCACCGCTCCCGCGAGGACACTGACACCGAGAAACTTGGCGGCCTGCTGCGTGGGGGACAGACCACCGCCCGAGCGCTTGTTTGACATGAGAGCAGCCTACGTTCTCATTCGCCGGACAGGCGTATATGCCTTGGCCTAAGCTGCTCTCGACTGTCACAGCAGTGAGGCCACGTATCAATACGTCCGGCGACCCCGAATCGTCTCGGACCTTCTCGGCTTTCTTTGTGGAGAGAGAGTCGAGTGCGTGCCCCGAATCGCCTTGTGTGTCACTTGGTGTCCGTTGTGGCGCAACTGAACTGACCCCATATGCCCGGTTTGCCGCGCATGTCGCCAGCTCACTCCCGCGGGTGATCTGCCGCTTACCCATAGTCCGTTCGGACCATTCAAGATTGGGCCCGCTGGGGGTGTTGCGTCGTGCCCACCTTCCGTAACGTCCTCAACTGGCGACGGTGAATATGCCGCTGCCGCCGTGGGGGAGCCTCGATTCGGGAGAGGACGGCGCCGGTATGGGCTGGGTTACCGACTGGAGTGCGCAGGCTGCCTGCCGCACTACCGATCCGGATGAACTGTTCGTTCAGGGAGCAGCGCAGAACAGGGCCAAGGCGGTGTGCACGGGATGCCCGGTACGCACCGAATGTCTGGCCGACGCGCTGGACAACCGCGTCGAGTTCGGCGTGTGGGGAGGCATGACCGAGCGTGAGCGCCGGGCGCTGCTGCGCCGCAGGCCCACCGTGACCTCCTGGCGCCGGCTGCTGGAGACCGCCCGCTCGGAGTACGAGCGCGGAGCCGGTGTGCCGATGGGCGACGACCAGGTCTACGAGAACTACGCGGCGGTGAGCTGAGGGCTCCGCCGGCCGAGCCGAGGGATTCGGGAGCCGATGAGCTGAGGGCCCTGCTGCGGGCCCTCGACGGCGTCGGAGTGTTCCTTTGACGGGCGTCGGTGTGTTCCTTTGGCGGGCACGGCCAGGGATGTCCTCGACGGGAACGGCCAGGGAACGGCCAGGGACAGAGATGGCGGAACGACGCGGCCGGCGCTACGCGCCCGGCTCGGGCAGCTCGGGCCGGTTGTTCGCGAGCCGGTCGCCGATGTCCCGCAGCCCCGCCAGGTCGTGGACATCGCCGGGCAGCGCGGCCACCTCCGTCACCGCCACCTCCGGGTGGAGCGCGGTGAAGCGGTCGCGTGTGCGCTGCTCGCGCGCCAGCAGGTGCATCCGTTCGGCGTGCAGCCTCAGCAGGCCCGCGGTGAAACGGTCCACCGAACGTTCCGCGTCGGCGGGGGAGCCTTCGTCGGGAGCGGTGGACTCGACGGGGTCGGCCGGCCCGGCGGAAACGCCGGGCTCGTCGCGAGCCGGTGATTCTGAACTGTCGTATGTGCTCGGGGAGTTGCCGGGAGAGGTACGAGAACCAGCTTTCCCGTCCTCCTGATCCACAATGCGGGACTCCTCAAGATTTTCCGCCGCGGCGACCGCCCGCTCGGCCGACAGCCGGTCGGCACCGCTGCCGTGCACCCGGTTGAGCACCAGACCGGCGAGCGGCATCCGCTCCGCGGCCAGCCGCTCCACGAAGTAGGCGGCCTCGCGCAGCGCGTCCCGCTCCGGGGCCGCCACCACCAGGAACGCCGTCCCCGGCGCCTGGAGCAGCTGGTAGGTGGCGTCCGCGCGCGTACGGAATCCGCCGAACATGGAGTCCATCGCCGCCACGAACGTCTGCACGTCCTTCAGCAGCTGACCGCCCAGCAGCTTGCCCAGGACGCCGGTCATCATCGACATGCCGACGTTCAGGAATTTCATCCCGGCGCGGCCGCCGGCCTTCGCCGGGGCCAGCAGCACCCGGATGAGCTTGCCGTCGAGGAAGGAGCCCAGCCGCTTGGGCGCGTCCAGGAAGTCCAGCGCGGAGCGCGACGGCGGGGTGTCCACGACGATCAGATCCCACTCGTCCCGGGCCCGCAGCTGGCCCAGCTTCTCCATCGCCATGTACTCCTGCGTGCCCGCGAAGCCCGCGGAGAGCGACTGGTAGAAGGGGTTGCTCAGGATCGCGGCGGCCCGCTCGGGGTCCGCGTGCGCCTCGACGATCTCGTCGAAGGTGCGCTTCATGTCGAGCATCATGGCGTGCAGTTCGCCGCCCGCGGAGTCGTCGATGCCCTTCACCCGGCGCGGGGTGTTGTCCAGCGAGTCGATGCCCATCGACTGGGCGAGCCGGCGGGCCGGGTCGATGGTGAGGACCACCACCTTGCGGCCCCGCTCGGCCGCGCGCAGCCCCAGGGCCGCGGCGGTGGTCGTCTTGCCGACGCCGCCCGCGCCGCAGCACACGATGATCCGGGTCTGCGGATCCTCGATCAGCGGGTCGATGTCGAGGACCCGGGCGGGGGAGAGGCGCTGACGGGCGGCTCGCTCGTGCGCCTGGGCGGCCTGGGCCGGTTCCGGACGGCTCATGTCATCCCCTGCTTCCGATGCGTCCACAACCTTCGATACGTCCGGTCGCTCGCGCGCATCCGGTCTCGTCCGGTCTCGTCCGGTCTCGTTCTGCACGGCCGGCACGTCACGGCACGTCCGGCTGGTGACGACACGCGTGGCGCGTACGGCGGGCACGGCGGGCGGCACGTCTCGTGACGGTTCACGAGACGCCCTGTCCGCGCAGCTCGCGGGCCATCTGATAGAGGGCCGCGAGGTCCACGCCGTCCGCGTACAGCGGCAGCTCGTGCAGCGGCAGGCCGAGGTCCTCCAGTACGGCGCGCTGCTCCGCCTCCAGCGCGTACCGCTCTGCGTACTCCCGCGCCTGCTCGAGCAAGGGGTCCACCAGCCGCTCGGCGTGTCCGCCGCGGCGTGCGCCACCGAGGCCGGCCGACGACAGTGCCCGTGCGACGGAGGAACGCTCGACGGTGCCGAGGAGTTCCAGGTCGGCCGGGTCCAGCAGGGCAGGACGCACCATGTTCACGATCACCCGTCCGACCGGCAGCCGGGCCGCGCGCAGCTCGGCGATGCCGTCCGCGGTCTCCTGGACCGGCATCTCCTCGAGCAGCGTCACCAGGTGCACCGCCGTCTCCGGCGACTTCAGCACCCGCATCACGGCCTGCGCCTGATTGTGTATCGGGCCGATCTTGGCGAGCCCGGCCACCTCGTCGTTGACATTGAGGAAACGGGTGATGCGCCCGGTCGGCGGGGCGTCCATCACGACGTAGTCGTAGACGAACCGCCCGCTGCGCTCCTTGCGGCGCACCGCCTCGCACGCCTTGCCGGTCAGCAGCACGTCCCGCAGACCGGGGGCGATCGTGGTGGCGAAGTCGATGGCACCGAGCTTCTTGAGCGCGCGGCCGGCGCCGCCCATCTTGTAGAACATCTGGAGGTAGTCCAGAAGGGCCAGTTCGGGGTCGATGGCGAGGGCGTACACCTCGCCCCCGTCCGGAGCGACGGCGATCTTCCGCTCCTCGTAGGGCAACGCCTCCGTCTCGAAGAGCTGTGCGATGCCCTGGCGGCCCTCGACCTCGACGAGAAGCGTCCGCTTCCCTTCCGTGGCCAGGGCCAGCGCGAGGGCCGCGGCCACCGTGGTCTTGCCGGTTCCGCCCTTGCCGCTGACGACCTGGAGCCTGCTCACGTCTTCGAGCCTAAATGCTCGGTGTGCGCCCCGGCGGCTCCGGGCCGACTTCCGCGGACATGTCACCGTTCATGTGACGGTTCACGTCACGGTTCACGCGACCGGTCAGGTCGCTGTTCATGGTGCTGTTCCTGTCGCTGTTCATGGTGCTGCCCGAAGGCCGCCCGGGCCGAGCCGGACGCCGTCGCCTGTGCGCCGGGACGGGCGGCTAGAGTCGGCCCATGACCAAGTGGGAATACGCGACTGTGCCGCTGCTCGTCCATGCCACGAAGCAGATCCTGGACACCTGGGGCGAGGACGGCTGGGAACTCGTCCAGGTCGTGCCCGGGCCGAACCCGGAGCAGCTGGTGGCCTACCTGAAGCGAGAGAAGCAGGCATGAGCACTGTCGAGACGAAGCTCGCCAAACTGGGTCTGAGTCTGCCGGAGGTCGTCCCGCCGCTGGCGGCGTACCAGCCGGCCGTGCAGTCGGGTCCGTACGTCTACACCGCGGGCCAGCTCCCCATGGTGGACGGCAAGCTGCCGGTCACCGGCAAGGTCGGTGCGGAGGTCACCGCGGAGGAGGCCAAGGAGCTGGCGCGCACCTGCGCGCTGAACGCCCTCGCCGCGGTCAAGTCCGTCGCCGGTGACCTGGACCGGATCGCGCGCGTCGTCAAGGTGGTCGGCTTCGTCGCCTCCGCCCCCGACTTCACCGGCCAGCCGGGCGTCCTCAACGGCGCGAGCGAGCTGCTCGCCGAGGTCCTCGGCGACAAGGGCGTCCACGCACGCAGCGCGGTGGGCGTCGCGGTACTCCCCCTGGACGCACCGGTCGAGGTCGAGATCCAGGTGGAACTGACCCAGGCGTGACCCGGGCCCGGACGGGCTGCCCACATGCGGTCTGTCCGGCCCTTCCGTGCCGCCGTGCGGCCTGTCCGGCCTGTCCGGCCCTTTCCGGGCCGTCGTGTGGCCTGTCCGGTCTGTCCGGCCTCTCCGGGTGGAGCCCGGGGCAGCCCTCCTGTCCGGCGGCCCGGTGGTTCGGGCGCGCCCCGCTCGCCCTGCGTTCGGGGGCGTGTCCCGCTCGCTGAGGGGCGAGGACTCATGCGCGTGCCCCCGAGCGCGGGGCGCAGCAGATGCCGGCCCGCCTGCTCGCCCCCGCGCCCGCGGACCCCCGCGGAGCGGCCCGGCACTCGAACATCCGGGCGTCAGCGGATAGCCTCCGGCCATGGCGAATGTGCAGGCTGATGGGCAGTGGTACCCGCCGGAGTGGCCGGACCGGATCCGGGCGCTCGCCAGTGGGTCGCTGACACCGGTCGCGCCCAAGCGGGCGGCCACCGTGATGCTGCTCAAGGACACCCCGGACGGCCCTGTCGTGCACATGCTTCGCCGTCGTACGTCCATGGCCTTCGCCGGCGGCGCCTACGCCTACCCCGGCGGCGGTGTGGACCCGCGCGACGACGAGCGGCAGATCCGCTGGGCGGGACCCTCCCGCACCTGGTGGGCGGAGCGGCTCGGCGTCGACGAGACGGGCGCCCAGGCGATCGTCTGCGCCGCCGTGCGCGAGACGTACGAGGAGGCCGGCGTCCTGCTCGCGGGGCCGACGGCCGACGCCGTGGTGGGTGACACCACCGGCGACGACTGGGAGGCCGACCGTGCGGCCCTGGTCGCCCGCGAGGTCTCCTTCGCGGAGTTCCTCGACCGGCGCGGTCTGGTCCTGCGCTCCGACCTGCTCGGCGCCTGGACGCGCTGGATCACCCCGGAGTTCGAGCCGCGCCGCTACGACACCTGGTTCTTCGTCGCCGCGCTGCCGGACGGCCAGCGCACCCGGAACGTCTCCACCGAGGCCGACCGCACGGTCTGGATCCCCCCGCGCGAGGCGGCCGCCGCCTACGACCGGGGGGAGCTGCTGATGATGCCGCCGACCATCGCGACCCTGCGCCAGCTGATGCCGTACAGCAGCGCGGCCGAGGCGCTCGAGGCGGCGCCCGACCGCGATCTCACGCCGGTGCTGGCCTCCGCGCGCCTGGTGGACGGCCAGATCGTGCTCTCCTGGCCGGGGCACGACGAGTTCACCAAGCACATACCGACCGGGGGAGCCCCCGCATGACGAACGCCAGCACCCTGCCGGGCCAGCCCCGGGGCCAGGTCGTCTCCGGCCCCGCGACCCCGCGCGCGGTGAACGTCCTGGCGCCCAACCCCTCAGCGATGACCCTGGACGGCACGAACACCTGGATCCTGTCCGAGCCGGATTCCTCCCTCGCGGTGGTCGTCGACCCGGGCCCGCTGGACGAAGACCACCTGCGCCGGGTCGTCGCCACGGCCGAGGAGGCCGGCAAGCGCGTCGCCCTGACCCTGCTGACGCACGGTCACCCCGATCACGCGGAGGGCGCGGGCAGGTTCGCCGAGCTGACCGGCACCAAGGTGCGAGCCCTGGACCCCGCGCTGCGGCTGGGCGACGAGGGGCTCGGCGCCGGGGACGTGATCCGCGTCGGCGGCCTCGAACTGCGGGTCGTGCCGACGCCGGGCCACACCGAGGACTCCCTCAGCTTCCACCTGCCGGCCGACCAGGCCGTCCTGACCGGCGACACCATCCTGGGGCGCGGCACGACCGTGGTGGCCCATCCGGACGGCCGCCTCGGCGACTACCTGGACAGCCTGCGCCGCCTGCGCTCGCTCACGGTCGACGACGGCGTGCACACCGTCCTGCCCGGTCACGGGCCCGTGCTGGAGGACGCCCAGGGCGCCGTCGAGTACTACCTCGCGCACCGCGCCCACCGCCTCGCCCAGGTCGAGACCGCCGTCGAGGACGGCTACCGCACGCCTTCCGAGGTGGTCGCCCATGTCTACGCGGACGTGGACCGTTCCCTGTGGCCGGCCGCGGAGCTGTCCGTACGCGCCCAGCTGGAGTACCTGCGGGAGCACGGGCTGATCTGAGCACCCTGGACGCCTGAACCACGGAAACAGCAGCCGCCCCGGCGGTCCGGAAACAGCCGCCCCGGCGGTCCGGAGACAGCCGCCCCGGCGGTCCGGAGACAGCGGCCCCGGCGGTCCGGCAACAGTAGCCCCGGGGGCCGGAACGGCAGCCCCCTGCCCCGGCGGCCCCGGAGCACGGCCGAGCCCCGCCTCCCGTACCGGCGGGGGTGGGGGCTCAGGCGTACGACGTAGAGAACAGGTGCGGGGAAGAGGCGTACGGAAGGGCCCGGCGTCAGCGGGAGCGCTTCGCCAGGCGCTCCACGTCCAGGAGGATCACCGCGCGGGCCTCCAGGCGCAGCCAGCCGCGCTGGGCGAAGTCCGCCAGGGCCTTGTTGACCGTCTCGCGGGAGGCGCCGACCAGCTGGGCCAGCTCCTCCTGGGTCAGGTCGTGCACCACGTGGATGCCCTCCTCGGACTGCACGCCGAAGCGGCGGGACAGGTCCAGCAGGGCGCGGGCAACTCGGCCCGGGACGTCCGAGAAGACCAGGTCGGACATGGCGTCGTTGGTCTTGCGCAGGCGGCGCGCGACGGCCCGCAGCAGGGCCGTGGCGACCTCGGGGCGGGCGTTCAGCCAGGGCTGGAGGTCGCCGTGGCCGAGGCCGAGCAGCTTGACCTCGGTCAGCGCGGTGGCCGTGGCCGTGCGCGGGCCCGGGTCGAAGAGCGACAGCTCGCCGATGAGTTCGCCGGGGCCGACGACGGCGAGCATGTTCTCGCGGCCGTCGGGGGAGGTGCGGTGCAGCTTGACCTTGCCCTCGGTGACCACGTAGAGCCGGTCTCCGGGGTCGCCCTCATGGAACAGGGAGTCGCCCCGTGCCAGGGTCACCTCACTCATGGAGGCGCGAAGCTCCGCGGCCTGCTCGTCATCGAGCGCCGCAAAGAGCGGGTTCCGCCGCAGAACGTCGTCCACGAGTTATCTCCTTGTCGACCTGCTCGGGGGATCTTGCTCCCCCACGTACCAGGGGACCGTGGTGCCCATTTTGCCTGACGGTCCAAACAGTGTGATCTGTCACAAGGATGCCGCACCGTCCCGCCGGGGTACGCGGCAGGGGTCCAATTGGGCGCCGATCTTCCGGGTCCGGGGCGGATGTCGGTGCCGGGCCGTAGGCTGGCCGGGTGTCCAAATCGCCGGTGAGAGCACAGGCAGAGGGGGCTGCGCGGGTGGCGGTAGGTCGCGATTCCGCTGTGGGCGAACAGAGCCCCGATAGCGGTAGGGAAACGACGGAAGCGGCGAGGAAGGCCGCCGCCGAGCGGGCGGCCCCTGCCGGGAAGGCGGCTGTGCACGAGGCTGCGGCGCAGGAGGCGACGGCATCGGCCGAGCAGGTGGCGGAGGGGGCCGCGCCTGCCGAGCAGGCGACAGCGCAGCCCGCGACGACGAAGAGGGCGGCCACGAAGAAGGCGGCGGTGAAGAAGGCTGCTGCCCAGCAGTCCGCCGCGAAGAAGACTGCCGCGAAGAAGACTGCCGCGGAGAAAACTGCCGCGAAGAAGACCGCCGCCAAGAAGACCTCCCCCGCGAAGCCTGCTGCAAAGAAGGCCGCACCGGCGAGGAAGGCTGCCGCCAAGAAGGCCGCACCGGCGAAGAAGGCCGCCGTCAAGAAGGCCCCCGTGGCCGGGAAACCCCTCGTCGCACCCAAGAAGGCCACCGCCGCGGTCAAGGCCGCGCCCGCGAAGACCGTCGTCCGCCCTGGCAAGGGCGAGTCCCGCACCGCGCTGGTGCGCCGCGCGCGCCGGATCAACCGCGAGCTCGCCCAGGTGTACCCGTACGCCCACCCGGAGCTGGACTTCGAGAACCCCTTCCAACTGCTGGTCGCCACCGTCCTGTCGGCCCAGACCACGGACCTGCGCGTCAACCAGACGACCCCGGCCCTCTTCGCGAAGTACCCCACCCCGGAGGACCTGGCCGCAGCCAACCCGGAGGAGGTGGAGGAGATCCTCCGCCCCTGCGGCTTCTTCCGCGCCAAGACCCGCTCGGTGATGGGCCTCTCCAAGGCGCTGGTGGAGAGGTTCGGCGGTGAGGTCCCCGACCGCCTCGAGGACCTGGTCTCCCTGCCCGGCGTGGGCCGCAAGACCGCCTTCGTGGTGCTCGGCAACGCCTTCGGCCGGCCCGGCATCACCGTGGACACCCATTTCCAGCGCCTGGTGCGCCGCTGGAAGTGGACGGACGAGACCGACCCCGACAAGATCGAGGCGGCCGTCGCGGCGCTGTTCCCCAAGAGCGAGTGGACCGATCTGTCGCACCACGTGATCTGGCACGGCCGCCGCATCTGCCACGCCCGCAAGCCCGCCTGCGGCGCCTGCCCCATCGCCGCGCTCTGCCCCTCGTACGGTGAGGGCGAGACGGACCCGGAGAAGGCGAAGAAGCTGCTGAAGTACGAGAAGGCCGGCCTGCCGGGCCAGCGTCTGAAGCCGCCGCAGGCCTACCTGGACGCGGGCGGCCGCCCCGCACCCCCGCTGGGGGCCGGATGAGCGGATGCGGCAGCCGCCGCCGGCACGGCTGGGCCGCGGAACGATCTCGGGGCCCCGGGGCGTTGCATCCGCAGGACCAGACACGCCTCTGCGGGCCGGGACGAGTGGGGTGGCGATGACGCGGGCGAGCAACACCCGGGGCGGGCCGGTGACGATCACCAAGGAGGACCTGCCCGAGTGGCTGGACCCGGTGGTGCGGGCGGCGGAGACGATCGCTCCGCGCCAGCTGAGCCGCTTCCTGCCGCCGGAGAACGGCTCGGGCCGCCAGTCCGCCGTGCTCATCCTGTTCGGCGAGGGCGAGCGGGGCCCCGAGCTGCTGCTGATGGAGCGGGCGGGATCGCTGCGCTCGCACGCCGGGCAGCCGTCCTTCCCGGGCGGGGCGCTCGACCCGGAGGATGGTGATCCGCTCGGCGACGGGCCGCTGCGGGCCGCGCTGCGCGAGGCCGAGGAGGAGACCGGGCTCGATCCGGCCGGTGTCCAGCTCTTCGGCGTGCTGCCGAAGCTCTACATCCCGGTGAGCGGCTTCGTGGTCACGCCGGTGCTGGGCTGGTGGCGCGAGCCCAGCCCCGTCGGCGTGGTGGACCCGAACGAGACGGCCCGGGTCTTCACCGTGCCGATCGAGGATCTGACCGACCCGGCCAACCGTGCGACCACGGTTCATCCCAGCGGCTACAGGGGGCCGGCGTTCCTGGTTCAGTCGGCTCTGGTGTGGGGCTTCACCGCGGGGGTCATCGACCGTCTGCTGCACTTCGCCGGATGGGAGCGCCCCTGGAACCGCGACCGGCAGGTCCCCCTGGACTGGCGGTCATGACAGGGTGGGCGCCGGAGCGAGGCGAATGACGAGGCGAGGCTTGAAGCGGTGAACGTGCTGGACATCCTGTTGCTGATCGCCGCTGCCTGGTTCGCGGTGGTCGGCTACCGCCAGGGCTTCGTCGTCGGCATCCTGTCGGTGATCGGGTTCCTGGGCGGCGGACTCGCCGCCGTGTACGTGCTGCCCGTGATCTGGGACGCCCTCACGGACGACGCCGAGGTCGGCACCACCGCGGCCGTGGTCGCGGTGGTCGTGGTGATCGTGTGCGCCTCCGTCGGTCAGGCGCTGACCACGCACCTCGGCAACAAGCTGCGCCGCTACATCTCCTGGTCCCCGGCCCGGGCGCTCGACGCGACCGGCGGCGCCCTGGTGAACGTGGTGGCGATGCTGCTGGTCGCCTGGCTGATCGGCTCGGCGCTCGCCGGTACGACGCTGACCGCGCTGGGCAAGGAGGTGCGCAGCTCCAAGGTGCTGCTCGGGGTGTCCCGGGTGCTGCCGGACCGCGCCGACACCTGGTTCGCCGACTTCTCCTCCATCCTCGCCCAGAACGGTTTCCCGCAGGTCTTCAGCCCGTTCGCCAACGAGCCGATCAACGACGTCCAGCCCCCGGACCCGGCGCTGGCCGACAGCCCGGTGGCCGCCCGCGCCCAGCGTTCCATCGTCAAGGTGATGGGCACCGCCGAGAGCTGCGGCAAGGTGCTGGAGGGCACCGGGTTCGTCTTCGCCGACCGCCGGGTGATGACCAACGCCCACGTGGTGGGCGGTGTCGACGAACCGACCGTGCAGATAGGGGGCGTGGGCCGCAGATACGACGCCACGGTCGTGCTCTACGACTGGGAGCGCGACATCGCGGTGCTCGACGTGCCGGACATGAAGGCCCCGCCGCTGCACTTCTCGTCCAGGGACGCGAGCAGCGGTGACAGCGCGATCGTCGCCGGTTTCCCGGAGAACGGCGCGTACGACGTGCGTTCGGCGCGCGTGCGCGGCCGCATCACGGCCAACGGCGCGGACATCTACCACCGGGGCACGGTCCGGCGCGATGTGTACTCCCTGTTCGCCAACGTCCGGCAGGGCAACTCCGGTGGCCCGCTGCTGACGCCCGAGGGCGAGGTCTACGGCGTGGTCTTCGCCAAGTCCCGCGACGACGCCGAGACCGGGTACGCGCTCACCGTGGACGAGATCCGGGAGGACATCGCCAAGGGGCGTGCCGCCAACCGCGAGGTGGACAGCGACAGCTGCGCGCTGTGAGTGGGGCGCGAGCGGCGTGGCGGGGCGCCGGCAACGGGCGGGCGGCGGTCAGCCCTTGGGGTGGCGCAGGCGTACGGAGACCCAGCGGGCCCGGCGACGGAGAATGCGCGGGATTCCCACCCTGAGGGTCGTACCTGCCATCTGCGGTGCACCGCCTCGCTGGTGGGTTCCGACACCGCTCGCCGAGCGGCGATTGCGGCTTGCGTCACTGTAGTCGTGCGTCCAGCCCATACCCCGACGTCTGCCCCCGCCCCAAGGTCGATAACCGCCTGACGGGTGCCCAATTGGCTTATGCGCGGGGCAAGTACGGGCCGCGTCCGATCGGTTACCGATCCGGCTCGGGGTCCTTCAGCCAGTTGACCAGTTCTGTGGAGAAAGTGACCGGATCCTCCTCGTGGGGGAAGTGTCCGAGTCCGTCGAACAGCCGCCAGCGGTAGGGCGCCTCCACGTACTGGCCCGAGCCGGCCGCGCTGCGGGTGCGGATCACCGGGTCGAGCGAGCCGTGCAGATGCAGGGTGGGCACCCGGACCGGCCGCTTCATCCGCCGGTTGAACTGGAAGCCGTCGGGGCGGGCCAGCGAGCGCACCAGCCAGCGGTAGGGCTCGATGGCGCAGTGGGCCGTGGAGGGGATGCACATGGCCCGCCGGTAGACCTCCAGGGCCTTCTCGTCCGGCAGGCCCGGCCCCGACCAGTCCTGGATCAACCGGGCGACCAGGGCGCCGTCGTCCGCGGTGAGCCGCCGCTCGGGGATCCAGGGGCGCTGGAACCCCCAGATGTGGGAGAGCGCCGCCGACTGCCGCACATCGGCGAGCATCGCGGCACGCCAGCGCCGCGGGTGCGGCATGGACACGACCGCGAGTCGCCGCACCAGCTTGGGGCGCATCGCCGCCGCCGTCCACGCCAGGTATCCGCCCAGGTCGTGGCCGACCACCGCGGCGTCCGGCTCGCCGAGGGACCGGATCACCCCGGTGAGGTCCAGGGCGAGGTTGGCCGGGTCGTAGCCGCGGGGGGTGCGGTCGCTGCCGCCCACGCCCCGCATGTCCATGGCGACAGCACGGAACCCGGCGTCGGCCAGCGCGGTCAGCTGGTGCCGCCAGGTCCACCAGAACTGCGGGAAGCCGTGCAGCAGCAGCACCAACGGCCCGTCACCCGCTTCCGCGATGTGGAAACGGGCGCCATTGGCGGCGACATCCCGGTGGGTGACCTCGGCCCCGGGGACGTCGAGGCGTACGACCGAGGCGCTCTGCTCCGGGAAAGGGGCTGGGTCCGTCATGAGGACGAGCGTGCCACAGCCTCGATGGCCTCCGGGGCCCGGTCCTGCGGCAGTTCCTTGCGCTCCGGGCGCGGGTGCGGCTTGGCGTTCTGCAGCACGCCCGCCGTCTCCTTCACCGACGCGGCGACCTTCTGCGGGCCGCGGCCCTGCTTGGCCTTCTTGGCGAAGACCACGCCGATCAGCCCGAGCAGGCCGGCGATCAGCACGTTCGCCGCGAACGACAGCAGGAAGCAGACCGCGAGGTTCCAGCCGCTCCAGGTGCGGATGCCGTACGCCAGGGCGAAGTTGAGCATCGGCAGGGAGAACAGCAGCAGGACCCCGGCCGCCATGAAGGCGCCGCCGCTGGTCGCGCCCCGCTTGACGTCCTGCCTGAGCTGCGCCTTCGCCAGCGCGATCTCGTCGTGCACCAGCGCCGACATCTCTGCCGTCGCGGTGGCGAACAGCTGTCCGATGCTGCGTTCGGCGCCGACCGGGCTGCCGTCGGGTGCGCTCATCGCGGTCTCCCTCTTCTCCGTACGCCTCGCGTACGTCCGTCGTGCCTGCGCGGGACGGTCCCGTTCTTTTGTACCGTCTCGTCAGATCATGCCGGACCGTCGTGCCGATCGCCTGCCCCGCCCGGCACTTGTGCAAGCGCGTCTCGCGCGGCGGCCTTCTCCCGGGCGAGCCGGCGGTGCTCGGCGGCCTTCTTCTCCAGGATGTCGGCCATACGGAGGTGGTACTCCGGGTCGTCCTGCTCGTAGACGTCCGGCACACCGCTGAGGTCCTCGTCCCGCTCCTCCTCCTCGGCCAGCTTGCGGTACTTGGCGTTCCTGATCTTC
>Ga0207873_1001850_pt1 | contig 19063 bp, 13 predicted proteins | sample BGWIniCompost_FD_187373 | JGI IMG/M metagenome (GOLD analysis project Ga0207873, IMG submission 187373) | Cellulose adapted compost microbial communities from Newby Island Compost Facility, Milpitas, CA, USA - BGW Initial Compost (SPAdes)... ...
CGGTGCCCTAAGCGCTGACGATCAGCCAATCCGGTTGTCGTCGGTCTCCAGGGCTTCCATCCATTCCTGGATGTCTGCCAGAACCTCGACGGCAGCCCGGTGCTCGTCGTACCCGGTGAGGCCGAGAGCTTCGGCGTCGTCGAGGCGGCGTCTCATGAAAGCCACAGCAGACTCCAGCGACTCTCGCCGAGTCCGAAGCTTCCGCTCCACGATCCCCTTGAGCAACCGCCACTTTGCGGCCCGCCGTGCCGCCACGATCTCGACCTCGCCGAGAGAACTGAGACCGGGAGCAATGAGAACCCGCTCGTCATGCTCGGCGATATGCCGCAACAGCGCATCGACGACGTCAGCGGGAGCGTTTAGCTCGACCTCGATCGTGATAGGTTTCATCACAACCTCCTTGTGGGTATTTCTGTTTGGTGCCGATTAGCACCGCTAGGGGCACCGTTGCCGGTGCCCTAAGCGCTGGCAATCAGACGTTGCGGGCGTACCCGACCTCGACCTCGAACTCGACCTCGGCGCCGGGAGTCGGGTGCCAGAGCATGGCCCGCAGCACCTTCAGCACAGCGTCGGCTAGCTCGTCGGGCGTGGCGTATTCGGTGGCAAAAGTAATGTAGGTGGCCACCGAAAAGGCCAGCTTTTCGCCGTTGCCTTGTAGCGTGGCGTTGGCGAAGTTGGCCTGTTGGGTCTCTTCGTCGATCCCGACCGTGAGCGACACGCCAGGTTCGCTGATAGAACGCATTACTACCTCCCTTGTGGGTATTTCTGTTCGGTGCCGAGTAGCACCAGGACAGGCACCGCCCAAAGGCGGTGCCCTACCCGCTGACACTCAGCGATTACTGAACACCACGACGTGCCTGAGCGGAACGTCGGTCCGTGGATCGCCGTCACCCTGGTAGACGAAGACGGTAGGCACCCCGTCGTCCGATCCACCCGAAGGGTTCAGGTAGATGTACTCCCTCTCGACGACCTCACCCCGATCGTTGAACCGCTCGGCCCTCCACCCACCCAAAATCGGGTGATAGACCACCTGGCTGTCCTCGTCGACGATGTTCAACTGCCTAAATACATCGTTCATTGAACCTCCCTTGTGGGTTATTTGGTGCCGGATAGCACCGGGATTGGCACCGGAATTGTCCGGTGCCGCACCCGCTGATATCCGACCTATTCGATCGGTTCGCCGCACTCGTCGCAGTAGACCTTAGACAGCAAATCGACCATGTCCTCAATCTCACGGTTCAGATCGCTGATCATGTCATGCACGACATCGGCAGCGTTCTCGGCGTCGGGGTCGTCGGGAGCATCGTTGAGCTTGGTCAGGGCCACACTGAGTGCATCCCTGCGCTCAATCAGCGCCACCAGGTCCTCCGAGTAGAACTCGGGGTTCTGTTCGACCTCCCAGGCCTTCTCGGCTTCCATCTCGTGGATCGTGTACCGAATCACACTGTGGAGACCAGCCTCGGCCTTCAGCTCGTCATAAATCTGCTCAGCCAACCGGCCATAGCGGCGCTCGCCTTCAGCCTCAGCCTCTGCGTTAGCGATCTCCCACAACCGATCAAACTCGGCCTGGAAATGCGAATCATGGTAGATACCGCCGTCGGTCATGATCGCAACCGAGGTTGCCTGATAGGCATCGATCATCACATACCTCCCTTGTGGGTACTCGTGTTTGGTGCCCGAGTAGCACCAGGACAGGCACCGCCCGAAGGCGGTGCCCTACCTGCTGGTACTCAGGAGACCTCGACCGGTGGGCGGACATCGATCCGGCCGTTATCCCACCGCCGGAAGATGTCCACGCCGCCAAACTCATAGGTCACCGTCACCTCGGCCACCCCTGGGGTCGCCAGCAACTGGACCAGCGGGTCCTCGGGGCTAATCTCGGTGTCACGGTTGTCGAACTCGACAGCGCCGGTCTTGTCGATGGACGTCCAGCGGACACGCATACATACCTCCCTTGTGGGTCGAGCCACGGCCCTTTGCCGTGGGCCTCACTGGGCACCCTGACACCGTCGAGCCGCCGGAATCGAACCGCTAGCAGACCGGGCTAGTCGACATCGCCCGGCCCGCCGCTCCCACGCCACCGCCGGAGGCCAATCCGACGATGGGCCAGCGCCAACCTCCACGCTGAGCCAAGGGCCACGCACCCGAACGGGTTGCAAGCCAAGGTGCCCAATGAGACCCACCACCAAGGTGGTGCGGTCTCTCCCACACAAGGAACGGAGAGAGATTGCCACCACCAGACCGCTCGCCGTCTGCATCAGGTGGACGAAGGGTGGGGGCCTGGAACCCGGTGGCAGCAGCCCTCTCCAGGGCCAGGGGAGACTCTCGTCTCGCCGCTCACCGGCGCCTTGCGCCTTCCGCTCCTCGGCTGTTCATCTCCGAGTCAACTCTGTTATACCAAACCCGATCGGGAACTGTCAAGCGGTTTTCGAGCATATGAGTCGATCGACCTATATTGCAATGCAAGATAGCCCGGGCGGGAGCCTCCAAGCGAACTCAAGCCGACACGCTGACAAATCCCAACACAAGGGCACAGCACCACAGAGAACAGAGACACAGTCCTGTGAACTAAGTACTGAGGATCGCCACAGGGAACATAGCCTTGGTCCTGCAGCCTTCAGCCTCTGCGCTCCTGTTGGATGCTCGAGGCTTCGGCTGCCAGGGTTCGGTACTGTCAGGTACCCTGTTCTCAGCGCTCAGGCCGTCGGCGACCCTCGGAGGGGTCGCTCGACGGCGGAAACCCAGGCCCTGACTGGGTTCCAAGACCCGGGTCCATAAGCCGCCGCCTCGCGGCGGCGGGGAAAGGCACCTGTGGATGCGGCCAACAGTTGGGGCCGCATCGCTGTGTGGGGGGCTGTGTGTCGAGCCGTTGGGTTGGTGTTGGCTCGACATGGGTTGCGCCGGCCTGTTGGGGGCCGGCGCCATGGTGCTTGGTTTTCACCGCCCCCCGCCCTTGTGTGTTGGTCCCCGACCTTTTGACGTTTCCCGATGTTGGGTGTGTCTGGATGTCGTCTCCGTGAGTGTTGCTTTATCCGAGCCCCCCCACTGTGGACACAGTGAGGTCTCTGCCGTCTAACGGGCTACTGCGGTGGGACTAGTCCGCTTCGGACCTGTGTGGGTCCTACGAGTGGGGCTGATCACCGGTTCGCCTTCCTGTGAGTCCCGGCTTCCGGATCTTTCTGTTAGGTAGCCCGAAGGGTGTCAACTTGGGCTTTGGGTGCAAGTTAGCGGGTGTTTGCGTGTTTGACCAAAGCCTGGGAGACCTTTTTTGTTGACGGTTCCCGTTGACAGTTTTTGGGTGGGTTTGTGAGGGTGGTCTGTCAGGGACCTCCTTGTGGGTGAAAGGCCGGGGGGGCGGGCTGTGGCCCTCCCCGGCCTTTTGTTTGTTGGGGCCGGGGTGGTTTCGACGGGGCCGTAGGGCCGAGGCGCATGGTCCCGGATCCGGGTTCGATTCCCGGCGGCTCCACTGCTTCGTCGTTTCTTGGGCTTCTCTGTGAATGGAGAAGCGTTATGAAGGCTGGTCGACCCAGCGTCGTTATGAGCGGGCGATCAAAGGGGTCCTCGATGAGGGCTGGACCATCTCGGAAGCTGCCCGCAAGCTCGGCATCAACCGTTCGAACCTGTCTGTCAGGGTCAAGGCTGCCCGGAAGGAACGTGAGGAGGCTGAGCGGAAGGCCGCCGAGGAGATGGCGGCCGGGAAACGTGCCGTCTGGGTGCGTGAGGAGCGCCGTGTCGGCACGTTCGAGGAGTTCTTCAACACGTATTTCACGAACTGGGTGTGTCCGGACTGTCAGGTCCATCATGACATGCCGGATTTCCACCGTGAAATCATCGATGCGATCGAGTCGAATGAGCGCAGGATCGTCGTAAACCTGCCGCCGTACCATTCGAAGTCGACTCTGGTGACGGTTTGGCACACGGTTTATGAGATTTGCCGGAACCCGAACAGCCGAACGATTATTGTTTCGAAGTCTGCGCCGTTCGCTAAGAGCTTTCTGCATGCGATCAAAGACATCCTGTCGGTTCCGGAGCTGTATCAGGACTCGCAAAGGAACCTGATCGAGGACTGGGGGCCGTTCATGCCCGAGTCGGGCGGATGGTCCGAATACGAGATCTACGTCCAGAACCGTACCGGCGCCGAAAAAGACCCCACCGTGTTGTCGATGGGGTATGGGGGGCAGATATATGGGCGTCGTGCGGACACGATCAAGTTCGATGACATAGCGACCCTCGAGAATCAGCGGAACCCTGAGCGGGTTGCGCAGATGATCGAGTGGTTGAACAAGGAGGCGTTGTCTCGTATCGGTAAGTCGGGGCAGGCGATCTGGGTTGGGACCCGTGTCGCCCCTGGTGACATCTACTCGGTGCTCACCCAGCGTCCCGGATACAAGGTGATCCGCTACTCGGCGCTGTTGGATGAGGCCACCCAGCAGGTGCTGTGGCCTGAGCATTTCCCGTACGAGCAGGTGCTGACGCATCGTTCGGAGATGTCGGCCGCCGACTTCCAGTTGGTGTACCAGAACGTGTCGGTGCCGGGCCTTCATGCTTCGTTCACTCAGGAAATGATGGACGAGGCGAAAGACACGTCCCGTGTCATCGGCCACTATTTGCCTGGTTGGAGGCTGATCGCCGGCCTCGACCCGGCCGGCGGCAACAAAGACTCGGGTGCCACAGCGATGGTGCTGCTGGCTGTCGACTTGGACACGGGTATGCGGTTCGTGGTGGATGCGGTCTCCGAGAAAGGGATGAAGGCTCCCCGCATGCGGGACCTGATGCTCGAGTGGACCGACCGGTACCCGATCTACGAGTGGCGGGTCGAGTCGAACGGTGTCCAGTCGCAGCTCATCCAGTACAACGAAGAGATCATCCGAGCTCTCGCTTTGAAGGGTGTGCGGGTGAACCCGCATTACACGACCGGGAAGAACAAGTGGGATCCCGAGTTCGGTGTCGAATCGATGGCCCCCCTGTTCTCCGCCAACCTGGTGTCGATCCCGTGGGGCAACGCCCAGGCCGCACAGCGGTTCCAGCCGATGATCGAAGAGTTCGTGGCGTTCCCGATGGGCATCACCTCCGACCTGGTGATGGCGTTCTGGTTCGCTGAACTCGGCATCCGAGACGTGCTGCAGCGGGCCCACATGCCGTTGTTCAACGAGCGGATGCGGCGGCGGTGGCCGGCCCGCATAAAGCGGCGGGCCCGTGTCGTCGACTTCGAGAACCGTGAGATCCGGCCAGTCACCCTCGAGGACCAGCGGCTCGGCCACCTGACCCGAGGCCAGCGCGGCTACCGGCGGATGACTGTCGGTAACCCGACCCGCCATTCCGACGTGCAGGAGTTCGAACCCGAGCCCCCGGGGCGGCCGATGAACGTCGACTACGAGTCGGTGTGGGGTCGGGGCCGTTGACGCCTGTTGGGCGGACAGTTGATGAGCCTGTTGGCCAAGTGGCGAAACAAGGCCCGCTTCACCAAGGCCCAAAGGGCCGCTGGTGAAGACGGGATGGTCTGCGGATACACCGACGAGGACGGCACCCCCCACTATGTCGTGGTGCCCAAGCATGCCTCCGATGCTGAGATCCGCCGGGTCATCTTCGAGCACCGTCACGGACGCCCTATGCAGCCGTCCGAGGAGCTGCTCGATGCGTTCCTCAACGGCGACCTGCTCCGCGAGTACGAGGAAACGTTGACGAAGTACATCGAAGAGGGCCGGGCCGAACTGTCTCGAGAACGGCAACGGCTCGAACGGTACCTGGAGGAGCTGAAGAGTGCCGCTGCCGGTTGAGCATCTGCCGTACCTGTACGACGCTTGGCGGGCCCGGCAGCTCGAACGTGACGAACGCCACGACCTGATCGACCGTGTGGTCCGAGGCGAATTCGACATCTTCGACCCCGACGAGGAAAGGCTCAACTCGTACTCCCCCAACCTGATCCAGGTTGCGTTGGAAGACACCGCCGAGGCGGCGTCGCTGGTGCCGTCTGTCCGCACCCAGCCCACCAAGAAAGGCGTCGAGCCTAAGAAGATCGCCCAGAAGATGGAGAAGATCGCCGCCGGCTACATGGACTACAACGAGATCGACCTTCTGATCCCACGGTCGGTCCTCGACGCCGCAGCCTACGGTTTCCACGTCTGGACGATCCTGCCCGACCACGAGCAGCGGATCCCCCTCATCGAACGCCGGGACCCACGCACCTGCTACCCGGAGGACGGGTACCGTCCCGGCGACACCGTCCGCCGAGCCTTGTTCGCCCGTGAGCTGTACTTCTCCCAGCTTCCCGAAGTGTGGCAGGCTAAGATCCAGCGGACCCTCGCCGAAGGTGTCGTCGTCGACGGCGAGGTCGCCCAGATCGACGAGATCCGAGCCAACGACGCTGTGGTCCTCGTCGAGTACATGACCGACGAAGAGATCCTGATCGCTGCCCTCTACCAGCATTCGGGCCGGAACGGGCTCGGCGACACCTCCCGTGTGTACCAGCTTCCTGTCGAGTTGCGCCGGGTCGAGAACAAGACCGGCATCTGCCCGGTTGTGATCGGATCCCGCATCACCCTCGACGGCGAGTTCCGAGGCCAGTTCGACCAGGTGATCGGGATTCTCGAAGCCCACATCCGCCTGTTCGCACTGATGATGGACTACGCCGACCAGGCGGTCTACTCGGACATCTTCGTCAAAGACCTGATCGGCGAGCTGCCGTACGGTGGCGGCGCCTTCATCGAACTCGGCCCCAACGGTCAGATCGGCCGTGTCCCGCCCGCCGTGTCCAGCCTCGACGTGCAGCGGGATCTCGAGCTGCTGGTCGAGGGCATCCACCTTGGTGGCCGGTGGCCGAAGAGCCGCCCCGGCGAGATCGACCAGTCGATCGCCTCAGCCAAGTTCCTCGAATCGTCGGTGGGGATGCTCAACACCGCCATCCGCACCTACCACCAGATCCTGCAGCGGTCTCTCGGGAAAGCGCTCCGCATCGCTTTCCTCACTGACCGGGTCTATTTCCCCGGCGAGAAAACCATCACCGGGATCCTCCGCAACCAGGAGTTCCTGGAGTCATACGACCCGGCCAAGGACATCGACCCGTCTGTGCGTGTTAGGGTCGACTATGGGCTTGGGTTCGGACGTGACCCCGCCCAGTCGGCGGTGCTGCACATCCAGTACGCCGAGTCGGGGCTCATTTCCCACGAGACTGTCCAAGAGAACATCGATGGTATCCGGGATGTCGGCATGGAGCGGGCCAGGATCGACCGTGAACAGTTCCGTTCGATGGCCATGGCTAAGCTGCTCGAAGGGCTCCAGATGGGAACCATCCCCCAGTCGGCTCTGATCGAGATGGACCGTGCCCGTGAGCGGGGCGAAGACCTGATGGAGATCTACGAGAAATACGTCGTCAAGCCGCAGGAAGAGCTGGCTTCCCAGGCGCTGCCGACTGGGCTCGGCGGAGCCCTCGGCGGTCTCCCGCTCCCGGCGGGGCCGCCGCAGCCGCCGCCCGCCATACCGCCGCCGCCTGGCGGAGCCGACATCCTCGCACGCCTCTCCACACCAGTTGAAGGCGGGATGGCCGGCACCCAGGTGATGGGCTGATGGCAACAGAGATCGAAAAGACCCCAACGGCCGACGTTTCGGCCAACGCTCCCGAGTCGGGCACCTACGGCGAAGGCGCCGAGCTGGCCCGCCTCAACGAGCAGCTACCCCCCATGAACCGGCCTGGGATGGGGGCCGCCACCGGCGGACCCGCCCCCATGCCCCAGCCGGACGTGCAGGTTCCTGGCCGCCCCGGCGGACGCCCACTGCAGGCCCCGGCCGGTGTGCCCGACGTGATTTTCCAGGGTGGAGGCCCTGCCCCGGCAGGCGATCCGATGGCGGCCCCGGCTCCGCCGGACCCGCAGGCGGCTCGCCTCACCCTGCTCCAGCAGCTCGCCGAATCGCCTGAAGTGTCCGAAGAAACCCGGGAATGGGCCCGGCTGGTGCTGGAGGCGCTAATTGGCCCTTGATCCGACCATCAGCGGGGAAGAGCGGGTAGGGCTCCTCGAACGTACCGAGCAGGAAGGGCCCAGCGGATTCGCCCTTGGGCTCGCCGACATGCTGCTGCCGCAGGCCGGAACCACCGGCCAGGTAGGGCTCGGCGACCTTCTCGCCCAGTTTGTCGAGTACAGTCGCCTCGGCGACGTCATGGATGTTGGCGCTGCCCTCGACCCGAACTCGGGTCTTGACCCGCTGGAGCGTGCCGTCGCCGCCCTCCCCCTGATCGGAGGCGGGTTGTCGCTTGGCTACGCCGGCACCCGGGTCGCCCAAAGGCACCGCCAGCACAAGGCGGCCCGGCAGACCGCTATCCAGCAGGCGGCCGCTCAGGCCGCTCTGCGGGCCGAGCTGGCCGACCCCTCGATGCTGCCTCTGCCCAATGAGGCGTTGGACACCCCAGCCGAGCTGCCCAGCATCGAATCCGTGCAGAGCTTGACACCAGAGCAAGTCCGGCAGGCCGCCCGGTTTTTCTCCGAACTCGGTTTCAAGCACTCTTACCCGGACTCGGCTGCCATCTGGGGCGCCCACGACTGGGACTCGCTCGCCGAGGCGTGGGCGTCGACCCCGAGCGGGGACGGGCAGAACCTGGCTGACCAGGCCCAGCAGGTTATCCGTGCGATCGGCCACGCTGTCGTGGCCGGCGACCCTGGCCGCTACGCCCCCGACGCCGACCTCGAAGTTCAGGCGTTCGTGTCAGCCAAGTTCGCCATCGCCCGCTGGGAAACCGCCAAAGACAAAGGCATGGTCGAACAGGTCCGGGGAGGGTTCCGGGAAGGCCGGTACCCCGGCCAGGACGACATTCAGCGGATCGTCAGCCTCGAGCTGGCCACCGGCCGGATCGCAGGGCCCGACATGGTCGTGGCCCCCCACACCCGCATTTCCCGGGTGATCTTCGACGACGCCCAGCGGGCCCACGTTCTGCTCGCCCCCGCCGGCGAGCTACTGCCTGACCGTGTCTGGGACTGGGACAAGATGTTGCCCCTCGAAGGGCACCACGGGCTCGACCGGACCAAGGCCCACCGCAAGCTCCACGTCGTCGACTACGGAGCCCAGGTCGGCCAGTTCGCCGCCAACCTATATCAGCTCACCCAGCGGATCCCCCCCGACCCGAAGGGGAACTACGCCGACGTGTACGGCGGGATGCACGCCACCTGGTATCCGAGAGCCAACAAAACCATCCGGTACCTGGCTGAGAACACCGGCGTCGACCCCCACATCATCTCCGGGGTCCTCTCTGCCATGTCCGCCCAGACCGCCTGGGTCCCCGACAACCTGGTCGGAGCGATCCACGCTGTGCTGCGTGTCGGCCGCCCAGACCTGATCCCCGGCACCCCCGAATACGGGCGGCTGTTCCGGGGAGCTATTGAAGCCGGCGACTGGCAGTATGACCTGTTCAACAACTCGGCCCGTCGGCGCCGCCAAGAATGGGCCGGCACCCTCGAAGCGTCCCGGGTTCCCGACGGACCCAACGAGCTCGGGTTCGACCCGATGTACGAGTACTACGGGAACCCCGAGAACCTCATGTCCGAGTCCGGCAACCTGCTCGGGCTCGACACCGACGCCAAGAAGCGGAAGGTCCAGGCCATGCTCGAAGCTGGGCTTCCGCCCTGGATGGTGCTCCGCATGTTCAAGACCGGCACCTTCCAGCACTCGATGGCGAACCCGGATTCGCCGCTCCGGATCGCCACCATCGACGTCCACAACGACCGTGCCACCCAAGGCACCGTGTGGCTCGGCGAGGCGCTTGGTCAGCGAGGCACCCGCCGCATTCGTGCCGGCGAAACCTATGTGGACCCTCTGCTCGGCGAAGAACTGAGCCTCGAAAAGATCGAAGAGCAGCGGCCCAAGCTGGAAGCGATCGGCTGGTCTAAGAAGGAAATCGACAAGTTCCTCAACAGCCTCGCCCAGGTCCCCAACGACTTTGCCCGGGACCGCTACCTGGCCCAGGTCGAAGCCCATGCTCTGGTCGCTGACCTGTTCGGCATCGACGTCGCCCACCAGGTGCAGGCCGCCACCTGGCCGGTCATGCAAGGCATGAACCTGTCGAGCGTCAAAAAGCAGCTCGAGCGCGTGGAGTCCGTCGACGATGTCCGTCGGATCGTCAACGACCTCACCTGGGACACCTCGATCCCGCTGATGCTCGAAGGCAACGGCTCATTCGAACGCACCATCATCGGCGAGCTGTACAGCGTCGCCGACCGTCACGACGGCTACGTCCCCGCCGGGCTCGAGGATCTCCCGGTCAGGAACCAGCTCGACGTCCCCGATCAGCCCATCGTCGTCGATCAGCGGGAAGACGGCAGCCGAGTGATCTGGGCTGACCGCTCTTACCCGGGTGTGCGGGAAGCGCTCCGCCACACCGTGCCCACCGGCCTGAAGGTGGGTGACCGGGAACTGCACCTCGCTGCCCGCCCCCGCCAGGTGCTGTCAGTCGAACGGCACGTCAAAGAGATCCTGGGATACCGGGCCGAGGACGGCGGACCCGCCTCTGGCGAAGTCCGCACCTGGATGCCTGCACCCGACTACCAGCATCCGGGGCTCTCTCCCGGCGAGCGGCTGGTTGTCGAGGTGCCGCATGCGATGCGAGCTCAGGTCGAGGCGATGCTCGACGAGTACCCGGTCTACCTGCCCCGCCAGGTCCAGCAGGTCCGCAAGATCCGCACCCGGCCAGCGGTGGCTCCCGTGCCACGAGAGACGTTGGCCACGGCCCACGGGAGCCAGCTCGAACGGCTCCTCGAGAACAACGACTGGGTCACCATCGAAGCCGACCACTCGGACAACCCCGACCCGGCAGCCCGGCGCAGGCTCAAGAAACGGCTGTCCCGCATGAAGAATGTGACCTTCATCGAGGTCGAGGGCTGGTGGGAAGGCGATATGAATACCACTTTCTTCGTTACCGGCCTCACCGCTGAGCAGAAGGTCAAGCTCATGCACGACTTTGGCCAGTGGGCGATCGCCACCCCGCACGGCATCTATGGCCACGCCGAGGAAGGCCCCGGCTACGTGTTCCAGCCCGCCAGGGGGTTCGTGTTCGGTGATGAGGCTCGAGCCCAACCCGGATACACGGTTATGCCCAGCGGCGAAGCGTTCTCCCTTGTGCTCGATGATGCCGTCGAGGTCGAGGGGCTCGAATGGGCCACCACCGATTCGCCGCTGGTGAACCGGGAAGATGCTGTTTCCGAGATCGTCATCGATATCGGCAACGAGTGGGGTGGTCCGACATGGCGGGATGTCGAACGGGTCGCCGACATGCTCCGAGAGTTCGGGCCTGTCCGGATCTATACCCACGGCGTGCAGCATGTCCGCCCCGGATGGGTGTGGGCCAACGAGTCCGTGTTCCAAGACCAGACCGGCATCTGGGGCTCGGCTTTCTATGCCGGTGAGGGCGACCAGTATGCCCGTAACCGGGTCGATGTGCTGATGCCCGCCGAGGATGCCGCCGGGCTCGGGTACACCGGCTGGGACGCCGAACGTGGCCGGCGCACCCCACGGGACGCCGCCGCCATTACCAGCATTGACGAAGACCTCGGCGAGATCCGCTTCGACCAGGACCTCATCATCAAGGTCGACCCCGGCGCCGACGTGCAGCTTCCCAAGACCGGGTCGATCTTCTCTGGTATCCGTGTCAACGGCCGTCGGGTCACCGACGCTGTCCTCGACCTGACCGGCCCGGTGCCGACGATCCACGCTGGCGTCACGATGCCCGGCCCGCAGCCGGGCATGATCCCGCTCGAGTTCAGCCGAGGCAAGGTCAAAACCATTCGACCCTACGACCCTGGCGACTGGGTCGAGGCCCGGGAAGCCCTCTCTATGGTCGGCTTGTTCGACGAAGGCAAAGTCGTCTGGCCCACCGAAACCGACGAAGGTTTCCAGCCCAGCCACCAGATCCGCTTCGATGATCTCGGCCGGAAAGAGATCACCCGGCCAGTCGTCGAAGACGACGTCCAGCTCATGGACCAGGTCGAAGCCGATCTTGGTGTGCGTGTCCGACTCGAACTAGGCGAGTACGCTACTCCGCAGCTCAGGGACCAGGCCGCTCGGACGATGCGGGGCCTGTTCGGTTCGGGCGACCCCAAGTATGCTGCGTTCCGGGAAACTTTCGGTGACCTGCCCGCCAAAGTCTGGGAAGGCACCGCCGGCATCCAGGTATCCGACATACTCGACTGGAACGGTCAGGCTTATGTTCCGATGACTCACCTGCATGCCGCTACCCCGACCTCGCCTGGTCGGCCCTATCATGGGGTCGTCCTCAACGAGCGGATCGTTGCCGCCCGCTGGGCTCGGGGCTATTCTCAGACCAGCAACAAGCGCTGGTTCGTTGAGGTGCCCCACGATGTGTCCGACTTTGAGCGAATGCTGGTCCACGAGATCGGCCACTTCCTCGAAGACCTCTCCGGCCTGGACATCAACGAACTGGCGTCTGTGGACAATACCCCGGTGCGGGCTCGGATGATCCAGTTCGGGACCTACTCGACCCAGAACCTTAACGAGTACCTGGCCGAGGTGTTCGTCAGGGCGGTCTTCGAGCCGCACAGGCTCACTGAGCCTCAGCGCCAGATGATCCAAAGGATGGTCGACCAGGTTCGACAGAGGATGGAAGAATGAGCTACCCAGACAAAGTTCCGCTGTGTTTCCTATGCGCTCACCTCGAAATGGGCAAGCCGGGCAACCAGATGCCCTCTTGCAAGGCGTTCCCCAACGGGATCCCATTCGAGATCTACATGAAGGGCTACGACCATCGTGAACCGTTCCGTGACGAGGCGGTTCTGTTCGAACTGTCCGACGAGTTCACGGAAGAAGACCTTGCCGAATGGGAGCAGGAGCGGGCCCAGGAAGAGGCCAACGAGGTGATCGCCATGTTCGAGGATCTCGAATAGGCGACACAGTTCGGGTGGTCCTTATGAATGGCCACCAATCTTCAGCGGGTTGACCAGAACCTCCAAGTCATCCGTCAGATCGAGGGTGCCTGGTCACTCCCCAAGCTCCCCGAGCAGGTAGCACTCGACCTCGCAGGCAACAACATCATGGAGCCTGCTGCGCTCCAGGGCCTGCTCACGGGTCTCGACGAGGACCTTCAGGAAGCCCAGCGCAGGGAACCGTTCCCCACTCGGGACACGGTCGGCGCCATGGACGTGGTGCCGGCGAAACCCCAGCTCGAGATCCCGGCCGGTCAGGTGACTGTCGGCACAGTCATTGCCGGCGTCACCGGCCTGGACGCCCCCACCGTCCTCGACCCGCTGGCCGTTCAGCGGCTGAAGCAGCGGCTGGTCAACGAAGGTTACCTGGACCTGACCGAGGCCGAGGTGGCGTCTCCCCGCTGGCTGCCCGAATATTCGTATGCTGCCGCTCAGCACAGCTTCGACCAGTTGTCGAAGCAGTTCCAGGGCGAGAAGCCGGGGTCGATCTCGGGCGAGCAGATCTTAGGGCTTGTTGACGAGTGGCTGTCTCCCAGGGGCCTGTACAAGGCCGCCGTTGAGCTGGACCTGTGGTGGGACTGGGACAAGGTCAAGTCGGACTGGGGGACTTGGGATGCCAGGCTGAAGGCCTGGCGTGAGGACCCTTGGAACATCCGCAAGCTGGTCGACCTCTTTGATGCTTCGGCCATCGACGATCTGCTTTTCCCCGCTCTCAACCTTTTCCTCTTGGGCACGGGCATCGGCGAGATCTACGGTGTGGCCCGAGTCTTGTTCGGGGGTGCCAAGGGCGCTAAGGCTGTGGCCGGGTTGCATCGGGGCGCCAAGGGGCTCCGGTTCCTCAACGAGGCTGAGATGGCGGCCGATGTCGCCCGCCTTCAGCAGCCATCGGTCTTGTCCGGTAAGGTCGCCAATCTGGGCCGGGCCGGCGCTGCCCTTTCGGGGCGCATGGATGCCTGGCGTCAGCTTTCCAGCGTCACTCTCGCCAAGAAGGTCAACCAGCAGGTGCTCAAGCTTGGCTTCACCTCGAAGCTCGAGCAGCTCATCGACGCCGATCGTGGCGGCCAGTCGGTCAGTCACCTGCTCTCCGAGGACAAGCTGGCCGAGCAGGTTTACGAGACCTTCTCGAACCCCCTGCTCGACTGGGGCGTGGACTTGTTCCTCTACCCGACGAACATTTTCACCCCAGGCCGGTTCGCCAAACCAGCCAAGGCTTTCGTCGAGCAGGCACGCAAAGGGTTCCTGAAGGCGGCCGACAACCAGGAACTCACTATGGCCTGGTACGAGCCGGTTGTTCGCCGCCTCGAAGAGGCCGAGGGGGCGGAAGCCGCCAAGGAGTTCCGTGAGGCCGTCAAGAAAAAGAAGCTGAAGGGCGCTCTTCGAGACCACCTGTTCGGCGGCGATGAAGAGACGATGGGTGCGGTCATGACCTATGTCACCACGATGGCCGCTGTCGACCAGGCCGCCCGTGTGGACGCTTCGATCCTCGCAGCGGACGTCCTCGAGCAACTCGACTCGAAGACCCTCACCCTATACCATGAGGCTCGGGACATGCTGCGGGGTCGGCTCCGCTATGTCGACCCCGACGACATCGAGGGGATGTTGGAGCATTTCGCCAAGTACGGGTTGCCCGACGATGAATCCGCCCGGTTGGCTCGGTCCGCCCGTGAGTTCTGGGAGAACCGGGACAAGATCGCTGCCGCCTACATGGAGACTGTCGAAGAGGCGGCAGCCCGAGGCGGGGCTGTCCCGGAAGGGCACATTCGGTTCTATGGCCACATAGATACTGACACCGGTGAGATCGTGTGGCGGACCTCGGCGCCTACCGCCATCCCCGTTTCCGAGGCGTTGCGTCGTTGGGACGAACTACCCGACGACACCCTCATCGAGGTGTATCACTCAACCACTCCCGAGTTGGCTGAGCGGATGCTCCGAGAAGGGGTCAAGAAGGGCGCCAAGAAGAAGGCGGACTACTCCACCTGGCTCACAGGCGAAGGGTTCTATGTGGGGGACGATCCCGATCGTCTCCGGTTCCTTTTCGGGAGGCAAGGCCCTGAGACTCCCGGTACCCCGCTCGGGATTATTGTGCGAAAGGGTGACCTCGCCGATTCGCCGGAGGCGCTTCGGATGGGCCTCGATATGCGAGAAGCGCTTCGGGATCCCCTCGTTGGTGCCCAGATTCTCGACGACATACCCGCCGAGCGTATCCGGATCATCGAGGATCCGGCTAATGTGACTGCGCCGATCGCCGGCGACCCGTACTTTGTGGACATCGCCGAGTCCGAGCTGCGCAGCGTTCTTGGTGACCAGGCCGACGCCGTGCTCCGAGGCGAGGGGAACTTGCCTCCTACGCTCACCCGCCGGTATCGGTTGCGTTCTAAGCTTACCAACAGCCGCTACCCGCGTCTGTCCGAGGCTGCGTCGGTGCGGGCCTTCAAACCCGAGAAGATCGAGAAACTCAAGGAGCTGGCTCGCCGGCACAACTCGCTTCGGGAAGCCGAGCTGGCCAGGATCTTCGCCGACCTCGACCCGAAGATGCTGTCTCAGTACATCTACGAGACGCTTCCCACGTTCGGAAACTGGGTGCCGTTCCTGCAGGCTACCTCGGAGATCCGTCACGCCCTTATGCGTGGCGACCTGGACGATGCCCGCTTTGTCGTGCCCCGCTCCCTAAACAACCGGCGCTTGTCGCCAATCGGCCGCAAGCTTGAAGAGGGTCTGTTGGACCTCATGTTAGAGTTCCCAGACGACGAGCGCACCTTCAACTCGTTGATGCGCTCAACCTACGCCCCGTTCGCCCGGAACTTAGACCCGGTGCGCGGGTCATTCACTGTCGCCAGCTTCGACACCCCGCTGAAGCAGGACGCTGAAGCTTTCGCCCAGGCCGTGGAGTGGAACATCAAGAACCTGCAGGCAGTGAGGAGCGCTCAGCGGAATCCCCGCATCGGCGACGCTTTCCGCCGTGTTCGGGAAATCGCCGAGACGGAGGGGCTGCCCAGCAAGGACGTGGTGCGGGAAATTCTCGCCGAGACCGTGGGCACGGTAAACGAGGACACCGCCGCTCTCCTTCGTCGGGTCGTCGGTCTTCTGGACGAGGGCGGGTCAACCTTGGCGGACGTCGAGGCGGTCCTAATGCGTCGTCTCCAACAATTGGACGCCCGCGCCGAATGGTCGGAGCTGTTCCGTGTTCCGACGAACTTTGGGGCTGACGCCCGGGACATCGTCGAGAAGCTCCGCAAGAAGGTGCGGGAGCTTCGCCGCCAGGCCAACTTCATGGCTTCCGAGGTTGAGAACGTCCCCGAAGAGTTGGTTCAGTTCCTCGCCGACCGTGGCTACCGGCTGGTGTATGGTGTCGACTTCCACCAGCCATTCGACATGGAAGACATTTTCCCGGTGTTCGCTGACGCATCGGCACGGCAGATCAAGCAGATGCGGCTCGGCGCCTTTTTCGACCGCCAGGACCCCGGGTATGTTTCCAAGCTGAAGGCCCGGAAGGTCCGTGACGCCCTTCACGCCCATTTGTCTCGGGTCGACTCGGAAGGTGGGATCGCCCTCAATCTGGGGCCAAAGCCGGATCCGGGGAACGCCGACTTGGAAGCCGTGATGACGGACCTGTGGGAGATCCTGCATGCGGTGTGGGAACGGGCCGGACTTCACCTTGACGATCTCGAGGACTCTCGTCTCGCCGAGAAGTTCTGGGGGCGGGCGAAGCTCGCTCGTATCCCGTGGTCGCTGGACCGGCTCGGCTCTGACCTTGGTTTCAAGAAGTTCGTCAGCCTGGTCATGGCCAGGGGGTACAGCCGGAAGCAGGCCATAGCCATGTATCGGGCGTTGCAGTCGGCCCAGAACCTTGGCTTCCGCACCTACGGCCTGTATGCCATTGAGACGAAATTGCGGTCAGAGCCTAATCTCATCGAAGGGTTGCGGGCTCTGGGCACTATCCAGGCGTCCGACCGGTTCCGTGGGATCCGTCCGATCCGAGCCACCGCCGGCTTCGTCGCCGGCGGCTACGCCGGGTCGATGGCGTCCCAAGAGATGGGTGTTGAGCCTGGCTCAGGCAAGGACATCGCACTGCGTGCCAGCGGGGCGATTCTCGGCGGCGCCCTCGGCGGATCCCCCAAAGTCGGGATCCCGGGCGTGGCCAGACTGGTCAGCAACCTCGAGAACTCCAACTTTGTCCGGTACGCTTACGTCGCCGACTGGCTGGCGAATATGCGGGACTATGTCCGGTTCGCCCTGAGCCCGATCTTTGACGCCTCTCGTTACTCGGAGGCGATCATTCTCAGCCAGATCGGCCACATGCCCGAGGGTGTGCGGAACCTGCGGATCAACCAGTCCCCGAAAGCGTTCCGCCGTATGCTCGCCAAAGAGTTCCGAGCCCAGGGGCTCGACCCGGACACGGCTCTGAGACGCGCCAAGAGCGAATGGGAGAGGTACCAGGCCATGTTCGCCGCTCAGGCGCACGGCTACCGGGACTTCGACTGGGAAGCGATCGACGGCATTGGTCGCCGGTTCTCGACGGTTGGTATCCTGGGTTTCTCCCCCACTGACTGGATGGCGTCCACGTTCGCCCACATGGTGCGGGCAGGGGCCGATCCCAAGAAAGCCTACGATGCGGTCCGTGAGATCTACACCTACGGCACCACTGGGCGGTCAGCCGCCGAGCTGTCGATGAACTTCGTGTTCTTCCCGTTTTCGTTTACCAAGAAGACAGTCGGCCACCTCCAGAAGTTCTTCAGCGATGACCTGACTAGGTTGGTGGTGCTCCACGACATGGTCGCCACCTATCAGATGCTTGACGAGCACTACAACCTGAGCCAGGAGTGGAGGGACCGGCTGCCGATTCTGGAGCGGGCTCACCGTCTCAACCTGCTGGCCTACGGGATCGGGCTCGGCCGGTTCGGCGGTATCAATGCCCCGATCATCGAGGCGATCGGTCGGCTTGCCCCCGACGAGGTGATGGACCTGGTGCCTGGCGCCCCCGAGGTGGTCAACATGTTTATCCCTCAGATGGTGCCGTTGAACACCGCCGACGACGCCAACAACCTGTGGGACCTGACTAGGCAGCTCATCCCGGTGATGAACGATGTTCAGACCATGGTTGATGCGCTCGCCGAGCAGGGCCGTGTCCTCGTGTCCGAAACCCATCTGACTCGTCGGGCCGAGGTTCGTCGGGCCTGGGAAGAGTGGCGTGACTTCCAGGACAGGGTGAAGCAGGGGCTCGAGGCCATGGGCATGTCGTGGGCTCAGGCGATTCGGAACCCGCGGCTAGCCGCCATGATCCAGGCTGAGAAGACCCGTATTTCTCTGAAGTATCCGGCATGGAAGCTCGAGATGGGTGATGGGATCGCCGACAACCAGGCGATCCAGATGGAGCTGCAGGAACGGATCGCCCGCCCCCAGTCCAACGCTGATCTTCTGCTGGCAGAGTTCGTCACCCTCCACGAGACGGTCACCGAGATGTTGCGGCAGGGAGGGCTTGTGTGGTCGCGGCCCGAGGATATGCCGCCGGAGATCTTCACCGCCTACCGGCAGGTGGCGATCCACTATGCCCGTCAGGACCCTGAGTTTGTGCGGCTCTATAACCGGTTTTTCCGGCGCCTGTTCGGTGACATTGTGTCTGAGGTCTGACAGGTCTTGGGTGGGTAGGTAGATGGCCGAATCCCAGTCTGTTCCCCCGACGCTGGTTGTACCCCCGTCTACGCCCGGTGGTGTGGACCGGGAGGTCCTGAAGCGGCGGTTGATCGAAGCCGGCTATGCGCCTGAGGACGTAGAGCGCTGGCTGTCGGTCGTCCCCAAGGACGGTCAGACACTCAAGGATGCCTTGGTTGAGGCCGGCGCACCGGAGGAGGCTGCCGCCGTTATCGCCCAGCAGGGTGCGACCCTCAGCACCGAGCAGCTCGGGCAGTTGCGGGAAGGTTTGGCAGAGGGCACCTTGCCGTCCCCTGTTCCGCTTCTCGAGCGGGCCAGGCAGGGCGAGCAGCTCAGCCCCGAGGAACTCGGGCAGTTGCAGAAAGCTGTAGAAAAGGACCCGAGCCTGTTGGAGGGCGCCGATGACCCGGCCGCCCAGCTTTTGGCCGTGGCCGCTTCGCATGGTGCCGGGCCCGTGGAGTGGAACTACGACTGGGTGTACAACGACCCGGAGCTTC
>Ga0207873_1001852_pt1 | contig 19045 bp, 13 predicted proteins | sample BGWIniCompost_FD_187373 | JGI IMG/M metagenome (GOLD analysis project Ga0207873, IMG submission 187373) | Cellulose adapted compost microbial communities from Newby Island Compost Facility, Milpitas, CA, USA - BGW Initial Compost (SPAdes)... ...
GCGGGGGCGGCCGACTATCTCGCCAAGCCCTGGGATGACGACAAGCTGGTGACCTGCGTGCGCAACCTGCTGGAGCTCGGCAGGCTGGCCAGGGAAAGCGGCGAGCTGAAGAAGCAGCGCCGCAGTCGCCGCGAGACGCTGGCGCGCGACCATGACCTCGGCAGCCTGCTGTACGACAGCGATGCCATGCATGAACTCGTCACCCTGGCGGTGAAGGTGGCGCGCTCCGACCTGCCTGTGCTGATCACCGGACCGAACGGCGCCGGCAAGGAAATGATCGCCGACATCGTGCAGCGGAATTCCGCCGTCGCCGCCGGGCCGTACGTCAAGGTGAACGCCGGCGCGCTGCCGGCGGAACTCATGGAAGCGGAACTGTTCGGCGCGGAGGCGGGCGCCTACACCGGCGCGGTGCGCGCTCGCGAGGGCCGCTTCGAGGCCGCCGACGGCGGCACGCTGTTTCTCGATGAAATCGGCAACCTGCCGCCGGAAGGCCAGATGAAGCTGCTGCGCGTGCTGCAGACCGGCGAATTCGAGCGCCTCGGCAGCAGCCGCACGCACAAGGTCACGGTGCGGCTGATCAGTGCCACCAATGCCTCGTTGCCGGAGCTGATCCGCGCGCGGCAGTTCCGCGAGGATCTCTACTACCGGTTGAACGTGATCGAGTTGCGCGTGCCCGCGCTCGCCGACCGGCGCGACGACATCCTGCCGATCGCGCGCAGCCTCCTGCCACCCGGCCGTTCCTTCAGCAAGGCGGCGGAAGACGCCTTGCTCGCCTACGACTGGCCGGGCAACGTGCGCGAGCTGCGCAACCAGGTGCAGCGCGCGCTGCTGCTCGCCGCCGGTGACCTGATCGGCGTCGATGATCTCGATCTGCCGCGTCCGGCCGGCGAACCGGACCGCGAGGAAATCGAGGCCGCGCTGGCGAAGCATCGCGGCGTGATCGCCGCCGCCGCCAAGGAACTCGGCCTCAGCCGGCAGGCGCTGTACCGGCGCATGGAGAAGTTCGGCCTGCGGGGCGACTCCTCCTGATGCGCGTGTCGCTGGAGGGCAAACTCGCCGCCATCGTGCTGGCCTGTGTACTGTTCGCAGCCGCGGCCTCCGCGACGGTCACGGCGTACACGCATTCCATATTTACTGGCATTGCCGTGGGCCTGCTGCTGGCATTGCCGCTTTCGCTGCTGCTGGTACGGCGTTTCACGCACGGCATGAACCGCGTGCTGCAGGCGCTGGCGGACGGCGTAGCCTCGTTCCGCGACGGCGATTTCAGCATGAGCCTCGGCGCGGAACGCAACGACGAGCTCGGCGACCTGGTGAAGGCCTACAACCGCATTGGCGAGATCCTCCGCCGCGAACGCCAGGACCTGTTCCAGCGCGAACTGCTGCTCGACACGGTGATCCAGGCCACGCCTTCCGCCATGGTCCTGTGCGACGCGCGCGGCCACATCGTGCATTCCAACACTGCCGCGCGGAAGCTGTTCAACAAGGGCCGCCGGCTGGAAGGTCACGGCTTCGAGAGCCTGCTGCGCGCCAACCGCCCCGAGTTCCTGCCGGTGATCACGGCCGGGAACTTCGAGGGCCTGTTCAGCGTGCGCCTCCATGACGAGGACGAAGTCTTCCAGCTGCAGCGCGGTGCGTTCACGCTCAACCAGCGCGCGCATCGCCTGTACCTGTTCAAGCGCATGACCCGCGAGGTGAACCGCCAGGAAGTCGCCACCTGGAAGAAGGTCATCCGCGTCATCAGCCACGAGCTGAACAACTCGCTCGCGCCCATTCATTCACTGGCGCATTCCGGCCGGGAACTCCTCAGGCGCGGCGACCAGGAAAGGCTGGAAAAGGTGTTCACCGGAATCGGCGAGCGCGCGCACTACCTGCGGCAGTTCCTCGACGGCTATGCGCGCTTCGCCAAGCTGCCGGCGCCGCGCGAGGAGGAGGTGGAGTGGAGCGGCTTCATCGAAACCCTCCGCGAGCTTGCGCCGTTTCGCGTCGTGGGCGAGCTGCCGGAACGGCCCGGCCGCTTCGATCCCGCGCAGCTGCAGCAGGTGCTGCTCAACCTGCTGCGCAACGCCGAGGAATCGGGCTCCGCGCCGGAGGACATCGAGCTGGAGGTGCGCCCGGAACCGGCGCGCCACCGCATCGTGGTGCGTGACCGCGGCCGCGGCATGTCCGAGGCGGTGCTGCAGAACGCGCTGCTGCCCTTTTATTCCACCAAGAAGACCGGCACCGGCCTTGGACTGGCGCTGTGCCGGGAAATCGTCGAGGCGCACGGCGGCAGCATCCAGCTCGCCAACCGCGACGACGGCGGAGCGGAAGTCACGCTGCTGCTACCGGTGTAACTCCCGCCTTCAACATCGCAGCATGGCGGTTTATAGTGCCGCCATCCAAACATCCGTTTGATCCCACTGCCCGCCTCGTCCAGGAGCAACACCATGGCCGTATTCTGGGTCCTGCTCTTCATCGTCGTTCTCGGCGTACTTCTTTATAAACGCGTCGCGCTGCTGCCGGCGACGCTCGTCATGGGTGCGCTGCTGCTGGCGTACACCTTCCTCGGCCGCGGCGGCCAGGCCTGGGACACCACGCTGTGGGTGATCTACGGCGCGCTGGCCGTGCTGCTGAACTTCCGGCCGCTCAGGAAGCAGCTGTTCACGCGCCCGGTGCTGGAAATCTTCCGCCGCATCATGCCGGAGATGTCCGAGACCGAGCAGGCCGCGCTGGATGCGGGCACGGTGTGGTGGGACCGCGATCTTTTCACCGGCGATCCCGACTGGCGCAAGCTGCTGGACGAACCGCCGGCGACGCTCACCGCCGAGGAGCGCAAGTTCCTGGACGAGGACGTCGAGGAACTCTGCGCCATGCTGGACGAATGGAAGATCACCCACGAGTACGGCGACCTGCCGCCGGAAGTCTGGCAGTTCCTCAAGGATCGCGGCTTCTTCGCGATGATCATTCCGAAGCAGTACGGCGGCAAGGAGTTCTCCGCCGTGGCGCATTCCGAGGTGCTGACCAAGATCGCCACCCGCAGCACCACCTGCTCGTCCATCGTCGCCGTGCCGAACTCGCTCGGCCCCGCGGAGCTGCTGCTCAAGTACGGCACCCAGGAGCAGCGCGACCACTACCTGCCAAGGCTGGCGCGCGGCGAGGAGATTCCCTGCTTCGCGCTGACCGGGCCGTGGGCGGGCTCGGACGCGGGCTCCATTCCCGACACCGGCGTGGTGGAGCGCGGCATCTACGATGGCAAGGAAGTCATCGGCATCCGCCTCAACTTCAACAAGCGCTACATCACGCTCGCGCCGATCGCCACCGTCATCGGTCTTGCCTTCAAGCTCTACGATCCCGACGGCCTGATGGGCGATCCCGACAGGAAGGACTACGGCATCACCTGCGCACTGGTGCCGCGCGAGACGCCCGGCATCGAGATCGGCCGCCGTCACTTCCCGTTGAACATCCCGTTCTCCAACGGCCCCATCGTCGGCAAGGACGTGTTCGTACCGCTGGATTTCATCATCGGCGGGCCGAAGATGGCGGGGCAGGGCTGGCGCATGCTGGTCGAGTGCCTGGCCGAAGGCCGTTCCATCTCGCTGCCTTCGAACACCTCCGGCGCGGCGCAGCTCGCCGTCTACGCCACCGGCGCCTACGCGCGCATCCGCAAGCAGTTCAACGTGCCGATCGGCCGCTTCGAAGGCGTGGATGAGGTCATCGGCCGCATGGGCGGGCGCATGTACGCCATGAATGCCGCGCGCATGGTGACCGCCGCGGCCGTCGCACGCGGCGAAGTGCCGTCCGTGCCTTCGGCGATCGTGAAATACCACGTCACCGAGATGGCGCGACAGGTCGCCAACGACGCCATGGACGTGCATGGCGGCAAGGGCATCTGCCTCGGCCCGAAGAACTATCTCGGCCGCGGCTACCAGTCGGTGCCCATTGCCATTACCGTCGAAGGCGCCAACATCCTCACGCGCTGCCTGATCATCTTCGGCCAGGGCGCGATCCGCTCGCATCCCTACGTGCTGGAACTGATGAAATCCTCGGCGCTGCCCGATCCCGCGGAGCGGCTGACCCGCTTCGATGCCGCGCTGTGGCGGCACATCGGTTTCGCCGCCTCCAACGCCGTGCGCTCCTTCTGGCTGGCGGCGACGCATGCGCGCTACTCCAGCGCACCCGCAAAGCGTGCGACGCGCCGCTACTACCAGCACATCAACCGCTACTCGGCGGCCTTCGCGCTGCTCGCCGACGTCGCCATGCTGAGCATGGGCGGCGCGCTGAAACGCAAGGAGAAGATTTCCGGACGGCTCGGCGACATGCTGAGCAACATGTATCTCGCCTCCTGCGTGCTGAAGCATTTCCACGACCAGGGAGAGCCGGAAGACGACCTGCCGCTGGTGGAATGGGCGTGCCGCGACCTGCTCTATCGCACCCAGGAACAGATGCACTCGCTGCTGCGCAATTTCCCCAACCGCTTCCTGGCGGTACTGATGCGCATGCTGGTGTTCCCGACGGGACGCCGCTACTCGGCGCCCTCCGACAGGCTCGGCAGCCGCATCACCGAGCTGCTCATGAACCCCTCGTCGGCGCGCGACCGGCTTACAGCCAACGTCTACCTCGGCAGCGACTACGAGGGCATCGCGCTGCTCGACTCCACCCTGCGGCTCGCCATCCAGGCCGAGCCGCTGGAGAAACGCATCCGCGCGGCGCAGAAGGAAGGCGTGCTGCCGAACGACGAGCGCATCGACATTATCCAGGTGGCGATGGAACGCGACGTCATCGACGCCGACGACTCCGCGCTGCTGCGCGAACTGCGCGAACGCACCCTGCGCATCATCTCCGTCGATGACTTCTCTCCCGATGAACTCGGCACCCGGCCGCTGCAGCACACGCTTGAGGAAGCGGAACGCACCAGGGAGTCGTGGAAGCAGGCATGAAAAAGAAGAAAGAAGGGAGAAGGTAGAAGATCTTCTTCCTTCCCCTCCTGCATGCATGGCCCGGATCGAGCGCAGGCGAGATCCGGGTTTACTTTATCTGGCCGTGCGTATACCTTCTTTCCCGCCAGGGGAGAGGGGAGTTCAATTCTGTCACGCAGTCGTCTCACGTCTTCTCCCTTCTCCCTTCTCCCTTCTCCCTTCTCCCTTCTCCCTTCTCCCTTCTCCCTTCTTCCCCCTCGCCTCTCACCTCTCGCGCCCCCTGTGGCAAACTTGCCTCGCCGCAACACAAGCCCTGGGGGAATGAATGTTCTGGAAGCGCGAGCCTCAGCCCGTGATCTACGAGGTGCGGCTGGAAGTCGACGTGGAAGTGATCCACGCGTTCGACGAGTGGCTCGCGCATCATGCCAGCGAGATGCTCGAGTACGACGGCTTCCGGCAGGCGACGGCGTGGAAGTCGGCGGAGTTGACCTCGACGCTGCGCGCGGTGCGCATCGTCGCCTACGAGGTGGAATCACGGCGCAAGCTCGACAGGTACCTGCGCAGCTTTGCCGCCAACATGCGTGCCGACGGGCTGGAGCGCTTCCCGGGACGGTTTTCCGCCAGCCGGCGCATCGTGCCGCTGGCGGAATACACGCCGCCGGAGGCGCCGCTGCTGTTCGATGCCGAGGCGCTGCGCAACGCGCCGCTTCATTGCGACAACTGCTACGCCACCATCACCGGAGAGTTCTGCGCGAACTGCGGCCAGCCGGCGCGCAATTACCTGACTTCGCTGTTCGCCATCATCGGCGACTTCATCGACGACACGTTCAACTATGATTCGCGCTTCTTCCGCACCCTGCGGCCGCTGCTGCTGAAACCCGGGTTCCTGACCAACGAATTCGTGCGCAGCCGCCGCCAGCACTACCTGCCGCCGGTGCGGATGTACATCTTCGTCTCGCTGCTGTTCTTCTTCGCCGCCACGCTGCTGACCGACCTTTCCATCATCGACAAGGACGCGGACAGCAATCCGCCGCCGGTGGCGTCCGCCGAGGAGCTGCAGGGCCGTCGCCGGCTGGCCTACGAGGAAGAGCTCGAGGAACTTAACAGGCGTTTCGGCATCGGCGTGGATGCGAGTGCCGCGGAAGCGAAGGAGGAGCAGGGCCAGGGGTTCACCTGGAGCGGCTTCGAGGAACGCCTTGAGAGCAGCGCCCGGGAGATCGAGAAGTATCCCGGCGCGTTCATGCAGCGGGTGATGCAGCACATCCCGACCATGATGTTCGTGTTCCTGCCGCTGGTCGCGCTGGTGCTGAAGCTCGCCTACATCGGCTCCAGGCGCTACTACGTCGAGCACCTGGTGTTCACCCTGCATTACCACTCGGCGGTGTTCCTGATCTTCCTGCTGTGGTTGCTGTGGGCGGAGCTCGCCGAGCGGGTCGAGCAACTCCAGGTCCTGGCCGGCTGGGTGAGCGCCGCGGTGTGGATCTACATCACTTACTACCTGTATCGCTCCATGCGGCGCGTCTACGGGCAGGGCCGCGTGCTTACGCTGTTCAAGTTCTCGCTGCTGTTCTTCGCCTATTTCATCCTGCTGGCGGTGACCTTCGGCCTTACCATTGTCTATACCATGTTCACCGAGACCTAGGAGGTGCGACACATGCGTCTGCTTACCCTGATGTTCTGTCTTGCCCTGCCGTTCGCGGCAGCCGCGAACGAGCCTGAGCTCTATTTCATCACGCCCACGGATGGCGAGACCGTCAGCGGCCCGGTGCGCGTCGTGTTCGGCCTGCGCGGCATGGGCATCGCGCCTGCCGGCGTGCAGGCGCCCAACACCGGCCACCATCACCTCGTCATCGACGCGCCGACGCCGCCGGCCGGCAAGCCCATCCCGGCGGACGCGAATCACCTGCACTTCGGCGGCGGCCAGACCGAAACGGTGATCGAGCTCGAGCCGGGCACGCACACCCTGCAGCTGGTGCTCGGCGATCACCTGCACATCCCGCATGATCCGCCGGTGGTTTCCAAGAAGATCACCATCACGGTGACGGAGCAGTAAAGGAAAAAGGCCGGGCAGATGCCCGGCCTTTTCACATGCCGCACCGTCATTCGCGCGGCGGTTCGGATTCGTTGTCTTCCTCTTCGTTTTCTTCTTCCGCCGCTTCGAGGTCTTCCTCTTCCAGCACCGTTGCCTGTTCCTCGCCGGCGCGCGGGTCGAGGGTGTTGATGACCGGCGAGGTCGACGGCGGCACCGCCACGAAAGGCTCCTGCGCTGCCACCGCCTCCGGCTCGACGCGGCGGCTGAGCAGCGCGACCAGCGAGAACAGCAGCGCGACGGTGGCGACGAACAGGAACAGCCCGCGCGCGCCGAGCAGCCACATGGCGACCGAGGCCAGCAGCGGACCGATGGTCGCGCCAAGGCCGTAGACCACCAGCAGCGCGGCGGAGACCACCACGACCTTGCTGGCGTCGAAGTGATCATGCGTGTGCGCCACCGCCACCGGGTAGATGGTGAAGGCCGCGCCGCCGAACAACGCCGCGGACAGGTACATCAGCCACACCGCATCGGCGCCACCGATCGCGAGCAGTGCGCTCAGGCTGCCGGTGGCAAAGAACAGCAACGCGAGCATCAGGCGCCGCTCGAAACGATCCGAGAGCATGCCCACCGGATACTGCAGCAGCAGGCCGCCGACGATGGTCGCGGCCATGAAGTTCGCCACCTGTGACAGGTCCAGCCCCTGGGTGCGCGCATAGATCGGCGCGAGACCATAGAACGAGCCGTTGATGACGCCGGAGACCAGCACGCCAAGCAGGCCGAACGGCGCGGTCTTGTAGATGCGCGACCAGTTGAAGCTCACCGCCTCGATCGGCGCGGGATGCATGGTGCGGGTCAGCGACACCGGCAGCAGGCATAGCGCGAACAGCATGCCGATGACGAAGAAATGCACCGGTTCGGTAATGGCACCGATGTTCAGCAGGTACTGGCCAGCGCCCGAGCCCACGTACTGCATGATCATGTAGAAGGAAAACACGCGCGCACGGAACTCGCGCGGCGAACGCTCGTTCAGCCAGCTCTCGACAACCATGAACAGGCCCATCATGGAAATGCCGGTGAGCACGCGCAGCGGGAACCACAGCATCGGGATCACGAAGATGCCGTGCGCCAGCACGATGGCGCTGTTCAGCGCCGCGAAAACCGCGAAGGCGCGGATGTGGCCGACCCGCTGCAGCACGCGGTGACAGAGGCGTGCGCCCAGCACGAGGCCGAGGTAATAGCCGGACATGACGATACCGACCAGCCAGTCGGGCGCCTCCAGCGTCTTCATCTTCAGGGAGAGAAACGTGCTGAGGTAGCCGCTGCCCAGCGTCAGCGTGAGCGTGGCGACAAAGAGAGCGAACAGCGAAGCAAGTGTCTGGCGCATTCGGTCAGCCTACCGGAAGGCATCCGGGCGCCAAAGGGCGCTTCACCGGAGGAGAGGAACCCGCGGCTAGAGTGAATTGGGTAACTGCAATTTGCAATGAGCGTTCAGCCGCAGACCTTGTTGCGGCCGGCGCGCTTCGCCTCGTACAGCTTCGCGTCCGCGGCCAGCATGGTCTCGCGCTCGCTGCCGCCGGCCTCGAAGCCGGCGACACCGATGCTGGTAGTCACCTTCAGGCCCGGATGCAGCGTATCCCAGTCGTAACCGGCCACGGCCTCGCGGATCTTCTCGCAGACGGTGAGCGCGGAGGCGGGCGGCGTTTCGGGGAAGAACAGCAGGAACTCGTCGCCGCCGTAACGCGCGATGACGTCGATGGAGCGGCACTGGCTGCGAAGGATCTTCGTCACCACGCGCAACACGTCATCGGCGAGCATGTGCGAGAAGCTGTCGTTGATGTGCTTGAAGTCGTCGATGTCGATCAGCGCCACCGACACCGGATGGCCGAAGCGCTCCGCGCGCCGGAATTCCTCGGACAGGCGCCGGTCCATGAAGCGGCGGTTGTAGACGCCGGTGAGGCTGTCTTCCTTGGTCTGGCGATCGAGCTCGCTGGTCTTCAGCTGCAGCTCGCGCAGCAGCAGTTCCTTCTGCTCGCTCGCTTCCCGCAGCGACTCGGAGAGCTTCAGCAGCGACTCCTTCTGCGCCTCGATCTCGCGGGTGCGCTCCTCGACGCGCGCTTCGAGCTGCTCCTTGTGCTGCTCGAGTTCCTGGAACAGCTGCGCATTGGCGATCGCCACCGCGACCTGGTCGGCGAGCGTCATCAGCAGGCTGAGATCGTCCTCATCGAACTCGCCGGCGGTGAAGCTCTGCACGCTGATCGCGCCCAGCACGCGGTTGCCGTACACCATCGGCACGCCGATGACGGCGCGCGGCGTCTGCCCGACGATCACGGCGTGCTGCTTCACCTCGTGCGTGGAGGCTTCCCAGTCGGTGATCAGGAACGGCCGCTGGTTGCGGATCACCCAGCCGAGCGCGCCTTCGCCCAGCGGACGGCGCTTGCGGGGTCCGCGCCCCTGCTCGTTGTGATGCAGGCGGAAATCCAGCGTCGCGGTCTTCTCGTCGTAGAGCACGAGGTAGAAGGCGGAGAAGTTCAGCAGCTTGCGGCATTGCTCGAAGACGAGCTCGACCAGGTCATCGAGGATCAGCGACGAGCTGATGGCGCGGCTGATGCGGTTGATCACCAGCAGCTCATCGAGCCGCTCCGCCAGCGCCCAGTGATTCTCGGCAAAGCGCCGCACCAGGATCATCGCCAGCAGCAGCAGTGCGAGATACAGGAGCAGCATGTCCAGCCGCCCGAGGTTGTAGACGATCGCGGTGAACACGCCGAGCGGCACGGTGGCCAGTTCGAGCAGCGAGGAGAACAGCGACAGCGACTTGCGGAAATCGCCTTCATTGAAGTGTGCGTACACCGCCATGAAGGTTTCGTTGATCGCCTGCATCAGCAGCGCCATGAGCACGATCAGTGCCAGGTGCTGGCCATCCATCACCGTCAGCGGCACGGCGCCGCCGAGGCGCTCGTAGGCCAGCCCGCCGGCCAGCACCATGATCGCGAACATGCCGGAGCCGTGCAGCGCGCGCACCAGGCGGCGCCTGAAGCTGCCGCGGTTGTGACGATTGTCGACGAACGGCCAGACGAAGGAGGCGACCGCGTTGATGAGCGCGCCGATCACCGCGCCGAAGATCAGCACCGATGCGACCTGCGCGACGCGGTCCAGCGAAGTGTGCCCGAAGTGCGGTCCCGAGAAGCCTCCCGCGATCAGGAAGATGGTGAATACCGTGAACAGCAGCGCGCTCACCGGCTGCACGGGCGGCACTGGCAGCATGAGCAGCGCGAGGCCCAGCAGCAGCCAGCCGATTCCGGCAACCAGTCCGGAATACAGCAACAGGGATTTGATGGGAGTGTTCACGGAGGGAATTATGTTAATCCGGGACGGACAGAACAATCCGAATCTTCGCCCTTCCCCTGCTGCATCGCAACTGCTGCTTGAGCATTGGATGCCCGGCCCAATGTTGGATAATGACGTTCCTTATAACCGAGGAGACGTGCCATGACACGAATTGCCTTGCTGTCGATCGGGCTCGCCCTTGTGCTGCTGGCAGGCTGCGCCTACCGGCCGGCCGTGGAATATGACGCCCAGGCCGACTTCTCCGCCTACCGCACCTTCCAGTGGCTCGATCCCCGTCACGGTGAAGAGGACGTCAGCGTTTCGCATCCGGTGCTGGACAGCCCGCTGCTCACCAATCGCGTGCGCCAGGCGGTGGCGAACGAACTCGAATCGCGCGGTTTCCGCCAGGTCGAAGAGAATGCCGATTTCCTGGTCACCTATCACACCGCGCAGGCGGAACGCGAATACCGCGGCAGTTACATGCAGCTCGGCTATGGTCACTGGGGCCGCCGCTGGGGCTCCGGCGTGGTCGTGGACATGTGGCCGCGCACCTTCCAGGAAGGCACGCTGATCATCGACATCGTCGATGCGAAGAGCGGCGATCTGGTCTGGCGCGGCTGGCGTGACGCCGAACTCACGCGCCGCAACTTCGACCAGGAGCGCGTCACGGAAGCGGTGCGCTTCGTGCTCTCCGAATTCCCGCCGAAGCGCAGTTGAGCGAAGCAACCTGGCCGCGCGTCATCCTGCATGCCGACATGGACGCGTTCTTCGCGTCCGTGGAGCAGCATGACGATCCTTCCCTGCGCGGCAAGCCCGTGATCGTCGGCGGCATCGGCAACCGCGGCGTGGTCTCGGCGGCGAGCTACGAGGCGCGCCGCTACGGCATCCATTCCGCGATGCCGTCGCGCGAGGCGAGACAACGCTGCCCGCACGGCGTGTTCCTGAAGCCGCGCTTCGAGCGCTACCGCGAAGTCTCCAACCTGGTGTTCGACGCGATGCGCTCGATCACGCCCCTGGTGGAGGGGCTGTCGCTGGATGAGGCCTTCCTCGACATCACCGGCAGCGTGAAGCTGTTCGGCGGCATCCGCGCCACCGGCGAGGCGCTGCGCGCGCGGGTGCATGATGCCACGGGCCTGAACGTCTCCATCGGCATCGCGCCCAACAAGTTCGTCGCCAAGATCGCTTCCGACCTGGAAAAGCCCGCCGGTTTCGTGATCGTTCCGCCCGGGGAACTGAACGCCTTTCTCGATCCGCTGCCGGTCAAGCGCCTGTGGGGCCTGGGCGAGAAGACCCTGCCGCGCGTGGTGCGCGCGGGCCTTGCCACCTTCGGCGACCTGCGGCGGGCGCGTCCGGAACTGCTGCGCGCGCTGTTCGGCAACCAGGCGGAGCGCTTCCGCCAGCTCGCCTCGGGCATCGACACGCGCGCGGTACAGCCCGACCGCGAGGACAAGTCGGTGAGCGCCGAGGAAACCTTTCCCGTCGACCTTGCCCGGCTGGATGAACTGGAGAAGGTGCTGCTCGCGCTCGCCGACAAGATGTCCGCCCGGCTGCGCAGCAAATCGCTGCTGGCGCGCACCCTCACTGTGAAGATCCGCGAAGCCGATTTCACCACCCACACGCGCTCGCGCAGCTTCTCGCCGCCCTCGAACGACACCACGCTGCTCTACCGCGAGGGCCGCGAGCTGTTGCGCGGCTGGTGGCAGGGGCATCCGGGCGCACGCATCCGCCTGCTGGGCATCGGCACCAGCCAGTTCGCGGACGCCGTGCAGAACGACCTGTTCAGCGCCGGCGGCGCGCAGGCCGCGCGTCCCGTGGACCAGTTGGTTGACGCCATCCGCGGCCGCTTCGGCAGCACCGCGCTCACCCGCGGCAAGCTGCTGGAAAGGCAGGGCAAGTAGCGCGCTTTGACACACTCCGCCTGGCTTCAGGCATCATTGCGGCATGTACGCTGACTATTTCGGTCTGGACGAGCCGCCGTTCGCGATCACGCCGGACCCGCGTTATCTCTTTCTTGGCCGGCGCCACGCCGAGGCGCTGGCACATCTTTTATATGGCATCCGCGCCGGCGGCGGCTTCGTGCTGCTTACCGGGGAAGTCGGCACCGGCAAGACCACGCTCACCCGCTGCCTGCTGGACGAAATGCCGCAGGACGTGGACGTCGCGCTCATCCTCAACCCGCGCCTCGACGTCACCGAGTTCCTTGAGGCGATCTGCCAGGAACTGAAGCTCGAGGTTCCCGCGGGCGCGGGCAACCGCGTGCTGGTGGATGCCCTCAACCGCCACCTGCTGGCCACGCACGCCGCCGGCCGGCGCACGGTGCTGATCGTCGACGAGGCGCAGAACCTTTCCACCGAGGTGCTGGAGCAGATCCGCCTGCTCACCAACCTGGAAACCGCCAAGACCAAGCTTCTGCAGATTCTGCTGATCGGCCAGCCGGAGCTGCGCGACGTGCTCGCCCGGCCCGAACTGCGCCAGCTCGCGCAGCGGGTCACCGCCCGTTATCACCTCGAACCGCTGGCCCGCGATGAACTCGCCGAGTACATCAGTCACCGGCTGAAGATCGCCGGCGCGCGCGCGCCGCTGTTCAGCAAGGCGGCGCTGCGCGCCGTCTGGAAACACACCGCCGGAATCCCGCGCCGGATCAACATCCTCTGCGACCGCGCGCTGCTCGGCGCCTTCGCCCGCGAGGCCCGCGAGGTGAACGTCGGCATCGTGCGCCAGGCGGCGCGGGAAGCCCTGCCGCCCGCCGGCGCCAACCGTTGGCCGGCGCTCGCGGCGCTGTTCCTGCTGGTAGTCGGCATTTCCGGGCTGGCTTTCTGGCAACCCTGGCAGACCGAGGTGCAGGCCGCAGGTCAGGAAGCGTCCGTCATGACGCTGGAAAGCTGGCTGCTCACGAACGCCTCACAAGCGGGTACCGACAATGCGCTCGCAGCGCTGTTCGCGGCCTGGGGCCTCGATTTCGAACCCGGCGAGAAACCCGCCTGCGAGCAGGCAGAGGAAGCCGGCTTGCGCTGCCGGCTGGGCCGCGGCAGCTGGCCGGAGCTGCGCGCCCTGGACCGGCCGGCAGCGCTCGACCTGCTGCATCCCGAGGGGCGCTTCCAGCTCACGCTGCTGGCAAGGAATGCAGACGCCGTGACGCTGGCAGCCGGCGCGGAACGCGCCGAGTTCCCGGTCACCGAGCTGCTGCGCTGGTGGTCGGGCGACTACCTCGCGCTGTGGCGCCTGCCGGTCGCCACCGAGCCGCCGCTGCGGCCCGGCACCCGCCATCCCGCGGTGGCGGAACTGCGCGAGCAGCTTGACCGCGTGCTGGGCGGGGCAACCGGATTCGAGGAAGCCGAGCTTTACGATGAGGCGCTGGCGATGCGGGTGCGCGAGTTCCAGCGCCGCGAGAACCTGAACGTCGATGGCATCGCGGGCGAGCAGACGCTGCTGCGGCTGGCGACGCTGCTGCGGCCCGCGGAAGAAATCTTCCTCAGCACGAGGCAACCGCATGTCGCTGATCCTTGATGCGCTTCGAAAATCGGATCGCGAGCGGCAGCGCAACGCCGAGGAGCGGCTGCGCGAAGGGCCGCGGCCGGCACGCGTGGCGGCGCCCCCGGCGTGGCTAATGCCGGTATTGCTGGCGGCGCTGCTGTGCTCGGCAGGCGCGCTCGCGTGGGTTGTGTTCTCCCAGGAACGGCCGCCTGTCGCGCCGCTCGCTGGCGAGGCCGGGCAAAACGTGCAAAATAGCCCGCCCCGGGCGGCAGTCCGGCCGTTGCGCTCGGAGCTGCCGCGCCCCAGGCCGCAATCCGCGCCGCAAGCTGCCATCCAGGAAAGCGAACCGGCTGCCGCGATGACGCCGGCAGATGTCGACGTGGAACCGCTGCCGCCGTCACTGGCGGAGCTGCCGCCTGCATTTCGCGACAGCGTGCCGGCGCTGGCCATCAACGCGCATGCCTGGAGCGCCAACCCGGCGGCACGCTTCGTGTTGATCAACCTTCGCCGTTACGCGGAGGGCGATACGCTGGCCGAGGGACCCCGGCTGCTGCGCATCCGCCCCGAGGGCGTGGTACTGGAATTCCAGGGCGAACAATTCTTCCTGCCGCGCCGCTGAGGACGCGGGCAGAACAACGACAAGCAGGAACCTTCAGCAGATGAATGCCATCGTTTCCCCGCTCGACGCCAACACCATTGACGGCGTTGGCCTGCGCCGCGCCTTGCAGGCCGGCATCCACCGCGTGATCTCGCGGCAGGAGCATCTCAACAAGATCAACGTCTTCCCGGTGCCGGACGGCGATACCGGCACCAACATCGCCTTCACCCTGCACGCCGTGCTCGGCGGCATGTCGCGCAACGTCGAGCGCCACGTCGGCCGCCTGCTCGCGTCCATCGCCGACGCCGCGCTGGACGGCGCGCGCGGCAATTCCGGCGCGATCTTCGCGCAGTTCTTCCAGGGCTTCAGCGACGCGGTGGCCGAAAAGACCGCGCTGACCGCACGGCAGTTCGCCGACGCCGTGCGGCGCGGTTCCGAGTACGCCCGCGAGGCGCTGTCCGAGCCGCGCGAAGGCACGCTGCTGTCGGTGCTGGCGGATTTCTCGCGCGCCCTGGATGAACGCCTGTCGCGCAGCGAGGACGTGCCCCTGCTGGAATTGCTCGACCATGGCCTGAAGGCCTCCGAGGCCTCGCTCGCCAACACGCCCAACCAGCTGCCGGTGCTGAAGAAGGCCGGCGTGGTGGACGCCGGCGCTGAAGGTTTCGTCGACCTGCTGCGCGGCATTCATGAATTCGTCCGCGACGGGACGCCCGAGCAGTTCCGCAGCATGGTCGCCGGGCTGCGCTCCGGCAGCAGCGACGGTGACGGCGAGGAAATGGCCCGCGGCGAGACCGATCTCGAGCACCGCTTCTGCACCGAGTGCGTGATCACCGGCGCCGACATCGACCGCCGCCAGCTGCGCGAGGAACTCAGCCAGCTCGGCTCCAGCCTGGTGCTCGCCGGCAGCAAGACCAAGGCGAAGGTCCACATCCACGTGAACGAGCCGGGCGAGGTGTTCCGGGTCGCGGAACGCTATGGCGAAGTCAGCGGCCAGAAGGCCGACGACATGCTGCAGCAGAGCCGCGAGGCCACCAAGGAGACCGCGCACCAGGTGGCGATCATCACCGACACCGCCGCCGACCTGCCGGAAGAAGTGCAGGAGCGGCTCAACATCCATCTCATGCCGCTGCGCGTGAACTTTGGCAACAAGAGCTACCTCGACAAGGTCTCGATCACCGCCGACGAGTTCTACGCCGAGATGCTCACCAACCCGGAGCATCCGAAGACCTCGCAGCCGGCGCCCGGCGATTACCGCCGCCAGTACCAGTTCCTCGGCAGCCACTACGACGCCGTGGTCTCGCTGACGGTGAGCGCCAAGGTCAGCGGCACCTGGCAGGCAGCGGTCAGCGCCGCACAGCGTGCGGATGGCGAAGCCGTGCAGGTGATCGACACCCGCAGCGTCGCCACCGGGCAGGGCCTGCTCGTCGCCTACGCCGCCGAATGCGCGCTGGCCGGTTACAGCGCACCGGAAATCACCCGGGCGATCGATGACATGCGCCCGCGCACCCGCACCTTCGGCGCCTTGCGCGACCTGAGCTACGCGGTAAAGGGCGGCCGCGTGCCGCGCTCGAAGAAGCTGCTCGCGGACCTCCTGAAGATCACGCCCGTGCTGACCACCACGCCCGATGGCTTCGTGCGCAGCGGCGGCCTGTTCTTCGGCCGCGAGAACTTCGTGGAGAAGTTCCACGCCTTCCTCATGAAGCGCATCGACCGGAAGAAGACCTGGCGCATCGCCGTCGGCCACTGCAACTGCCAGCAGGACGGCGAACGCCTCCTGTTCCTGCTGCGCGGCAGCCTGCCGAACGTCGCCGACGCCTGGCTCATGCCCGCCGGCCCCGCGCTTGGCGTGCACGCCGGCCCCGGTGCGCTGATCGTCTCCGTGCAGGAATACCAGGCGCCCGTGCCAAGGCTGCAGGAGCCGTAAGGGGCGCGACGGAAAATCCGGCAACGAAAAAGCGGCCTTTCGGCCGCTTTTTCAGGCGAGGTCGCGCTTCGATCAGTCGAGCTTGAACTCGATGGTATGGCGCAGCCGCTGCGAGACCGGGCGGCCGTCGCGGAGCGCCGGCTCGAACTCCCAGCGCGAGACGGCGCGCATGGCCTCGCGGTCGAAGGTGCCGCGCGGCTCGGACTCGACCACCTTGATGTCCTCGGTGCGTCCCAGCGCGTTCACCGTGAATTCCACGACCACGAAGCCTTCGTCACGGCGGCGCAGGGCCTCGCGCGGATAGCTCGGTGCTTCCATGTTAAGCGGCCGCACGCTGCGGCTTTCGCCCGTGCCCCCGGCAGTGGCGCCGCTGCCGCGCGCCGAGGCCAGCGCGCCGGTGCTGTCCTCCTCATCCTCGGGGGTGGCAAGAATCTCCAGCTTGGGCTTGGCGATGCGGGCGCTGTCGAAGCTCGGCCGGGGGCGCTCCAGGGTGAAGTCCATCTTGGGACGCTCGATGGTGATGGTCGGCTTTTCGATGACATCCGGCCTTCGATCCCCCACGGAATAGGTCTCAAGATCGGCTGTGCCTTGGTCCGCGGCGCCCGCCGACCCTGCGGCGAGCAGGGCTCCGAGAATCATCGCGCTGGCTGTACGGCTCATCATGGGGTCACCTGAATTCACTTCTCCAAGTATAAAGTTAACAATATCCGGAGAAATCGCAAGAGAACTCGGGTGTTTACCTGATAAATGACCGGAGAGCCTCCTTGAGGCCCCGCATTCCCGGGCCCCTCTGTTTTCCCGATGCTATGCTCGGTGCTTTCCGCAACGCATGAATCCGACTGGAGACTTCGATGTATCGACTCTTGCTGCTGGGATTGCTCGTCGCGCTGGCGGGCTGTGAACGCGAGGAATCCTCGCTGGCCGAGGCGAAGGAGCGCTTCGACACCCTCAAGCTGATGGAGCAGATCGGCACCCTAGCCTCGGACGAGTTCGGCGGCCGCGAGCCGGGCTCCGCCGGCGAGAACCGCACCGTGGAGTACATCGCCGGGGAATTCGCGCGCGTCGGGCTGTCACCCGGCAACGGCGAGGAGTGGTTCCAGGCGGTGCCGCTGGTGAAGATCACCGCCAATCCCGCCATGTCCATGCGCATCCTCGGCGGCGAGCAGCCGCTGGAGTTCGCCTTCGGCACGGACATGACGGCGTTCTCGGCGCGCACCGAACCGGAAATCCTGGTAGAGAACAGCGAACTCGTGTTCGCCGGCTATGGCATCGTCGCGCCGGAGTACGGCTGGAACGACTACGAGGGCCTGGATGTCCAGGGCAAGACCGTGGTCGTGCTGGTCAACGATCCGGGCTTCGGCAGCAAGGATCCCGAGCTGTTCAACGGCGAGGCCATGACCTACTACGGCCGCTGGACCTACAAGTACGAGGAAGCGGCACGCCAGGGCGCCACCGGCTGCATCATCATTCATGAGACCGACGCCGCGGGTTACCCGTGGGAGGTCGTGCAGTCGAGCTGGACCGGTCCGCAGTTCGACCTGCCGAACGTCGCGGGCAGCTATCGCCTGGCACTGCAGGGCTGGATCACCGGCGAGGCGGCCAACCGGCTGTTTGCCAATACCGGTCTCGATCTCGCCCAGCTGAAGCAGCAGGCCCTGCAGCGCAACTTCCGCGCCGTGCCGCTGGAACAGGCGGTGACGATCAACATCAACAACACCATCGAGCAGATCGAATCGCGCAACGTGGTCGGCGTGCTGCATGGCAGCGCGCGCCCGGATGAAACCATCATCTTCACCGCGCACTGGGACCACCTAGGCACCGATCCATCGCTGCCGGACCCGATCTACAACGGCGCGGTGGACAACGCCACCGGCGTGGCCGGCCTGATGGCGCTGGCGGAAGCCTTCGCGCAGCTCGACCCGCCGCCGGAGCGCAGCATCGTGTTCCTGGCGGTGACCGCGGAGGAATCCGGCCTGCTCGGCTCGAAGTGGTACGCGCAGAATCCGATCTTCCCGATCGAGCGCACCGTCGCGGCCATCAACATGGACAGCATGAACGTCTACGGCCCGACCAGCGATGTGGTCGTGGTGGGCGCCGGCATGTCCGAGCTGGAGGACATCCTGCAGCGGGTGGCGGCGGAACAGGGCCGCACGGTGGTGGCCGAGGAGCATCCGGAACGCGGCTACTACTACCGCTCCGATCACTTCAACTTTGCGAAGGTAGGCGTGCCGGCGCTGTACGCGGAAAGCGGCTCCAGTTACGTAGGCGAGAACGCCGGCGAGGCCAGGCGCCGCGCCGAGGCCTACACCGCGAACAACTACCACAAGCCTTCCGACGAGTTCGAGGACTGGTGGAATCTCGGCGGCATGATCCAGGACCTGGAGATGTACTTCCAGATCGCCGAGGAGCTTGCCAACTCCGAGGAGTTCCCGAACTGGCGTGAGGGCACGGAGTTCCGCGCCAAGCGGGACGAGAGCGCCCAACTTCGTGCGGTTTCCGACTGACGCCTTCATAAGGCCGACAAAGGGCTGCGATTTCGCAGCCCTTTTTCATGCCCGGACGCGGCATTTTATGTATAAAACAAGGGCTTCCTTACCGAGTCCATCCATTGCCCCTGGTTGCGCATGAACGTCCTCGTCATTGATCCCTCCAAGGTTTTCCGCGCCTTGTGGGACCGTATGGTGCTGCGGATCGGCCACGAACCGATTTCGGTGACGACCGGCACCGCGGGGCTGGATGCGCTACGGCAGCGGCACATCGATCTCGTCTGCGTGTCGCTCACCCTGCCGGACATGGAC
>Ga0207873_1001853_pt1 | contig 19041 bp, 16 predicted proteins | sample BGWIniCompost_FD_187373 | JGI IMG/M metagenome (GOLD analysis project Ga0207873, IMG submission 187373) | Cellulose adapted compost microbial communities from Newby Island Compost Facility, Milpitas, CA, USA - BGW Initial Compost (SPAdes)... ...
CCGCCCGCCAATTGGTGCGGAAGATCATTCGCAACGCCCGGGACAAGAACAAGTGGCGGAAGGTGATCAGATTCCGGCTGTGGATGCCGGTGGCCCTCCAGATCCTCCTCGTCGCCGGGCTTCTCATCTACACGGACTCCCGGTTCGAGGGCTTCCTCAACGCCACGAACATCTACAACATCCTGCTGCTGGCGATGCCGCTGGCGGTCGCCGCCATCGGCCAGACCCACGCCATCCTCGTCGGATATCTCGACCTTTCGGTGGGGGCGATGATCAGCTTCGGCGTGGTGGTGGCGTCCTACCTGATCGGAGCGGAAGCCACGACGGGCCAGATCCTCTTCGGAACGGTGGCGATCCTCGGAGCCGGGCTCCTCCTCGGCCTGGTCAACGCCGGGCTCGTTCGGGGTGTGAAGATTCCCTCGATCGTGGCGACGCTCGCCACGCTGAGCATCCTGGACGGCATCTCGCTCACCCTCCGGCCGACCGCCCAGGGTGCCATCAGCCAGAACCTCGTTTCAGTCCTCACGGCCACCGTCGGGCCGATACCAATAGCTTTCATCGTGATCGTCCTTGGGGCGGGCGTTCTCGACCTGTGGCTCCACGCTTCGGGGTCGGGACTCGCGGTCCGCGCCGTGGGCTACGACGAGAGGTCGGCGAAGAGGGGCGGCATCCGGACCACTTGGGTGCGGGTCCGGGCACTCCTCATCGCCGGCCTTCTCGCCGCCATAGCCTCGTTCTTCGTCATGGCCCGGTCACCGATCGGCAACGCCTCGATCGGGTCGGCGTTTGCCCTGAACAGCATCACCGCCGCCGTGCTCGGCGGCGCCTCCCTGGCTGGTGGCCGGGCCACCTTCGTCGGAAGCACGGTGGCGTCGGTGCTCCTCGCCCTGATCATCACCGTGCTCCCTTTCCTCGGCCTCACCCCGACCGACGGCTCGATGATCATCGGTGTCCTCGTGCTGATCGGCATCGTCCTTTTCCAAGCCGGGGACCTGAAGGAACTCGTCAAGCGCAACTACCGCCGCGCCCGCCGGATCGTCCTCGGAAGCCGCAAGATGATGGAGGCCACGGTCCCGGCCGTCTACCCGGAAGGCATCGACTTCAGCGTCAAGCCGACCCAGCGGCTCTTGATCAAGGGGGGCACGGTCCTCACCCTCGACCGCCAGATCGGCGACTTCACATCCGCCGACGTTCTCATCGAGGGCGATGTCGTTCGCGAGGTGCGGCCCAACCTCGCCGTCGACGAGGCAGAGGTCATCGACGCCCGGGGAATGATCGTCATGCCCGGCTTCGTCGACACTCACCGCCACATCTGGGAGGGGATCCTCCGCAACATCGGCACGGACGTACCCCTCGAGGGTCGCACCAGCTACATCACATTCGTCCTCCACAAGCTGGCGCCGGCCCTCCGGCCCGAAGACGCCTACATCGGCAACCTCGTCTCGGCGCTGGGAGCGATCGACGCCGGCATCACCACGCTGCTCGACTGGTCACACATCCAGGGCTCGCCCGCCCACACCGACGCCGTCGTCCAGGCGCTCCGCGACTCGGGCATGCGGGCGGTGTTCGCTTACGGCTTCCCCTGGTGGGGGAAGTGGGAGGAGCGCCAGCCGAGTTGGTTCATGCGCGCCGCCACCGAACACTTCTCCAGCAACGACCAGAAGCTCACCCTCGCCCTGGCCGCCCCCGGGCCGGAGTTCACCGATTTCGAGGTGGCCCGCGACCACTGGAAACTCGCCCGGGAGGCGGGCGCTCGCATCACGACCCACGTCGGGGTCGGGAGCTACGGCCAGGACGGCAAAGTGCAGGAGATGGGCGAGGCCGGCCTTCTCGGGCCGGACACCACATACATCCATTGCACGACCCTGAACGACACCGAGATCCAGATGATCGTCGACACGGGCGGCACCGTCTCGATCGCCTGCCCGGTCGAGATGATGATGGGCCACGGGATGCCCCCGGTGCAGAAGTTCCTCGACCGGGGCCTCGCTCCCAGCCTGAGCGTGGACGTGGAGACCAACGTCCCCTCGGACATGTTCAACCAGATGCGTTCCGTGCTGGGCCTGCAGCGGTCAGTGGCGGCGGTGAACGGACACGACCCGGTTTCGATGCGGGACGTCCTCGAGTGGGCGACGATCGAAGGTGCCAGGGCGAACGGCCTCGAGGACAAGGTGGGCACGCTCACCCCCGGCAAGCAGGCGGACATCATCCTCCTCCGGACCGACCGCATGAATGTCACCCCGCTCAACGACCCGGTTTCCGCCGTCGTGGTGGGGATGGACACGGGCAACGTCGACACGGTGATCGTGGGCGGGCACATCCTCAAGCGAAACGGCCGGCTCCTCCACGTCGACTGGTCGACGATGCGCCGTCTCGTCGACGAGTCGCGCGACTACGTGGTCGAGAAGTCCGGTTTCCGGTTGCCGAAGATATGAACGACGGCTCGACCCCGAGCGGAGGTCAGAAGGCTTTGGTGATGGTCGGCGTGGCCGCCTACCTCGTCGTCGGCTTCTTCTACCTCACGTCGGGGCTGGTGGTGCCGTTCCCGTGGCTGGCCATCCTGTGGGCGGTCTGGCTCGTCGGGCTCTGGCTCGTCGCCAGGCTGACGCGCACCTGGTCGTGGTGGGTCCTCGCCGCCGCGCCCCTGGCCGCGGCGTTCTGGTTCCTCTACCTGTCGCTCGGCGAACGGCTGCTCGGCTGGACCGCCTGATCGTCAGGCGATCTCGACACCAGCGGATCGGGCCTCCTCCAGCGCGGCGTCGCCGTCGCCGGGGGAGAGGTCCACCGCGGCGGTGGCGTCGACCGGAAGCAGCGTGCGGTATCCGAGGCGCTGGGCATCGAGGGCCGTCGCCTTCACGCAGTAGTCGAGCGCCAGGCCGACGACCACTACCCGCTCCACCCCCATCTCTTTGAGCGTCGAGTCGAGTGCCGTGGGCATCTCCTCGCCGGTCTCGGGGTCGCGCATCGTGAAGCCGGAGTATCCGTCCTCACCGTTGGACCCCTTCTTGATGGACGGGCCCGCCACGATCAGCCACGGGTGGAAGTCGGCGCCCCATGTGTCCATCACACAGTGCACCGGCCAGATCCCCCCGTCCTTCTCGAAATGAGGAGTGGACTCCGGGTGCCAGTCCTGCGTGTACACGACCGGGGCGCCGGCGGCGATGGCGGTGACGATGTAGCGATTGACGGTCGCCACCACTTCCTCGCCGCCTGTCACGTACAGGGAGCCTTTCGGGTCGGCGAAGTCGTTCTGGCAGTCGACTACGACCAGGGCAGTGCGCGCGTCGAATTCCATATTCTCAGAGTAGGCAGCCGGCACCTTCAGCTGGCGAGCGACCTTACGCTGTTGACATGCGCCGCGACCTCGCCGAGGGAATCCTCTTCACCGACCAGTACCAGCTGAGCATGGCCCAGCTCTACTTCCGCATGGGCCTGGCCGAAAGGGAGGCTCGCTTCGAGCACTTCTTCCGGCGTTACCCCGACTATGGCCAGCACCAGGCGGGTTATTGCATCAGCGCTGGCCTGACCTGGTTCTGCCAGTGGCTCCGTGAGGTGAGGTTCGACGATGTCGCGTTGGAGCACCTCGCCGACCACAAGACCGACACCGGCGCCCGGGTATTCGGGGACGACTTCCTCGGCTGGCTCGCCGAGGTGGGCGACCTGTCGGCGCTCCGCATCGAGGCGATACCGGAAGGACGTGTCGTCCATCCCAACGTCCCCCTGACCGTGGTGGAAGGGCCGCTCGCCCTGGCTCAGATCGTCGAGACGCCGCTCCTCAACCACATCAACTTCCAGACCCTCATCGCCACCAAGGCGTCGCGAGTGGTGGAGGCGGCCCGCGGCGGGTCGGTGCTCGAGTTCGGGATGCGGCGGGGCCCGGAGCGGGGGACCAACGCCGCCTCACGGGCCTCGCTCGTCGGCGGCGCCGACTTCACGTCCAACGTCGGCCTGTCCCATGCCGTCGGCTTCCCGCCCAAGGGCACCCACGCCCACTCGATGGTGCAAGTCTTCATGGCCCTCGGGGAAGGGGAGCTCGGCGCCTTCCAGGCGTACGCCGAGGTCTACCCCGACGATTGCATCCTCCTCGTCGACACCATCGACACGCTCAAGTCGGGAGTGCCCAACGCCATCAAGGTCTTCGAGGACCTGCGGGCCAAGGGCCACAAGCCGGTCGGCATCCGCCTCGACTCGGGAGACCTCGCCCACCTGGCGGTCCACTCGTCTCGGATGCTCGACGAGGCAGGCTTCGACGACGTGAGAATCGTGCTCTCTTCCGGTCTCGACGAGATCACGATCTGGCAGATCCTCAACCAGATCGCCGTCGAAGCTCCTCGCTACGGCGTCGACGCCGACACGGTGATCCGTCGCCTCGTGTATGGGGTCGGCACGAAGCTCGCCACGAGCGAAGGCGACCCCAGCCTCGACGGCGTCTACAAGCTCGTCGCCATCGACGGCGAAGCCGGGTGGCAGCCGGCGATCAAGCTGTCCGACACCCCCGCCAAGATCGTCAACCCCGGTCGGAAGGAGGTCCACCGGATCTACGACTCTCGGGGCTTCGCCACCGCCGACGTCTTGGCACAGTCCGGCGAGGAACTCGTTCCGCCGCTGCGTCTCTTCCACCCGACCGAAGAGGGGGTCGAGCGGCGCCTATCGGAATCCGACGTATCGGGCAGCGAGCCGCTGCTGGAGAAGGTCGACGCCTGGACCCCGGTCGACGAACGGGAAGCGATCGAGACCGCCCGCCAGCGTCGCGTCGCTGACCTGGAGCGCCTCGACGTCGGTGTGCGCCGCCTGGTCAACCCGCACGTGTATCACGTCTCCCTCAGTCAGGCATCCCACGAGCTCAAGCAGAGGATCATCGAGGAGATGCACCAAGACATGTGAAAGGGGCCGCCCGAATCGGGCGGCCCCCTCCACATCGGGATCTCTCGGCTACAGGTCTTCCTGGGTGGCCGTCGTCCCGTCGGTCCGGGGACGTAACAGCGGGACGAGGATGGCGGCCCCGATCACGAGGATCGTCACCGGCCACACCCACCGCAGGGACACGGTCACCCAGTCGACCAACTGGCCCGGTGTGAACGGGATCAGGAAGAGGATCCCGAGCACGGCATAGATCAGGCCAAAGGCGAACGAGAGAGGGTCGAATCTGTGGCGTTCCATCAGCGGTTCCTTTCCTCGAGGCGGATCGCCCCAGGCCCGAAGTCGACGTTCCAGGACTCCTCAGAGTCCATCGGCCCGACCCGGCCCTGGCGGATCTCGATCACACCGGCACCGACGTCGAGGTCCACGTCCAGCGTGCCCCGATCACCGGGGATGTCGAGATCCCGGCTTATGCCGCCGATTCCGGCGCTGTCGCCGCTGGGAGCCTCGAGGGCACCCACGTCGACCCTGGCGGTCCCGGTGACGGCCACTCCTTCGGGCACGTCGATCACGATCTCGCCGGCGGCGAGTTCGATGTCGAGTGTCACCGTCTGACCGTTCCAGTCCGCCTCTCTGAGGTCGAATTGGTAGCTCCCGACGTCACCGATGAACTCCGTGGGGAGGCTCGCCAGGTCGGTCGGCGCGAACTGGTGGACCAGTTCGCTCTCCCATTCGACCTCGGCGATCGGAGACACGAGCAGCGATGGGACGAGGAAGAACCCCAAGAGGATCATCCACCGCGCCCGGCCGATGAAGGCACCGACCAAGAGCCCCAGGCCCAAGACGACGGTGGCCAGGGCCATGTAGTGGCGGGGCCGAGGGTCGATCAGCGGGGTGACGTTGTCGAGCACCGCCAGCACACCCAGCGCCAGCAGGCCCACGCCGATCGTCAGCCGTCCGAGGATCGACGGAGGCTGGGCGGGAGGCGGCGGTCCCAGCGGAGCCGGCTCTTCCGGCATCGGCCCGGCCGGTGGCGGAGGAGGGGGCAGCTCGGCGTCGCCGGGCCCCGACTGCTCGACGGGCGACGCGCCGACCGGGCCGGAGATTGTCGTGGTCGACGCAGCCGACGCGCCGGCGGGTGCCGGCGGCTTGCTACCGCCCAGATCTCCCCGGTACAGCAGGTATCCGACGGCGATCAGAGCCACGGACCAGATCAGCGAGCTGGGGAAGATCGTGAACACGTCCAGCACGATCACCGACCCGAGCACGAGCAATACGACGCCCAACCAGGACGCGCCCGAGCCCATGTTGGCGATGAGCCGCCGGGCGATCGATTCGCTTTCGGTCTCGTCTCGGATCAGGAGCCAGCCGGCGATGTAGAGGGCTACGCCCGTGCCGCCCAAGATGGCAGCGACGACGAACGCAAACCTCATCAGCCCTACGGAGATCCCGAGGTAGTTCGCTAGTCCGGCGGCGACACCGCCGAACATGCGGCCAGCCACGGGTCTCACCAAAGCGCGTCGGCTCGCCGGCGGCGTCCGAGGCGTTTCGATGGATGTGGTGTTGGGTTCCATGCTCCGATCGTCGGACATGCAGGTCACCGCCGTCTATCGGGAGTTTCCCCTGAGGACACCCTAAGGGTCAGGGGTTCACTCAGGGTGCCAACCCATTGTCGACGAGCCCAAGACGGTGGCAACATCACCTGATAGATGAACACCGTCGCCGCGCCCCGTCGCGAACTCGATCTGTTCCGTCACGCCACCGACCGGGTGATCGCCGGGGTGGCGGGCGGTCTCGCGAACCGTCTCGGTGTGCCCTCGGGCTACGTCCGGGCCGCCTTCGTCGTCCTTTCGTTCCTCTGGGGGCTCGGCGTCGTCGCTTATGTGGCGCTGTGGATGGCGACCTTCGAGCGGGTGGAGGAGCGTTCTGGTCAACTCCTCGACAACCGCCGCCAGGTCGGCCTGGGCATGATGTTCGTGGGCATCCTGTTTCTGTTCCGAACGGTCGGATGGTGGCCCGGCGACCTCCCCATGCTCATCGTCACGACCCTGGCGTTCGGCTTGGCGGTTCTCTCGGACTTCGACTGGCTGGGCCGCCTCTTGGATCCGCAAGCCGCTCGGCCGTCCAAGCTCCGCATCGGCTTCGGGGCTGTGCTGCTCCTCGCCGGACTCGTCGCTCTCGGCGGCGCCCTGTCCCAACTGCGGACGCTGGGCGGTGTCACCCTCGCGGTGCTGATCACGATCGCCGGGGTCGTCATGGTGTTCGGTCCCTGGCTGGTCTCCCTGGGTCGGGCCCTGAGCAGCGAACGCAGGGAACGGATCCGCCAAGAGGAGAGGGCCGAAATGGCTGCCCACCTCCACGATTCGGTGCTCCAGACGCTGGCGCTGATGCAGCGCACCGACGACCCCAAGCGGATCGTCACCCTGGCTCGCCAGCAGGAGCGTGAGCTCAGGGCCTGGCTCTACGGTGCCCAGCCCGGCCCCAACGGTGAAAAGTTCGCTGCTGCTCTGGAGGAAGCCGCCGGCCGGGTCGAGACCGACTTCGCCATCCCCATCGAAGTCGTCACTGTCGGCGACACCGAGCTCGACGACGTCACCCGCGCAGTGGTTGCAGCAGCCGGCGAGGCGATGGTCAACGCCGCCAAGCATTCCGGCGCCTCCGAGGTTTCCGTGTACGCCGAAGTCGAGGACGGCCGTGTCGACGTCTGGGTCGCCGACCAGGGCCGAGGCTTCGACCTGGACACGGTGCCCCCCGACCGACGCGGTCTCCAGGACTCGATTCGGGGGAGGATGGCCCGAGCCGGAGGCGGTGCCGAGATCGACGCCCGCCCCGGTGAAGGCACAGAAGTCCATGTGTGGGCCCCCCTCGACGGGGAAGAAGGAGAGTCCCGATGATCCGTGTGTTCCTGGTCGACGACCACGCCCTGTTCCTCTCCGGCGTCAAAGCCGAGTTCGAGGACATGGCGGACCGCTTCGAGATCGTCGGCACCGCCTCCGACGTCGACGACGCCATCGAAAACATTCGTGAAACCAATCCCGACGTCGTGCTGATCGACGTCCATATGCCCGGAGGCGGCGGCCTGGCCGTCATCAACAGCGTGACCGAGACCCATCCCGACGTGACGTTCCTGGCGCTCTCCGTCTCGGATGCTGCCGAGGACGTGATCGCCATGATTCGGGCCGGGGCCAGGGGTTATGTCACGAAGTCGATCGGGTCCGAGGAACTCGCCGAGGCGATCGAACGGGTCCACGGTGGCGACGCCGTGTTCTCGCCCCGTCTCGCCGGGTTCGTCCTCGACGCCTTCGCCCATGGCCTGCCCCAACCCGCCGACCCCGAGTTGGATCAGCTCACGCCCCGGGAGAAAGAAGTGTTGCGTCTCATCGCTCGGGGTTATCCCTACAAGCAGGTCGCCCGCCGCCTATCGATTTCGATCAAGACCGTCGAGACGCATGTCTCTTCCGTGCTGCGCAAGCTGCAGCTTTCGAACCGTTACGAGTTGACTCGCTGGGCGTCAGACCGCCGCATCGTCTGAACGGCGCGGGACTTCCCCGTCATCCGCCCTTGACGCGGACGCCTGCCTTCCACACGTTCTCGATACGCGTCGGGTCGGTGAGGACCGAGATGTCTGCAGTGGGGTCACCGGCCACCGTGATCAGGTCGGCGTCGTAGCCCGCTGCCACGAACCCCGAGCGGGGCGCTTGCGGTCCAAGTGTCATAGGTCCGATCGCGGTTGCCGACCGGATCGCCTCGAGCGGCTTCATGCCCAAAGACACGAGGTGGACCAGTTCCTCGGCGTTGCGTCCCCACATGCCCGCTCCCCAGATGTCGGTGCCGCAGGCGACCGTCACTCCGGCGGAGATGGCGGTGGCGACCGCTTCCGCGTGACGCTCGAATATGGCGTCGAGTTTCGCCGCCGCGTATTCCGGCATCCCCTGGGCTCGACCCACCGCGGCGAGGTGCTCCACGATCCAGCGGGTGGGAACGAGGATCGTGCCGGTTTCCTTCATCGCCGCGGCAGCTTCCTCGTCGAGGTAGGTGCCGTGTTCGATCGTGCGCACACCGGCCTCGATCGCGGCCATGATCCCTGGCTTGCCGTGGCAGTGGGCGGCGACCGCACGGTCGGCGCGGGCGGCTTCGTCGACGATCGCCGCCAGTTCTTCGGCGGTGAACTGCTGGTGGATCGGATGGTCGACCTGGCTCATCACGCCGCCGGAGGCACACACCTTTATCACCTTCGCTCCGAGCCGTAGCTGCCGGCGGACCACGCGGCGGCAATCGTCGGGACCGTCGGCGAGCGAAGGCGCTCCCCAATGGCGCTCGCTCACGGCCTCCGCCTCGGCGGGGCTGAGGCTGTGGAAGTCACCGTGTCCGGCGGTCTGGGACAAGGCGGCGCCGGCGCCGTACACATGCGGCCCTGGCGTCACTCCCTCCTCGATGGCGACGGACAGGAGGGCGCCGTAGCCGCCCACCTCCCGGACCGAGGTGAACCCGGCTTCCAGTGCCGCCGCTGCGTCGCGGGCGGCGCGCAGGATCCCGATGTGAGGCGTCTGCGTTATCAGCGCCTCCAGGTTGACGACCCCGCGGGCGAGGCCCATGAAATGGGTATGCGCGTCCCACAAGCCCGGCATCACCGTCTCGGCGCTGACGGTGGTCTCTGCCGGGACGTCGGGGGCCTCGGCAGTGGGTCCGGCGTAGATGATCTGCGCCCCGTCGATGATGACGGTCGCATCCGGTAGCGGGTCGCCTTCGCCGGGAATGAGGCGGGTGGCGTCGATGCGGGTGACGACCATCAGGAAACCGCCTGGAGCCGCGGACGGGACTCGACCTGGAATCCGCCGAGGAGCGTGCTCACCCGGATACGCAGAACCGGGGCGTCGGGGTCGCCCGGCTGTTCGCCGGACAGGTCGAGCCCGCCCAGCCACGTGCGGTCGTCGACTTCCACCCTCCAATCGGGCGGGACCACGACGCTGGTGCCGCCGAAGACCGTGGTCACGATGAGCTCCGCCCCGGTAGGCCCTAGCTGAGCCCGGCGCAGGTCGAGGACCACGCCGCCGAACAGAGCCAGGATCTTGCCGCCGAGGAAGGACTGGGCGGTGGACCGGAGGTGGATGCCCTCGAAAACGGCGACGAGGTCGACCTCATCAGACTGCGGTCCGCCGCGGCTCTTCAGCAGGAGACGGGCCGCCAAACCCGTGGCACCGGCGAGCATGGCGAGGGAAACGAGGAACGTCAGGAGTCGTCGCAGCATCCCCCCATGTTGGCACCCTTCAGGCCTACTGGGCGGGTCGAGGATTCCGCCACCTCGCTGCCATACTCGATGGAATGTACGAGTCGTTGAGTGCTGTGGCTGGATTCGACACTGCCGCCATTCGCTGGGACGCCGATGCGTATCCCGAGAGGCTCTGGGCGGGCGACCCGACGGTGTGGTCGGAGGAACCGATTCCCGAGTTGGCGGACCGACTGGGATGGCTGGAACTACACCGGACCATGCCCGAGCGGGTTCCCGAGATGACTGCCCTGGCTCAGAGCCTGGTCGATGACGGGGTGCTCGATGTGGTCGTCTGCGGCATGGGAGGCTCCAGCCTCGCACCCGACGTTTTCGCCAGTGTCGTCGGGCCCTCCGCCACTTTTCCCAAGGTCACGGTGCTCGACTCGACCCATCCCGCCGCGGTGGCGACGGTGGGTAGTGCGATCGACATCGAACGGGCCGCATTCGTCATCTCGTCCAAGTCGGGCACCACGCTGGAGACCCTTTCGTTCTTTCGCCATTTCTGGGAGAAGACCGGGGGAGACGGGTCACGGTTCATCGCGATCACCGACCCGGGCACCCCACTAGCTTCGCTGGGAGAGGAACGCGGGTTCCGAGCGGTCGTCCTCGCTCCGCCGGATGTAGGCGGCCGCTACTCAGCGCTGACTCCGTTCGGTCTCGTCCCGGCCGCCCTGATGGGCATCGACCCTCAGGCGCTGCTCGACCGGGCGGCGGCGTTTGCAGCTGATGCCGCCGGACGTCCAGCAGCAGAGGACCCCGCCATCGCCCTGGGAATCGCCTGGGCCGCCCACGCTCTGAACGGTCACGACAAGCTGACTTTCCGCACCTCGCCGGGTCTGGCCGCATTCCCGGCTTGGCTCGAGCAGTTGGTGGCGGAGAGCCTCGGCAAGGACGGGAAGGGGATCGTGCCCATCGCCGGTGAGCCGCCGCTGTCGACCTATGGGTTCGACCGGATCTTCGTCGACTACGTCCTCGCCGGGGAGCACCTAGAGGAACTCCCGGAGGATCTGCCAGTCGCTCGCTTCGAGTTGGCCGACGGCCTCGATCTCGCCGTGGAGATGCTGCGGGCCGAGGTCGCCACCGCCGCTGCCGGCCAGGTGCTGGGCGTCCACCCCTTCAACCAGCCGGATGTGGAGCGGGCCAAGCAGCTGACCCGCCAGGCCATGTCGGGTGAGGATGAGGGGGAAGCCGTGGCGCCGGTGCCCGTGGTCGGGGACACGTTCCGGGTCCGCCTCGAGAGATTCCTCCGCGAGGTGCGAGCCGGCGACTACGTCGCCCTCCAGGCCTATCTGGCGCCCGACCCTGACATCGAGGCGGCGGCGAATCGCTTTCGCCAGATCGTCGCCGAACGCTACGAATGCGCCACCACCTTCGGTTACGGCCCGCGCTTCTTGCACTCCACCGGACAGCTCCACAAGGGTGGCCCCAACACTGGAGTGTTCATCCAACTGGTCGATCGTCCCACCTCTGACGTCCCGGTGCCAGAGACCGACTACACCTTCGGCCGCCTGATCGCCGCCCAGGCCGCCGGCGACTTCGCCGCCATGCGCGAGGTCGACCGGCGAGTGCTGCGGGTGGACGTCACCGACGGAGGGATGGAGGCGCTGATAGAGGCGCTGGGATGATCGGCGACCGGTACACGCCCGAGGCCCATTCGGTGGCGATCGCCCCCCATCTGTTCGTGGTCTTCGGCGGTACCGGCGACCTCGCCCGTGGGAAGCTCCTGCCGGCGCTGTACCGGCTGCTCCGCAGCCGAGACTTCTCCGATGCCGTGCAGGTGCTCGGGGTGGCGAGCCGAGACATCACCGACGATGAGTACCGGAGCATGGTCGCCCAGGCTCTCGCCGACGCGAGCCTTTCCGTCGACGAGGAATGGCTGGGTCGGTCGGTCCACTACCAGTCTCTGCGCCGTGGCTTCGAGGCGTTGGCGGGTCGGATCCACGAGGTGGAGGAGGCGGCGGGCCTCGGCGGCAACCGCGTTTTCTATCTCGCCGTTCCTCCCGACGTGTTCGAAGAGACGGTCGAGGGGTTGGGCAAGGTCGGTGTCGTCGACGGGCCCGGCTGGTCCCGGGTCGTGGTCGAGAAGCCATTCGGGACTGATCGGGCGACGGGCTCCAGCCTCAACCAGTTGCTGCATCGCTGGTTCGCCGAGGATCAGATCTACCGGATCGATCATTACCTGGCCAAGGAGACGGTCCGCAACCTGCTCGCCCTCCGCTTCGCCAACCCGATCTTCGAGTCGTCGTGGACGCGGGATCGGATCTCGTCCGTCCAGATAACGGTGGCGGAGGACGGCGGCATCGGCACCCGCGCCCGCTACTACGACGCCGCCGGGGCGGTCCGCGACATCATCCAGAACCACGCCCTACAGATCTTCAGCCTGGTCGCCATGGAGCCGCCGGTGCAGGCCACCGCCGAATACATCCGAGACGAGAAGGTGAAGCTGCTCAAGGCGACGGCCGCCGTCAGCCACACCAACCTCGTCCGAGGTCAGTACACGGCGGGTCGGATCGGAAGCGAAGACGTCGCCGGCTACCGAGAGGAAGAGGGCATTCCGCCCGATTCCGACACCGAGACCTACGCCGCCCTCGTGCTGGAGATCGACAATTGGCGGTGGAAAGGCGTCCCTTTCTACCTCCGGGCGGGAAAACGGCTCGCGACCCGGGTCACCCAGGTCTCGGTCGTGTTCAAAGAGCCTCCTGTCAGCCTGTTCTCGGTCGTCGACCGCTGCGAGATGCACCCCAACGTGTTCGAGATCCGGCTCCAGCCGTCCGAGGGCTTTGCGTTGTCCTTCGAGATGAAGGTGCCAGGGGAAGGTTATGTCCTCCAGACCCAGAGGCTGCGGTTCGACTACGACGAAGTGTTCGGAGAGTTGCCGGACGCCTACGAGACGCTCCTCGCCGACATCATGACCGGGGACCAGACACTGTTCGTGCGGGCCGACGAGGTCGAGGAGGCGTGGCGGATCGTCGAGCCCGCCCTGGGGATCCACGGAGCGCCCGAGCTGTACGCAGCGGGCTCATGGGGGCCATCCGGTGCCGACGATCTCCTCCGTCGCCGGGGCGACCATTGGATGACGCCCGTCATCTGACCTCCGGGGATCGATGAATTCGATGCTCGGCGATCGTCTCAATGAGTGTGAGACGGAAATCTGAACGTAACGATGCCCGATCGGCGGCCTTCGATTGGGCGTCGGGAAAATTCCTTGACACCCCGCGAAGGCGTCCGTTAGGTTGCCAGGATCGCAAACCGCGAGGCTCAGGTGGAGAGAAAGCGCATCGACAACCCGCGAATGACGGCGACGGGTAGTGGCGCGTGCTTCGAGCTCTCCGGCAGTCTGATCGAGCCCTTCTTCGGCAAGGCCACCGGCACCGTCCAAACGGCTGTCGTCGACCGACTCATCGGCACTGCCCCTCGGCGGCTTCATTAGAACCGATCACCTCCTCTTTCACCTCTGAAGCCGCCGGGTCCCAGGAAACGGCGGCTCTTTTCGTGGCCGCTTCACACGAAAGGTTTGCGCATGAGAGACATCTACAAATACGGTCGCTGCAGAGACGGCGACAACCACAACCTCTTCTTCAGCCAGAACGCCTCGGATCTGGCCCGGGCGCAGGCGATCTGCGCTGAGTGCCCCGTCCGGCTGAAGTGCCTGGCTCTGGCCCTGGAGGAAGGTCTGGAGTACGGCGTCTGGGGAGGGGTGATCTTCTGGGAAGGGCAGGCCTTCCACCGCAAGCGGGGCAGGGGCCGGCCGCGTCTCTCCGAAGCCCACCTGCCGGTCGAGGCCGACCGTGAGGAGCTGTACGAGCTCGTCAAGTCGGCCTGAGCGGCCGGCTCAGCTCGCCGTCCGCGCAGCCAGTTCCAGCTGGAGCGACTTCGGGTCATCGAGATCTCCCTTGCGGAGCTTCTCGATGGCCCGAGTCTCTATCTGACGAATGCGCTCCCGGGTCACGTTGAACTCGCGGCCCACTTCGTCGAGGGTGGCCGGTTCGTTGCCGTTGAGCCCGTAGCGCATCTCGAGAATCCGCCTCTCGCGGTCGTCGAGGCGCTGCAGGACGATCTTGAGGCTCTCGAGGTGGATCTGCTTCATCACCAGGTCGAACGCCGGTATGGCGTCGGTGTCCTCGACGAAGTCACCGAGCACTGCCGTGTCGTCCCCGACCGGTTGGTACAGCGACACTGGCTCGGGGGCGAGACGCTTGGCGTCACGCACCTTCGCAAGAGCCACACCCGACTCCTCGGCGATCTCCTCGTCGGTCGGATTGCGGCCGAGACGCTTCAAGAGGTTGTTCTCGGCCGTCTGCACGGCCGAGATCGTGTCGATCATGTGGACCGGGACACGGATGGTGCGCGACTTGTCGGCGATGGCGCGGGTGATCGCCTGGCGGATCCACCAGGTGGCGTAGGTCGAGAACTTGAAGCCCTTGCGGTATTCGAACTTCTCCACGGCCCGGATGAGGCCGAGGTTGCCTTCCTGGATCAGGTCGAGGAACGACATGTTCGATGCGGGATACCGCTTGGCGATCGATACGACGAGACGCAGATTGGACTGGATGAACTCGCCGCGGGCACGGTCGCCCTCGGCGACTTTCCTTCTCAGACGGGCGCGTTCTTTTGGATCCGTGACGTCCTCGAGCGCCTTGGCGGCCTTGCGGCCTTCTTCCATGACTTTGGCCAGCCGCACTTCGTCTTCGGCTGTGAGCAGCGGGTAACGGCCGATACCGTCGAGGTACCGGCGAATCGCCTCGCTGTCGGTTTCACGTTGAGTGGTTGCCATTTCTCCAACAGATCAGATGTTCGAGATATCGGCCCGATACGTCGAAACATGAAGTCGTAGGGCGGATCAAATCACGGTGTTCCGGGCTGGCTAGTCCCTTTCAGGGCCCGGCCGTCGGGGCTCTGGTCGCTCTTTGGGCCTAGCGTCTCACATGTTCTTGGCCACTGAGATGAAGGACCTGTCCTTCTCCTCAGAGAGTTCCTCGTCGACGGCGACGATCACCGCCGTGATCGGGACAGCAAGGAACGCGCCGGGGATCCCAAAGGCCACGCCACCCACGGCTATCACCAGCAACACGACCAGGGGGTGGAGCTGCATGGTTCGCCCGAACACCAGCGGCATCACGATGTCGCCTTCGAGTTGCTGGACCCCCAACACGATACCGAACACGATCAGGGCGTCGGTCCAGCCGCCGTTGACGAGGGCCACCGCCACGGCCACGAGTCCGGACAGGAATGCCCCGACCAGGGGGAAGAAGGCGCCGAAGAACACGAGGATGGCGAGAGGCAGTACCAGCGGCACCCCCACGATCAGCAGGCCGATGGCGATGGCAGTGGCGTCGACTAGGCCGGTGATCGCCAGGCCCTTCACATAACGGTTGAGGGTCTTCCACGCCGCCGCCGTGCCCCGGCGGAAGCGGTCGGCCGATCGAGGGGAGAGGCGGTCGGCGATGCGGGCCGCCACGCGGTCGCCGTCCTTCAAGAGGAAAAACGCCACGATCAGAGCCAGGATCGTCCCGGTGACTATCTCCACCACCGCCACCGCGCCGCTGAGTATCCCCGAACCCAGCCCGGCGGCTCTCTCCTGGATCTGCTCGATGAGTGTCTGGGAGTAACGCTCGACGTCCTCGGGAGAGAGTCCCAGGGGCCCCTCGCTCAGCCACGCCAGGACGGCGTCGTACGCCTCAGTGAGGTCTGCACCGAGAGGTTCGAACCCGGCCGAGAGCTGCGGGATGAGGACGAGTGCGACGCCGACCATCGCCATCGTCGCCACGAGGATCACCGTCCAAGTGGCGAGCAACGGCGGCCAGCCCCGCCGCTTCAGGCTTCGAACCGGTCCCCACAGGATGGCGGCGGGAAACAGGCCGATAACAGCCGACAGAACGACGACCGAGATGCCCTGGAGGACTTGCCACCCGAAATACACGGTGGCGCCGATGACGAGCAGTCGCCACGAGATCGCCGCCGTGTCACGCAGCCACTTCGGTACGTGATCGTCCAGTTGAGGCCCTCCTTGCAACGCCGGCCAGTGTACGGAGGCTCCGCCTGGTGGCCGAGGCTCTGCTCACCCCACAGAAAGAATCGGTGAGTAGAGACCGGGGTCGCCTAGGTTGAAACGCGACCTTCCTCGTTGGGTGCATACGAGTCAGGTCGATTGGTCCGAACGGGTCGGCGTGGCGACATCCTTCTCGCCACGTCGGCTCGAGGGGCCGATTTCTGGGACGCCGGCTGTGAGCGGTCGGCGCCTGCCTAGACTTTCTCGCGTTTCCCGGGCGTTTAGCTCAGTTGGCTAGAGCACTGCCCTTACAAGGCAGGGGTCGGCGGTTCGAGTCCGTCAACGCCCACCACTTCCTCATCTGGGCATAGTCCCGTGACGATTAGCCCAATCCGAAGGCCGTCTACTCGGTTGAGTCGTTCAGCGAGACGGCTTCCTGGGTCGACTGCTCCTGGACTTTCGCCTCGCTCCACGTCTTCGATCCTGCGGCGACGGCTGCCAAAGCTCCGGCACCGACGAGCCACAAGCCTCCACCCGGCCGAGCCGTGATCAAATCGTTCGGTTCGATGTCCGCCAAGTTGGAGGCGACGTTGGCGACGATCAGACCTGAGAGGACGGCCAGGCAGATGACGAGAGTCGCGACGCCGCGCGAAGTCTTGCCAACAAGCGCGAGTACCACGATCACGCCTCCCATTATCAAGGTGAAGACGCCATCTCCTTCTGTTCCAGCGAACGAGAAGATCCCGGCGCTCACCCACGGAAGCAGACTGCCCAGTGCTATGGCTGCTCCTGAGGCGATGAGCCAAATCTTGTTTTCTTGAGACAAGTTCCTCTCCGCAAAGTCGTCAGAACTCATTCATCGGACGGCCGGGATGTGTCCTTGAGCACTCGTCATGGTGGGAGACTCGTGATGCAACGCCCGCGCCGGATGCGTGGCAACCACCGTCCCAGCGGCGGCCAGGTCGATTCTCACCGACTCCGTCTCCAACTCGAATCCCGCTCCGAGGGACGCTGAGAGTTCGGAACGGAGCTTGTCCAACTGCTTTTCCTCGCGGGACTCGGCGAATCCGTGGACGTCGCGTAGTTCCGCCTCGGCACAGAGGAGCTGGATTCCCGGCGCTGCCTCGGATGGGAGAAACTCTTGCCTCGACCGTGCTGAGCCGCTCGACCTCCCGGACCTCCCGGAATCCTGTTTCTACTCGAGCCTCATGGGACGCACGGACAGAAAAGGTGGGGGTTCGTCACCGCCCACCCTTTCTGCCTCCCCACCCGTGCCTCGTTTCCGAAGCGGAGCGCTGGCTCGCCAGCACCCACCCTTGATGCACCCAACGCATGAGGGTCGTCCGATCATGGCGGGAGGGTCTTTCAGGCCACTTTCAGATCGCTCAACGCTCAGTCGGATGTCGATCGAGGCTCGAAGCAATACCCTTCGGGCGAGAGAGGAGGTGGGGATGACTTTCATCGACACGGTCCCCGAGGATGGCGCCAACGGTCACGTCGCCGAGATGTACAGCAAGGTACGCGAGAGCATCGGCTACGTCCCGAACTACGCCAAGGCCTTCAGCCATCGACCGGCGCTGTTCGAGGCGTGGGCACAGCTCAACTCGACGGTGAAGAGCGCGATGGACCCGCGGCGATACGAACTGGCAACAGTGGCCGCTGCGGTGCGGCGTCGCTCGAGCTACTGCGCGCTGGCCCACAGTGAGAAGCTGCTCCAGTTGGGGTCGACCGACGAAGAGGTTCGTTCCCTCGCCCGGGACCCCGAGGGGGCTCCGCTCGGCGAACTGGAGCAGGCGATCGTGGGGTACGCCACCCAGGTCGCCGAGGCGCCACACACCGTCACAGCAGCCGACATCGATCGCCTCCGTGCGCTGGGCCTCAGCGACTCTGAGATATTCGACATCGCCTCCGCCGCCGCGGCGAGGCTGTTCTTCACTGCGCTGTGCGACGCCGTCGGCACCCAACCGGACGCGGTCTACCGTGAGACCATGTCCAACCTCGTCGACGATCTCGCCGTGGGCCGACCGGTGGATGGGCCGGCTGGGTCCTCGGGCTGAACGGCATGGCCACTATTGCGTCGTTTCTCGAGGCTCTCGGCCGTCGCACCCGGCCCGACCGGGCGGCGGACTGGGATCCCGTAGGCCTCCAGTTCGGTGATCCGACGAGGACGGTCGAGCGCGTCGCCGTCTGCCACGAGATCGGGGAATCCACTGTGGAGGCGTTGCTGGCGGCGCCTCCCGATCTGGTCGTGTGCTACCACCCGCTTCTCTTCCGACCGACGAATCGTCTCGTCTCGGGACGCTCCCCGGCTGGCCGGGCCTACCGGCTGATCGCTTCGGGCATTGCGCTGGCTGTCACGCACACCGACTTCGACGCCGCCCCCGGGGGCACGGCTGACTCGCTGGCGGAGGCATTGGGCCTGACGGAAATCGTCCCCTTCGGGCCCGTTGCCGGCGGGCCGCAGGTCAAAGTGGTCACATTCGTCCCCGAAGAAGCGGTGGACCCCGTCGTGGAAGCGATGTCCCGAGCCGGAGCAGGACGCATTGGCAACTACGAGTCGTGCAGCTACCGCAGTTCCGGTTTCGGTTCGTTCCTCGCCGCCGAAGGTTCCTCGCCGGTCGTCGGTCGCGCCGGGCTCCTGAACGTCGAACCCGAGGTTCGGATCGAGATGGTGGCGCCCATCTCCCACCAGGAAGCTGTGATCGCCGCTCTTGTCGCATCGCATCCGTACGAGGAGCCGGCGTTCGATGTCTACGAGGTCCGCTCCAATCACGGGCTCATCGGCAGGGTCGGGACATTCGACGGGTCGCTGGAAGATCTCGTCGAGATAGTCGGTGACCGACTGGGCCGCTCGGGCCTTCGGGTGGCGGGAGACCTCTCGGCTCGAATGGAACGAGTCGGCGTCGTGCCGGGGTCGGGCGGC
>Ga0207873_1001854_pt1 | contig 19028 bp, 13 predicted proteins | sample BGWIniCompost_FD_187373 | JGI IMG/M metagenome (GOLD analysis project Ga0207873, IMG submission 187373) | Cellulose adapted compost microbial communities from Newby Island Compost Facility, Milpitas, CA, USA - BGW Initial Compost (SPAdes)... ...
CCGCAACCCAACATCCCATCGAGACCCCCAGTCACCGCCGACGCCGCCTCGCTTGCCGATCGCTGGCGCGTGACGCTGGACACGCGAGCCGTGGGCGCCGTGGAGACGGTCATGTGGTTCGACTGGGCGGCCAGCCCCCACGTGACGGCCCGCTCGAGGACCGGTGCGCTCCCCGTCGTGGTCGGTCGGTGGCGGTCGCTGCTGGCACGCGTCTTTGGCGCTGACCTGGGACAGGGCGCGCTGGTCCACCTCCGCGAAGGTCGGCTGGCGGAGCGCAACGACAGCCTCTTCCTCGATGGTCTGCTGGTGAGCCCGGTCTTCCGGCTGCGCCTGCGCGCCCACGTCACCGAGCAGCGGCTGACGGGAACGCTGACCAACCTGGCGGGGGAGCCGGCCGGCCGCTTGGAGGCGGTTCCGTTCCAGGCGAGTCTGCCCCTGCGAGATTACAGCGACCTGATCCCCAGGATGAAGGCGGCGGTCGCAGACCACATCTACGACCCCGCCGTGCTGGAGCGACCTCAATGGGCGTCGTTCTGGGGGCGGATCGGCTCGCGCCTCCGCAGCGCTCAGGACGATCCCGAGGCCCTCTTCGCCGTCTATGACGCGGCCCGCGTGCTCGAGCTGTCGCACTTTGCGCTCCTGCGTGGGGGTGACTGGCGGGAAGGCGGAGCGGTCCCGCGAACGGCCCCGTCGCTCGTGCTGCGCTACCTGTCCGATTCGGTGGCGCACCTCCGCTTCCGCCACTTCGACCGGGCGACCGCCGCGGTCGACAGCATCTTCTCTCGCATCGCAGTAGACGGGGTCAAAACGCTGATCATCGACCTTCGTAGCGTGCCGGGCGGAGACCTGTCGGCGATGGCTGTGGCTGCGCACCTCCTGCCGGAGCCGGTATCAGCCGGCACGTTCGTGGGAAGGGGCTGGTGGCGGACGCACCGAGCCCCACCGAAAGCCGACGGCGAAGGCCTCGCGGTCCTGGCGAGCGACGACTTCGACGTCGACGCTTTCTTCCGGGCGCTGCGAACCCACGGCGCCTTCAGTGGAACAGTCGAACCTCGGGCGCCGCTGTTCAACGGCCGCGTCTTCGTGCTGGTGAACCGCGCGACCTCCAGCGCCGCCGAGGCCCTCGCCCACCTCCTCGCCTCCACCGGCCGCGCTACGCTGATCGGTGAACGGACGGCGGGCGCGATGCTCTCATCGGAAGAGATCCCGCTGGGCGACGGCTGGACGCTCCTGCTGCCGACCGCGGACTTCTACACGCCAGACGGGAACCGCCTGGAGGGATGGGGTGTGGAGCCGGACATCGCTGCGCCCTCGGATCGGGCGCTAGAGGTGGCGCTGCGGCTGGTGGGGGGCGAGTCGGAGGGCGGCGGATCGGAATAGACCGCCGCGTAGGTGGAGGTACACCACCGGTCGTGGACGGTCATGGCCGTCCAGGGGATAGTAGTCCGCCCTCCAGCCCCCGGACCGCAACCCGACGGCCGCAACCACGCTACCCGTCAGGCCGGATCCTCACCCTCGCAATATCGCCGCATTCGAAGACCACGACGAAATGGCGGGGATTCAGGAAGACGACGGAAACGACCGCGCGCCACGTGATGATGGACGGATCGAGCTCGATGCGGCCGCATTCGCGATTGCTCTCCAGATCCCAGACGTATGCGCATCCCTGGCGGTTCCCAGCGACGAGCCATCGGTTGTCGGGTGAAACCGCGAGCGCACTGATCGTGCCTTGCGCAGCAAATCGCTCCAGTTCGCGTCCGCTACGCGCTTCCCACAAACAGATCGTGGCATCGCCCGCCGACGCTCCGGTGATGACCACCTCACCTTCGCATGCAAAGCCGACAGCTGTCACCGCACCGCTGTTGCCCTCGAATCGACCGAGTTCCCGGCCAGTAGCGGCATCCCAGAGAGATGATGTTCTATCGCGGCTTCCCGACAGAATAATACCGCCGTGCGGATGATACGCGACCGCGTACACTCGCTTCACATGTCCGCCTGTCGAATGGTCGACGCATACCAACTCACACGCCTCCAGAACGTCCACGACACGGACGGTGCCGTTCAGCGTCCCGACGGCGAGCCGTGCCCCTTCGGGCGAAAATGCCATCGACAGAGCCGGATCGTAGAATTCGAGGCGAAGGATATCTCGGGCATGCACGCCCTTTGACTGGATGGGGAGTACGCGAACGGCCTGATCTTCATCATGTTGGGCGCCGGCAATGGCCAAGAGGCGTCCGTCCGGGGAAATGGCCCCGCACGCGCGGCTAGGAAGCATCGACTCAGGTCCGCCGGTCCATTTGCGGCCAGCCCGGAAGCGCCGGTCTACGCGACCCCAGAGGATCCAGTCAAGCTTGCCTATCTCAAGCCAACCGCACGCGGCGAAGCGCCTGCCATCGGGTGTTGTAGCCAGCCAATCGAACCTTGAGAATCCGAGGCGCGACCACCGCTGCTGCAAACGCACGTGGGCGAGAAGCTCGCTGCCAAGCACCCGTCCTCGTGCGACGAGGCCAGCGCCGGATTGCGCCAGCTCTCGGGGGTGGCGAAACAGACGCCCCTGAGACGGATCAACGTTCATGCGCAGGCCCCTCGCAGCCGGCCAAGGCGCGCACGCGCCGCCGCGATTTGCTTGTCGATCTCCCTAGCCATTTCGCTGAGCAGATCTCGGTTCTGCCGCTTCGCCTTCTCCGTGTCCATCATGAGGTGGAAGAGGTCACTCGACTTCACCTCCTCCAGCCTCCGCTCTAGCTCGCTGATCCTCCGTTCGGTCTGTGCAATCCGGCGTATTATCCGGACGAGTTCGCCGGCCGTCCCGTCCGCTGTTACAGCCGCAGGATCCGTCTGCCACTCGTGAAGAACTCGTTGAAGGCGGTCCCGGTCCCCCGCTGCGTAGGCGAGATTCGCTTCCCGCATGAGTTCTTCGCGGCGCAGGCGTTCCACATCGTCTGTGGCGAGATCAGGGTGAATCTGTTTTGCGACCTGCCGGAACAGCGCCTTGAGCGCTGGATCGGGGACGGTCCGACACGCCTGATTCGACAGGCCCCGGACGGCTTCGTCCGATGCGCGCGCCCTCTCTTTCGCTGCCTCGGCTCGGGCATGTAGCTCCGAGCTGAGGGGCGCCTCCGCCGCTTCGATTACAGCAATATCTGCCAGGATGGCGTCGAGCTCGGCGTACCGCCGTCCGACCTGTTGGAGGTAGCGCTCTTCAAACGCGGCGAGCTGGATCTGGAGCGTGGTCAATTCCGACTCCAGCTCGGCGAGCCGGTCTGTTAGGCGCGCAAGTTCAACGCGTTTCCGTTCGAGTTCGCGCTCCTCCGGGGTCTCCGCAGGCATGATCGCGTGCGCCATATGGATAGGTGCTTGGGTTACCGCGGGGAGAGGGAGGGGGACGACAAGAAATATAACGTCTCGACCTCCGCAAGGAAGCCACATTGGGCTGTACGGCACTGAAGTGCAGACTGTGACACCGTCCGGCGGGTTTGGGAATGAGGCGCGGGGCCTGGCGTTGCAGTGGGCGAGGGCTTGACGCTACGACGCTCCTACCGGAGCGCTTGGCATGGTGTTGGTCGGAGCAGCGGCTTTGGGACGCCGTATGTATTACACGTGATCCGGCGGGCGACCGAAACGCCGATGAGGCGTGGCGGATGGCATCGAGACGTACGTCACCGTGCCGCCCGCCAGCAAACGGCTGGGGGCCAGCCAGCCCGAGAACCAGTTCCCCAAGAAATGGATGTCAAAGGCGCAGGGACCCCGCGCTGCCAGGTCTGCGCGAGGCCCCCGTACATCCGCAATCGGTCTTCTAGTCGTGCGTCAAGAGGATGCAATTGGGCTGGGCTCGCCGAAGCGAGCCGCGGCCGTCAGCTACGGGCCAAGCAGGCGAAGGTCTTCATCATGCGCTCCAATCGGGCCGGCACGCGCGGGACTGCACAGGCTCCGTTCAGGTGAGCTTGAGCTCTTTCGAAACTTCCACCAATCGTTCATTAAGCCGCGCGACCACCTCTGGGGGCGGGGATTCGCTCCCACCGACCTGAATTCGAAGGCGGAACCTTATGTCGTAGCCAGCGGCAATGTTCAGGAGATCCGCCGCGGTCTCCGCAAGCTCCTGAAGCTCGTACACACCTAGGTCGGCCTCAGCCGTGACCCCCTCTCGGACTGGCTGGGGCTCCGGGGGAGTGGGTGGCGCCGCTTCCCGAACGCGGAGTCGCACTGCTCCGGCAGCGACCACGTCGCACGGCCACGGCGCGGAATCTGGCGCCAGCTCGAGATACGCTGCCTTGAACGCTGCGTCGATGGCATCTCGCACCAGAGGCCACGGGAGTGGGTGCCCCGCGTTCTGAGAGAGTGCCGTTGATAGTGAGAGCGCAGAGGCCACACCGTTGCTCCATGCCGCCGGCAAGGCTTCAGGCAGGAGGCTCGCCGGCGGGATCGGCGGCGTCAAGGACGGCGTGGCAGCCGCTTTTCTGCGGGAGGTGGCTCAGACCAGCGGCCGGTGCCGTGAACGCGGCCCGGGAACTGGGCCTTCCGAGCGGATCAGGGCCGGCGGCGACCGCCGCTAACCCGGGCCCGTCCCACCCCACTCCCCACAACCCCCTTGACGCGCCGCTGCCGAGCCCCCATCATCCCCAGCCAGCTAGGCATAGAAGCTTAGGGATACCGCCACGAGGGCGGCGAAGAAACGTCCCGGAAAGGTCACATGGCGCCACAGAAGAACGACGTGCTGCACGGCACGCTCGCGATGCTCGTGCTCAAGACGCTCGCGGTGAACGGGCCGATGCACGGCTACGCGATCACGAACCACATCCAGCGCGCGTCGGCGGACCTGCTCCGCGTGGAGGAGGGCTCGCTCTACCCCGCGCTGCACCGCATGGAGCAACTGGGCTGGCTGCGCTCGGAGTGGGGCATGACGGAGAAGAACCGGGAGGCGCGATTCTATTCGATCACGCGGCTGGGCCGCAAGCAGCTCGCGCTGGAGGAAGAAAATTGGGCGCGGTTGACGGAGGGCGTGGCGCGGGTGCTGGGCTACGCCTGAGCGGCTGAGCCCGCGTACGGAAGGGAGACTCCCATGTTGCAGGGCGTGATTGCCTGGCTGCGGCGCGTGTGGACATCGCTGCTGCCGGGACGCGTGGAGCGGGACATCGAGCGAGAGCTGTCCTTCCACCTGGCGGAGCGCGCGGACGATCTCCGTGCCGCCGGCCTGAGCGAAGGCGAGGCGAAGCGGCGGGCGCGGGCACGGTTCGGCAACCCGGCGTTCCAGGCGGAGCGGACGCGCGACGTGCACGTCGTCCACTGGCTGGACACGTTCATGCGGGACCTACGGTACGCGGTACGCTCGCTGATCCGACGGCCGGGCTTCACGCTCACGGTGGTGCTGACGCTCGCGCTGGCGATCGGCGCGAACGCGGCGGTGTTCTCGGTGCTGGATGCCGTCATCCTCCGCCCGCTGCCGTTCCCGGCCGCGGACCGGCTGGTGAGCGTGAGCGAGGTGAACGAGCGGACGACGTCGACGGGGGTTCCGCCGGCGCGGTTGGAGGACTGGCGTCGGCTCAACACCACGCTCGAGGCGATCGACGGCTACTACGTCGAGGACCTCTCGGAGACGTCGGGCGACCTGCCGGAGCGGGTGCGGCGCGCCGTCGTGACTCCGGGGTTCCTGGACGTGTGGGGGATCCGTCCGGTGCGCGGGCGCGGGTTCACGGAGGCGGAGTACCGGTTCGGCGGGCCCCGGGCGGTGATCATCAGCGAGCGCTACTGGCAGCGGCGCTTCGGCGGCGCCCCGGACATCCTCGAGCGCACGGTGCGGATCGGGACGGCTTCTATCCCGATCGTGGGCGTCATGCCGGCGGACTTCCGCTTCCCGGACCGCGAGGTAGACCTCTGGATGCCGATCCCCGTCGACGCGCCCTACGCGCAGGACAGGCAGAGCCCGTGGTACACGGTGGTGGGCCGGCTGAAGCCGGGCGTTACCGTGGCGCGGGCCCGCGAGGACCTGGCCGCGGTGCAGGCGCAGCTCGGCGAGCAGTACCCGGAGACGGATCGGGACATCGGCATCGAGGTCGTGCCGCTCAAGGAGACGGCGGTCGGCGCGGTCGGGCAGTCGCTGTGGCTGCTGTTCGGCGCGGTGACGGTGCTGCTGCTGATCGCGTGCACGAACATCGCGGCGCTGCTGCTCTCGCGCGGTGCGCACCGGCGCGAGGAGCTGGCCGTGCGGCAGTCGCTGGGCGCGTCGCGCACGGCGGTCGCGGCGCAACTGCTGACCGAGACGGGCGTGCTGGCGCTCGCGGGCGGCGTGCTCGGCATCGCGATCGCCGCGGCGGCATCCGGCGCCCTACGCGCAGCAGGCGCAAACCTTCCGCGGTTCGACGAGGTCACGGTCGGCGGCCGCGCGCTGCTGTACACGCTGGCGAGCGTGGTCGCGGTGACGCTGCTGTGCGGATTGCTGCCCGCGGTGCGGGCGGCCGGCGGGCTGGCGGCGCTGCGTGGAGGCGCCGCGCGCGCGCAGGTGTCCACGCGCAGCCCGCTCCAGTGGCTGCTCGTCGGCGCGCAGGTGGCGCTGAGCGTCACGCTGCTCGCGGGGGCGGGGCTGCTGGTGCGCAGCTTCCACGAGCTGTCGCGGGTCGATCCGGGCTTCGACCCGAAGGATGTGCTGACGTTCCGCGTGAGCGGGAGCTGGGGCGAGACGGCGAACTACGCCGCCGTGATGCAGCGCATCGACGCGACGATCGACGCGCTCGCATCGTTGCCGGGAGTGGAGGCGGCGGCCACGTCAGGGTGGGAGGTCCCCGGCGTGCCGACGCAATGGCACACGACGTACGAGCTGCTCGAGGCGTCGACGAACTCCCGGCCGATCATCGCCGAAGGACGCGCGGTCTCCGCCGAGTACTTCCGGACGATGCGGATCCCGGTCCTGGCGGGTGAGTTGTGCCGCCGGGCGCCGCCGCCGTCCGGATCGGAGCCGCCCGTCTACGAGATCATGGTGAACCGCGCGTTCGTGAACCGCTACCTGGCCGACCGCCCCTCGCCCATCGGCCTGCACCTTCGGGAGATGGAGGGGCCGATCCCCGCGAGTCGCATCGTCGGCGTCGTCGGCGACGCGCGCGAGCGCGGCCTCGACCGCGAGCCGGGGCCGACGGTCTACTGGTGCATGAGCGCGCCGAGCCCGATGCCGTACTTCGTCGTGCGCGCGCGGGGCGACCTCGGCGCGGTCGCACAGAGCGTGCGGATGCTGATGAAGGACATCGAGCCGCTGCGCTCGGTCTACGAGGTCGCGCCGCTCGAGGAGCGGATCGGCGACGCGTTCAAGGAGAACCGACTGCGCATGCTGCTGCTTGCAGTGTTCGCGACGGCGGCGCTGTCGCTGGCGTGCGTGGGGCTGTACGGCACGCTCAGCTACGCGATCAGCGTGCGGCGGCGCGAGGTCGGCCTGCGGCTGGCGCTGGGAGCGCCGCGGCACGGCATCGTCGGCCACTTCCTCGCCCGGGTGGCGTGGGTGGTCGGCCCGGCGTGCGCGCTCGGGATCGCGCTCTCGCTCGCGTCGTCGCGCCTGCTCTCGGGCATGCTGTACGGCGTCTCGCCGTCCGGCCCCGCGACGCTTCTCGGCGTGGTCGGTCTGGTGCTCGCCGTCGCCACACTCGCGGTGCTTGTCCCCGCCACGCGCGCGGCGCTGCTCGAGCCGACGCAGGTGCTGCGGGATCAGTAGCGGGCTGCTGGAGCGGCTTCACGGCGCATTGCCGCGTCGTGAAGCCGCCCACTCACGAATACCCCACCCACACCGCCACCACCAGCGCGACCGCGCCGACCGCCCACACCTTCAGCATGAACGGCACGACGAACCGCAGCCAGCGGTCGAACGGGATTCCGGCCATGGCGAGCATGCCGATGATGACGGGATTGGTCGGGACGAGGATATTGGTGAAGCCGTCGCCGAACTGGAAGGCGAGGACGGCGACCTGGCGGGAGAGGCCGATCACGTCCGCGAGCGGCGCCATGATCGGCATGGTCACGTAGGCCTGCCCGCTGCCGGACGGGATCAGGAAGTTGGTCAGGCTCTGGACGACCAGCATGCCGACCGCGGCGAGCGAGGGGCCGAGCGACTGGAGCAGGACCGACAGGCCGTGCACGATGGTGTCGATGACCTGGCCGTCGTCGAGCACCACCTGGATGGCGCGGGCGAAGCCGATGAGCAGCGCCGTGACGGTCAGCTCAGCCGCGCCCTCGCCGAACGTCGCGGCCGCGCGGTCGGCTGGAATGCGCGCGATCAGCACGAACACGAGCGCGAGCGCCAGGAAGAGCGCGCTCATCTCGACGAGGTACCAGCCCCAGCGGGTGAGCCCCACGATCAGCAGCGCGAGCGCGGCCACGAGCGTGAGGAGCACCAGCGTGTGGGTGCGCGTGACCGCGCCGGCCGTGCCCGGCCGCTCGATGGGCGGCGGCGGCGCGTCGGCAACGAGGCTGCTGGACGGGTCCGCCTTGACGCGGCGCGCGTAGCGCCACAGGTGGTGTACGCCGAGGGGCACGAAGACCGCGGTCAGCACGAGCCGGTAGCCGAGCCCGGACGCGGGCGGCAGGCCGGCCACGTCCTGCGCGATCAGCACCGTGAACGGGTTGATGGTCGCCACGCCGTAGCCGACGGCGTAGCCGATGGTGACGATCCCGACGCCGGTGACCGTGTCGTAGCCGAGCGCGAGCGCGAGCGCGACGAGGATGGGCACGAACGGCAGGTACTCCTCGGCCATGCCGATCGTGCTCGAGCCGGCCATGAACACGATCACGCCGCCCAGGATCAGCCAGATCGGCTTGTGGCCCAACCGTCGCAGCGCCGCGCCGAGGAACGCGTCGACCGCGCCGGTCGAGCGCAGCACGGCGAACGCGCCGCCGATGATGAAGACGAAGAAGATGATCTCGCTGGCGGCGGCGAGCCCTCTCGGGACCGCGGTGAAGACGGTGAGCGGCGAGAGCCGCGGCGCGTCGGGGATGCGCTCGAACGTGCCGGCGACGACCTGCATGCGGCCGTGCTCGTTCTCCACACGCTCGTAGCGGCCTGCCGGCAGCACGTAGGTGAGCACCAGCGCCGCGACGATCATGAGGAAGAGGAGCACGAGGGTGTGCGGCACGCGGAAGCTGCGGCGTCGAGCCATGGGCGACCTCGTCCAGGCTGGATCGTTGGTGGTGAACGGCAGGCACGGTAACGCGCCGGCGGCCGGCAGGGAAGGGCGGTGCGCCATCCAGGGTCTTTGCAGCCGGCGCGGCCGCGGGCACGGACCCCCCGCTCGGCTGTGTGGTACGGACCGTTGAGGCGGCTGTCGCCAGGCCCGGCCGACGCGGGCAAGGGCGCCGCCGCGATCCTTCTCCACCGGATCAGGAGCGGAGCGACATGCTGGTGCAGGTCAATACCGATCGCAACATCGAGGGGAGCGCCGCGCTGGCCGAGCGCGTCGAGGCGGCGCTGCGCGAGGCGCTGGGGCGCTTCAGCGGTCGGATCACGCGCGTGGAGGTCCATCTGAGCGACCACAACAGCGCCAAGGGTGGCGCGAACGACAAGCGCTGCTTGCTCGAAGCGCGCCTCGCCGGGTTGAAGCCGATCGCGGTGAGCCACGAGGCGGCAACCATCGAGCAGGCGGTGGACGGCGCGACGCGCCAGCTCGAGCGGTCGCTCGACAGCATGCTGGGGCGGCTGCGGGGACGGTGAGGCGTCCCGCCGGCGACCAGGGAAAAATTCCCTGTTCCCGTCTCCCGACCTGTCCGCGGGCAGGGAGGCGAGCGTTGTAAGTCTATGTCATCGCGCCACTTATGCCAGAACCCCCACCGGGCACACCCGTTGCCTTCCCCTGGGCGGCCCCGCTCCGTGGGCGGGGATCGACACACAACTCCAAGAGGAGGCAAGCAATGCGTGGAGTCTCGAAGGCAGCCGGGGTCGGGTTGGTACTGGGTGTGGTGGTCGCGGCCACCGCTGCGACGCCGGACCGGCCGCCGGTCGTGCCCGCTCTCGACTGTGACCTGACGGTGGAGGCGGAGTCGGTGCCGGTGCGCCCCGATTCGGTCGTGCTGCGGATGGTCTATTCGGAGCCGATCGGCGAGGAGCTCGTGGCGCAGCTCCAGGAGGAGAGCGGCGTCAAGGTCGTGAAGGTCGAGCGCGAGTCCACCGAGCCGCTGGCCGTGAAGGTGACGCTGGACACGAGCCAGGCGAAGGCCGGCGAGTGGGACATCTCGCTGAAGGGCGAGGGCGGCGAGTGCAAGGGGAAGGTCAAGGTCGCCGCGTCGGAGGATGCGCCGTCGGGCGGGACGATGCACTGATCATCGCGTGACGTCGCGCTGATCATCGGGGCAGGCCCCCCGCGGTGTCGTCAGGCTCGGCGGGGGGCACCCGCGGCGGCGCGGCGCGTCCGAGGTCGATCTCCTTGAGGCGCTCGAGCTCTTCCTGGAGCGCGCGGATGCGGCCGTCCTTGTAACGGGCCTCACTCTCCAGCCGTTCGATGACCTGGCGGAGCACGTCCAGCATCTCGTCGCGCACCTCGACACGGCTCTCGAGCCACGCGATGTGGCGGCGGAGCTCGGCGACCTCTTGCGTGAGGCGTTCGACCTCCTGCTCGTACTGTTCGGCGCGGTCCTCGAGCCGCTGGATCTCCTCGAGGAGAGCCAGCATTCGGTGCGCCTCATCACGGTAGCGCGTATTCGGATAGAGTCGCTCGAGGCGCTCGATCATCGAGCGCGCAGAGTCCGGATCGAAGACGGGACTCTGCGGCGAGCCGTAGGTGAGCGCCGCGCGGAAGAGGGCGCGCTCCTGCTCGTGAAGCTCGGGACTCGAGTGGAAGGCGCGCGCAGCGGCCTCATAGCGGTTCGCCTCGAAGTGCTGATCGAACGGCGTCGCCGTCGCGCAAGCGGACGCCAGGGCGAAGGCGATCAGCCCGAGCGCGCGAATGTCAGCCCGCATGTGTCATGGCCTCCTCGTACCGGCCTCGCGCGGTACTCATGGCAGAATCCGGCACGCGGAGTGCGCGCGGCAGCAACAGGCAGAAGATGCTGCCGCCGCCTGGCCGGTCTTCCACCCAAAGGGCGCCGCCGTGCGCGGCGACGATCTCGCGGCAGATCGTCAGCCCGAGTCCAACGCCACGCCCGTGTACCGCGCGGCCGGCGCTCGTCTGGTAGAACCTCTCGAAGATCCGCTCCTTGTCCTCATCCGGCACGCCGGGGCCGCAGTCCGCGACGGTGATGAGCACTGTCCCGGACCTCTGATCTGGCCGCCGGAACGCCCGCCACCGTTCTTGGGGCACGCGATCCGGCCGGGTGGAGGCGTACTGCGTCGTGACGACGATGACGCTCCCCTCCGGCGAGAATTTGATGGCATTCTCCAGCAGGTTATCCATCACCCGTCGGATGCGTTCCGCATCGCATTCGAGGAGGATGCCCGGGTCCTCGAACGTCACGGCCATGCGGATGTTCCGCTCCGCCGCGGCAGGCTCGATCTGTTCGACTGCGTGCCGGATGAGCGGCTCCAGGCGGTGCAGCGCGAACTCCGGCGCGAGCGCGCCCGCCTCGATGCGGGACAGCTCGAGCAGCTTGGCGACCATCGAGGAGAGGCGCTGGCCCGCCTGCTGGTGCAGCAGGAGCAGGTTCCGTTGCTTCTCGGTCAGCTTGCCCGGCACTTCGTCGAGCAGGATGTTCACCGTCTCCTGCATGGACGCGAGCGGCGTCTTCAGGTCGTGCGAGACCTTGGAGACGAAGTCGCGTTTCATGCCGTCCAGCTCGGCCAGCCGCTCGGTCATGGTGTTGAAGTGACGCGCGACCTGCGCGAACTCGTCGTTGCGGCTGGTGTCGAGGCGATAGCTGAAGTTCCCCCCTGCGACCTCGTGGGTGCCGCGCTTGAGCGTCGCGAGCGACTCGGAGATGGATCGGATGATGAGCGCCGAGATCAGCACGCTGAGCAGGAGCGCGGCAGCGGCGGCGATCCACGACAGGCGCTCGGCGGCGCGGGCGGCGCTGGCGGACCGCTCGAGCCGTGCCAGCATCGCCTCCTGCGAGGCGTCTCCCAGACTCCGGGTCAGTGTGTGGAGCGTGTCGAGGTGCTGGGCGAGCGAGGCGAGGAGCTCTGGCGCGGCCCCGGAGGGCGAGGCGCGGACGAGGGCGGGCAATTGCTCCGCCAGCGGGCGGAACCGCTCCCACGCCTCGACCAGCGCATCGAGCCGGGCCGTCTCCGCCTCGCTGAGCGAGACGGATTCGAGGCGGCGCAGCGCGGCATCGAACTCGTCGGAGATCTGCGCGAACTTGTCCAGATAGCCGCGGTCGCGCGTGACCACGTACTTGCTGGCGTTCTCGTCCAGCTGCGCGACGCGGCGGAGCTGCTCCGCGGTACCGGCGAAGACGCGCGACGAGATGGCGGACAGCTCGTAGCTCGTGGACACGGCCTCGCGGGTCACGCCGACGTGGTACACGAGCACGCCGACGAGGATCGCGCACTGCACGCCGAACGCCCCGCCGAGCTTCGTCGCGACCCTCATCGCCGGGCTGCCGCCTTCGCGTAGGAGTTCAGCTTGTTCCGGATCGTCTTCACGTCCAGTCCGAGCTGCCGGGCCGCCTCCGCCTTGTTGTACCCCACGCGCTCCAATGTCTGGAGAATCAGGAGCCGCTCGGCGTCGGCAAGTGTCGTGCCGAGCGGGAGCATGAGGGTCGGCGGACCGCCCGGCTCCAGAGCCTGGAGGTACGGCGGCAGGTGCGACGGCTCGATCCAGCCGGACTGTGCGACGATCACGGCGCGCTCGATCACGTTGCGGAGCTCCCGAACGTTGCCGGGCCACGCGTGCGCCTCGAGCAGATCGAGCGTGCTCTGGCGGATCCCCTCCACCTTCATCCCGTGCTTCCGGTTGAACATCCGGACGAAGTGATGCGCCAGGAGCGGGAGGTCGCCGCGCCTCTCGCGCAGCGGCGGGAGCGTCAGCTCGAAGACGTTGAGGCGGTAATAGAGGTCCTCGCGCAGCTTCCCCTCGCGCACGGCGACTGCCGGTGGAACATTCGTCGCCGCGAGGACGCGGACGTTGAAGGTCACCTCCTTGGTGCCGCCGAGGCGCCGGACGCGGCCGTCCTCGAGGATGCGCAGCAGCTTCGGCTGCAGCGCCAGCGGCATCTCCGCGATTTCATCCAGGAAGAGCGTGCCGCCGTCCGCGAGCTCGAAGCAGCCGGGCCGCGAGCGGGTGGCGCCCGTGAAGGCCCCTTGCTCGTGGCCGAAGATCTCGCTCTCGATCAGCGACTCGGGAATCGCTGCCGCGTTCACCGCGACGAACGGGCCGTCGCGGCGGCTGCTCAGCGCGTGGACCGTGCGAGCGACGACCTCCTTGCCCGTGCCGCTCTCGCCGGTGATGAGCGCGGGCGTGTCGCTCGTGGCGAGGAGCTGGATGAGCCGGAACTGCTCCCGCATCGCCTTGCTCTCGCCCAGGAGCTCGCCCAGGCCGGCGTGATCATCCAGCCGGCTCTCGAGCGCGCGGATCGCCTGCCGCTCCCGGAGCTCGCGGGCCGTCGCTTCGAGGAGCATGTGGAGCGATGGATAGTCGAGCGGCTTGGTGAGGAAGTCGCGGGCCCCTTGCTTCATGGCCTCGACCGCGGAATCGATGCTGCCGTGTGCCGTGATCAGGATCACGGGAACGGTCGGGTCGTGATGCCGCAAGCGCTTGAGGAGATCGAGCCCCGAGCTGTCCGGCAACACGACATCCGAGAGGACCACGTCCGGCTGCCACTCCTCGATCACACGCTCCGCCTCGCCCGCGGTGGCGGCCGTCCGTGGCTCGAAGCCCCAGTTCGCGATCCGTAGGGAGAGGACTTCGCGCACTGCGGATTCGTCGTCGACCACGAGGACTTTCATACAGCCTGCCTGCGTCACAAGAATCCCAGTGGTGTCGCCGATGTCGGGTCCTACACCGCCCGGCGCGGAGGGGTGCCGCGCTGCGCAGGTACCGGGCCAGCTCGCATGGCTCAGCCGATGTGGCGCGCCGCCACCGGGCCATCACCCGCTGAGCACCCCGGGTAACCTCTCCCGGTAACGCCGGCTCAGCCGCACTTCCGCGGCGTTGCGCAGCACGAGCAGCGCGTCGCCGTTCGACCAGGGCCGGACCTCGCGGGTGCCATCCAGGTTGAGGATCGCGGAGCGGTGGACGCGCGCCAGCTTCGTGCGCGCTCACCGCTCCCGCGTCTTCAGCGCGAACGCGATGACGTGATCGCCGAGATCGTTGAGGAGCGCGCCGTGCCCGCCGGCCGCGATCACGACGTACTGCTTCCCGTCTGGCCGCAGCCGGTACGTCATCGGCGTGGCCTGTCCGCCGGCGGGCAGCCTGCCCTTCCACAGCTCCTCGCCGGTTTCGATGTCGAACGCGCGGAGATAGTTGTCCAGCGCCGCGGCGATGAAGACGAGCCCGCTCGCGGTGACGAGCGGCCCGCCCATGTTGGGCACGCCGAGCCGGATCGGCAGCGGCAGAGGCGCGGCGTCTCGGATCGTGCCGAGCGGCACCTGCCATGCTTTCTCGCCGGTCTCCATGTCGACGGCCACGAGCACGCCCCACGGCGGTGGGGTGCACGGCACGCCGAGCGGCCCCATCAGCACGTGCTCGCGGTACACGCCGTACGGCGTGCCGAGCTGCGCGCCGTACTCGCCGTCCCGCCGATGTGGACCGCGCAGCTCGCGCTCCCACTCGTCGCGAGGCACGAGACGCGCAGATGAAGCACCACGGTTCAGGTTCAACACGAGCAGGTGGCGGCGCGGGTCGTAGGCAGCACTGCCCCAGTTCGAACCGCCCACGTACGACGGCACGATCAGCGTGCCCTGGAAGCTCGGCGGCGTGAACTGGCCCTCGTAGCGGAGCGCCGCGAGCTTCTCGCGGCACACCTTGCGGTCCCACGGCGTGAGCCCCCACGCGGAGTCCGGCGTGAAGCGTTCCGGCAAGAGCGGCGCGGGATGCGTGGGGAACGGTTGCGTCGGCGACGCGTGTTCGCCAGGCACATCGCTCGCCGGCACCGGCCGCTCCTCGACCGGGAACAGCGGCTCGCCCGTCTCGCGGTGCAGGACGAAGACGTGGCCCATCTTCGTCGGCTGGATGACGGCAGGAACCAGGCGGCCGTTGACGGGCACGTCGGCGAGTAGCGGCTGTGACGCGACGTCGTAGTCCCACAGGTCGTGGTGCACGACCTGGAAGCTCCAGACCACCTCGCCCGTCGCCGCGCGCAGCGCCACGACCGAGTTCGCGTGGCGGTTCGAGCCCGGCCGCTCGCCGCCGTAGAAGTCAGGCGAGGCACTGCCCGTCGGCACGAAGACGAGCCCGCGCTCCGGGTCGGCCGCGAGCGGCGCCCACGCGTTGCCGCCGCCGGTCCTCGCCGCGGCTTCGGGGGTCCACTCGCTCCACGCATCGGCCGAGGGCGTCCGCGGGATGGGGTCCCACTTCCAGCGAAGCTCGCCGGTGCGCGCGTCGTAGCCGCGCACGATGCCGCGCTCGGAGTCGACGCGGCGGTTGTCCCCGATCGCGGAGCCGGTGACGAGGACGCCGTCCACGACCACCGGCGGCGACGTCAGCACGTACTGCCCTTCGTCGATCTCGCCCACATCGATCTTGAGGTCCACCTGCCCGTTCTCGCCGAAATCCGCGCACGGCCGCCCGGTGGCTGCGTCGAGCGCGACGATGCGCGCGTCCAGCACGGGCAGGAAGATGCGCGCGGCGCACGGCGCGTCCGGCGCGGCGTCCGGATCCGCCCACGCGGTCACGCCGCGCGAGGTCAGGTGCTCGGCGTAGAAGACGGAGAGGTCGAGGCCCGGGTCGTACGTCCACTTCTCCTCACCGGTTTCCGGATCGAGCGCGACGGCGCGGCTGAACGCGGTGCTCAGGTAGAGCGTGCCGCGGAACAGGATCGGCGTCGTCTGGAACGCGCTCTTGCGTGCGTGGATGGAACCGTCCGACACATCGCCTGTGCGGTACGTCCACGCGACCTCGAGCGAGCGGACGTTCTCCCGCGTGATCTGCGTGAGCGGCGAGTAACGGGTGCCGCCGGGATCGCCGCCGTACGCATCCCAGCCGGCGACGGGGCCGGTGTCGTCGAGCGTGACGGCGTGCGGGCCGCGGGCCGCGAGGCTGAGGACGACGAGGAGCGCGATCGCCGCGCTCAGGATGAGAAGGGTGCTGCGCGCGCGAGCAGGCATGGATCCGCTAGGGGTCGCTGTCTCGGAGTTGGTGTTTTCCATGTTGGCAGGCGCGGCGTCGCGCGGCAATGGGCGCGTGGCGGGCGGGACGGAGCAGTGGCTTCTGGAATGGCGGGCCGGGGCAAGGGCGAGGGCGAGGGCGGGGAGATGGCCGGGTGCGGCCGTATGGACGGCCAGGCTCTTAACGCCGGCCAGCCCCGCGGCGTCCGTTTGCTGGAGGTGCGACGAGAGGTGCAACGATGAGATCGATGATTACGGGAGTCACAGCAACGGCCCTGCTGGCGTGTATGGCGCTCGCGGCCGGCGCGCAGACGGAACGACAGGCCAGGGCCGCGGCCGAGTACTCGGCCCGCCACAACGGCCACGCGGTGGTCGTGATGGTGGATGGCAGGATCGTGTTCGAGGAGTACCAGAACGGCTACACGGCCGATGAGCCGCACGCCCTCCACAGCGGGACCAAGACGTTCTGGGGCCCGGCGATCGCCGCGATGATCGAGGATGGCCTGATCACGTCGCTCGACGAGCCGGTCTCCAAGACCATCACGGAGTGGCGCTCCGATCCGCGCAAGAGCCGCATCACCATCCGCCAGCTCACGGACCTCGTTGCCGGGCTTGCACAGGACGTCGCGAGGCTGCAGGGCGAGAACCGGCCGACCCTCGCTCCGGACCTGTACGCCCACGCCATCACGGTGCCCGCCTTGGCGGAGCCGGGCACGCGCTTCTCCTACGGACCGAGCTGCTACTACGTGCTCGGCGAGCTGATGAAGCGCAAGCTCGCGGGGCGAGGACAGACGCCGCTCCAGTACCTGGAGGAGCGAATCCTCTCCCGGATCGGCGTGCGCGTGGGCCGCTGGACGCACGACCGCGCAGGCAATCCGCACATGCCGAACGGCGCCTACATGACGGCGCGCGACTGGCTGCGGTTCGGAGAGCTGCTGCTGAACGGCGGCACGTATCGTGGTGAAACGATCGTGCGCGCGGATCTCCTGCAGTTCACCGGCTCGCGCGCGAATCCCGGCTACGGCTTCACGGCGTGGCTCAACCGGCCGGGTGGCAGGAGCTCCGCCGGTCGCGGCGCGGGTAGCCGGCCGGGTGATCCGGGTGGCTGGATCTATCCCGCAGGGTTGCCCGACCTCTACATGGCTGCGGGCGCAGGCGGCCAGCGCCTGTACATCGTCCCATCACGCCGCGCGGTCATCGTGCGCTTCGGCGATTCGCCGGGGTTCAGGGACAGCGAGTTCCTGGCCCGCCTGTTCGGCGACGAGCGCGACGGCGCGCAGGCCGCGGCCGGCGAGCCCGAGAACGATTGGGACCGCAAAGGCGGCGCTGACGATCAGCAAGGTGGTACGCGTGCGACTGGTCATGGATCCTCCGCGGTCACGAGCTGGTGAGCTGCACGCGTCGGACGTTGGGCGGCGCGCCGTCGCGCGACAACGAACGCGTGGCGAGCGGGACCGGCGGAGGGGCGGGCGGGACGCGCGGTCGCCCAGGCGCGCTCAAGTCACCCGGAGCACGAGCTTCCCGAGGTAGTGCCGGCCGAGGGCCTCGTGCGCATCGGCGGCCCGGTCCAGCGGGAAGACCTCGGCGACGTGGACCTCGAACGGCCCGCTCTCGACCAGGCGGTTGAGCCGCTCGATGATGTCCCGGTCCGGGTCCCCGTAGTAGCCGTGGATTCGGGCGCCGCGCGTGGGCGTCGGCTCGGGGCGTATCCCGTAGGGGAACGCGACCCGTGCGCCCTCGCGGAGGGCGGACAGTGCCTGCTGCGCCGCTTCGCCGCCGGCGGTCAGGAGGGCCGCGTCCAGGCCGTCGGGCGCGAACGCACGCGCGGCTGCGGCGACGTCGTCACTGCGTCCGTCCACGGCGGCATCCGCCCCCAGTCTCTCGGCCAGCCGCACGCCGTCGCGGCCCGACGCGACGGCAAGGACCCGGGCGCCCATCCGTTTGGCCAGTTGCACCGCAACATGCCCGACCCCTCCGCTGGCGCCGAAGATGAGCACGGACTCTCCCGGCCTGATCCCGAGGACGTCCTCGAGCCCTCGCAGCGCGGTGAGGCCCACGCCCCCGAGCGCGGCGGCTTGCTCCAACGGAAGGTTTCCGGGGATCGGGGCGACGAGGTCCTCACGCACGGCGGCGTACTCGGCATAGAACCCGCCCCGAGGGTTCAGGAATCCGACCGCGTACACCCGCTCGCCGACACGGAAGCGCTCGACCTGCTCCCCCACCGCCGCCACCACTCCCGCGCCCTCCGAGCCGAGAACGTAGGGGAACGTCGCCTGTGTGCCGAGGAGGCGGGCGTACCCGCCTTCGCGTTCGAAGGTGTCCCATTCGCCGACGCCCGCGAACGCGATGCCGACGAGCACTTCGTGGGGCCCGGGCGACGGAACGGGGAGGGACTGCGGCTCGAGCGCGTCGATCCCGCCGAAGCGGCGGAGCGCGATCGCGCGCATGGTGCTCGGTATGCTCATGGCTGCCTGATCTTCTCCCGTACGAGGGTCCAATCGATCCTGCGATCAACGGAGCGTGGCGGGCGTGCCAACCGCCCCGGACACGGAAGATCGCGCCGGGTACCGTCCGCCGTCTTGGAGAAACATCCGGCAGGCCGCCGGCGAGGACCTCAGCCGCCGGGCTCGGCCATCCCGACCCAACCCGTCGGTCGCGTCGCGGACAGGAACTCTCCCGGCGTGACGCCCGCGAACTCGCGGAAGTCCGCGTTCATGTGCGACTGGTCGTAGTAGCCGGCTTCGAGCGCCGTGAGCGAGAGTGATGGTTCGCGCTGCCAGTGAAGGAGGGAGAGCGCACGCCGGAAGCGGACGATGCGGGCGTAGCGCTTGGCGGAAACGCCGACCTGCTGGCGGAACAGGCTCCC
>Ga0207873_1001855_pt1 | contig 19021 bp, 19 predicted proteins | sample BGWIniCompost_FD_187373 | JGI IMG/M metagenome (GOLD analysis project Ga0207873, IMG submission 187373) | Cellulose adapted compost microbial communities from Newby Island Compost Facility, Milpitas, CA, USA - BGW Initial Compost (SPAdes)... ...
CGCGGGAGCCGCTGCTCGAGCCGGTCGTGATCGACGACGGGCCGGGGCCGGTCGGCGATCGCTGGGACCTGCTGATCAACCTCGCGAGCGACGTGCCGGAGTATTTCAGCCGCTACGCGCGGCTTGCGGAGATCGTCGACGGCGACGCATCTCGGCGTGCACAGGGACGCGAACGCTATCGCTTCTATCGGGATCGGGGCTATTCGCTGAAAACCCACCAGATCAGAGCCTGATGCACGACCCCCTCGATTCGGCCATTCCCGTGCTGACCGACGTGGTCACCGACCTCGACCACGCCGTTCCCGGGTATCCTACGTTCACCGACGCGCTCGTCGCGGAGCTTCAGACGCGGCTCGCCGCCGCAACGTTCGCGTTGGCCGAGGAGCTGATGCGCAACGCCTTCGCCGAGATGGAGGCGCATCTCCTCGAGCAAATCACGAGTCGGCTCCGAGAGGCGCTGCCCGAGCTGATCGACTCGATTCTGCGCGAGCATCTGGAGACTGAAGGGAACAGCGGCCGGCCGGCCTGAGCGGGTACGTGGCCGGCCGCGACGCACGGAACCACGGAGGTTGGGAAGTTGAGCAAGGGATACCGGCCCGCGGAGGTCGAGGTCGAGTCGAACCATTACGCCCGGTGGGAGCGCGCCGGCTACTTCGCGCCGTCGGGTCGCGGCGAACCCTACTGCATCGTCATCCCGCCGCCGAACGTCACCGGCACGCTGCACATGGGGCACGCGTTCCAGCACACGATCATGGACGCGCTGATCCGCTGGCACCGCATGCTCGGCCGCAACGTGCTGTGGCAGCCGGGCACGGACCACGCCGGCATCGCGACGCAGATGGTCGTCGAGCGGCTCTTGAACGCCGAGGGGACGTCGCGCCGCGAGCTCGGCCGCGAGAAATTCGTCGAGCGCGTCTGGCAGTGGAAGGAACGCTCGGGCGGCACGATCTCGAGGCAGATGCGCCGGCTCGGCGCGTCCGTCGACTGGTCGCGCGATCGGTTCACGATGGACGAGGGGCTGTCGCGCGCGGTCGTCGAGGTGTTCGTCAGGCTCTACGACGAAGGCCTGATCTACCGCGGCAAACGCCTCGTGAACTGGGACCCGGTGCTGCACACCGCGCTGTCCGACCTCGAGGTGCTGAGCAGCGAGGAAAAAGGCAAGCTCTGGCGCTTCCGCTATCCCCTCGCGGAGGGTAACGGCTATCTCGTCGTCGCAACGACCCGGCCCGAGACGATGCTCGGCGATACCGCGGTGGCCGTGCATCCGGACGACGAGCGCTATCGGCACCTGATCGGCAAAGCCGTGCGCTTGCCCATCGCCGAGCGCACGATCCCGATCATCGCGGACGAGTACGTCGATCCCGAGTTCGGCACGGGCTGCGTCAAGATCACGCCGGCGCACGACTTCAACGACTACGAGGTGGGCCTCCGGCACGGCCTGCCGATGATCAACGTGTTCGACGAGAACGCGGCGCTCAACGACAACACACCCGAGGCGTATCGCGGGCTCGACCGCTTCGTCGCGCGCGAGAAGATCGTCGCGGAAATGCAGGCGCTCGGCCTGCTCGACGGCATCGACGATCACGTCTCGATGATTCCGCGCGGCGACCGCAGCGGTGCGGTCGTCGAGCCGTATCTCACGGATCAGTGGTACGTGCGCACGAAGCCGCTCGCCGAGGCCGCGATCGCGGCGGTCGAGGACGGCCGCGTGCGTTTCGTCCCCGAGAACTGGTCGAAGACCTATTTCGAATGGATGCGCAACATCCAGGACTGGTGCATCTCGCGCCAGCTCTGGTGGGGCCACCGTATTCCGGCATGGTACGACGACCAAGGGCGCATCTACGTCGGGCGCGACGAGGCCGACGCGCGCGCGAAGAACAACCTTCCGCCGGACCTGCCTCTTCGTCAGGACGAGGACGTGCTCGATACGTGGTTCTCGTCCGCGCTCTGGCCGTTCTCGACGCTCGGCTGGCCGGACAAGACCGAGGCATTGAAGACCTGGTACCCGACGAACGTCCTCGTCACGGGCTTCGACATCATCTTCTTCTGGGTCGCTCGGATGATCATGATGGGGCTGAAGTTCGCGGGCGACGTGCCGTTCCGCGAGGTCTATATCCACGGCCTCGTGCGCGACGCGGAAGGCCAGAAGATGTCGAAGTCGAAGGGCAATATCCTCGACCCGCTCGACGTCGTCGACGGCATCGACCTCGAAGGCCTCGTCGCCAAGCGCACCGAAGGCCTGATGCAGACGCATCTGAAGTCGAAGATCGAGGCGACGACGCGCAAGGAGTTTCCGAACGGCATTCCCGCGTTCGGCGCCGACGCGCTGCGCCTGACTTTCGCGTCGCTCGCGACGACGGGCCGCGACATCCGCTTCGATCTCGGCCGCGTCGACGGCTATCACCGCTTCTGCAACAAGCTGTGGAACGCGACGAGCTACGTGCTGTCGCACCTCGCGCGAGGCGTGCCGGCCGGCGAGCGCAAGCCGACGGTCGCGGACCGCTGGATCCGATCGCGCCTCGCCCGCGCGGTGCGGGCCGCGCACGATGCGGTCGCGGCGTACCGCTTCGATCTCATGACGCAGGCGCTCTACGACTTCGCGTGGCACGAGCTCTGCGACTGGTATCTCGAGCTCACGAAGCCGGTCTTGCAGGCCAGCGACGCCGACCCGCGCGAGGTCGCGTCGACGCGCGCGACGCTCGCGGAGACGCTCGATGCGCTTCTGAAGCTGCTGCATCCGCTGGCGCCGTTCGTGACCGAGGACCTGTGGCTCAAGCTCGCCGCCGCGACCGGCGCGAAGGGCGAGACGATCATGCTCACGCCGCTGCCGCGGCCCGAGGACTACGCGGTCGACGCCGAGGCCGAAGCCGAGATGGAGTGGCTGCAGAGCTTCGTCGTCGGCATCCGTCAGATCCGCGGCGAAATGAACATCTCGCCGTCGCAGCGGCTCGTCGTGAAGCTCGCGGGTGCGAACGCGACGGACCGCGATCGCGTTGCGCGGCATCGCGCCTATCTCGAGCGCCTCGCGGTGCTCGCCGAGATCTCCGAAGTCGAATCGGCATCGGCGGTGCGCGGTGCCGCGACCGCGCTCGTCGGCGACATGCAGCTCCTCGTGCCGCTCGCGGGGCTCGTCGATATCGGCGCCGAGCGCGAGCGCCTCGGTAAGCAGCTCGAGCGGGCCAGCGCGGATCTCGAGAAGGGCCGCCGCAAGCTCGATAACGCCGCGTTCGTCGCGAACGCGCCGGCCGACGTGGTCGCGAAGGAGCGCGAGCGCGTCGCCGAGCTCGAGCAGCGGATCGAGCGGCTTCGCGGTCAGCTCGAGCGGCTCGACGAGATCGCCTGACGGCCGCCGCTCGACGAGTGCCGCCCGCGTCAAGCTGCGCAATGAGTCACAAATAGACGACTGAACAGTATCCCGTACGGCGAGGTTCGGCGAACATCACGCCATGTCCACTCCGCCGTTACGCGCGGCGCGGACCGAAAGCTCGGCCGCGCCGCTGATCGCCCGCGTCGTCGAAACGCTCGACCGCATCATCGTCGGCAAGACGGTGCAGATCCGCCTCGCCGTCGCATGCCTGCTCGCACGCGGCCATCTGCTGATCGAGGATCTGCCCGGCGTCGGCAAGACGACGCTCGCCCACGCCCTCGCGAAAGCGCTGGACTTGAGCTTCCAGCGCGTGCAGTTCACGAGCGATCTCTTGCCCGCCGACGTCATCGGCGTCTCGGTATACAACCGCGCGACCGGCCGGTTCGAGTTCCACAAGGGGCCGTTGTTCTCGCAGGTCGTGCTCGCCGACGAGATCAACCGCGCGACGCCGAAAGCGCAGAGCGCGCTGCTCGAAGCGATGGAGGAGCGTCAGGTCACGGCCGACGGCGCGACGTATGCGTTGCCGGCACCGTTCTTCGTCATCGGCACGCGCAATCCGTCGCACCAGATCGGCACGTTCCCGCTGCCCGAGTCGCAGCTCGACCGTTTCCTGATGCAGATCGAGCTCGGCTATCCCGGCCGCGCCGCCGAGCGGCAGCTGCTGGCGGGCAGCGAACGCCGCGAGCTCGTCGCCGAGCTCGAGCCTTGCCTTTCGGTCGACGCGCTGCTGCGCATCCAGGAGCAGGTGCCGAAGGTGCACCTCTCCGAGCCGATCCTCGACTACGTCCAGGCGCTCATCGAGCACACGCGCTCGTGCGGCGAGTTCGTCGCGGGCCTCTCGCCGCGCGCCGGCATCGCGCTCGTGCGCGCCGCGCAGGCGTGGGCCCTGATGCACGGACACTCGGGCGTCTACCCCGAGGACGTGCAAGCGGTCTTCCCGAGCGTCGTCGCGCATCGGCTCGAGCCCGTGTCGAAACTGCCGCCCGAATCCCGTGGCCACGTCGGCGTCGCCGTTCTCCAAGCGGTTCGCGTTCCCTAAGCCGCAAGCGGCAACGCGCTCGCTTGCGGAAATCCTGTCGAAGGGACGCCTCGCCGCGTGGCTTGCGCGCGGTCGGCCGTCGGACCCGCCGTCGTTCGTGCTCGGGCGCAGGCGCATCTACATCCTTCCGACTCGCTTCGGGCTGGCGTTCGGCGGCGTGGTCCTCGCGATGCTGTTCGCATCGATCAACTACAGCGCAAGCTTGGGCTTCGCGCTGACCTTTCTGCTCGTGGGCTTGGGCGTCGCGATGCTGCACCACTGCCACGCGAACTTGCTCGGGCTCGAAGTTTCGTTCGCCGGCGCCTCGCCCGTTTTCGCCGGCGGCGAGGCGCGCTTCCGGCTGCGGCTTTCGAATCCGGGGCGCGTCCCCCGCTACGAGATCGCGCTCGGCGCGGAAGGCCGAGAGTTCGGTCCGGTCGACGTTCCCGCCGGCGAGAGCGTCGTCATCGCGTTCGGCGTGCCCGCGACGCGTCGCGGACGCCTCGAGGCGCCGCGCTTCTCGATCGCGACGCGGCATCCCGGCGCGCTCTTTCGCGCGTGGACTTACGCGCGCATGGATATCGCCTGCATCGTCTATCCCGAGCCCGCGCCCCCCGGCATCCCGCGGCCCGCGACGCGCACGGAGCGCGGCAGCGACACGGCGGAACGCGGCGACGCGGATTTCGCGGGGCTGCGCAACGCGCTGCCGGGCGATCCGCCGCGGCGCATCGCGTGGAAAGCCTATGCGCGCACCGACGATCTGCTGCTCAAAGAGTTCGCGGGCGGCGGCGACCGCGTCGACGTGCTCGACTACGACGAAGCCCCGGGCAACGATCCCGAGCGTCGCTTGTCCGTGCTTGCGCGCTGGTGTCTCGACGCGGCCACCGAAGGCGTGAGCTTCGGCCTTCGCCTGCCCGGTCAGACGGTGCCGGTCGGCTCGGGCGAATCCCATCTGCATCGCTGCCTCGAGGCGCTCGCCCTCTTCCCCGCGGCAAGCGAGGACCGGCAATGAGCGCCGTAACGCCTCCGGTCTCGACCCGGGCACGCCTCGTGTGGTCGGCCGGCGTCGTCGTCGCGGCGAGCCTGCCGCATTGGTCGCTGCTCCCCGCTTGGCTGCCGGCGTTGCTGCTCGCCGCCGCGGCGTGGCGGCTCGCCGCCGACCGTTTCGGCTGGCGCACCCCCGGACGGGCGCTGCGCATCGTGCTCGCGGCCGCCGCGTTCTCGGGCGTGATCGCCGAGTTCCGCACGATCAACGGCGTCATCGCCGGCAGCGCGCTGCTCGTCGCCATGGTCGCGCTCAAGCTCGTCGAGACGAGGACGCACCGCGACGAGGTCTTGCTGATGATCATCAGCTATTTCCTCGTCTTCGCGAGCCTGCTCGAGCATCAAAGCCCGCTGGTCGGCGCCTATCTCATCGTCTTCGTCCTCGTCACCACCGCGGGTCTCGTGCAGCTCGGCCGCGGCGGCCCGCTGCTGCCGTCCGCGCGCACGCTCGGCGTCGCCGCCGGCCTTCTCGTGAAGGCGGTGCCGGTCATGCTCGTGCTCTTCGTGCTCTTCCCTCGCCTGCCCGGCCCGCTCTGGGCGCTGCCGACCGCGCCCGGAAGCGGCGCGACCGGCTTGTCGGACTCGATGACTCCCGGCGACATCAGCCATCTCGTGCTGTCCGACGAGATCGCGTTCCGCGTCGAGTTCGAGGGCGAGCCTCCGCCGCTCGGCGAGCTCTATTGGCGCGGCCCGGTCCTCGCCGAGTTCGACGGACGGACGTGGACGCGCGGGTTCGCGCACCGGCTCGACGAGCCGCCGCGCGTCGAGTATCTCGGCGCGCCGGTCGAGTATCGCGTGCTGCTCGAGCCCGGCACGCCCGGTTGGACCTTCGCGCTCGACATGCCACGGAGCTGGAGCGAGCCCGGGCGGCTCGTGATGGCGTCGGACTATCAGCTCGTCGCCCGGACGCGCCGCGACCGCGGACGACGCCTCGATTACCGCGTGGTCTCGCACACGCGCTACCGCACGCTCGAACCGCCGGGCCTCTACGAGCGGCATCGCCTCACCTACGTGCCGGAAGGCTCGAGCCCGCGCACCGTCGCGCTCGTCGCCGATTGGAAGGCACAAGGTCTCGCCGGTGAGGCGCTGATTCGCCGCGCGCTCGACCACTTCACGCGGGAGCCGTTCCGCTACACCTTGCGGCCCGCGCGCCTCGGTGCGCAGCCCGTCGACGAATTCCTGTTCGACACGCGCGAAGGCTTCTGCGAGCACTACGCGTCGGCGCTCGCGATCATGTTGCGCGCGGCCGGCATGCCGGCGCGCGTCGTGACGGGCTACCACGGCGGAGAGCGCAACGGCTTCGGCGGCTATTACGTCGTGCGGCAATCCGACGCGCACGCGTGGACCGAGGTCTGGCTCGAGGATCGCGGCTGGGTTCGGATCGATCCGACCGCCGCGATCGCGCCGGAGCGGATCGAGCGCGGCGCCGCGTCGGCGATCGCGGGTCTCGGCTCGGCGATCGGCCGCGTCGGCTTGATTCGCACGATGCGGCATCTCTGGGATACGTTCGAGATGCGCTGGTACGAGGTCGTCGTCGGGTACGGTCAAGCGTCCCAGCGCATGTTCCTCGAGCGGCTCGGCTTCGTCTCGCCGAGCGCGGCTCGGCTGCTCGGAACCGCGGCCGTCGCCGTCGCGGCGATCCTCGCGCTGCTCACGATCGGTCACGCGCTCGGGTCGCGCATGCGTCGCGTGCACGATCCCGTCGTGCGAGCGTTCGACCGCTTCGTCCGGCGTCTCCGCCGATACGGGATCCGCCCGCCGGCGCCGCACGAGACGCCGAGCGCATTCGCCGAGCGCGCCGCGCTCGCGTTGCCCGGAGAGGCGGCGGCGGTCCGTCGGATCGCCGCGGCGTATCTCGCCGCGCGCTACGGGCCCGACCGCAACGGCCATGCCTTACGGCGACTCGAAGCGCTCGTGCGGCACTTCAGGCCGCGCCGCCCGCGGCGGCCGGCGCATGCCCGCGCGTGACTCGCGAAGCTACGCGGCGGCGCTGCGGCGATCGCGCGTCTCGTGAAACTCGATCTCGGGCCAACGCTCGCGCGTCAAGCTCAGACTGACCGTCGACGGCGCGAGATAGACGAGCTCTCCCGCGTGGTCCTCGGCGAGATTCGCCGCGAGACGCTTCTTGAACTCCTCGAGCTTCGCGCGATTCGAGGAACGCACCCATCGCGCGGTCACGACGTTCACGCCTTCGAACACGCAGTCGACGCGGTACTCGTCCTTGAGGCGGAACGCCGCGACGTCGAACTGCAGCGGACCGACCGCGCCCAAGATGAGGTCGTTGCTCGTCAGCGGCCTGAACAGCTGCGTCGCGCCTTCCTCGCAGAGCTGCGCGAGTCCTTTCTGCAGCGCTTTCAGCTTCAGCGGATCCCTGAGCACGGCGCGGCGGAACAGCTCGGGCGCGAAATCCGGAATGCCCGTGAACACCAGGCGCTCGCCCTCGGTGAAGCTGTCGCCGATGTTGATCGTGCCGTGATTGTGCAGCCCGATGATGTCGCCCGCGTACGCCTCCTCGACGTGCTGCCGATCCGCGGCCATGAACGTGATCGCGTCGGCGACGCGAACCTCGCGGCCGAGGCGGACGTGGTGCAATTTCATTCCGGGACGATAGCTGCCCGAGCAAATGCGCATGAACGCGATCCGGTCGCGGTGCGCGGGATCCATGTTCGCCTGGATCTTGAAGACGAATCCCGAGAGCGTGGGCTCGAGCGGATCGACGCGACGCGTCTCGGTGTCGCGCGGCAGCGGCGGCGGCGCGTGCTCGACGAACGCGTCGAGCAGCTCCTTGACGCCTATGTTGTGGATCGCGGCACCGCAGAAGACCGGCGTCTGCTCGCCCGCGAGATAGCGCGTCCGATCGAACGCGCCGCTCGCGCCGCGGATCAGCTCGATCTCTTCGACGATCCGCTCGACGGCGTCGCCGAGCCGCTCTCTCGCCGCGTCCGACGCGATCCCGTCGATGCGCTCGACCTCCGGCAGTCGGCTGCCGTCTCGGCCGTGATAGAGGTAGATCCGATCCTCGAGCAAGTGATAGAGACCGCGAAACTCGCGCCCCATGCCGATCGGCCAGGTGACGGGCGCGCACTCGATCTTCAGCACCGTCTCGATCTCGTCGAGCAGCTCGAGCGGCTCGCGCCCGTCGCGGTCGAACTTGTTGATGAACGTCATGATCGGCGTCGTGCGCAGACGGCAGACGTCCATCAGCTTGATCGTGCGTTCCTCGACGCCCTTCGCGGCGTCGATGACCATCAGCGCGCTGTCGACGGCGGTCAGCGTGCGATAGGTATCCTCGGAGAAGTCCTCGTGGCCCGGAGTGTCGAGCAGATTCACGACGCGGCCCGCGTACGGGAACTGCATCACCGACGACGTCACCGAGATGCCTCGCTCCTGCTCGAGCTGCATCCAGTCCGACGTCGCGTGACGCCGCGCCTTGCGCCCCTTCACGGCGCCGGCCAATTGGATCGCCCCGCCGAAGAGCAGAAGCTTCTCGGTCAGCGTCGTCTTGCCGGCGTCCGGGTGCGAGATGATCGCGAACGTTCGGCGCTTTTCGATTTCTTGCACGAGGGAATCGGTCATTCGCGTTTCGGTATCCCGCGTCCCGCGCACGCGCGCGACGCGAATCGGTATCCATGAGTCTCCGAGGAGGCGGATCCGCCGCAGGATGCGGCGGGCCGTGCATTCTACCGGAAGGGGGCGTGCGAGATCGCCGTCACTCGGACGTTTCGGTCGTCTTCGGCTTGAGCTGCGCCGCGAGGATCACGGCATCTTCCCGGCCCCAGCGCGCCTGATAGTACGCGGGGCGAATGCCGATCTCCTGGAAACCGACGGATCGGTAGAGCGACAACGCGTTGGTATTGGACGGACGCACTTCGAGAAAGACCTTCTCCGCATCGGCGTCGCGTGCCTTGTCGAGCAACGTGTTCAGCAGGCGCCGTCCGTAGCCGCGGTGCTGCACGCGCGGGTGGACGCACAGATTGAGCACGTGGGCTTCGCCCGCGGCGATCGACATGATGCTGTAGCCGGAGACGACGCCATCGAGCTCGAGCACGATCGCGTAGTAGCCGGCGAGCAGGCAGTCGCGAAAGATCTCGAGGCTCCAAGGGAATTCGTATGCGGCCTTCTCGACCTCGGCGATCGCCTTGAGGTCGGCCGGCTGCATCATGCGAATCCGGACCTCTGGTTGTTCGGCGGCTGCGCTCATATTGGCTCTGCTTCGCGGCGCCTACGCCGACCGCAGTAACGACAGGAGCATGCAAAGGTCCTGCCAGCTCTTCGCCTTCGCGATCGGAGTCCGGAGCAGATACGCCGGATGATACGTCACGACCAGCGGGATCGCCGAGTCCCCGTAGCGATGCACGACGCCGCGCAGGCGGCCGACCGGCAGGTCCGTATCGAGCAGCCGCTGCGCCGAGATTCGCCCGACCGCGAGCATCGCCTTCGGCTTCACCAGCGCGATCTGGCGGTTCAGGAAATCCGCGCACGCGTCCGCTTCGTCGGGACGCGGATCGCGATTACCCGGCGGACGGCACTTCAGGATATTCGCGATGAAGACCTCTTCCCGCGCCAAGCCGATCGACTTCAACATCGCGGTCAGCAATCGACCTGCCGGGCCGACGAAAGGCTCGCCCTGGCGATCTTCCTCCTCGCCGGGCGCCTCGCCGACCACGAGGAGCTCGGCATCCCGGCGTCCGACGCCGAAGACCGTCTGCGTGCGGCCGCGATGCAGGGCGCACCTGCGGCAGTCTCTGACCTCGGCGGCAAGCCTGCTCCACGCGTCGTCGTCGGTCGCGCCCGCGGCCGACCCTCGAGCGACCGCGATCGGCGTCTCTTCCCGAGCAAAGCATGGCACCGGCACGCTCGGCTCCGCGCGCGTGTCGTCGACCGGCGTCGCGGCCGCCGCGTCGACTGCCGTTTCCACGGCGTCGCGCGGCGCCTCTGCGACGGGAGCGCGGCGCAATCGATACGCCGGGATCCCGATCTCGGCAAGATAGGCCAGGCGCCGGCTCATGGCGCCGCGGTGATCTCGGCCTGCCGCGAGCGCCGCCGACGCAAGAGCCACATCACCGGCCCCGACGACGCATAGATGACGAACAGCGCGAACACGACGAGCTCGGGCTCGATCGCGATCACGATGATGACGAGCGGGATCAAGAGCAGCTTGCCGAATCGAACACGCTGCCCCGGCTCGATCTCCTTGAAGCTCAAATAGCTGAAGCGCGACATCATCAACAGGCCCGCGGTCGCGGTGATCGCGATACCGGCGACCAACGCGAACAGGCCGTCGATGCCGTACGACGTGCTGAGCCAGACCATCGACGCGACCCCGGCCGCCGCCGCAGGACTCGCGAGCCCCTGAAAGTATCGACGGTCGAGCATCGCGGAGTTCGTGTTGAAGCGCGCGAGACGGAACGCGGCGGCGGCGCAGTATAGAAACGCGGCGAGCCATCCGAGCCGCCCCCAGACCGCGCCGTACTCGGCGAGCCGCTCGACGCCCCACTGATAGGTGACGATCGCCGGCGCGAGGCCGAAAGACACCATGTCCGCAAGGCTGTCGAACTCCTTACCGAAGTCGCTCGCGGTGCTCGTCAGCCGCGCGACGCGCCCGTCGAGGCCATCGAGGAACATGGCGATGAAGATCGACCACGCGGCGGCCGCGAAATTGCCGTCGATCGCCGCGACGATCGAATAGAAACCGGCGAACAACCCGCCGGTCGTCAGCAAATTCGGGAGCAGATAGATTCCTTTGCGAGGTGAGCTCGCCTGTTCGCCTTCCACAGCTCAATCCTATCGCATCGGCCGGCCGCAAACGGCTCGGCTAGCTCTGGCAACGGCCGCGCCGCTACAATCCCGCGTTCTCGTTACCGTCCACCGAGCTGCCCGCGGAACAAATGTATCTTAGCAAGCTCCCGATCAACACCCTGAAGGAAGTTCCGGCGGACGCGGAGGTCGTAAGCCACCAGCTGATGCTGCGCGCCGGCCTGATTCGCCGCCTCGCCTCCGGACTTTATACGTGGCTGCCGCTCGGCCGCCGCGTGCTGCACAAGGTCGAGCGGATCATCCGGGAAGAGATGGACCGAGCGGGCGCGCTCGAGATCTCGATGCCGGTCGTTCAGCCTGCCGAGCTCTGGCAGGAGTCGACGCGCTGGGATGCTTACGGGCCGGAGCTCCTGCGCATCAAGGACCGCCATCAGCGGGACTTCTGTCTCGGGCCGACGCACGAGGAAGTCGTCACCGATATCGCCCGCAACGAGCTGAAAAGCTATCGGCAGCTGCCGGTCAACTACTACCAGATCGGCACGAAGTTCCGCGACGAGATCCGCCCCCGCTTCGGCGTGATGCGCGCTCGCGAGTTCGTGATGAAGGACGCCTACTCGTTCCATTTGGACGAGGAGTCGCTGCTCGAGGGCTACCGGGTGATGCGCGAGGCGTACAAGCGCATCTTCGACCGGCTGGGGCTCGAGTACCGGATCGTCCAGGCCGATACCGGCGCGATCGGCGGCAGCCGCTCCGAGGAGTTCCAGGTGCTCGCGGCATCCGGCGAGGACGTCATCGCGTACTGCGACGAGGACGGTTTCGCCGGCAACGTCGAGATCGTCGACCTGCCGCCGCCGAATACGCCGCGGCCCGCGCCGAGCGAGTCGATGACGCTCGTCGAGACGCCGGGCGTCGGCAGCATCGAGGCGTTGGCCTCCTTCCTCGGCGTCCCGCCCGAGAAGTGCTTGAAGACGCTGCTGGTCCGCGGGACGGAGTCGCCGGCCGTCGCGCTCTATCTCCGCGGCGATCACGAGCTGAACGCGGTCAAGGCGCAGAGGCTCCCGGGCGTCGCGACGCCGCTCACGATGCTGCGTCCCGCCGAGGTCGAAGCGCTCGGGTCGGTGGCGGGTTTCATCGGCCCCGTCGGGCTCGACATACCTGCCTACGTCGACCAGTACGCCGTGCCGCTCGCGGACTTCGTCTGCGGCGCGAACCGCGCGGACTACCACTACCGCGGCGTCAACTGGGACCGCGACGTGAAGCTGCCCGAAGTCGCGGACCTGCGTAACGCGGTCGCCGGCGACCCGAGCCCGGGCGGCGGCGGCAAGCTCTCGATCGCGCGCGGGATCGAGGTCGGGCAAATATTCCAGCTCGGCGACAAGTACAGCCGCGCGATGGGCGCGACCGTGCTCGACGCCGAGGGGAAGCCGAGGATCATGCAGATGGGCTGCTACGGCATCGGTGTGACCCGCGTCGTAGCCGCCGCCATCGAGCAAAACCATGATGAGCGGGGCATCATCTGGCCGGACCCGATCGCGCCCTTCGACGTGATCGTGATCCCGATCAACATGGACAAGTCCGAGCAGGTTCGAAAGGCCACGGAAGAAACCTACGCGAAGCTCCGCGACGCGGGTTTCGAGGCGCTGGTCGACGATCGCCCGCAACGTCCGGGCTTCAAGTTCGCCGACGCGGACCTGATCGGCATCCCGCATCGCGTCGTGATCTCGGACAAGGGGCTCGACGAGGGACGTTGCGAGTACAAGTCGCGGCGTTCCCCGGACGTCGAGATGGTGCCTCTGGACAGTATCTCCGAGGTGATCGCAGCTCGGCGACGAGGATGACGCGTGCACTCGGCCTCATTGTACTCGCCGCCTTCGCGGCAGGACCGCTGACGGTCGCCGCACAGACGCTGTCGGCGGTCACGCGCGGTCCGGCCGCGGTCGGAGACGCGCGCTCGGGCCCCGATCCGGTGCTGCGCGAGCTGCTGCTCGAAGCGATCGCCGACGCGGAAAGCTTCGTCGACCGTTTCGACGCCGAGGTCTGGCTCGTCGATATGTCGGCGCGCCTCTCGCGACAGGTGCCGGATCCCGGGGAGCGGCTCGAGATCCTGAAGGCCGTGCACAAGCACGCGACCCTCGTCGGGCTCGACCCCGAGCTCGTGCTCGCGGTGATCGACGTCGAAAGCAACTTCGATCGCTTTGCGATCTCTTCCGCGAGCGCGCTCGGCCTGATGCAGGTCATGCCGTTCTGGGTCGAGGAGCTCGGCTACTCCGACAAGAACCGGCTGTTCGACATCGACTTCAACGTGCTGCTCGGCTGCCGGATCCTGAAGTACTACCTCGACATGGAGAACGGCGACTTCGTCCGCGGGCTCGCGCGCTACAACGGCAGCGTCGGGCAGCGCTGGTATGCGGACCGGGTGCTGGATCGCCTGCGGGAGAAGTGGTACCGCCTGTGACGCGCCCCGACGAGCGTCGGCCGTCGACGGCGGCGTGCTAGCGTCGAATCTCGAAGCCGTCCGGCACCGGCTCGCACCACTCCTCGACGGCGACCGCCTCGACGCGCGCGGCCGGCGGTCCGTTCCACAGCCACGCGGCGAGCTCCGACAACGCCGCCTCGCCGCCGGCAGCGACGACCTCGACGCGCCCGTCCGGCAGGTTGCGCGCCCAGCCCGAAAGGCCGAGACGGCGGGCCTCGTCTAGCGTCGAGCCGCGGAAGTAGACGCCCTGGACCCGACCGGATACGAGATAGCGGACGGCTTTGCTGCGAGACGCGGTCATTGTCCGGAACGCTGCTCGCCCGCTTCCCCCCGCCGCTGCGCCGCGGCTTCCTGACTCGCTTCGAGCGCCTCGACCGCGCGATTCCGCGCGCGGACCGCGTTGAGCCGCGCCGGGCCGTACATCTCGTCGCGGAGCTGCTGCTCGGCGGTCGCGAGGAGGCGTTTCGCATCCTCGAGACGCTCGGGCGCGTACTCCGCGGCCGAGGCCTCCTCGGCGGCCGCGATCGCCTGCCGCGCATCGCTCATTTCCTGCACGGGCGGGGACGTCGCGCACGCGGCCAGAACGAGAGCAGTCAACGCCGCGGCGAACCGAGCTCGGGCCGGTTTGCGCGCTTTAGTGATTCTTGTCGACAAAACGTGTCAGCTACGGCTTCCGGCTGCTCCGCAAAGGATAGCACGGCCCGCGCCGATCGCTCTGGAAAGGCCCGACCGGGGTCCCTAAACTCCGGCGACGTTTCCGACGAGGAGGCGCCGACCAATGACCGTCACGATCTACCACAACCCGCGCTGCTCGAAGTCCCGGCAGACGCTCGCGCTGCTCGAGGAACGGGGTATCGAGCCCAAGATCGTCGAGTACCTCAAAAACCCGCCGGACGAGAAGCGGCTTCGGAGCCTGCTGAAGAAACTCGGCCTGCGGCCGATCGATCTGATCCGCAAGGGCGAGGCGGAATGGAAGCAGAGCGGTCTCGATGCGTCCGCGTCCGATGACGAGCTGATCGCGCTGATGCTCCGTCATCCGATCCTGATCGAGCGCCCGATCGTCGAGGTCGGCCAGCGGGCCAAGCTCGGGCGTCCGCCCGAGCAGGTGCTGGAGCTCATCGAGTGAGTCGAGCGACGATCCTCGTGCTGTACTACTCGCGCGGCGGCCGCACGGCGGCCCTCGCGCGGCACGTCGCACGAGGGGTCGAAGCGGCCGGAGCAATTGCGCGGCTTCGGACCGTGCCGCCGGTCTCCCCGGTGAACGAGGCCGTCGCCCCCGCGATCCCCGAGGAAGGACCGCCGTACGCGGAGCCGTCGGATCTCGTCGAATGCGACGGCCTGCTGCTCGGCAGCCCGACGCGCTTCGGGACGATGGCCGCGCCGCTCAAGGCCTTCCTCGACTCGACCACCGAGCTTTGGCTCGCGGGCCGTCTCGCGGACAAGCCGGCCGGCGTGTTCACTTCGACGTCGACGCTGCACGGCGGCCAGGAGAGCACGCTGCTCGGCATGGCGCTGCCGCTCGTGCACCACGGCATGCTCTGGGTGGGGCTGCCGTACACGCGTCCGGCGCTCTTCGAGACCCGGACGGGCGGCTCGCCTTACGGCGCGACGCATGTCGCGGCCGGCTGGAACCCCGCGCTTTCGGACGACGAAAGCGAGCTTGCGAAAGCGCTCGGCGAGCGCGTCGCGCGCATCGCGCAGCGGTTGAAGCGCACGACCGATGCGGCGGCGCAATGAGCGGCCGAAGCCTCCTGCGCGCCGCGTGGGCCTGTCACGCGACGCTCTTCGCCGCCGTCGTGCTCGGCGTCGCGGGCTCGTCCCTCCCCGCCGCCGGCCGGATCGCGCTCGCGATCGGCGCGGCCGCGCCGCTTGTCCTCGCCGTTCCCGGTCTGTATCGCGCAAGACGCTACACGTTCCAGTGGCTCGCGCTCGCGCTCGTCGTCTACGCCGGCGCCGCGATCGTCGAGGTCGTCGCGAGTCTCGGCCGCTCGGTGCCTGCGAGCGTCGCGCTCCTCGCCGCGCTGCTCGAGATCGCGCTCCTCTACCTGCTCAATCGCTCGGCTCGGGCGGCGCCTCGAGCGACGCGCGAATGAACGGAATCGTGATGCGCCGCTGCGCCGCGAGCGCCGCGGTGTCGAGGCGATGCAGCCACGCGCAGAGCGCGGCCATGTCGCGCGTCACGCGCGACTGGAGAAAGCGCGCCGCGGCCGGATCGAGCTCGAGCCCGCGGCCGCGCGCGTGCCGCCGCAGCGCCTCGACCTGATCGTCGTCGTCGAGCGCGTGTAGTCGATAGACGGCGGCCGCCGCCGCACGCGATTCGAGATCCGGCATCCGGAAGCCGACCGCGCCGGGCGGCGCGGACGCGGCCATCACGAGCGAGCGCCCTCCGACGAGATACGCGTTCAGCACGTCGAAGAGCGCATGCTCCCATTCCGGCCGTCCGGCACGGTGCTCGAGGTCGTCGAGCGCGAGGAAATCGAGCGCGTCGAGCCCGGCGAGCGCTTCCGGCACGATATCCGTGCGCGCAAGCGGCAGGTACATCGTGCGCTTTCCGGCGGCATCGGCCGCGCGGCAGGCCGCCTGCAGCAGGTGGCTCTTGCCGCAGCCGTGCCCGCCCCAGACCCAGACGAGACCGGCCCGCGAGTCGGCGAGCGAGCGCACGTGCGCGATCGCCGCGGCGTTCTGCCCGTCGACGAGCGTATCGAACGCGGCGTGCGCTTCGAGCGTGAGCGGTAAAGCGAGCTGCGCCGGAAGACGGTCCCGGCCCCGTTCCTCACGCGGCGGCATGCGCGGCACGCCACGCGCGGCGGCCCCAACGCAGCACGTACGTCAGGCCGCTCGTGATGCTCGTGAATACGACGGCCGCGCCGAGCGGCACGAGCACCGCGCCGCCCGGCAAACCGTACGCCGCGGTCGTCAACGTGAACAGCACGAAGGCGAGCTGGCACGCCGTGTTCGCCTTGCTGATCGCCGCCGGCTCGCCGCGGATCGGCTCGATCAGCACGTGATACGCGAGCGAGCCGAGCACGATGACGGCGTCGCGCAGGATCACGATCGCGGCGAGCGCGAGCGGCACGTGCCCGAGGCACGTCAGCGTCACGAAGACGCTGCCGATCAGCAGCTTGTCGGCGGCAGGATCGAGCAGGCCGCCCACGCGCGTGCGCCAGTCGAAGTGTTTCGCGAGGAAGCCGTCGAGACCGTCCGAGCCGCCGGCGATCACGAGCAGCACGACGGCGAGCTCGTAGCGCTCCGCCACGAGCGCGAGCACGAGCGGCACGACCAATACGATGCGCAGCACGCAGATTGCGTTCGGCAACCAGCGCAGGCTCATCGTTCCGGTCCGCGCGCGATTCGGAGCACCAGTGTGTTGTCGGTCCTCTGGGACCCCGATCGATCGAGCTCGAGGACGCGCCCGAGCCCGAGCACGCGCTCGAGCACGTCGACGTCGCCGCGCGCGGACGCGCGCAGGCTCAACAAGCCGTTCTCGTACGCCTCGACGTCGACCGACTGAAGCGCGCTCAAGCTCTCGAGATAGCTCATCACCCGCCCGTAATCGGCGAAGCTCGTCACGCCGCGAACGACGAGACGCACCGTGCTCGCTCCGCCGATCACGCTGAAGTCCCGTGCGAACGTGTCGGCAACCCAATGCAGGCCCTCGGCGACGTCGGTGCCGGCGAACGAGCGCCGCTCGTCGCCGCGTAAAAGAGTCCACTGCACGCTGTTGCCGAACGGGTTGAGCCGCACGCGCCCGATCAGAATCGCGTCCGCGCCGTAGCGGCTGGACGCCGCGCGCACGGGCTCGACGAACCCTCCCCAGACATCCGCGAACGTGACGCCGGCAAGATCCTCGAGATCGAGCAGCGGCAGCGCGAGCGGCAAGCCCCGCTCGTCCGCGACTCGGTCGATCTCGGCGCGAATCGCCGCGGCCTCCTCGGCGAGCCCGATCGCCGGCCCGAAATCGCCGTGCGCGCCGTCCGCGCCCAGCAACGCGCGCTCGCCGTCGCCGCCGTCGACGGCGATCCAGAGCAGCGTCAGCGGCCGCTCCGGCCCCCAGACCGGACGCTGCAGCGCGCCGAGCGCCCGCTCGACTTGCGCGGGATAGAACTCGACGCGCGCGCGCTCGCGGTCGATGCCTAGAGCGACCGACGCGACGTAGCGCGACGCGTCCTCGATCAGCGTTCTGAGCGCCGGATCGCTGTCCGGATCCCGCACGCCGGTGATGCGCACGAGCAATCGACGCATCGCGAGATCGATCGCCGCTTGCCTCGTGTCCGTCGCCTCGGGATCGGGCGTGACGGTCAACGTGTAGAGGTCGGGAAAGACGGCGCCTCGCGCCGTTCCGGCTCCGACGAGCGCAAGCGCGACGAGCCACGCGAGCGCGGCGCCCTCGAGAATACGTCGTGCGGCACGGGCGCGCGCCGCGCGCGCCGTAGTCGATCCCGTCATCGATTCGCTCTGTCGCCCCCCCGGGCGCGTCGCTTATTATACCGGCCCGCACACGAGGCCCACGTCATGCCCTCCGAGCCCAAGTTCACGTACAAGGATGCCGGCGTCGATATCGACGCGGGCGCCGCGCTCGTCGAGCGCATCAAAGCTCCGATCAAACGCACGCTGCGGCCCGAGGTCATCGGGGGAATCGGCGGCTTCGGCGGACTGTTCCGCGTGCCGTCCGGCTACAAGGAGCCCGTGCTCGTCGCCGGAACCGACGGCGTCGGCACGAAGCTCAAGCTCGCGATCGAGCACGACGCGCACGACGGCGTCGGGATCGATCTCGTCGCGATGTGCGTGAACGACGTCATCGTGCAGGGCGCGGAGCCGCTGTTCTTCCTCGACTACTTCGTCACCCCGAAGCTCGACGTCGACGTCGCCGAGCGCGTGATCGCAGGTATAGCGCGAGGCTGCGAGCTCGCCGGCGCGACCCTTCTCGGCGGCGAGACGGCGGAGCATCCCGGCATGCACAAGGCCGGCGAATACGACCTGGCGGGGTTCTGCGTCGGCATCGTCGAGAAAGACCGGATCATCGACGGCAGCAGAATCGTCGAGGGCGACGCAGTGATCGGCCTCGCGTCGTCCGGTCCGCACTCGAACGGCTTCTCGCTGATCCGCCGCGTGCTCCAGCGCTACCCGGCCGATGCGTCCGCGCCGTGCGGCGACGTGAAGCTGATCGACGCGCTGCTCGCGCCGACGCGAATCTACGTGCGGCCGTTGCTCGATCTTTTCGCGAAAGTCGAGGTCCGCGGGCTCGCGCACATCACCGGCGGCGGGCTCATCGAGAACATCCCGCGGGTCCTGCCCGACGGGCTCGGCGTGCGCCTCGACGCGTCGCGCTGGCCGCGGCCGCCGGTCTTCGACTGGCTCC